>Ga0210120_1000102_pt1 | contig 20198 bp, 22 predicted proteins | sample Goodyear_PhragA__FD_184868 | JGI IMG/M metagenome (GOLD analysis project Ga0210120, IMG submission 184868) | Wetland microbial communities from San Francisco Bay, California, USA, that impact long-term carbon sequestration - Goodyear_PhragA_D2... | ecosystem: Environmental > Aquatic > Marine >... | reverse complement strand
CTAGTGAAATGAGGGTTCCGCGCAATCGTGGTGTGTCTGTCGCTGGCCGTGCTCCTCTTCGACCCGACTGACGTTGCAGAGGCTGGCCCATTCCGGGAGTTTTTTAGATCGATTCGTAACGCAATAGCGCATCCGAAAGACAAACCGCGATCCCACAGGAGAAGTCGGAGGAGTCATAAACACGTGGAAAGTTCGCATAACGAAAGTCAGCCGAGCGACATTCCGAATGGTCAGACTTCGGACAACCCCGTCGCCTCACCTTCGGCGCAAAATGTCCGGTGGGCGAAGGCAGCGTCTGGTGTGAGCCAGCAAAACACTGAACTGCCATATGGAAGCCCTGTGCCCGGTAAACCCGGCTTGGTTACGAGTCCATTCGCGCAAGACAAGGGTTACGTCGATGTCACCGGTTTTCCGTCGGGAACGGCGGTGCAGGATCCTTACACAGGCAAAGTTTTTCTAACGCCATAGTTTTGCGCTATTTGAAATAGGTGGATCGTGCGTCATGCGCTGCCTGTATGGGTTTGTTTAGATGATCCTTGCGAAGTGTCTCGTAACGGTTGACACTCAAAAGCCCGAACCCGCGATGGTTTTCGTTATCAGATCGTCGTTTACAGTCGTTGCCGTGGCGAGCGTTTGGCTTTGGACGTTCAACGGCACTGCGCAACCGAGGCAACGGAAGGGGAGTCCGGCAAACACGGGTCGTCCGAAGAAGAAGCCTGTCCACCTCCTTGTAAGATCTCGAGCGGACATTAAACAGACATTTACTTACTCTCCGTATCCCGTGATACCCGGCGAACTTCAGGGTTATACGGGCTCTCAGGTAGGTGGCACTGGTACCTATCGCTTGAGTATTGATCCTCAAGGCGGAGTCACTCAGGTTACGATCTTAAAGAGATTTACCGTTGCCGCAGTCTACGATGAGCGATTCTCTAATCTGAAAGGCAATCCCGTTCCTGGGTTAGATCAGGTCATGCTTGAGGCCCTGAAACGGTGGCGAGCCAAACCCGGTCCGCCGCGCGTCGTGGATATTTACTGGAGTTTCGGAACACAGTCGTGGCTTAACTACGGGAAACCGAATTCGGCAGAGTAATCGTCTGTAATCTCAAGGAATAGGGTTGTGAAAATGACGCGTTTTCGGAATTGGGATCTGCGATTCGCACTGCTGGCGATTGTGCTTGACGAGTCAGTGAGAATTTTTCAAAACTCGGCGTCGCCAGACGGATCTGAATCAGGCGGAGGACCTTTTCCCGCTGGGTTCTTTGCCTCCTCCAGACCCCCGCAATCCCACAATTATTTAGCGGGAAAAGAAAGGAAAAACCATGGATCCACTGATTCAGCTAAAACGGACAGTTCCAATATTTCTCGTCGTATTAGGGCTGGCGTGCTTTGGGCTTTTGCCGCAAATGCGGGCAGCGCCGCAAGTTGCTCCGACGCCGGATGGTTGCTACCCCAACTACACGACAGCCGAAGGATGCAACGCACTAAACTTCCTCACCACCGGTTCTGGAAATACTGGGGTCGGGTGGTACTCTCTTTTCTCCGATAGCATCGGCAGCTTCAACACCGGAGTTGGCGGTGGCGCGCTGGCCCTCAACGACGCCGATTCCAATACGGCGGTGGGTGCGGCAGCGCTTTTGCTCAATACCAGCGGCACAGAGAATACAGCTACTGGAACTGATGCCCTTGTGTTTAACGACAGCGGCGACCAGAACTCTGCTGTCGGCGCTTTTGCGCTTTTTAGCAACATCGGTGGGTCCGATAACACTGCTATCGGTGACAGCGCACTAGAGAACAACGACGTGACGGGAGACGGCCTTGGGAACGACAACTCAGCAGTTGGCGCTCAAGCACTCTTTGCCAACACTGACGGCGAATCAAACACGGGCGTCGGTTTTGAGGCGCTTGCTTCCAACACCACCGGCAGCTTCAACGTAGCCATCGGCGCTAATGCACTGAGTTCGAATGATACTGGCATTCGAAACGTAGCGATCGGTGACAGTGCATTGGATAACAACGTAAGCGGCTTTCATAACATAGTCGTCGGCGGCGGTAGTGCTGGTTTCAATATAGTAGCAGGTATTAACAACATCTATATCGGCTACGGAGTGAGCGCCAACGGGGCCTTGGATGAAAGCGGAACCGTCCGCATCAACGACAGCGCGCCGGCTGCTGGTGGTGCTACCTCTCAGGTCTTTTTCGCTGGTATCGACGGTTCAACCGTTGGCGCGATTAATTCACCTGTACTGGTTAACCCAAACGGCCAGCTTGGCACCGCGGTCTCCTCGGCCCGGTTTAAGAAGGACATTGATTCGATGCGCAAGACCAGTGAAGCGATCTTTTCGCTTAGACCAGTGATATTTCACTACAAGGGCGATAGTAGAGACACACCGCAATTTGGGTTGATTGCCGAAGAAGTTGCGAAAGTGAATCCAGCGCTGGTGCTGCCCGATAAGGAAGGAAAACCCTACAGCGTCCGCTACGATGCCGTGAACGCGATGTTGCTCAACGAGTTTCTCAAAGAGCACACGGCGTTTTTCGAAGAGCAGCGTAAAATCGAACAACAAGGGGCGATGATTGCGCAACAGCAGAAGCAAATTGAAGCACTGACTGCCGGTTTGCGTAAAGTGAGGGCACAGATTGAAGCAGCTAAACCCGCGCCGCAAATCGTTCTCAACAATCAGTGAGAAACTGCCTCCTGGCACTGGCGCCGAAAGAGGAGCAACCCGACCACCGCGCACCAGAAAAACCAGGCGGCAAATAGTGCTCTCTGAACGAGGCCATAGACAGGCTTTGCATAGGCCCAAAAAAGTCCATGCCGATCGAATGCGCTGAGGTTGAGGCCGATAAGAATCCAGATAATCCCGAACATGACCCACGAGAAAGCGACAAGCGTTTTCGCTCGCGGATCGCGGCGCCATGTCAGTGATAAAATCAGGGGTGCCTGATAGCCGATCAACTCAGCCAGACCGAAAACATTGTGGAGTGGGTGAGGGTAGGCAAAAATCCCGATCCCCGCTGCAGGCAAAGCCATGTACCCTATGAAATATGCAGCTAATTGGGAATGGCCTAGATTAACTGACAAGTCACGGACGCCCGATCCAAAAACCAAGAGGCAGACCGCTACACAACACAACATAATAACAAAGGGAATCCTGGCCGGGGACCCCATTTCCCCAATCTCGCTGACCGTCTGACGGACCTGACTGTACCCGGGAACCAGCGGCCCGAGGCCAATAATACCGACAAAAAGAACGGCTCCGGCCAAAGGCCCGAACAGTAAGCGATAATTTCGGTTCATTTTCACGGTTGCCAGGTCAATTTGGATTTGGACGTTTTGCGAGAACTCGAAGGCGAAGAGCGGGAATGAAAAAAGTTTCGTCTAATCCGGAGACCGGATTTTTGTCCAGCCATTAACGGCCTGCAATGCAGAATGTTCATGAATGTAAGAAACTTTTGGCGCTCGCTAGCGCCTCATCATTCGTTGACATCGTCCACCCATTCCGACGCAAGAATTAGGAGCGATCGGCTAAATAAAACTTCTTGGACGCAGGCTTGTCCAGGAGCCTAAGATGCGTTCAGTTACCTGATGAAAAAATTGTTCTTTGTCATTGCGACGTTGTCTCTTCCACTGGCGATGGCTGAAGCCGCCGAACAGGACACTGTGAATCGGTGCGCCGCCATCATTCGCGAGTTTCAGCGGCTGCCCGAAAAAGCCATTCCCAGAGACGTGCTGCGGCATGCAAGGGGGCTCGCCATCATGAGCGTGGTCAAAGCGGGATTTATTTTCAGCGCCAAAGGCGGACAGGGTGTGGTAATCGCTCGCACGCCTCATGGCTGGTCTGGCCCGTCGTTTATTGCTACAGGCGGTGGAGGCTGGGGACTTCAGGCTGGCGCTCAAGTGACCGATTTCGTCATCGTTCTCAACAACGAGGCTGCGGTACAAGCATTTTCTCGTGGAGGCAACGTGACCATCGGCGCAGACGTCAGCGCCGCAGCTGGACCGGTCGGCCGCACCATTGCGGGAGCGGTCACGCCCACAGCAGCGGTTTACACCTACAGCAGAAGCAAAGGCCTGTTCGCCGGTGTTTCGTTGGAAGGCGCGGTGATTGGAACCCAAAGACAATCCAATTTTCGTTACTATGGCCGCCCTGTCAGGGCAGATTCCATTCTGAGTGGGACGACAAAGCCGCCACCGGGAGCTGCCGTACTACGCCGTGCGCTGGTAGCTAGAATCGAGAGCCAGCGGTGATAGCGGGCAAACGATGGACGTTGCAGATCGCGAGCAGATGAAAGGCGGACTGCATTCCCGGATCTGGAATCGGGTACGCGAAGAGGTGGCGATTGGGCTTGACGTGGATGTGAGATTCTTTCGAGACTTCCTACGGTCCAAATCTAAATTCGAGGGGAGGGTAAGAAGCCTGCCCTCGGTGGCTTCTTCCTCGCTTTTAGATTTGCAGTTAAACGGTCAACTACCGGGGAAAACAAGGAAGAACCATGAACTCATTGATTCAGCTTAAACAAACAACTCTATTATTTCTCGTCGCGTTAGCGCTGGCGTGCTTCGGACTTACGCCTGGAGCGCAAGCAATCGTTCCGCCGCCGGACGGGTGCTATCCCAATTACACGACAGCGGAAGGATGCAATGCACTTAAGTTCCTCACCAACGGCGCTGGAAACACAGGGATCGGGTGGTATTCACTCTTTTCGAATACCGATGCCAGCTTCAATACGGGTGTTGGCGGGGGAGCGTTGGCACTCAACAACGGAGATTCCAATACCGCAGTGGGTGCGGCAGCGCTTTTGCTCAACACTATCGGCGCAGACAACGTGGCCGTTGGAACTGATGCGCTCGTCTTTAATGACAGCGGCAGCTTCAACACAGCCAACGGAGCGTTCGCCCTGTTTTCCAACACGGACGGCTTTTCCAACACGGCAGCTGGCCATCAAGCGCTCTTTAGCAACACCAACGGAGCTAACAACACGGCTATCGGTTTGAGTGCGCTCCTTAGCAACACCAGCGCTGACGGCAACACGGCCCTCGGTGCTATTGCACTGCACGACAACACAATGGGAACCGACAACACAGCCAACGGTTTCGCAGCGCTCTTTAGTAACACTATTGCCGATGGCAATACTGCCACCGGTGCTCATGCACTGACTAGCAACACCATAGGCGCGGACAATACGGCTAACGGTCGTGAAGCGCTCGCTGGCAATACAATGGGCTCCAACAACACGGCCATCGGTGATGATGCGCTCTTTGGCAATATTACAGGCAACGACAACACGGCTATCGGCGTTAGTGCGCTTCAGAGCAACATCAACGGTGGCGACAACACGGCCATCGGTCTCGACGCACTCTTTAGCAACACCAGCGGCAACGGCAACGTGGCTTTGGGGGTAGGTGCAGGCGGCAGTGTGACCAGCGCCAACAACGTTATCTCGATTGGCGCGGCAGGTGAAAACGTGAGCGACAGCTGCTATATCGGTAACATTTTCGGCCAACTCTCTTCGGGAGGAATAGCGGTCTTCGTCAATACAGTTGGCAAACTCGGGACGACTACGTCCTCCCGCCGCTTTAAACAGGAGATTCGGCCGATGGGTCAGGCGAGCGAAGCGATTCTGGCCCTTAGGCCGGTTACCTTCCGGTACAAGAAGGACCTTGACCCACAGGGCGACCCGCAATTTGGGCTTGTGGCCGAGGAGGTTGAAGAAGTCAATCCTGACCTGGTGGTGCGCGACAAAGAGGGAAAAGCCTACAGCGTGCGCTACGACCAGGTGAACGCGATGCTGCTCAACGAGTTCCTCAAAGAGCACCGTGAAGTCGAAGCGCTGAAGAAGCAAATTGAGGCACTAACTGCTGGACTGGAGAAAGTGAGCGCACAGCTCAACCTGAGAAACCCTGAACCGCAAACGGTCCTGAATGATCAGTAACCACCCTTAAGTAGCAGATCATTTTGATCTGGGCAGGATTCCGTAATGGCATAACATCGGCCTGCCCGGGTGACGGCGCTCCTGGCGTAAATATTTTACTTTGCCAAATCGCGGCGCCGGGGTCCCACAAAGATTTGACGGGGGCGCGCGATCTTTTGCTCGGGGTCGGTGACCATTTCCTGCCATTGTGCGAGCCAGCCGACTGTGCGTGGGATCGCGAACATGACCGGGAACATTGTCATCGGCAGGCCCATTGCCTGGTAAATGATGCCCGAATAGAAATCCACATTTGGATACAGTTTGCGTGAAATGAAATATTCATCTTCAAGCGCGATACGCTCGAGCTCCAGCGCGATATCAAGTAACCGATTGCGTCCGGTTACCTTGAACACATCCTCAGCCGCCCGTTTGATAATGCGCGCCCGTGGATCGTAATTTTTGTAGATGCGATGGCCAAACCCCATCAGTTTGCCTTCGCCGTTTTTAACCTGCTGGATGAATTCGGGAATGTTGCGCGTGTCGCCGATGTGCGAGAGCATCCGGAGCACTGCTTCGTTCGCGCCGCCATGTAGCGGACCATAGAGCGCAGCCGCCGCGCCGGCCATCGCGCTGTAGGGATCTACCCGGCTTGAGCCGATCGCGCGCATCGCGTTCGTGCTGCAATTCTGTTCGTGATCGGCGTGCAGAATAAAAAGAACGTCCAGCGCCCGTTCGAGGGTCGGGTTCGGCGTGTACTTGGCCTCACCAATCTTGAACATCATGCTCAAGAAATTGCCCGTGTATGAGAGCTCGTTGTTGGGATAAACGTACGGCAAGCCACGATTATGACGATAGGAAAACGCGGCAATCGTTGGCACTTTTGCGATCAATCGTTTGATCTGCGCCAAGCGATCCTCTGCATTATCCACCTTGTTCGCTTCGGGATAAAAGGTCGAGAGTGCGGCTACGGTGCTGATGAACATTCCCATCGGATGCGCATCGTAACGAAACGCCTGCATCAGGGTCTTAATACTTTCGTGGACGAAGGTGTGGTACGTAATGTCGTGCGTCCACACCGCCAACTGCTCGTCATTCGGCAGTTCGCCAAAGAGAATCAAGTAGGCGACCTGAAGGTAATTACATTTCTCCGCGAGTTGATCGACGGGATACCCGCGGTACTCCAGAATTCCCTTGTTGCCGTCGATGAAAGTGATCGTGCTTTTGGTCGACGCGGTGTTCATCAATGCGGGGTCGTAGCTCATCAGTCCGAAATCGTCCGCGTCGGTTTTGATCTTGCGCAACTCCATCGCGCGTACGGTCCCGTTTTCGATGGGCAACGTGTACGACTTGCCGGTGCGCTCGTCGGTAATCGTTAGGTTTTGTTCAGACATATCGTTTTACTCAATGACACTAATACTGCTGACTAGGCGATTGTCACAGTTCAAACGTGTTTGTGCCTATCATTTGCGTAATTGAACCGCGCCACGTTCCACTTTCTGAGGAGTAATCAGCAGGAGACTTGCGCTTGCCAGGTAAATAAATCCGATCGAAGCACGACATCCGTTTTGTTTATCAACATTGGAGATGAAGGAAATCTATGGCCCAAGGAAGTAAAAAGAAATACACGTCCAAGCAGAAGCGCAAAGCGCATGACATCGAAAAGGGGTACAAAAAGCGTGGCGTCAGCAGTAAGGAAGCCGAGCGCCGCGCATGGGCCACCGTAAACAAGTCAGATAAAGGTGGCCGGAAAAAAGGCGGCGGAGGTCGCGGAAAAAAGCGGAGCAAATCGAGCTCCCGAAAGGGGGGCAGAAAAGGCGGCCGGAAATAACGCCACCCGAAATTTCAACCGGCTCCTATTTGGACCGGCTTCGTTTTTTTCGCGCAGCCTTCGCTGCTTTTTTAATGTTCCGCTTCGCAGCGGACCGTTGCTTTTGGGTCGCCATATCTCTTAGAAACGGTTATTCGAATGAAGGGCACGTATCATTCAGGTGTTAGGTATTTACGATCGTGCCGCCGTTTGGATGTAGAATCTGGCCGGTCATGTATGAAGAATCGTCGGAGGCGAGAAATACATAACTCGGCGCGACTTCGTCCGGTTGGCCAGCCCGACCCATCGGGACGTCGGAGCCAAATGTTTCAACTGCTTTGGCCGGGAACGTCGAAGGAATAAGTGGCGTCCAGATCGGACCGGGCGCGACGCCATTCACCCGAATGCATTTCTCAGCCAAAGCCTGTGATAACGACCGTGTAAAGGATGCGACGGCACCTTTCGTCGATGAATAATCGAGCAGATGGTCGCTACCTTTGTAAGCAGTGACCGAAGTGGTGTTGATGATCGCGGCGCCTTTTTTTAAATGTTTCACGGCTGCCTTTACCATGAAAAAGAATGAAAAAATGTTTGTTCGAAATGTCCGTTCAAGCTGCTTTTCGGTGATTTTTTCGATCGAATCCTGCGGATGCTGTTCGGCCGCATTGTTTATAACGATGTCAATCCTGCCGAACTCCCTCACAGTTTGCGCGACAGCTTTTCGGCAGAATGCTTCCTGGCCGACGTCGCCTTCGATCAAAAGGCATTTGCGATCATGTTTTTCAACCAGGCGCTTGGTCTCGCGTGCATCCTTTCGTTCTTCCAGATAAACGATCGAAATGTCAGCGCCTTCCCTGGCAAACGCGATAGCAACCGCCCGGCCGATTCCACTGTCGCCACCGGTGATGATCGCTACTTTGCCTTGCAACTTGCCGCTGCCGCGACGTCTTTCGTCCTCCGCCTGAGGCCGAGGCTTCATTTTATATTCGCGTCCGGGCTGCCGTTTCTGGTGTTGTGACGGCTGCAGTTTCTTTCCTTTAGGCATAGGTCTTCCTTGGGGCCGCGCCGCTTACGCTGCGAATCTTAGCGGCGACGTTTCCGTGTGCGCGCTGCCTTCTTTCCAGCGGCGGAACGCGAACGCGCAGAGCGTCGGTGTGCCGCTTGTTTTGCGTGTCTCGATAACGCTCCCTTCGAAGCTGACCGGCGACTTTCACGCTTCAGTGCGCGTTTGGTTGCGCGAGAACGTCTGCGGGAAGGCTTTTTACCTCCGCCTTTGCGAGCTTTGGCAAGATCACGCTCGGCTTGCCGTTTAGTTCGCGCTTTGCCGCGCTTCGGCGGAGGCAACTTTACTCCCGCGCGGCGTGCTTTTGACAGACCGATGGCGATCGCCTGTTCTGGCGAGCGGGCGCCGTGTTCGCCCTCGCGAATATGTTCCATTTCCTCGCGGACAAACTCGCCTGCTTGAGTCGAAGGCGATTTTCCTTCGCGCTCATCTTCGCGTGCGCGTTCAATTACCTCTTCTTCTGGCATAACAAAATGATTTCGCCTTTACCAACGGGTTTGGACGTAAAAGAAAGCGGCGGCATAACCCCCGCCGCTCGTTTGATACACGAGAGGAGTCTTATCGTCCGCCTTGTTGGCCGCCTCCCTGTTGACCGCCACCTTGTTTTTCACGCTCGCGCCGTTGCCGCTCACGCTCTTCTCTCTCTCGATCCTGCTGTTGTCCACCTTGCTGGCCGGGGGACTGAGGTTTGCCCGGTTCGTTTGGATTTTGCTGTGTGTCCATTATGCCTTTCTATTATTGAATTAGTTGTGGGATCGGTCGCTCTCCCGACTCGACCTTTTTAATCAAATCGGCGGCGAGACCGGCTTGGACTGAAACGCACGATCGGGTTTGCGGATGGTTGTCTTATCAGGCAAACCCCTAGTGGAGGTGCCATGATGTCACCTGGTCGAAGCCCCCCTTCGTTTAAAGCTAGCTTTTCTTTGCATCACGCAGACTTCTGATCCTGTCATGGGCCGCTTTGATTTCGGTGAACTGACGCGAAACAATCTCCTGGGCTGACGGCGCCAAACTATCCTCCAAGGCCTTCTTATATTCTTCTACTGCTGAATCTTCACCACGTTCGCATTCAGCGAGGACAGCATGTTCGCCGCCTCCTGTTATCGCTGATTTCAGATTGATCCAGCCGCGATGCAAAGCGCCAGTCGCGCTGCTATTGGTTTCCGGTTCGGTTTCTCCATGGCGGCGAGCTTCGCTCTGCAGCGCGGCGGCAAAACGCGAGCGCTGTTGTGAGTAATCGCGAAAGAGCGACTTCAATTTCGGGTCGCTGACGGCCTCTGCTGCCTGTTTGAAACCTTCCTCACCATCTTTAAGTGTTTCGATTAGATTATTTAGAACAGTGTTTTCCTTCTTCATATAAAACTGAGTCGTATTACACGATACGGGCGCGTGTCTTTTTCATTCTTTGAGCGACTCAACAAGTTGTGGCGCACGGCTAAAACACACATGTGCAGCGAACAATGAAAGATGAGGAATGTTCCTGTCTGGATCGACGAGACCGCAATTCGAAAGTTCCCGCAGCTACAAAAGAACATTAACGTCGGTGTTCTTGTTATTGGCGCCGGTGTCACTGGTGTCATGGCTGCCTATCTTTTGAAAAAAGCGGGATCAACAGTGGCACTTATCGAGCGCGAACGGGTGGCCTCAATCGATACTGGCCATACGACAGCTCACCTCACCTATGTCACTGACGTCGACCTCCGGCAGTTGGTGCGCGATTTTGGCAGGGATCATGCCCAGGCAACCTGGGATGCAGGCGCAGCGGCGATCGATCAAATCGAGGGCATTGTTGAAGCCGAAGGAATCAGGTGCGAATTCGCGCGCGTCCCGGCTTATTTGCACGCACGCATTGGCGGTTCTTCAAGAAACGAAGCGTCAGCGCTCAAGGAAGAGGCTGATCTTGCTGCGAAGCTTGGTTTTGACGCCGTTTACCTGGACTCAATCCCATATTTTAATTTGCCGGCGGCGCGCTTTGCCAATCAAGCCAAGTTCTATCCTCGAAAATATCTTAAATCCTTGGTTGCGAAAATTCCTGGCAGTGGTTCGCACGTTTTCGAAAAAAGCGCTGCCGGTGAATTCGATGCCAAGAAGCGCCGAACGAGGGTTAACCGCAACTGGATCAGTTTCGATCGCGTGGTAATCACGACGAACAATCCCCTTGTGGGCCTGGCTACCATTGCTGGCGCTACACTTCTACAGAGCAAACTTTTTCTTTATACCAGCTATGCATTGGGTGCCCGAATCCCATCATGCACAGTTCCAGAAGCACTTTTCTGGGATACGCGAGATCCTTATGATTATCTGAGAATCGATCGGCACCACGGTTTCGATTACGTGGTGTTCGGCGGAGAAGATCACAAGACAGGCCAGAAAAGGAACACGAAAAGACCTTATGCGCGCCTGTTCGCTCGCTTAAAAAAAATGATTCCGCAAGCGTGTGTTGATCACCGCTGGTCCGGGCAAATTATTTCCACCCCGGACGGCTTGCCGTACATCGGAGAGAACGCCGAGCGTCAGTTTGTGGCGACTGGTTATTGCGGTAACGGCATCACGTTTGGAACGCTGGCGGCGATGATGGCATGTGATTGGGTTAGAGGACGGAAGAATCCATGGAGCGATCTTTTTGCCGTAGACCGGAAAAAAATCAAAGGCGCTACCTGGAATTATTTGCGAGAAAACAAGGATTACCCCTACTACATGATCAAAGATCGACTTGCTCGCTCCGAAGCTGATTCCGCCCGCGACCTGAGACCTGGCGACGGAATGGTTATCGGGCGGCGTGGGAAAAAACTTGCCGTTTTCCGTGATGCCAGGGGAAACTTCCACAAGCTCTCGCCTGTTTGTCCGCACCTTGGCTGTCTCGTTAGGTGGAACCCTTCTGAATCGACTTGGGATTGTCCCTGTCACGGTTCGCGCTTTAAAGCTACCGGGGAAGTGATCGCCGGTCCGGCGGAGGAACCGTTGCCTTCCCTTTGAAACATGAGCATGCCATCCAGCCCAATAAAAGACATGTATTCGTACTTAGATGATGATCTCGCCGGTTCTCCGAGGGCATCGAGACTTATTGTCGAGTGCATGGAGGCCCACAAAGATGATCGCCCGCGCAGGTTCTTGGCGAAATCCGAAAGGGAGAAGTAATGGTTTCCGCAAAGGGTGGACGTGGGACAGACAGTCGGAACGGGAAAGCAATCGAATCCGATATCGCGGCTGATTCGGTGGAGGCTGCGGAAGAAGCCGGGTTGCAATACATCAATGACGAGCGCCCTGGTTACAGCCGCAGAGCGAAAGGCAAAGGCTTCGAGTATCTGGACATGGAAGGAAAACCGATTCACGACGAGCAGCGTCTGCTCCGAATCAAGCGTCTTGCCATTCCGCCGGCGTGGACGGACGTCTGGATTTGTCCGTCGCCGAATGGGCATATCCAGGCCACGGGTCGCGACGCGCGTGGCCGTAAGCAGTACCGCTATCATGAGCGCTGGCGGGAAATTCGCGACGAAAACAAGTTTGACCGTCTCGCTCAATTTGCCAAAGCGCTGCCAAACATTCGTCGTCGAGTTGGCCGGGACCTGAAATTGGCAGGTCTGCCGCGGCAAAAAGTACTCGCGACGATTGTACGGCTTTTAGAGCGCACTTTCATACGCATCGGGAACGAGGAATATGCGCGCGAGAACAAGTCCTTCGGTTTGACCACCCTGAAAAATCGTCATGTGAAAGTCAAAGGCGCGCAGGTGCGATTTCGGTTCCGTGGGAAGAGCAGGCGTCAACACGAAGTGGATGTCACTGATCGCAGAGTCGCGAAGGTGATTGCGAAATGCCAGGATTTACCCGGACAGGATTTATTCCAGTACCTCGAGGAGGGTGGGGAAGTGCGAGAAGTTAGTTCACAGGATGTGAACGAATATTTACGCGACATCGCGGGTGAAGATTTTACAGCCAAAGATTTTCGCACCTGGGGTGGCACGGTATTGGCCGCCATCGCGCTGAGTAAACAGGAAGAGTTTCAAACGAAGAAACAGGCAAAATCGAATATCAAAACGGCGATCTGCGCGGTTGCGGAACTTCTTGGCAACACACCCGCCGTTTGCCGCAAGTGCTACATTCATCCGGTGATCGTGGAAGCTTACCTGAACCGAACGCGTATCGCGGGTCTCAACGGCGATGCGAAATCATCCGGGCCTCCCAATCTTCGCGGAGCGGAACGAGCGGTTCTAAAATACCTGCACGCGCGAGAATCGTAATGGGTTACAAAAGGGCCATCGCTCTGCTTTCACGGTGCTCCACCTGGTCCATCGTGCACTGGCGAGGACCTTTGTCGGGACGCCAGCGCAGAAGTTTTGTGCCGTGCCGAAACCTGCCACCGGTAAAATGATCGTACGCGACTTCGACGACCACCTCGGGAGAAACTGGTTCCCATTGGCCAGTACGCTCGGTACTCCAACGACTCGGTCCGCCGGGAGCGTTGCCAGTGAATCCGGGCGGTTTGCGTAGTTCCTCAAATTTTTTTGTTAACGCGCGGCGTTCGGAGGTTTTGAAGCCAGAGATAAATCCAACGTGGTGCAGCAACTTGTCGTCACCGTAGAGTCCCAACAGCAGAGAACCGATAACGCGCTTGCCAGTCGCGTAGCGGTAGCCGCCCACAACGCAATCGGCGGTGCGGATTTGTTTAATTTTTACTGCGGCAGTGCGCTCGCCGGAAGCGTATGCGGCATCGAGACGCTTTGCGATGATGCCGTCAAGATCGCCTCCGGTTTTTCGAAACCAATCCGTAGCAACTGCGTAATCAGTCGTCGCCGGCGAAAGTCGTATGTTATTGGTTCGACGCAGATTTGAACGCGCAAATTTTTCCACAAGATGCCGACGCTCATGCAAGCTGTGTTTGAGATACAATTCACCGTTCGCAGCTAATAGATCGAAAACGATATACGTCGCCGGGTGAGCTGCGGCCAATTTCTGGACACGGCTGGCGGCGGGATGCAGACGCAATTGCAATTCATCGAATGAAAGTTTGCCGCCGACGGGAATGACGAGTTCGCCATCGAGCACAAACTTCCGCTGGGGCAGCTTCGCCAAGTTAGCGACGACATCAGGAAAGTAGCGAGCCAGCGGCTGTCCTGCTTTTGATTGTAAATAGATGTTGTCGCGATCACGAAACGCGAGACAGCGAAACCCGTCCCATTTCGGCTCATACTGCCAGCCATTGTCAGCCGGGATTTTTTCAGTCTGCCGCGCTTCCATCGGCGGTAGGGGCGGTTTGAGCAGCATTCCCATGTTTCTTGCGCCTATGTGACCGTTTCACCGAACAAAGAACGAATCTGTATCGCAATTGCGGCCGCGACCGGCGGCAACGACTCTGGGTCGAAGTGGATGCCGTCGGTACTCCCGGGACCAACCACGGAGTTGATGTCGAAGCAGTGCGCGCCAAAATCGGCGGCTATCGGTGGATACGACTCGCGGAGGCTCTCAATCGCCTTTCGGCTGTGGGCGGAGCCGAACAGCGGTTCCAGCAGCGTGCCGCTGACGTCGCCCATGGCCGGCGGCACCAACACCAACAACCGGGGCGCCTTGTCACCAGGCCCGCACTCGGATTTGATTACCGCGTCGAGCAGTCGGCCGAGACAACGGGCGATGACGTAACCGTTAACGCCGAAAAAGCTCTTAGCGTCGTTCGTTCCGAGAAAGATCACCACAAGATCGAGCGGCCGATGGGTCTGGAGCGCTATCGCCAGGTGCGCGAGGCCGTTCGTGTCGCCAAGCACCGGGTCCTCGAATACCGTCGTCCGGCCGCTCAATCCGTTTTCGATCACGTGGTAGCCCGCACCGAGATCGGCCTGCAGCCGCCGCGTCCATCTGTCGGCGAAAGGGTAGCGCAACATCTTGGCGCCGCTGCGGGGATCGTACCCCCATGTTAGCGAGTCGCCAAAGCACAGCACGGTTCTCGGATCAGCGGTCATACGACGGATACTTCAGCCGACATCCACCGGATGACGGCGCTTGTTCAGTCGATATTGCCATCGCTCGCCGACAACGACAACCCCATGGCCATGATCCGGATTGCGTTTGACGAGCAGAGCCCAAGCCATTGGCTTGAGCAAATTCAGTGAGCTGTCCTTTGCGCGTCTTGCGGTCGTTTGGCCAGACGCGATTCAGTTCCTCCTCATGGATGCTTAAAAAATTCCGCAGGACAGCTTCTCCGGAACGGCCAAAAGCCGGCTCTTGGGCGATCCCTTTGGGAAGGATTTATCTCTTGATGGCACCACAGAAACCAGCGGCATCAGGCTCATTCTTCGCCAACGCTTTTGCTCTGGTGAAGCAAACGGTGCAGGAATTTTTGGAGGACAAAGCGCCACAACTGGGTGCGGCGCTCGCCTACTACACGGTCTTTTCGCTCGCGCCGCTGATTCTTGTTTTGCTTGCGGTTGTGGGAATTATTTTCCGAAATGATCCAGCGGGCGCATGGAACAAAATCACGCAGCAGATGAGCTATTTTCTCGACCCGAGCGCGGTCCAGGTGGTGAAAGACATCGCTCAAAAAGCGTCGCAATCCGGTAAAAGCAGTGTTGCAACGATCATCGGAGTTGCGCTGGCGTTGTTGGGTGCAAGCGGAGTGTTTGGTCAGTTGCAGGACGCCTTAAACACAATTTGGGGTGTTAAGGCAAAACCTTCGCAGGGTATTTGGGGATTTTTGCGGAACCGATTTCTTTCGTTCAGTATGGTCGCCGGCGTTTGTTTTCTCCTTCTCGTTTCCCTGGTTCTCGAAAGCCTGCTCAAAGGCTTTAGCCACTATGTTCAGTCTGTGTTACCGGGGGGTCTTGCCGTTGCCATGGCTGTTTACCTCATATTTGACTTTGCGGTCATTGTCCTGCTGTTCGCCATGATTTTTAAATTTCTTCCCGATGCGACGATTCAATGGCGAGATATTTGGCTCGGCGCAGTTTTAACAGCGGCTTTTTTCGGGCTCGGCAAATGGCTACTCGGTTTGTATCTGGGGAGTGGCGCTGCAGGCTCGGCTTATGGACCGGCCAGTTCTCTGATCACGTTATTGCTTTGGGTGTATTACTCATCGCAAATCCTTCTGTTCGGTGCTGAATTCACTCAGGTATATGCGGATCGAGCCGGACGAAACGTGGCCCCGGACGAATATGCGGTGCGCGTTGAGACCAGGAGAGTTGAGACGCAGCATTAAGGCACCATCGGTGCCGGCGTCCTTCAGTTTGTCAGAACGTCCAAAAGCCCTCGCACTCACGAAGATAGTGCAGAAAAGGAGAGACTATGAGCACCATTCTATTGATCATCCTGGTTCTGCTGTTGATCGGAGCGCTGCCTGCCTGGCCGTACAGTTCCGGTTGGGGATATTGGCCCAGCGGAGGACTCGGATTGATTTTGCTAATTGTAATAATCCTGGCATTAACCGGAAACCTTTGAAGAATCTCGCGGTTCCTTCCTGTTCTGCGGGACGACGTTAAAAAGCGCACTGAAGTTCCAACCAATGCCGATTGCAAATGAACTGCCTTTGAGCCCGCGCGAAAACGATTAGACACAACTAAGGTTGATCGGATCGCTATTTTCAAAAATTCTAAACCGATAACACGCGCACTTCTTTGTTTCGTCGCGTTTCCTCTTTGTGGCAGGTGCGAGCGTGCCGGGCCACAACAAAATCGGTAACCAAAACCAGAATAGAAAGGAACAAAGGGAGTATGAATTTGGACACACTAAAAGAACTTTACGTCAACGAACTCAAGGATCTTTACAATGCAGAGAACCAACTTCTCAAAGCATTGCCGAAGATGGCGAAGGCTGCTTCATCAGACGAATTGAAGGAGGCTTTCGAAAAACATCTTGAACAAACCAAGGGTCACGTAGAAAGGCTTGAGGAGGCGTTCGAAGAAATTAACGAGAAGCCAAAAGGCAAGACCTGCCAGGCCATGAAAGGATTGATCGAGGAAGGATCGGAGCTTCTAAAGGCAAATGGCGAAGATTCCGTGATCGACGCCGGCATCATTGTGGCTGCACAGAAAGTTGAGCATTACGAGATGGCCGGCTACGGCAGCGTTCGCACCTTTGCGCAACTGCTTGGGAAGGACAAATCCGCAGAGCTTCTACAGTCCACATTGGAGGAAGAATCCGAAGCAAACGAGCTTCTGAATAAGTTGGCTGAGGACATTGTAAATCCGGAGGCACTGATGGAGCCGGAAATGGCTTCGGCTTCTTTCAACCGATAGCCGTTTACCACAGTCGGTCGGTCAGAAGCTTATCGGGGACGCATTACTTGCAGCTCGTGCCGCGGCAACGTGCGAGAGCAAGTAATGCGTCAGGGCTTCACGCTATTCTGCTTCGAAAAGGTCAATCATCGATTCTGCCGATCCGGATTTGGGAACGCTGCGCGTAAGTTACTTGTCCTTAGGCTCGCGAGGCCTCTTATCGAAAATCGCGCAGAAACCGTTGCTATAAAACCGGAGCCGTAACCCGTTCTTTTGCGCAAATTGTGCGACCTGTGTTTCGCGCGGTTCTCTATCATTCGGCCAGACGCGACTTAGCTCTTCCTCGTAAACCGCGCAGTGTTTTGCTGTCTTTAGCTCCCGTCGAATTTGTCGTATAAGTTTTCGCATCTACTTCAATCTCTGTCACTTGCATCCTTTTCCTTAATTCGAATGGCGCGCGTTTACCGGCCGTATGTTGCTGCGTTTGCCAGCAATTCGCCAAGGCTTCGGTAGCGAAGATATTATTTCGGGGCAACGTTTGGCACCAGCAAGCATCGGGCGGATGCCAGGAGTGCGTCGCAATTTCGTAAGCACTCAAAAACCCATGATGCCTCAGGTTGCGCGGAAGGTTCCCATCGGATGCCAGTGATTACCGTCGAGCAGCAACTCACGACAGCGCGTCGGTTTTTCGCCTATCGGTGCATCAGAGTTACGGCGACCAATGGGCGCAGGTTAATCGCTGACCGGCGGAATGTGACGTCGCCGGCTGTGGAGTCCTTTTTCTGCTGCGCGTTGAGGAACGCTGGGACGATTGGGAATGTTAATGAATTCCTCCTGCGGCTTGCTTGTAGTGGCTTTGGTCGTGTGCTTCCTGCGCTTTGTCGGCTTTTTGGAACTTCGCATGATTGCCTCACTTCCGTTGCGTTCGCCGCTGTGGCGCATCAATCGGTTTGCTTTTCCGCCTTTTCGCCTTTCTGAACGATGTCTCCGGACGTGAAGAGCACACGCTGCATGATCTCGCGCCAATCGTCGTTTCGTCGCAAAAGGAATTCCACGTCCATCGCGAAATGTTTGAACTCCTCCTTCTGCGCGTTTTGCATGATCGCTTTTGCTTCGCAATCGTTCTCAAGGGCAATCCGTTGTTCGTACCAATCGATCGCCTGCGCTTCTTCAATGACTGACAGAATCATGCGCGCGAACGTGCGCGTTTCCTGCGGTAACTCGTCTGGAGGTTCGTGGTACTGGTTAAACGCCATATAGATTTATCGCATCTGGCGTTGTCTCTCCGTTTGCTTACCTCCAAACAACTCATCAGTGCGGGCTGGCTGTGGATTGCTGGACCACACGACGGTGCGACAAAAATGATGCCCAAGCGAATGCTGGCGGGCTTAGCAGCCATTCTGTCATAACACGCACCCTCCCAGATGCTCACGCTCGATCAAAGCTCACGCTGCGATTCTGATTCGGAATGGGCGAGCAATCGAGACAGAGCGTGCTTGACTCGCTGCGCGAGTATGGGCGGGGAATTGCCGGCGGTCTGATGTTCAGTCTCCCTTTGCTTTACACGATGGAGGTGTGGTGGACGGGGTATTGGGCCAGCCCCGCTAGGGTGATGATATGCATGGCGTGCACTTTTGTTCTTTTGCTTGGATATAACCATTATGCGGGGATGCACCCGGACGCTACGTGGACGGAGGTGGCGATTGACTCCATCGAAGAACTCGGGATCGGGCTGGTCGTGTCGGCCGGGGTGCTCCTGCTAATCGGGCGCATTTCCTTCGAGACAAGCCCGAGCACAGCCGCGGCGAAGATCGTCATCGAAGCAATGACAGTGGCGATCGGGATCTCGGTGGGAACGGCCCAGCTCGGAATGCAACCACCGGAAGAAAAACGCGAGCAAAAAGAGAACTCGCTGAAACACGATGTCCGGTTTGGAGGTCAGCTGATCCTTGCAGCCTGCGGCGGGGTGCTCTTCGCGGCCAACATAGCTCCGACCCAGGAGGTGGTGGTAATCGGAATGACCAGTTCGGTTGGACAGCTTTTTGTCTTCATGGCCTTGTCCATCCTTCTGACCGCCCTCATCCTCTATTATATTGAGTTTTCCGGATCGGCACGTTTTGTCCGACACCGGGCATTCCGTTCTGTCGTGATAGGAACGCTTGGAAGCTACGCGGTCACTCTCGTTACGACTGCGGCGGTGCTTTGGTTTTTTGGACGGTTCGATCAGGCGTCGTTAGTCACCGCGACCGCGGAAACGATCGTGCTCGCCTTCCCAACCAGCCTGGGTGCTTCGGCTGGGCGCCTTCTTGTGCAATGAAACTCCCAAAGAAAAACTGGCTGGAATGGACGATTTTCGCGATCTCGCTCGCCCTGATTTGCGCCACTCTCGGTGTTCTTGTTTACGAACAGCGGTCGCTCACCAATGCGCCACCCAGCCCACAAATCCAGCTTGGCCAGCCAAAATGGCGCCAGTCTTACTTTGCCGTGCCGGTGACAGTAAAAAACACAGGCGACCAGACGGCGCAAAATCTTCAACTCGAGGTGGACCTCGTCATGCCGAACGGCCAAAGAGAGACCGGCAAGGTGAACCTGCAGTACCTGCCACGGCGGGCCACTCGGGACGCATGGGTGACATTTCAGCAGGATCCGACAAAAGGGAAACTCGAACCGCGAGTGCTTGGCTACGAGCGGCCGTAAGCAGCAGAGGTCGGTCCGCAACCGCTGTCCTGGGCGATCTTGATTTCCATCCGGAAGAAGGATTGCGCAGGCTGAAACGTATCGGCGATCTCTTTGCGCCTTTGCGAAAGCTCAAACAAAAACTGCCGAAAGCACGCCGCAAGTCATTTGCATTACGATCTCCGCCTTGAAATGCACAATGTGCTGAAGTCGTGGGCCGTGCCAAAAGGCATGCCGCTCGACAAGCACGAAACACACTCGGCGTTCGAAACCGAGGATCATCCCATCGAGTACTTGGAATTCGAAGGTGTAATTCCAGAAGGTGAATACGGCGGTGGCACCATCATGGTGTGGGACCTCGGCACGTTCGAAATCGTCGACGGCAACTACTGGAAAGGACGGCTCTCTGTTTTTCTGAAGGGAACAAAATTGAAAGGCGAATGGACGCTCGAGCGAGCAGGGGATGAGAACGGCAAACCAAGGTGGTCACTGCGGAAAACCGGCAAGAACGCACAGAGAATTCCCGCACGGCGGAGTGATA
>Ga0210120_1000101_pt1 | contig 20272 bp, 20 predicted proteins | sample Goodyear_PhragA__FD_184868 | JGI IMG/M metagenome (GOLD analysis project Ga0210120, IMG submission 184868) | Wetland microbial communities from San Francisco Bay, California, USA, that impact long-term carbon sequestration - Goodyear_PhragA_D2... | ecosystem: Environmental > Aquatic > Marine >... | reverse complement strand
ATGTCTCGATCCTGTCTCCCGCTTCGTACGCGGGCCGTATCGCAGAAATAACACAAGCTGAAAAGGAACGCGCTCCATCGGGCCTGAAAGAAGTATTGGTCCTGGGCGATTCACGAATAGCCGAGGGGTTCTCAGCAATGCTTGCCAGTAAGCTTGGTTCTTCCGCCGGACTTAAGTTTGTTAGCCTGGCAGAACCAGCCGCTTCCGCTAACACGTGGTATTACATGGTCAGAGAAGTCGATCCCAACGCCCGACGTTATTGGGCGATTGTTATTCCTTACGGCCTCGGTTACGAACCAAACCGCGCCGATCCATTGCGAATCTCCATGACGGCTCCGTTATTGCGATACACAGACTGCTTTGACTTCGCCTCCGGGTTTCAACGCCAGTCCGGGCGGTGGCGGGCATTTATTGCTTGTATATTGCGAGGCTCAGCCTACCAGGATGACGTTATTGATCTTCTTGAACACCCCATCGAGAGAATGCGAAGTCTTCAACGTAAAGGGGCGGCAATACGCTCTCGCGAAATTTACAAAGGACGGGATTACGATCTTGCGGGCACGACCTATAACGCTGCAACAGGTCAGACAATCTTCGCATCAAAGTTAACAGAAGCCCAAAGACTGGCTTTCCAGAAGAGCTTGATACAGCCCTCTCAATCAGACGTGGACTACTCCGTTAAACTGCAGCGCGAGTGGATCCCCCGAATAATGAATCGTTATTCGCATAGTTCCACCGCAATTGTGCTTACGCCTGTGCCGCGCGGTCCTTTTGTGGAGCTTCCCGGATTCTCTACGGGATACGATTCTGTTCTTCCAAGCTCCATTATTCACAAAAGCACTTTTTCGCTGCCGGGACGCACGTTCGATTTTCTGGAAAAACCTGAATTCTACTTTGACGCATTTCACCTTAATGCAAAAGGCCGGCAGCGATTTACAGAAACGCTGGTGTCGCAGCTCATGGCTCGTGTTCAGTCAACTCAGTCGAAACAACAGTCCAAGTTTGAGCCTGAACTTATGAATCGATCGCTTGGAACGAGGTGAGCCAGGCTTCAACGTCACCGGTCTCTTATGTTATTTAATAGCTTCCAGTATTGGATCTTTTTCCTCATCGTGGCGGCGCTGTTCTACAGCATGCCGTTTCGCTTTGGTAAAGTTCTCCTGCTGCTGGCGAGCTACGTCTTTTACATGTGGTGGGACCCGCGATTTATCGTTCTCATTTTAACCTCCACCGTCGTGGACTATTACCTTGGGATCCTGCTGGAAAGTTCAAGCGGCCGCCGTAAGAAGTTTTTACTCGTTGTTAGCCTGGTCGTTAACCTCGGAATACTTGGATTCTTTAAATATTACGATTTCTTTGCAGGCTCCCTTGCTCATCTCCTTCGCATTCAGGAGTCGTCCGTGGTGTTGCAGATCGTTCTTCCTGTTGGGGTCAGCTTCTACACTTTCGCCAGTCTCTCTTACACGATTGACGTCTATTGGGGAAAGATGAAGGCCGTCAGGAACCCAATTGATTATGCGCTGTTCATTGCATTCTTTCCTCACCTAATCGCGGGTCCGATTATTCGCGCCCGGCAATTCATTGTGCAGATCTGGTCCTGGCGACGGCCGGCGGCGATTGTAGTGCAGAGTGGAATCATCCTGGTTCTCTCCGGGCTGATAAAGAAGATGGTGTTCGCGGATCGTTTCGCGGCAGTCGCCGATCCGTACTTCAACGATCCGCTGGCGCATCCCGGCTGGCTGGCTGCATGGTCCGGTTGTCTCGCTTTCTTTATGCAGGTGTTCTTCGATTTCTCCGGGTACACCGACATCGCCCGTGGGTGTGCGAAGCTGCTCGGTTTTGAGTTTCCGCTTAATTTCGCGCGCCCATTCCTGGCCAGAAACCCGCCTGACCTGTGGCAAAGGTGGCATATCACTCTCTCGACATGGGTGCGTGACTACGTATTCATGCCGTTTAGTCGGGGCAGGAAAGGGCGCCTGGTGTTATATCGCAACATGTTTGTGGTTATGGTGCTCGTTGGACTGTGGCACGGAGCGAACTGGACGTTCGTAGCCTGGGGCACGTACCACGGTTTCCTATTAATCGGCTATCGGCTGTTCGATCGTGCCACTGTTGGAACCGCGATCGACAAAGTTATGAAGAGACGCTGGTTCGTGCCTTTTAGCATTGGAGCAATGTTCGCCGCCTTCGTGTTTAGCGCAGCTTTCTTTCGGCCGAAGACTCTCCAAACGAGCGGGCAGGTGTTAAGCGCCCTGCTTGCGTTTCAGCACGTAACCGGGGAGTTCCTGCTCACGACCGGGACGATCGTGCTGATTTTTATTTCGTTGTTCCTAGCTGTCGCGCAGGAACGCGGCCAGTTCATTGATCGGCTGGCCTTGCAACCGGCGCGTATTCAAATCCCGGCGTACGTTCTGGCGTTTCTCACCTTGGAACTGTTTCCCGTCACGGGGCAGGTGCCGTTTGTTTACTTTCAGTTTTGAGCCATCAAACATGAGAACGGCGGCTAAACCGTAGTTCTAAAGCATACTTAGCCTTGGAGAATAGGTTTACCGATCCAAACCGTACACTTTGACGAGAGCAACTCCGGTAGTGTTGTTCACACCACGTAATATCGCAGTGTAGCTACCCGCTGGCAGATCCGCGATGATTGCCGACTCAAAGGGGTCGCCCGGAGCGTGGCCGCTGTTCTGAATATCCCGGACCTGATTAGCAGTGATAATCCCGCCGATTATCGTCGTCGCCCAATTGTTGTTAGAGGCAATCAAAGCTCCCGTGCCGTCGTGCAGTTCCAAGGTCGGATTAGCCAGTGCATCGGGAACGCCATACTGCGTGAGCTCAGGGCCAATGGCGCGAATGATTATCCTCTTTGTTAGTGTCCCTTGAACAATGAACCCTTCAATCACTACGTTATCGCTGTCTGTACAAAGGCACGGTTGCTGATGTTGCCATTAACGCACGGAGGATCACGATCGCAGCGTCGCTATCGCATTCCCTTGAGGGATCTACTCAAAGTCTGCCTAGCACACACCGATAGCACAGATGCACGCGAAAGCCTATGGAGAGCCAAGGCTGCGACGCGGTGGCCGCGTCGGGCGTGGAGGGTAGCTCGGCCGGGGCCGCGGTGTAAAGCTGGGCCAAGCCGTAGCCGTTGGGGTTGGCGTGGGCGTAGGTGTTGGACCGGATTGCGCACAATACCTTCCGCCGGTATTCAAATCCGCGTAGTTAGCGTCATCTCCGCCCCAGACGATCATTTCACTACCGGTCCACACTGCTGTATGACCATTGCGGGCGGTGGGGACGTTACTGATGCTTGTAGCCGTCCAGCTGTCTGTATTGGGATCGTATCTCCCGCCGGTGTTCACAGGGTAGGCACAACAATCTCCGCCCCAGATGATCATTTTACTGCCGGTCCAGACGGCCGTGTGATTGTAACGGGCACTCGGCGCGTTGGTCGTGCTAGTGGCTGTCCAACTATCTGTATTGACATTGTATTTCCCACCGGTGTTAAGACGGCCGCTGTAACCTTCGCCGCCCCAAACAATCATTTCACTACCGGTCCAGACTGCAGCCTGACCGAATCGGGGACTCGGCGCGCTGGCGGTGCTCGTTGGTTCCCAAGAGTCAGTGCCGGGATCGTATCTGCCGCCCGTATTCACACCGTTGCCCACAAGATCAAGGCCGCCCCAGACAATCATTTTACTGCCGGTCCATACTGCGGTTGGAATGACTCGAGCAGAGGGCACGTTGGTGGTGCTGGTGGCCGTCCAACTGTCCGTACTGGGATTGTATCGCCCGCCGGTGTTACCATAGTTACCATAGCCACCCCAGACGATCATCTCAACGCCGGTCCAAACTGCTGCGTGCCCGACTCGAGCAGAAGGCGCATTAGTGGTGGCCGTAGCAGTCCAGGTATTATCTGTGCATGGAGGATCACCCGCGTCGGCAATTCTGGGGAGAGTGTAGACAACTTGCCCTAACGTTGTTGTCACCGACATCGCACGGAGCGCGTCGAGCTGCGCGGATTCAACGTGCCGAGGTTGGTCTTGCGCCGAAAAATCGGCGATCAAACGCTCTGCTAATGTTGGTCTGGCCAAACACTCGGCGATGACAGCCGGATCGTTCCCAAGAGCCTCAAACAGTTCACGAAGGACTTCCTGCTGTTTTGTGTTCCGGGCCATCCGGTCCATCTCGGCCTGTAATTGCTCGGCAGTGATGGGCTGCTGCCAGTAATCTTCCAACACCAGCGAGTCATGCAGATATCCTCTGACTTTGTTTTGCAGTTGCGCCTGGGACATCACTGCATCGAGCGCAGGTTTGGGGTCCCCGTTCTCTTTTGGCCAAATCCGGTGTTGCCAGTAAACGTCTTCAATTGCTCGTTGAAACACGACGCGCTCTGCGAAGCTGAGCGCTCTGGGTTGGCTCGGACTTTTCGCAATGCTGCCATAGCCGCCAGTCGTTTCTGCGGATTTGTACCATTTGTTAGGCGACTGAAACGCCCAACTAGCCGCGATAAAGGCCACCGACAGAAACAAAGCCCACGCAGCGCTGCGAACGATATAACCACTGATTTCACTTTTCGTTTTCATCTCTCGCTCCATTCTTCACTGCAAATTCCTCGATGAAGCTTTGAAAAAACTAGAGTCGATCCGGTTGCGCCGGGCTCCGCCTATCTTGCGAATCACTGTGCTAGTTTTGTGAAGCGCCACCAGGCTGCGAGACTTGGAAGTCTGGCGCGAGAACTGTTTCCGGGCACAATTCCAGTTTTGAGCGGTGGAATCGAAAATGGTCTGCGCTGTTCACAACTATTTGAACATCCGCGACGAGTGAGGCCGTGGGTAATTTGCAATCCGCAAACGACAATCTAAAATCGAAAACTCACAGGGGGGCATAGCTCAGTTGGTAGAGCGCCAGCTTTGCAAGCTGGAAGTCAGGGGTTCAAATCCCCTTGCCTCCATTTTCGCGCAGCGAAAATGTCTGCGCCGGAGTTCCGCAACCGCGGGACGGAGGCGGACACTCGCACGTGTGATCAGTCAACCGTGACCAGTGATCAGAAGGTCGCGCGACCGCTTGACCGATCGCCGATCACCGATCACTGTTCACTTCCGCGCAGGGGGCCTGTAGCTCAGTTGGTTAGAGCATGCGCTTGATAAGCGCAGGGTCACTGGTTCGAGCCCAGTCAGGCCCAGTTTCTAAAAGTGCGCGAAGGCGAGGGCGCCTTCGCCAGCGCGCGAGGCGCGCGCGCTCCCCAATCCGATTTGCCTCTGAGCGCCGCGCAAGTAAAACGGAATGCCGGATGTCGCTAAAATGGGTCGACATCCGGCACGCGTTGTTTGTCCCGTCCGTTTTATTGTGAAACGGGTACCGCCAAATACGCCGTTAACACGCCGGTGATTGGATCGGTAGCTCTACCGGTAATCTCGCCCTTATTATTTATGTCTTTCGCGCTGGTGAGCACTGCAGAATATCCAGCCGTTTTGAGATCATTGAGGTCTGTTGGTGTATTCCCGTGATCCCAAACAACTGCACGACAATCCACGAAATCCGCGTCGCACGAGACACCGACTACCTGCCGGGCTTCATTAATACCATAGGCCTCACTGTCTACGTGCTTTGGTGTACGATTTCGCAAAGGTTTCAATTGTCGAATGCCATCGTCCCTGGTCCACATGAATGCGTGCAGGATGTCGCCTTCAACAAAGCCTGGGTCGCCGGCAAACCCGACGACGTCGCCTCGTTGATTGATTGCGGTGGGCGTATTCCACCATGGAGCTGGAGCATTCGGATAAATATCAGTCACAGTGCCATTTTCCCAGAGCACGGCGTGTCTGGCCGTGTGTCTTCCAACGGCCTGATCGCAGATTCCGGAGATGCCCACGATTTGACCATGATCATTGAGCGCTGTGGCAGCCCCCGAGCTATCTCCGGCGATCAGGGGGAGATCTTGGATCTGATCTGGTGGTCCCAAGTTCCACATCGCGGGACGAAATTGAAGTACTTGTGGCGAGACGCATGTCGGATCATGAACATCATTCTCTGCCCAACCGATAACCTGGCCCAGGTTGTTGGCTCCTGTGGCAAAACCGTTATTGCCACCTGGAAAATTGGGGAGTCCTCTCATTAGGCCGTTTTGCCAAACGAACCCGAGATTGATGTATCCGACGTTGTTAGGCGGACTGTAGAAAGCCGCGCTACTCCAAGCCTCTCCGAGAGGCTCGGGATCGGCAGTCTGCGAGATACCTACGATGATACCCGATGTATTTTTCACATTCCATGTGACACTGCTGTTTGGTCCGCCGAGTGTGAAGAGGTCTGTTAACGAATTGTTTCGCCACAGCGCGGCATGCCGGTCTCTATTCGGGAGCCTGGCATAGCCTGCCACCCAGGTCTGATCGTTAATACTATTTCCCCCGTTACTGGTTCCACCGAGCCCGGGCAGGTCTGATACCTGATATTGCGTTTTCGCCCTTCCCGGGTCTGATCTTTGCGCAAGTGCCGACGCTGGAATCGCTCCGCAGCACACAGTAGTCAGCATGGTGAAGAGAACTTTGGTTGTGAATTGTGTTTTCATGTTTGTCTCCTTTGTTGAGTTTTCATGACCACACTCTAGGGACCGGCCGGATCTCACCTCCATATCCACTTCGCAGATTTGGTACGGACCGGTTTACCAGAGCGCGCGCCTCGCGTGCTGGTTTCGGCGTCGCGCCAAAACAGTGTTTCACATGCGATGTTTCGCCGTCGGAGCTGCAGAAGGGAGTCCGCGATCGCGAGACGCGCTCGCCAGCACGCGAGATGCATGCGCTACCCAGGCAATTTTGAATCAAGCGCCGCGGCTAACTTCGTAAGACCTTCGCGGATTTGCGCGCGCGACCACGCGGCGAATCCGAATGTGAGCGCAGGCTTAGGCTCTACTTTCATGAAGCACGATGACAATGGTGAGGGCCTGATACCGATATCGGTGCATATGCGGGTGATTACCGGCATCTGTTCCTTCTGTCGCACCCAGGCGACGAAGTGCAATCCAGCTTCCGGGATTTCCAGGATGAAGTAATTACCTAACAACTTGTTGAATTGTTCGATAAAAAAGTCTCTTCGGTCCGAATATAATTTTCGCATCCTTTTGATGTGAGTGAGGAAAAATCCCTCCGTAAGGAACCGAGCAAGTGTCGCTTGATCGATGGCGGGCGAATGTTGGTCCATTACCGCTCGAATCTTGATCATTGGTTCGACCAGTTGGTGTGGCGCGACGATATAACCCAGTCGCAACGATGGGTACAGGATCTTGCTCATCGTGCCTGAATAGATGACACGTCCCACATTGTCCAAACCCTGGAGACACGGGAGTGGGGGACCGGTATAACGAAATTCCGAGTTATGATCGTCCTCGAAAATGTAGGCATCGCACCTGCGCGCAAAATCGATCAGGGCTGTTCTCCGCGCGAGACTCATGGTCATCCCGAGCGGGAATTGATGGGAAGGCGTTACGTAAATTATTTTCGGCGAGCGCTGTCGCGACGGCCGCGCGATGGTGATTCCTTCTTCGTCAACAGGTCGTGGGACGACATCGGCCCCGGCAAAACCGAAGGTTCGGCGAGCCTGGTAAAAACCCGGATCCTCGATCCATGCAACCTCGCCGCGATTTACCAGCGCCATCGCGCTAATCATCATTGCCTGTTGCGTTCCGGCGGTGACGATGATTTGATCCGCATCGCAGCGCGCGCCTCTGTAATCACACAAATAAGTTGCCAAGGCATTACGCAGCGCCGGGTCGCCACGACTAGAGGCATACTGGAGCAGGTGCGCTCCTTTTTGAGCGAGAACATCTGCTCTAAGTCGTTCCCAAACTTCGATGGGAAATTCATCCAACGCGGCGACAGCTGGAACAAAGGAGACACCGGGTGGTCCGGCAATTCCGAAATCGAACTGCTTACCGGCCCGGTGATCGGGAATATCTTTTACCCGCTTGGAAAGCCGCGGCGGCCGTTCTGCGGGCGGTGCTAATTTTGCTGTTCGCGCACTTAAGAAGGTTTCAGGTAAGGCCTCCGAAATGAACGTGCCCGACCCAATTTTAGATCGAAGATATCCCTCCGCATGAAGTCTGGAGAGCGCGAGGTTTACCGTGAAACGTGACACTCCGAAATCGGAGGCCAGTGCGCGAGAGGAGGGCAGCCGCGATGAGTTATTGTTGAAACTTCCAGAGGCAAGCTCATCGCGAATCTGGCGGTAAAGTTGTTGATGTAGTGGTTCGGCCGCTGCGCGATCCAGGCGCACCATTTCAAAAGCTACCAATGAATGACGACGCCGTTTCGCGTGAAGATTTGGCGTTCGATTCTGTCTAGCCTTGAGCATTCCGCGTTTGGCGTTCGACAGAAGTGGTCCCTTTTTCCGATTCAACGATTTAACGTTTCAACGATTAACGGCGGAGGCGCAAGCTTCCGCCGAAGTGGTCCGGCCATTTTGTGGCGAGTGGACTGTTGACACCCTACCATACGGTTAGAACTTTTGTTCAAATGCAGACCCAAACTCCGCGCAGCGATTACATTGAAACAAAAGGCCTTGTTTATTTTGCTCGAATGCTGGACAAAATCCGGTTAAAGGCCGCGGGCAAATTGCCGCCCGATTATTTTACCGGTGTCGAAGATCCCACCCACTTCGATGCGCGTTGCACGAGATTTCTTGGCGTGAATTACGATGAGCTTGTGGAGCGAACGCGGCAGGGCGGATCGGATGAGGAGATCCTCGAATGGTGCTTTGCACGTGGTCGGCGTCCGAGCGAAGAGGAAATTTCCATCTGGAATAGTTTTCTCAGAAAGCGCGGTTGGCGAGACGAGGCGAGCGAGGAACTCGCCGAGTCGAAGAGCGAAGCAGGTTTTGGCGACCGTGATGACATCCAAACATGGATGGATTTGCATGACGCCGAAGAGGGAAGAGCGCCGGCAATGTCGTAACGTGTGAGGCATTCATCTTCGGAGTGATAATATCGGGAGTGCTGTATTCGTTATCTGTTTTAGTCGTGAAATTGCGCTCAATTTATTGCCTGAGCTTGACGTTCAGGCTGTACAATCCGGACGCGCACCAATGGAGTCTTTACCTGCTGGATCTGGATAAGGGCACTCTCAGCATGCCACCCGTTGTTGGTGAGTTTAAAGGGAACCGTGGCGAATTTTACGACCAGGAGCAGCACAAAGGCCGAGCGATTTTGGTACGGTACGTCTGGTCGAATATCTCGCCGAAGTCCGCGCGTATGGAACCGGCTTTTCGGCTGACGGCGGGAAGAAATGGGAGACAAATTGGATTTAAGAATTGAGTCGATAGGGGACAAGATGAAAATCGCGACGGTTATTGCTCTCACGGCCGTTTTGGCCGCGCGATTCTGCGTAGCCCAAACGACACCCGAACAAGAGGTGCTCGAGTTCGAGCGCCACGCGTGCAAGGCGTTTCTTGATGCAGATGTAGCTGCCCTGGAGCGCGTGCTCACGCCTGGATTTACTCTGACACTCTCGAATGGCGCAGTGAGTACGCGAGCGGATGAGATCAACGACCTGAGCAGCGGGAAAGTCCATTACGACATATTTGAAAACTACGACATGTTAGTGCGACTTTACGATCATAACGTCGCTGTTGTGCTAGGGAAAACGCGCGTGAAAGGAACCGCAGAAGGCAAGCCGTTCGATCGCGTTGTGCAATTCACCGACACGTTAATCAAGCGCGATGGGCGATGGCAGCTTGCCGCGGGGCATGTTTCGCGGATTGAGAAGTAGGAGCAGAAGACGTTAGCGCATGCATGAACTGCATGCTCGACAGGCTGGCAGCCAGCCGGCCGAGTCAGGCAGCCTGCCTGACCGCCAAAACAAAATGCCGAATGTCGATCTTGCGAACGTCATCCGGCATTGCAGTCGATGTGCAGCAAAGACTGAATTGTGCGTTACCGTGATCTCCTTTGAAGCTTTGGTTTCTTTCGATTCCAAAGTCTTCACGGCATGTCTGAGTTCTCGAGAGACCTCAGAGTTAGCCGTCGACCTGTGCTACCGCACCGAGATTCGTAATTCGAGAATTGAGATTCGGTTTCCCGATTCACGCTTCAACGATTCACGATTTAACGATGCGAAGCATTTCTCCTTAGAAAGGAGGTGATCCAGCCGCAGGTTCCCCTACGGCTACCTTGTTACGACTTCATCCCAGTTACCGCTCATAGCGTAGGCGGCTGCCTCCTTGCGGTTAGCGCGCCGACTTCGGCTACAAGCGACTTCCATGATGTGACGGGCGGTGTGTACAAGGCCCGGGAACGTATTCACGGCGTCGTAGCTGATACGCCATTACTAGCGATTCCGGCTTCATGAAGTCGAGTTGCAGACTTCAATCTGAACTGGGCCCAGTTTTAGTGATTTCCTCCACCTCGCGGTCTTGGATCGTTCTGTACTGGGCATTGTAGTACGTGTGCAGCCCAGGCCGTAAGGGCCATACTGACTTGACGTCGTCCCCACCTTCCTCCCCGTTAGAGCGGGGCAGTCTGAACAGAGTGCTGGAACCTCTCGGTTCCGTGGCAACAGTTCACAGGGGTTGCGCTCGTTGCGGGACTTAACCCAACATCTCACGACACGAGCTGACGACAGCCATGCAGCACCTGTGCAAGGTCTGGATTGCTCCAGTCGCTGGCTTTCACCAACTTAGCAATGCATGTCAAGGCCTGGTAAGGTTCTTCGCGTTGCATCGAATTGAGCCACATACTCCACCGCTTGTGCGGGCCCCCGTCAATTTCTTTGAGTTTTAATCTTGCGACCGTACTCCCCAGGCGGCACGTTTAACGCGTTAGCTCCGGCGCAGAAGGGGTCGAATCCTCCCACACCAAACGTGCACCGTTTACTGTCAGGACTACCGGGGTATCTAATCCCGTTTGCTCCCCTGACCTTCGTGCCTCAGCGTCAGGAACTGTCCAGAGACCCGCCTTCGCCACTGGTCTTCCTTACGATATCTACGCATTTCACCGCTACACCGTAAATTCCAGTCTCCTCTCCAGTCCTCAAGCACGGCAGTATCGAATGCAGTTTCGAAGTTGAGCTCCGAGATTTCACACCCGACTTACCGCGCCGCCTACGCACCCTTTACGCCCAATGAATCCGAACAACGCTTGAGACCTCTGTATTACCGCGGCTGCTGGCACAGAGTTAGCCGTCTCTTCCTCTTCGGGTACTATCAACGCAAATACAGTTAATATTTACGCATTGTTCCCCAATGACAGGAGTTTACAATCCGAAGACCTTCATCCTCCACGCGGCGTCGCTCCTTCAGGGTTTCCCCCATTGAGAAAAATTCTCGACTGCTGCCACCCGTAGGTGTCTGGGCCGTGTCTCAGTCCCAGTGTGGCTGGTCGTCCTCTCAGACCAGCTACCCGTCAAAGCCTTGGTGGGCCGTTACCTCACCAACTAGCTGATAGGCCGCGGGCCCCACAAGAAGCGTCAGGTTGCCCCGACTTTAATTTTGAATGGATGTCCACTCTAATCACATGCGGTATTAATTCGCCTTTCGGCGAGCTATCCCCCACTTCTCGGCAGGTTGCCCACGTGTTAAGCACCCGTTCGCCACTAGACGTTTCTCCGTATTGCTACAGAAAAAAATCTCGTTCGACTTGCATGTCTTATCCACGCCGCCAGCGTTCGTTCTGAGCCAGAATCAAACTCTCCGTTAAAAACGACTCGGCTCCCGTGAGGGAAACCGAAAGTTTGTGATCTGACTTTCATTTCTGAATCTGTAGCCACCGGCTTATGGCCGGTCTCTTCCAGATCCAGTGTTTGTTCGATCTAAATCTTCGATTTCAAAGAAAATCGACAGATAACGCACAATTCAATGTTTGCTGACTTTCCACTCCGAAAGTATTCGGAGCCACACTATCAAAGATCTCAGTTCTTCCGGTACAAGGCAAAACCCGACTTCGTCATCAATCTGACCAAGAATCGGCTCGACCCTGAGCCTGCAAGAACACCGCCTCCGTGCTTGGAGCCGGTCCGCTTCTTTCGCGGGACACACAAAATACGAGTGACGACGACGACGTCAACAGAAAAATTCAGAATTTTGCCGATTTCGAAAGCCATGCGCCTTGTTTCCTGGGAGACTAAAACTCCCAACGATGAATCATTCAACTCTTTTGGGGCTTCCGGACGACATATTTCACGTTGAGAGCGGGCGGATGATTTCCGTATGCCCTGGTCACGAGCCCTTCTCTGATTGCGCCAACTTTTTCCATGGCCTTTTGCGAGCGAAAATTGTTCTCTCCGACTAGGAACACCACAGTTTCAACAAACCTGAACGCGTGCGCCAACAGTAGCTCCTTCATTTCCCGATTGTAGCGCCCGCCCCAGTACTTTCGTGCCAGAAATGTCCACCCAATTTCGATCTCAGATTTCTGCGGATCGTAACCGTAGAATCGTGTCGATCCGATGATTTGTTGGTGGCTCCTGTCAATTACGACAAATGCTCCACCGGATTCCAACGCTTCTTTGAAGAAAATTGCGAACGCCTCTTTTTTGTAGCGATCGCTCTCCGGGTGCTGTTCCCAAATCAGCGAATCCGATGCGACCGCGAACAGCTCATCCCAATCTTCACGCTCAAGCGGTCGGAGCTCGATGAGTTCTCCCTTCAGATATGGTTGAAGATCGAATGACATCGATGTTAGCGCGCAATCGTCCCGGGACCAAACCTGTCCGAACGGCTTTGGCGCCGCGATAATTGCCAGCAATTATGGCAACCTAAAGACGTCTCGCTGCAGCTCGCTGCCGATGGTGGTGTTACGGCGAATGATATCACCCAAAGATTGCTGTTCGAGCATGGCGACGAGCGCACGCGGTAGATAGATTTGATACCAAAAACGGTCGCCATCGCGCAGTCGCTCGAACTGGTCCTTGAGAATAGTGTAGGTAGTCTCGCTCACCATCATGCCGGCCTTGTGCTTTTCCGCGAGTGCACCCAGCCAGATATCGACGTCATCAGGCGAGGCGTAGGCAGCAGCAAGCTTGGCTTGAATGACGGGGTCGGGGTTCATGTCCGCGAACGTAGCGTAGGGTTGCAGGCCGTAATCCATTCGCACCTGATTGTAGCGCGGGAGTCCGTGATCGCGACCGCGCTGGATATTGAGTGCCGCCAGGTCGAACCCGCCCTGGCCCGGCTGACCAAAAAGAAAATTACGCACTGGATCGACCACGTAAGCATCTACCTCCTGCGGCCGCTGTTGGGACAGGCCGCGCAGATACGGTTCGATGCCGATGCTGCTAATCTGCGTCGGATTAAAAAAGGCATTCGCCAGGCTGATGTTTCCGTTCGCAATTGTGTGGTTATGACTGTCGAGGCGGAGTAACTGCGGAGAAAGCAGCGTGTGTCCTACGCGATACGCTGCCCCCGAAAAGGCGTTGGCGATTCCGGCATTTACCTCCGGGCGATAACCGTGATAGGTGGCGAGCGGGTTCTTGCCCAACAAGAGCGGTAGAAAATCGCGATAGGTGATGATCTGGATCTCGGCGGCCACAATAACTCGCGCCCGAAAGTAAATCCCGTCGTCATCCAAAGACGGGTCTGCCCCATGGATGACCTCAGCCCAGAAATTGTGTTCCCGCATAAAGAGCGTGTGCATCGCCGTAAGGCCCAATTGCTCGTTGGAACGAAAATCGCCGGCCAGGAAATAGATTGGTTCGCTGTCTGGGAGATTCGGAAAACCATCGGCGTTGTAGGGAAGCAGATTTCCTGCGCTGCTCTTCAGCTTGCCACTGCCGTCGAGCCGCCGCAGTTCGTGCGCACGCACTTCATCGGAGCCATAAACCTGCGAAGCATCGATATACGCCGTATCGATGTTCACCTGTTCGCGCACGCCGTTGATCATTTGGTAAAGCGAGCGGTCGAGTTCAATTATCTGCGTACCGGTATTGTTCGGATCGAAAAAGGGATCGCCCGGGGGAACCGGAATGTTAAAGGGCTCGAGTGGATCGGCCGTTGGCGTAAGATCCATGTCGTGATCGATAAACTGTCCCCATTGCCAGAGAAAATCGGTGACCCTTTGCGAGTTGGGAACAGGATGGTCCTGGGCAACGACAAGATTGCTAATATCGCGCGCTCCCCTTTGACCGCCGCCTGCCGGCGCGCCGGATCCATCGGCATAGGCGTTCGTTGTGTTGCGGATGAGTGGGGTGTTAGCCGCGCCGCGTGTGGAATCGATTTGGTTGTTCCCCGAACCATCTATGGAGCGAAATTCGTAGGGAAAAACGGCAGGACCTGTGGATGACATGCCCTCATTTTTTACGGGCGATACCACGTGGTGCATCCTGACTTCGAATGGATTGGTCCATCCGACATGGCCGGTGAGAAGAAGAGCGAGCAGACTAATCAGAGTTTTAGTTTTCATAGAAACGGGGAAGAAGGACCCGATAATACTCTTGTTTCGGGCAGTCGAAAAGTGCGATCTGCACACTCCGTGCGGTTCATGTCAATCATCGACGCCCCGCACGAGCCTAACGAGGAATCGCCTCCAAATAAAACCTGTCGGGGCAATTCACCAAATCGGATTTTCAATTTGCACCAGCACCACGTTTTCCCATTCTAATAAAATATGAAAGCGTTCATACTCACCACGGCGCGCGCGTTGATGGGAGCTGCAATCTTGGCGGCAACAGGCTTAGTTTCCTCAGCGAACGCGTACTCCCTCGATGGGGTCGTTCAGACTGGCGGCACGTCTTCAACGCAACCGCTCGCAAATGTTGACGTCACCTTATTCGAGGCGACCGTCGGGCGACCAACCCTGCTCGGCGAAGCCATGACGGGCACTTCGGGTCAGTTCACGATCACGTCACCTAGGAACACTTCATCGAGCATCTTCTTCGTGAGCGCCGATATTGGCGCAGGAGTGAAATTCGTTGCCGTTCTCGGTCCGACCCTGCCGGCCTCGGTTACGATCAACGAGCTGACCACGGTTGCTGCCAGTTATTCAATGGCGCAGTTCTACAAGACCGGCGTGATCTCGGGTAACCCATTCGGTTTGCAGATTGCCGCGGGCATGAACGACAACATCGTCAGCTCTGCGACCGGTGAGTCATCGCCTGTCCTGTTGGATTCGCCTAATGCGGACGAAACGAATTCGCTTCGCTCCACGAGGGCGCTTGCCAACCTGCTGACTGCATGCGTCAAGGATCACTCTGTGACGCTTGATCTGCTCGGACTCACAAGGTCTCCGCGTGGCCCGGTGCCGCGTGACACTGCGCAAGCATTGGCAAATCTCGCCCGCAATCCCGGGCGGAACGTAGAGGAGATCTACAGGTTAACGACGCTGGCGCGTTCTTATCTGCCAGCGCTCGCGGCCATGCCGGACGCGTGGACGGTGACCGTAAAAGTAAACGACTCCGGCGACGACAACAATTTGATTGGCGGTCTTGGCAACATCGTCTTCGATTCCAGAGGATACGCTTGGATCGACAACAACGTCGTCCAAGGCACGCCGTACTCGAGTCGGGTAATGATAGTGCTGCAACCCAATGGGAAACCGTCCGACGGCACAAATGGCACACCTGTGTCGCCTGTGACAGGCGGAGGGGTTCTGGGTGGCGGTTTTGGGATTACTATCGATCCACAGGGCTCAGTATGGTATGGCAACTTTGGCTGGGGCGACTGCACTTACTGCATGCCAACCCGAAGCAGATTTGGAAGCGTTTCCCAATTCACGGCATCGGGGGTACCGATCTCCGGGCGCAACGGTTACCAAGGAGGGCCGCTAAGGGCACAAGGCATGGCTGCGGACGGTTCCGGTAATATTTGGATTGCCAGCTTTGGCGACGACTCTGTTTATGTTTTCCTAGGTGGTGATCCGCATAATTCGGTGGGTTATACACAGTTCAATGGAAGCCATCCATTCGGCCTGGCACTGGCTCCCGACGAAACCGCCTGGGTCTCAAGCGGCGGTGGGCTGGACGGTCAATTTCCCAGCGATATCGCAAAATACGCGCTCGTGGGCGGAACGCTGCAACAGCAATTCCACCACGTGTTTCCGGTAGGAACCATCTTCAAGGGCGTGGATGTTGATTCGCAGGGTAATGCCTGGGTCGCTGCGCAAGGTGACAACGCGATCTTAGTGTTTCGGCCCGATGGCAGCATGCTCGGCGCCTTTAGCGGGGGCAGCATTGACGGTCCGTGGGGTGTGACGGTTGATGGCGCGGACAACGTGTGGATTGCGAACTTCGGTGCCGAGGAAAAGGGCAACAATTTTACCGACGGCAGGCTCACGAAACTTTGCGGCGTCAATCCCGCGACTCGGCCACCACACACGCACGTCGGCGATGAAATTTCGCCACCGACTGGCTACACGGTACCGTCCGCCGGCAGCCAAGTGCTGTTGCACAATGGCGTTCCTTTGTATGGTCTCGGCGCTACCCCCAGTTACGTCCCAATGATGCGTCAAACAAAGGTGGGAATCGATCAGGCCGGTAATGTCTGGTCGCTTAACAACTGGAAGCCAGATTTTGACACTGACGTCACGTCGAACCCCGGCGGAGATGGTGTAGTGATTTTCGTCGGCCTTGCAGCGCCGCCCCGTCAGTCGCATTAAAAGCACATCGTATTTACGTCGATGGAGAAGTGCGATTTGCACCCGTCATGCCGCTCTATCAGAGCAATCGAATGCCGCATGCTCGTCGAGCATTTTTTTTGTAACCGCAGATAATTTATCTGGTCGGCATTCGGCGAGGTCAATAATACCGGGGATGACTGACCGGTTTCGCGGTCACTGGCCAATCTGCTGGCGGCATGCGTGCATGATCGGTCACGAATCAATTTCTCCGGTTGACCAAACCGGACCGTGGCGGGGTAGCAGGCAATACGGCTGAAGCCCTTGCGAATCTCGCGCACGATCCGGGGCAGAACGTGGTGGAACCGATCTACGCACTGACGCAGCTTAGCGACTTGTGTGATCCGCCTCTGACGAGCATGCCTGATGCGTGGACGGTGACAGTGAAAGTGAACGATTCCGGCGACGATGCCGTTCTGTTTGGCGGTCCGGGCAATCTGGCTTTTGACTCGCGCGGATACGCGTGGCTCACCAACAACGTTGTCCAGGGCACACCAAATTCGAGCTATTTCGTCATGGCGCTTAAGCCCAATGGCGAACCGGCCGACGGCACCAACGCTACGCCCACGTCGCCATTCATGGGGCATCCTGGTGACTGGTTTTGGCGTTACCATCGATCCGTTCTGCTCGGTGTGGGTTCGGCAACTTTGGTTGGGGCCCGTGCAGTGACTGCGATCCAACTCCGAATCCTCCCGGGAATGGAAGCGTTTCCCAATTTGACATATCGGGCACGGCGATCTCGGGGCCTGAGGGCTACTGCGACGGCACACTGAGGGTCCAAGGCATGGCCTCTGACGCGCAGTGGATCAGTAGTTTCGGCAACGACAGTGTCTATCTCTTTCAACACGGCGACCATCAGCAATCTGTTGGTTATCACCGGTACGACGGAGCCGGTCCATTCGATGTCGCAATCGCCAGTGACGGGAGCGCCTGGGTCGCCAATAGCGCGGTGGATTAGACGGTGGTCATCCCAGCAGTGTTGCGAGATATGATCTGGTCAACGGCGTTCTAAACCAGCGTTTCATTCGCTCTGTCGGGGACAACCTCAGAGGCATCGCGATCGATTCCAAGGGAAATGCGTGGGTCGGCTCCCTTAATGACAACAAGGTTTACGGGATTCGACCGGACGGCACGATCATCGGGAGCTTTGACGGCGGAGGGATGGATAGTCCATGGGACGTAACTGTGGACAGCGACGACAATTTGTGGGTCGCGAATTTTGGTCCGTTGCAGCCGGACAGCAACTTCACCGACGGCTGGCTCACAAAACTTGCCGGTGCGAATCCCGCGACTCGTCCGCCGGGGAAGCATTTAGGCGATGCAATCTCACCTGCAACACGTACACGGTGCCATCCGAAGGCAGCCCGGTGTTGTTGCACAACGGCGACCCTCTGTACGGACCAGGAGCCGATCCGAGTTTCGCTCCAATGATGCGTCAGACAGGCGTGGTTATCGATCAAGCCGGCAACATCTGGTCCATCAATAATTGGAAACCCGATTTTGACATCGATACCAAGGGCGAGAATCCCGGAGGTGACGGCATCATAATCTTTGTCGGCCTCGCTGCACCGCCTCATCCGGGCGCCCTAGGGTTCAACTAAAGACTTGGCGCAGTTGCTCTCGAACTTCCCGCTGGAGCGGTCACCGCGGCGATGCGGACCCCTCCTTGGCGAGTCCGGGATTAGACGTGAAGAGGCCATTTCCCCTGCGGTCTCCGCGATGGTCGACGATGAAAAAATCAGGATTCCCTAATCGTCACCGAAGTCAGCTCATCCCCCTGCTGAATCGCATCGACCACGTCCTGGCCAGAGAGCACCTTGCCGAATACGGTATGTTTACCATCGAGCCAGTTGGTGGCGACGTGGGTGATGAAAAACTGACTGCCGTTTGTGTCCGGCCCTGCGTTTGCCATCGACAAGCTGCCGACGCCATGCATGTGCGGGCAGCCTTTAAATTCATCTGCAAATTGGTAGCCTGGTCCGCCCCGGCCGGTGCCGGTCGGATCGCCGCCCTGGATCATGAAGTTGGGAATCACCCGATGAAACACGGTGCCGTCATAGAATTTCTCCCGCGCTAGAAAGATAAAATTGTTCACTGTCTCTGGGGCATCCTTGGCGAACAACTCGCAGGTAATTTCGCCGCGCGAAGTATTAAACGCTGCAGAGTAATTCTTATTCGCATCGATGCTTATCGGTGGCGGAGCAGAATATTTTTTTGGCATACAAACATCCTAGCCGCGTCTGAACTAACTCACAAATTTGTCAGGAGCGGGATATCGCAACGCGCGCGAGGCAACGTTCAAGCTCCGGCGCGACCGTTGCTCCGTGAGCGTTTCGCGGCCTTTTCCACGCTGGCGATGTAAATCCCTCGACGTGTTCTTTCAAGGCGAACACGTCTTGCCGTTGTAGCCGCTGGCGGGACTCGACCCGCGGTTCAGCTGTTCTTCGGCGTTTTCTGGAATGACGGAATCGACTCGTCGATCACAACCCCAGGGCAATTTATCTTCCAGCCAAATCACTTTCCGTGGCGCGAATGACGACCGGTCGTCGAGCGACGCAATGGTGAAATCGATGTTGTCGGATTCTTTGCTGTCTTCCAAAAACAAATGTGTGCCGCAACACGCCGCAAACGAACGAATCCCGGTTCGCGTACGGAATCTTGCGCGGTTTGCCCTTTTGTCATGACCAAATCTTTGCGCGGCATTGTTCCCCGCGCTGGTGGCGCCTGACAAGATGGATTGCAATCTTCTCTGCGGACTGTCAAAATATTTAGACGCAACCCCAATCCCCTCCGGCTCGCCTGCTATTTGCCCGCGCGTCGTGCCGCGAAACTCGGCCCGGTGATCGCTCTCTCGCGCACGTAACGATTGAATCGCAACATGATTGAACTCAACACATCGAGCTGCGTTATCCATTGGCGAAGGGCCAGTTCTTTTACGTCCTGCGCGACATGAATCTGAGAATCGAGGAGGGCGGCGCTCGGCATCTGCCCCATGAAAATTCCGCGCAGTGGGGAGGGCAAGCACAGCATATTGAAACGGTGTTCGGACTTGACTGCTTAAAGCAGTCAAGTTAGAAAAGAGCATGAAAGCGGATGCTTTAGATTTGCTTTTTCCAGTCGTGCGCGCCGAGGTGTTGCGCGCTCTCTTTCATCACACACGACGCGAGATGTATGTGCGCGAAATCGCGCGTTGGAGCGAGCTGGCACTGCGGACTGTGCAGCGGGAGTTGGCAATCTTGATTAAGATTGGATTGGTGACGAGTCGAACTAATGGTTACCACGTCTTTTACCGCGCCAATCGCAATCACGCGCTCTTTGTACCGTTGCAGCAGTTGGTTTTCAAAAGCGAGCGCTGCGTGTTGGGCAAAAGAAAACCGGGGAAACGGCCGCGACAGATTTGGCGAGAATCAAGTCGGCGCAACTCGGGTCTGCGCAAACGCTAACGCCCTTCTACATCCCGTCCGGAGGCATCGACGACGACGTTCGGGGCAGTCTCAGCGACGCTTACAACTCGACTGCTTTAAGCAGTCGAGTTTGAGCGACGGGCGGCACATTACGCCCGGTGGGGCCGGCGGACATTGAGATAAAGCAACAGCCACTAGAGTTCCGGGGACCGATGAAAACGCGGAGGAAACGCTGCATGCGAAGGGCGCGAACTGCGAAACGCGTGACACACGAACA
>Ga0210120_1000100_pt1 | contig 20656 bp, 21 predicted proteins | sample Goodyear_PhragA__FD_184868 | JGI IMG/M metagenome (GOLD analysis project Ga0210120, IMG submission 184868) | Wetland microbial communities from San Francisco Bay, California, USA, that impact long-term carbon sequestration - Goodyear_PhragA_D2... | ecosystem: Environmental > Aquatic > Marine >... | reverse complement strand
CTCGAAGCTGCTGAGGTCGAAGAAGAAGATGAGGCGTGGGACGCTAAGCGGTTATCCGGACGTGGAGGGCGCGCTCCCCGCCGGCAAATAGGCTCTCGCCATGGAGGAGGAGAGGCTGGTCAGCGGCGTCCGGGAGGTCCTCGCCGAGCAGGGTGTCGACACGCGCGAGCTTCGCCTGAGCCGGATCCCCGGTGGCGCCTCCCGCGAGACCTGGCGGGTGGAGTGCCCGGCCGGGCAGTGGGTGTTGCGCCGGGAGCCGGGAGGATCGGTCTCGCTGGTTCCGATGGGCGACGAATTCGCGCTGATCGCCGCCGCCGCCGACGCCGGGGTGCCCGTGCCGGCGCCGCTCGCCTTCGAGCCCGACGGGGGGCGCTTCGGCTCACCGGGGCTGCTGATGGGCTACGTCGGGGGAACCTCGGTGGCGCCTCGCGTTCTTCGCAAGCCTGAGTTCGAGCAAGCACGCGAGAGACTCGCCGGACAGCTCGCCGAGGCGCTCGCGCGGATCCACGCCGTCGATCCCGCGAAGCTGGATGAAGTGCTCCCCGAGACCTCCGGCGACCCGGCCGTCGCGCAGATCGGGGAGTGGGAGCGCCAGCTCGACGAGATCGGCGAGCCGCTCCCCGCCGTCGAGCTGGGATTCCGCTGGCTGTGCGCCAATGCGCCCGAGCCCGCGGAGCCGCGACTCGTGCACGGCGACTTCCGCCTCGGCAACTTCATCGTCGACGAGGACGGCCTCGCGGCCGTGATCGACTGGGAGCTCGCCCACCTCGGCGACCCGGCGGAGGACATCGGCTGGCTCTGCATACGCTCCTGGCGGTTCGGCAACGACGATCTCCCGGTGGCCGGCGTGGCCGAGCTCGAGGACTTCATCTCGGCCTACGAGGCGGCGGGCGGAGCGACTGTCGACCTCGACCGGGTTCGCTACTGGGAGGTGTTCGGCAACGCCAAGTGGGCCGTCATCTGCGCGCGCCAGGCCCACGACCATCTGACCGGCGTGCGGCGGAGTCACGAGCTCGCCTCGCTCGGCCGGCGCATCTGCGAGCCGGAATTGGACCTGCTCGAATTGATGCGCTGATGCAAGACCGGCCGACCGCACCTGAGCTGCTCGATTCGGTCGCCGAGTACCTGGTCGGGGAGCTGCGACCCGAGGTGCCCCGGGAGCAGCGATTCAAGGTGCTCGTCGCGGCGAACGTCTGCGCCATCGTCGCCCGCGAGATCAGGGCGGAAGCCGAGCCCGACCAGGCTGACCTGGAGCTGTTCAACGAGCTTCTCGGCGATCAGTCCTCCGATGTCCATGCCGCGGCCGCCGAGCTCTCCCGCAGGCTGCGGGCGGGAGAGCTCGACGATCGCATCGATGAGCTCGTCCCCCGGCTCGAGGAGCACGTGCGGCGCAAGCTCGAGATCGCCCGGCCGGACTACGCCGGGGGCGGCCCCTAGGTCAAAGCGCAACTCCGCCAAGAGCAGGCGGTTGAAAGGTGTGAGCCGTACCAGGCTCGCACGTTCGTACGAACCAAGAAAAGAACCCACAGGGAGAGAGGAACATGATGCGACGCCTCAAGAGACATCTTTCGCCGGGGCTCGTCCTCGGGCTGATCGCACTTGTCGTCGCCGTGGGCGGCAGCTCGTTCGCGATCGCACAGACCGGCAAGCAGGGGACGCTGAGGACGCGGTTCGGCGGGGCCACCCAACAGGTGGTCCAGCCGGTGAACCTGCTTCCGATGAGCACCAACAACGGTGTCTCGGACTTCACCGTCACCTGTCCGTCGAGCTCGAAGCTGGGCCCGGGGGTGGCGATCAGCGGCGGGGTGATCGACCCGCGGCCGCCCGACAACACCAGGAACATGCTGCCGCTCTCCCAGAAGACCGACGGCCCGAAGGGCACGAACGCCTGGCTGTTCGAGTTCGACAACGACACGGCCGTCGCCCTGCCGGTCGAGCTGCGCGTGCTCTGCACGTACAGCAAGCTGAACACGAAGCGCGACCAACCGGGCGACTAGCAACCGGCTGTAGCCGGATTCCGAGGGCAACGGGCCTGGGAGCGGCTCCCTTTCCAGGGGGCCGTTCCCGTCCGGGGCCTCAGAGCCCGGTCTCGTGCGTGCCGGCGCGCCCGGCGTCGGTCTTCTCGTAGAAGCGGCCGAGCAGCTCCCGCGTCTCCTCCGGGTCCGCGCAGGTGTAGGCGTTCCAGGCCTCGTTCCGGAGCTGCTCGTCGATCGTCTTGCCGATCGTGTCGAGGATGGTCTGCTTCGCGGAGCGCACCGCGCGCTGGGAGTTCCGCAGGATCTGCCGGGCGAGGGTCTCGGCCTCCGCCAGCAGGGTCTCGTGCGGAACGACCTTCGAAACCAGGTTGCACTGCAGCGCCCGCTGGGCGTCGATCGGCTCGGCGGTGAGCAGCATCTCCAGCGCTATTCCCGTGCCGCAGGTGTTGACGAGGCGGACGAGTCCTCCGTCGCCGTGGTGGAAGCCGCGGCGGGCCTCGAACGAGCCGAACATGGCCCGGTCGGAGGCGATCCGGATGTCGCAGGCGAGAGCCGTCTCCAGTCCCCCCGCCAGCGCCCAGCCGTTGATCGCGCCGATGATCGGCTTGTAGATGCGGTGCATGCCGCGGGTGAAGCCGTTCAGGCCGAGCTCGACGATCTCGCGGATGTCGGTCACGTCGCCCTCGGCGATGATCGGCGGGATGTACTCCTTCAGGTCGGCGCCGGCGCAGAAGGCGTCGCCCGCGCCCGTGAGGATCGCGACGTCCACCGAGTCGTCATCGGCGAAGTCGGCCCAGGCGGCGATCATCGCCCGATGCACCTCGGGGCTGACGGCGTTGCGTGCCTCGGGCCGGTTGATCGTCACGTAGGCGATCCGGTCCCGCTTCTCGTAGAGCACGACGCCCTCGTCGGCTGAGGGCGGCGGCCCGGGCCGCTCGGGGTTGTGGTGGGTCATCGGTCTCCTCTCAGTAGGTGGCTCTCACTACCGCCAGGTCGTCGGCCGTCCAGGTGATCTCCCCGCCGCACCATTCGGCGAGCTCCTCCGCGGTGTCGGGGAAGTCGAAGCCGGGCTCGATCGGCGTCACCTGCTTCTCGGCCTTGACCACATCTCCGATCACGAGCGCGCGCGACTGCTCTCGCACCCGGCGAAAGAGAGTCCGCTTGGCGTCGTCCTGGAGGTGATGGACGGAGAGCACCGCGATGACGAGGTCCCACGGACCGTCCGGCAGCGGATCCTCCATGCGGGCGAGCTGGACGTCGTCGTACTCCTCGCGCAGCCGGTAGACCATGTTCGTGTCGGAGTCGAGGCCGATCACCCAGGCGTCCGGATAGGCCTCGAGCAGCACCCGAGTCGTCTCTCCGGTGCCCATCCCGAGCTCGAGGACACGGTCAGGGGCGAACGGGATCGCGTCCACCGCCGCCCTCTGGAGCTCGTCGAAGCGCGGGACCTCCGCCCGGATCTCCGCCAGGTAGGTCTCCGGGTTCCAGTGGAATTGGGCGCACACGTCGGCTCGGTACCCTCGGAGCGAGTGTATGCGGAAGGCGGAATCGTCGATCTCGAGCGCCTGGCGCTGTCCTCGGGGCAGGCCCGCGCGCTCGATCTCGATGTCCGCCTCGAGCCGATCGAGCTCGGCGGCCAGGCCTATTCCCCGGCGGGAGGCGGCGGCGAGGCTCGCCTCGACGTCTCGCGGACCAGCACCGGCTACGCGCTGCGGCTTCGCTTCGGCACCGAGCTGACCGGCCCCTGCGTCCGCTGCCTGGAGCCGGCCGGGACCGAGATCGAGATCGACGCCCGCGAGGTCGACCAGCCGCCCTCCCGTGACGAGGAGCTGCGCAGCCCATACGTCTCCGACGGCAACCTGGACGTGGAGCGCTGGGCGAATGACGCGCTTGTCCTGGCTTTCCCCGCGCAGCCGCTCTGCCGCCCCGGCTGCGCCGGGCTCTGCGCTGTCTGCGGCGAGTCACTGAACGATTCCGACCCGGAGGCGCACCGCCACGACCAGGGCGGCGATCCCCGGATGGCGAAGTTGCGCGGTCTGAAGTTGGAGTAACTCGGCTTCGCCATCAGCGGCGGCCACAAACACCGCCGCCGGATCTACGGTCACACGCGACCTGTCGGCCGCGTGTGACCGGCTACTATCCCGCGCCAATGGCGGTCCCCAAGAAGAGACAGTCGAGGACGCGGCGCGACAAGCGGCGCGCTCAGCACAAGGTCTCGGCCCCCCGGCTGAACGAGTGCCCGCGCTGCCACAGCCCGCGTCTGCCCCATCGCGTCTGCCCCACCTGCGGCACGTACGCGGGGCGCGAGGTGATCCGCCACGAGGCCTCCGAGACCACGCCGCAGGCCGAGCAGCCGTCACCCCAGGACTAGGCGCACGTGCCTGAGCCGGTCGCGCTCGATGCGTATGGGGCGGACGGCGGACCCGAGTTGGTGCTCGAGGGCGCCAGGATCGCCGCCGCGGACGGCATTCCGATCCGCCTCTTCGGCCCCTCATCGCTCGATCCGCCGCCGGGGGTCGAGGTCGAGCCGACCACGGATTGGATCGGGAACGAGGCCGAGCCGGTCCCGGCGGTGCGCTCCACTCCCGAAGCCTCGGTCGTCCGCGGGGCCGCCGCGGTCGCCGAGGGTCGCTGCAGCGCGCTGGTGAGCGCCGGCTCCACCGGGGCGACGATGACCGCCGCCCTGTTCGCGCTGAAGCGCGCGCAGGGCGTGCACAGGCCGGCGCTGGCCGTGCAGATTCCCGTGCCTGGGCGAGAGGGACCCCCACTGGTCTTTCTGGACGCCGGCGCCAATACCGACGTTCGGCCCCAGCACCTGATCCAGTTCGCATTCCTCGGCTCGGCCTTCTGCACGGCCGTGCTCGGGGTGGAGAGCCCGCGCGTCGCCCTGCTCTCGGTCGGCGAGGAGCAGAAGAAGGGGCGAGCCGACGTGGTCGAGGCCCACGAGGCGCTCACCGGCGCGGACGGGGTCCGCTTCATCGGGAACCTCGAGGGCCGGGACCTGCTCGGGGACGAGGCGGACGTCGTCGTCACCGACGGCTTCACCGGCAACGTCACGCTGAAGACGGTGGAGGGCACGGCGAGGGCGGTCGCCGACGCGGTGCGCGCCGCAGCTCGCTCGGGGCCGCTCGCCTCGGCCGGCGGGCTGCTTCTGCGCCCGGCCCTGGGAGGTCTCCGGCGCAGCATGGACCCCAACTCCGTCGGAGGGGCGATCCTGCTCGGCCTGCGGGGCGTGGCGGTGGTAGCCCACGGGAGCTCGACGCCCGAGGGAATCGCGAACGCGGTCAGGCTCGCCGACCGCGCCGTCGGCGAGCACGCGGTGGAGCGAACGGGTGACCTGCTGGCGGCGTCCGGTGCGACCCGCGATGCGCTCCGCGAGGAGGAGTCCGGGACCGCTGAGCGATAGGCCATAATCGCTGCGATGGAACGTGAAGAGGTGATGACCCTGGTCCGGACCCACCTGAGCACCGAGCTCGAGGTGGCGCCGGAGAAGATCCAGCTCGAGACCAGGTTCCGGGAGGACCTCGACGCCGACTCGCTCGATCTCTACGAGCTGGTCATGGAGCTCGAGGATCGCTACGGGATCCGGGTCAGCGAGGAGGAGGCGGCCGAGATCGAAACGGTCGGGGACGCCGTCGACTTCGTCTGCGCCAGTGATGCGAGGGTGCTCCGAGGCGAAGGCCGAGGAGCAACCCGTTAGATGCGGCTAGGGGGAGGCGGCGCTCTGATCCGATGACACCCTCGACAGCCTCGCTGGCGGAGCTGTTCGCGGACACTCCCGAAGAGCTGCGCCGGCAGGCACTCTCCCACTCATCCTGGGTCGACACGCGTGTCGAGTCCTATGGAAGGCTCGCCTTCCTCGGGGACAGCGTCCTCGGCCTGGCCGTGGCCACGCTGCTCTTCGAGGAGCACCCGAGCGCCGACATCGGCGAGCTGACCAAGATCCTGAACCAGGCCGTCAGCGGACGCGCCTGCGCGGAGGTCGCCCGCCGGCTCGAGCTCCCCGAGCTGCTCACGGGGGAGGCCCCGGACGAGGGGGACGGGCTGCCCGTGGACACCCTGCTGGCCTCCGAGCGGACCCTGGCCTCGGTCTGCGAGGCGGTGATCGGCGCCTGCTATATGGCGCACCGCTTCGAGCGGACCTCGGAGGCGGTCATCGACGCATTCGGCGACCAGATCGAGCAGGCCACGCGCGAGCGAATGGACTTCAAGTCGGAGCTGCAGGAGCGCCTGGCCCGCGATGGCGAGACCGTCAGCTACGAGGTCAGCAGCGAGGACGGGCCTCCGCACGACCGCCGCTTCGAGATCACGGCGACGGTGAGCGGCGACGAGATCGGCATCGGCTCAGGCAGGAGCAAGAAGGAAGCCGAGCAGGCCGCGGCGCAGGTGGCGCTGGAGAATCTGAGTTAGCGCGGAGCCGTCCGGGCGACGCGCGAGCATCCGCCTTCCTGCCACCCTTCCGACTTCCATGTATCTAAAGGCCATCAACCTGAAGGGCTTCAAGTCCTTCCCCGACCGCACCCGGCTCACCTTCTCGCCGGGCGTCAGCGTGATCGTCGGTCCCAACGGCTCGGGCAAGTCCAACATCACGGACGCGGTGCTCTGGGCGCTGGGCGAGCAGAGCCCCTCGGCGATCCGCGGCCAGCAGATGCGGGATGTGATCTTCGCCGGCGGCAACGGCCAGGGTGCGCGGCGCTTCGCCGAGGTCGAGGTCGTGATCGACAACTCCGAGGGACGGGCCGCCAGCGAGTTCTCGGAGATCTCGATCTCCCGCCGGATCGAGCGCAACGGCGACGGCGAGTATCGGCTGAATGGCGCCCGCTGCCGGCTCGTCGACATCGTCGAGGCCCTCTCCGACACCAACATGGGGCGCGAGGCGCACTCGGTGATCAGCCAGGGCAAGGTCGAGGAGATCGTCAGCTCCAAGCCACGCGACCGGCGCATGCTGATCGAGGAGGCCGCCGGGCTCGGCAAGCACCGCAAGCGCCGCCACAGCGCGCAGCTCAAGCTCGACCGGACCCGCGACAACCTGGAGCGCGCGTTCGACGTCGAGCGGGAGGCGCGCTCGCGGCTGCGGCCGCTGAAGCGCCAGGCCGAGGCCGCGGAGCGCACTGCAAAGCTGATGCGCCAGTCGAACGAGCTGCGGGCGAAGATCGTCGCCGACGATCTCCGCGCCCAGCAGGGGGAGCTCTCGGCGGCGGAGGCGAAGCTCGCCGAGGTGCGCGCTCGGCGGGATTCGGTCGAGAAGCGTTTCGAGGAGGTGCGGGCCCGCCGGACGGCGATCGAGGAGCGAATCGCCGCCGGGGAGGAGGGCCGGCGCAGGCATGGAGAGCTGCTGGCGGAGGCGCGTGCGGCCACCGAGCGCGTCCGCGCCCGGGCCGAATCGCTGGACCACTCCGAGCGCGACCTGAGGAGCGCCCTGGGCGAGCGCCAGCTCAGGCTCGAAGCCCTGGACACCGAGCCCGACGAGGGCGCCGGCGCCGCCCGCGTCGTTGAGCTCGAGGCCGAGCTGGCGAAGCTGGGCGCCGACTCCTCCGAGGAGGGAGCGCGCCTGCGGCGGGACGCCGAGGAGGCGGAGGGGCGCCGAGCCGCCGCCAAGGCCGCGCTCGAGCCGCTCGAGCGGGCCGAGGAGGAGGCGAGCGCGGCGCTGCGACAGGTGACCCAGCTTCATGAGAGCGCGCGAGCGGAGGCGCAGAAGGCCTCGGAGCGCCGGGCGGCCCTGGCGGGCGAGCTGGCGGCCGTCGAGGCGAAGCTCGCCGCGGCTGCGGTCGAGGGCGAGCACGAGGCCCTCGCCGGGATGCTGGAGACGGGATCCGGGCTCGAACGCGCGGTCTCGGCCGTCCTCGGAGAGCGGCTGCGCGCCTCGATCGTCGGCTCCGTCGGCGAGGGGCAGCAGCGGATCGCCGGCGCAGACGGCGCTGCACGGGCGCTGATCGAGAACAAGACGGGTCGCTCCTCGGCTTCGCCTGCGGAGCGCCCTCGCACGACAGCGAACCGGGCCGGCGACGAGCCGAAGGACGGCGCGCGCCGGCTGCTCGACCTGATCGAGGCCCGCGGGGACGCGGCGCCGATCACCGAGCGCCTGCTCGCGGACGCCTGGCTGGTCGACGAGCTCGACGGGCTCGCCGAGGGCTTCACCGGCGTCGCCGTCACAGTGGACGGTGAGTGCTACGACGCCGCCGCGGGAGAGATTCGCCGGCTCCCCAAGGAGGGGACCGACCCGGCCCTGGCGGCGCGCTCGGAGCGCGAGGAGCTCGCCTCACGGCTGAGCCAGCGCGAGCAGACCCATGAGCGCGCCACGAACGATCTGGAGCGGGCCGAGTCGGCGCTCGCCGAGGCCCGTACTCGCGAGGGGGAATCTCAGGGGGCGCTGCGCGCAGCGCGCCGCGCGCTGGACGAGGCTGCGGAGGAGGCGAACCGCACCACCTGGCTATCCGAGCGCCAGGCCGAGCGCGGTGGTGAGGCGTCGGGGTCGGGGGCGATCCAACGCGCCAAGCTCGAGGCCGAGCTGGCGGCCGAGCGCCGCCATGCGGAGGTCGCAGCACGGGCGCAGGAGAAGCGCCTCAGCGACCGCGAGGAGCTCGAGCGGCGGATCTCGCTGGAGAGCGAGACGTTGCCGGCGCTCGCGCGTGCACGCGACGCGCTGCGCCGGCTCGGCGAGCAGCTCGAGGCGCGCGCCGCGAGCCTCACGGCTGACGAGGGCGACGGCGGCGGAGAAATCGCGGCCGAGCTGCGCGAGTGCTCGCAGCAGGAGTTCGGCCTGCAGGGCGAGCTCCGCGAGGCCAGCGAGGCGATGACCGTGGTGGAGGTCGAGGCGACCCAGCTGCGCGGCCATCGCGACGAGAGCACCGCCGAGCTCGAGCGGGTCGGCGCGGCCCTGGGCGAGGAGCTGAGTGCTGCGACGGAGGCCCTCGACGAAGAGGAGCGCGACGGGATCGAGGCCCGGCTGGCGAAGCTGAAGCGCAATCGCGAGCAGATCGGGCCCGTCAACCCGCTGGCGGAGCGCGAGTACGCCGAGGCGCGCGAGCACCTCACGGAGCTGGCCGAGCAGCGCAAGGACCTCGAGAAGGCGATCGGCGAGCTGCGCGCGCTGATCCGGCGCACCGACAGGGAGATCGCCGCCGCCTTCGAGGAGACGTTCGAGGCGACCGCCCGGGGGTTCGAGGAGATGGTGGCCGAGCTCTTCCCCGGCGGCGGCGGGCGCCTGCGCCGGGTGAACGTCGGCCCGCGGCCGTTCGCGGGCCAGGCGCCCGAGGGCGAGGAGGAGGAGGGCGAGGGAGCGGATCCCGACGAGGAGCTCGCCCCGCCGGACGAGGACGGCGGCGTCGAGATCGAGGTGACTCCGGCCGGCAAGTCGACCCGCCGGCTGTCATTGCTGTCGGGCGGCGAGAAGTCGCTGGTCGCCCTCGCGTTCGTCTTCGCGGTCCTGATGGCGCGCCCGTGCCCCTTCTACATCCTCGACGAGGTCGAGGCCGCGCTCGACGACATCAACATCGACCGCTTCCTGCGCCTCGTCCGCCGCTTCTCCGAGCGCTCGCAGTTCATCGTCGTCACCCACCAGAAGCGAACGATGGACGCCGCCGACATCCTCTACGGCGTCAGCATGGGCGGTGACGGCGTCACCAAGGTCGTCTCACGCAAGCTTCCGCGCGACGAGCTCGGGACGGGCGTCGATCCGTCGGCGGGGTCTGTGGCCGACGGTAATGGTGGGGCCGCGACCGCCGAGGCCGAAGCAGCGGCCTGAGGCGGCCGTGCCCCTACCTCAGAGCCGCACGCTTCGCAGCTGCTCTCGGGAGGAGACGTCAAGCTTGCGGTAGATGGCGCCGAGGTGCGCCTCGACGGTCTTGCGGGTGATGAAGAGCTGCTCCGCGATCGCCGGATTGGCCAGCCCGGACGCCGCCAGCTCGGCGACCTGGTGCTCCCGAGGAGTGAGCGACTCGAGGCCGCTGCTGCGCTCCCGCCTCGGCTTGCCCCCGGCGGCTCGCAGCTCGGTGAGGGCGATGTCGGCGAGGGGGGTGGCGCCCAGCCGTCCGCTCAGGTCGAGCGCCTCTCGCAGCGGCTCCCTCGCATCGCGGGCATGACGCTCGCGCCGGAGCGCGATGCCCAGCCAGAGCAGCGCTCGCGCCCGCTCCAGCGCGGCGCCGGCCGTCTCGAGCGGGTGCAGGGACTCGCGCAGCAGATCGACGCCCTCGTCCCCTCCCCGGATCGCTCCGAGGGTGGCCAGCCCGACGCCGATCGCCCGCGGGGAGCCGATTCGCCGGCCGAGCTCGGTCTGCTCGGTGGCGAGCGCGCTCGCGCGCTCCGCCTGGCCGAGCTGATCGGCTGCGCGAGCGGCCAGCGACCGCCACCAGCAGTACCCGGGGCTCGGGGCATCGATCGCGAGCAGGCGCTGTCCCGCGGACAGGCAGAGCTCCAGGGCGCGCTCCCAGTCGCGACGGGCCGCCGCCACCCGGGCGCGGCCGAGGGGCAGCCATCCCCAGCCCCAGGTGCCCGGGGCCTCCGCCTCGAGGCCCTCGGGCAGGTCGAGCTGGGCGGCCGCCTCCACCAGCGCACCCCGGTCGACCTTCATGTCGGCGTAGGCGATCCTCAGGGGGAGCTTGGCCACCTCCCAGGCGCCCTCGGTCATCGCGAAGATCGTCTCCGCGTCCGCGAGCCCGCCGATCAGGTCGCCCCGGCGCCAGCGCGACCAGACCCGGTCGTGCAGCGCCTCGGCGGTCTCCAGCCTGCTGCCGCGACGGCGGGCGCGCTCGAGGCTGGCGGCGATCAGCTGCTCCGCGTCGGCGTGAGCGTCGACGCCCGCGAGGACGAACGCGGGCCCGGTCCCCGTCAGCGACGGCAACGAGTCCGCCAGCTCGGGGTCGGACATGCGCTCCGCCGCCCAGATGACCTCCGCGACCGCCCCCTCGCGGTCGCCGCGGAGGTAGCAGTCGAGGCCGAGCAGATGCCGTCTCACCACCTCGGCGGCCGTCGGCTCGCCGCCTGGGCCGTATCGGGGCGTGGCGAGCCGGCCACGGACCTCGTCCATCAGCTCGGCCCGCGGCCGCCCGGCGATGCCGTAGCTGAACAGGAGCTCCGCCTCGATCGCCCCACCGGTCCCGGGCGGAATCGCGTCCAGAGCGGCGCGGACCGCCTCGAAGGCGCCCAGGGTGTCGCCGGCGAGGTAGCGGCTCTGCGCCAGGGCTCCGTGGATCGTGCCCTGGAGCTCGGGTGGCCCGCCCGCCTCGGAGGCGGCCTCCAGATGCTCCAGGGCGGCCGGGTCGCTGGCCGCGAGCTCGGCCAGCCCGAGTTCCAGCAGCAGCGACGGGTCCTCCGTTCGAGCTGACTCATCGCAGGCGCGACGCAGAAATGCGATCGCTTCCTCGGCTCCGCCCCGGCCCCTCGCCTGGCCGGCCGCTGCCCGCAGCTGCTCGGTCGCCCAGTCCTCCTCTCGCGGTTCGGTCTCGAGGAGATGGGCCGCCACCTGCTCCGCCGGGGCTCCCCTCCCGTGGAGGAGGTCCGCCGCGAGCCTGTGCCCGTGCTCACGGGCGGCGGGAGCGACCTGCTCGTAGAGAGCGCTCCGGACGATCGGGTGCGCAAAGCGCAATGGAAGCTCGCCCTCCACCAGGCCGATCTCGGCGAGCTCGTCGACCGCGGCCGCGGCAGTCAAGGGGTCGAGGTCCGCATGGGCGGCGACGACCTGCAGCTCCGCGTGGTCGAGGATGGACAGCGACGTCGCGACCCTGCGACAGCGCTCCGGCAGCCGCGTCAGCCGCGCCAGTGTCCAGTTCGCGACCGAAGGCGGCCCCAGCTCGGCGATTCGTTCGGCGTTCGCCTGGTCCGGGAGGGGCTCACCGGTGGCGGTGACCAGCGCGACCTCCCGAAGCAGGAATGGGTTGCCCCCGGTGACGCGGTGAGCGGTCGACGAGAACTCCCGCGTCGAGGGTCCCAACAGGTCCTCGAGCACCCGGCCGGATCCGTGTTCGCTCAGCGCTGCGGGCCGAATTCGCGACTGGCTTGGGATCTCCGAGAAGATTCCGCCGTCCCTGGTCGCGAGGACCAGGACGAGAGGATGCTCGTCGGCGCGTCGGCCGAGGTACTCGAGCGCGCGGACGGACGCCGGGTCGGCCCACTGGAGATCGTCCACCAGCAGCACGGTCGGCTGTTCCTCGGACAGGCGCACGCACGTCCAGTAGATCCCGTGCAACAGGGCGGAGCTGAGGTCCTGCGGGGGCAGGGAGTGGGCGGGGGGGCCGCCGAGGGCGGGCGCCGCCGCCGCGGCGGCTCCCGTGAGTATTCGATCGGCGGTGCCCGCGTCCCGAAGCTCGGGTTCGAGCAGCTGGCGGATCACTCCGAACGCGAACTGGCGCTCCAGCTCCGCGGCCCGTGCACGGAGATGGCGCATCCCGCGCGACTCCGCCGCGGCGCGGGCCTCCGCGAGCAGCCTTGTCTTGCCGATCCCGGCTTCGCCCTCGATCAGCACCACGCCACCCGAACCCAGCGCCGCTGAGTCGAGCGCGCCGGCGATCGTGGCGAGCTCCCTTTCCCTCTCGACGAGCGCTGCCGCCACGCCGCGCTCCTGCTCGCTCCCCCTCAGCGTCCTTGCGTCCACGTCGCTCCTCCTCCTTGCGCAAGCGTATCCGGTGGCCCGGGAAAAGATTGGGGTGGCTCCCCGATGAAGAAACGGGGCTGAACGCCCAGACTCAGCGCCAAGGCCAGGGGGAGAAGGCGGCCCGGAAAGTGCCGCCCTATGAGGGCGGAGGCGCAGATAGCCAAGGCGAGCAACGCCGACGACGGTCCTTAGGCGAGCCGGAAAGCGGAGATTCGCGTAGGCGGGAGAGGCATCGTTACCCTCCGCCGCCGTGGCGACGAACTGGCAGGAGGCCTTCGACCTCGGCGACCGCGAGGTCCCGGCGGTCGAGGAGAATGAGGAGCGCACCGGGGTCTTCCGCCGGCTGCGCGAGGGGCTCACCCGCAGCCGGCAGGCGCTGACCGCGGAGCTCTCCTCGAGCTTCACGGGACGGATCGACGAATCGACCTGGGAGCACCTCGAGGAAGCGCTGATCCTGGCGGACGTCGGCGCCCCGACCACGGCCGCGGTCGTTCGGCGGCTCGAGGACGAGGTCGAGGCCGGAGAGGTGGCCGGGGGCGAGGCGCTCCGCGAGCGCCTGATCGCCCTGCTGGCCGAGACCGCCTCGCCCGCGGGCGACGACTCGGCTCGCATCCACCTGCGCGAGCGGCCGTCCGTCCTGATGGTGGTCGGGGTGAACGGCACCGGCAAGACGACGACGATCGGCAAGATCGCCTGGCATCTCCAGAAGGAGCTCGGCCTCGACGTGATCGTCGCCGCCGCCGACACCTACCGTGCCGCCGCCGTCAACCAGCTCGCCGAGTGGGCGGACCGGGCGGGGACGCAGATCGTCCGCGGCACGGAGGGCGGCGATCCCGGCGCGGTCGTGTTCGATGGCGTCGCCGCAGCCGAGGCTCGCGGCGCGGACGTTGTGATCTGCGACACCGCCGGGAGGCTCCACACCCACGGCAACCTGATGGAGGAGCTCTCCAAGGTCCGCCGGGTGATCGCCAAGCGGATCCCGGACGCGCCCCACGAGACACTGGTGGTGATCGACGCGACCACCGGGCAGAACGGGATCCGTCAGGCCCAGGAGTTCGCCAAGTCCGTCGAGGTAACCGGAGCGGTCCTCACCAAGCTGGACGGCAGCGCCAAGGGCGGAGTCGCGCTCGCGATCGCCTCGGAGCTGGGCATTCCGGTGAAGCTGATCGGGATCGGCGAGTCGCTCGAGGACCTGCGGCCGTTCGACGCGGAGCAGTTCGCCCGCGCCTTGATCGAGGAGTAGCCGCCCGAGTCCACCGGCGTTACCCGAGGTGCAAGGTCGCTCCCAGTCGATTCCGCGAATCCGGGCAGGCTGGGGACGTGCCTGCGGGTGGCACCAAGATGCTCGTCCTGATCGGGGCGGTCATAGGGGGCCTCCTTGCCATGCCCGCAACCGCCAGCGCCGGAAGCGCCGACGTCGCCGCTCTGCAGGTGGCCATGACCGGAGTCGGCCTCTACCCGCACCCGGTGGACGGGATCAGCGGGCCCTGGACCCAGGGCGCGGTCCGGACCTTCCAGTCCCAGCACGGTCTGGCCGCGGACGGCGTCGCCGGGCCCCAGACTCGTGCGGCCCTCGGCAAGCGCGGCAAGCCCAATCTCGGCGCTCGCCCGCTGCGCGAGGGCAAGACGGGCTGGGACGTCGCCGCCCTGCAGTTCCTGCTCCACACCCGCGGCTTCGAGCCGGGAGGCTTCGACGGCGGCTTCGGGTCGAACACTCAAAGCGCGGTGCGCCGGTATCAGGGCGCCGCGGGGCTCCAGGCCGACGGGGTGGCCGGGCCGAGCACGCTGAACGCCCTGCGGGGAGGCCAGGTCGTGACCGCCGCGCCGCCATCCAGCCCGGTCCGCTTCTTCCAGCCGGTATCCGGGGCGGTCGGGGATCGCTTCGGCTGGATTCCGCCCGGGCGCTGGCATACCGGGTTGGACTTCCCCGAGCCCATGGGCACCCCGATCCACGCGGGGGGCGTCGGCGTGGTCTCCTTCGCCGGATTCAACACCGGCGGCTACGGCAATCTCGTCGTGATCACGCATCGCCTCGGATTCGAGAGCTGGTACGCGCACATGTCGAAGATCGCGGCCTCGGTCGGCGAGCACGTCGTGGGAGGCCAGACGATCGGCTACGTCGGCTCCACGGGGCACTCGACGGGCCCGCACCTCCACTTCGAGGTGCGCCATTTCGGCACGCCGGTGGATCCGGCGCCGTACCTGCTCGGCTACCGCGCCGCCGGTGCGCCGCTGGGTCATCGTTCGGCCGGCAAGCGCCACCGCCACCGTCATCGAAAGGGATGCCGCCCGAACGCCGATGCGCGCGGCCGCGGGGCCGACCCGTTGACCGCGCGCCTCGACCGCTGCCCCCGATGAGCAGCTGATCCCTGACCCTCTCTAGGGGCCTGTCCCGATAGGGATCGCACCCCTGGCTGCGGCCCAGGACACAGCGCGGCTGCGGCCCCGTCGCGAACCCCGCATGGCGCTGTCATGCGGAATCCGCGCCGTGTCCGCCCCGCTTGGTCCTGGACCGCCCCAGGGGCACGCCCCTACCGGGACAGGCCCTAAGCTGGGCCGCGATGTTCGACCAGCTATCAGAGCGCCTCCAGGGCGTGCTCAGCGACGTCCGCTCGCGGGGCAAGCTCTCCGAGGACGATGTCAACAAGGCCCTCCGCGAGGTGCGACTCGCCCTGCTCGAGGCCGACGTCAACTTCAAGGTGGTCAAGGACTTCACCGCCGCGCTCAAGGAGCGCCTCGCGGGGGAGGAGATCTCCGAGGCGCTCAACCCCGGCCAGACGGTGGTCAAGGCCGTCAACGACGAGCTCGCCGCGCTGATGGGCGGCGCGGGGCGCGACCTGGTCTTCGCTCCCTCATCATCGGACCCCACAAGACCCGGGTCCGGATTAACGGTGGTGCTGATGACGGGCCTGCAAGGATCGGGCAAGACCACCGCCTGCGCGAAGCTGGCGAAGCTCCTGAAGAAGGACAACAAGAACGTCGCCCTCGCCGCCTGCGACTTGCAGCGGCCCGCGGCGGTCGAGCAGCTCGAGAAGCTCGGCGCCCAGGCCAACGCCCACGTCTACGCCCAGCCGGGCGAGACGGATCCCGTCAAGGTGGCGGGCTGGGCCCGCGACGAGGCCGTGCGCGAGAACCGCGACGTGCTCATCGTCGACACCGCCGGCCGCCTGCACGTCGACCAGGACCTGATGGACGAGCTGGCGAGGGTGAGGAAGGTCACCAAGCCGCACGACGTCCTCCTGGTCGTCGACGCCATGACCGGTCAGGACGCGGTCAACGTCGCGGAGAGCTTCGCCGAGACGGCCGACTTCGACGGCGTCGTGATCACCAAGCTCGATGGCGACGCGCGCGGCGGCGCGGCGCTCTCGGTCCGCGCGGTCACCGGCAAGCCGATCATCTACGCGTCGACGGGCGAGAGGCTCGACGAGCTCGAACGCTTCCACCCCGACCGGATGGCCGGCCGGATCCTGGGCATGGGCGACGTGATGTCGCTGATCGAGAAGACCCAGGGCGAGTTCGACGAGGATCAGGCCGCCGACCTCGAGCGGAAGATCCGCAAGCAGCAGTTCACCCTCGACGACTTCCTGAAGCAGATGAAGCAGGTCCGCAGCATGGGGCCGCTCGGCAACCTGATGAAGATGGTGCCCGGCATGGGCAAGGCCATGCAGGGAATGGGGCAGGTCGACGAGCGAGAGCTCGACCGGCTCGAGGCGATCATCCAGTCGATGACGCCCTACGAGCGCGCCCATCCGGCCGAGATCAACGGGTCGCGGCGGAAGCGCATCGCCACCGGGTCGGGGACCACCATCCAGGCCGTCAACCGCCTGGTCAAGCAGTTCGGCCAGATGAACAAGCTGATGAAGCAGATGTCCGAGGGCAAGATGCCGAATCCCGAGATGCTCATGCGAGGCATGCGCTGAGCCCGTGCAACGGCTAACCTCCGCCGCCGCATGTCAGTGAGAATCAGACTTCGCAGGGTCGGGTCGAAGAAGAACCCGATCTGGAGGGTTGTCGTCGCCGACCAGCGCTCGCCGCGGGACGGCCGCACGATCGAGACGATCGGCCAGTACAACCCGCAGACCGATCCGTCGCTGATCGTCATCGATCAGGATCGCGCCCAGCACTGGCTTCAGAAGGGCGCCCAGCCCACCCGCACGGTGGCGACGCTGCTCCGCACCAAGGGGATCCAGGCGACCGGCCGCTAGGCGCCGGGCCCGGGGCGTCTCGTGCGCGACCTGCTCGACTTCCTCGCCAGGTCGCTGGTCGAGAGCCCCGACTCGGTCCAGGTGACCGAGGTCGAGGAGATCGAGGGCGAGGTCGTGCTCGAGCTCGAGGTGGCCGACGATGACCTCGGCCGGGTCATCGGACGCGGCGGACGCGTCGCCAACGCTCTCCGCTCCGTGATGAAGGCCGCGGCGACCCGCGAGGAGAAGCGCGTGGTCGTCGACATACTGGACTGAGGGGGCCCCCCAGAGTGGTCATCGACGTCTTCACGCTCTTCCCGGAGCATTTCGAGTGGTTCCTGCGCCAGCGCCATGTCGCGAACGCGCTGGCGGGCGGGACGGAGCTCAGGTTCCGGAACTACCGGGACACCACGCCGCTGGGCGCCGGTCAGGTCGATGACTCGCCCTACGGCGGCGGCGCGGGGATGGTGATGCGCGTCGACGTCGTGGACGCGGCCCTCGAGTCGGCGTACGGATCCCATCGCGGCGCCGTTCGCAAGATCGCGCTGGCGCCGTCGGGGCGCCTCTTCGACGAGCGACTCGCCGCGGAGCTCGCGGAGGAGCCGCACCTCGCCCTGCTCTGCGGCCGCTATGAGGGCTTCGACGAGCGGGCGGTCGAGCACTTGGCGGATGAGTCCATCTCGATCGGGCGCTACGTGCTCGCCGGCGGGGAGCTGCCCGCGATGGTGATCGCCGATTCGGTGCTGCGGAAGCTGCCCGGCGCTCTCGGCGACGCCGACAGTGCGGTCGAGGAGTCCTACAGCGCGGCGCTCGAGGGCGCGCCGGAGTATCCCCACTACACGCGCCCTGCCTCGTACCGCGGCTGGGAGGTCCCGGAGGTGCTGCTCTCCGGCAATCACGCCCTGGTCAGGGAGTGGCGGCTCGAGCAGGCGCGCCGGCGTGCCCAGGATTAACGGACGCCACCCACACCGGGGCCGGTCTACCGCTACATTTTGCGGCGCTGCGCGGGCCGTCCGGTACGCGCATTTTTTTGAGTCCCATCACCCTCCCCGCCCCTGATGAGCACAGTCATCGAAAGCCTCGAGAAGCGAGACCTGAAGCAGCGCCCCAGGTTCGGCGCCGGCGATCGCGTGCGCGTCCACTTCCAGGTCGTCGAGGGCAACCGCCGGCGGACCCAGGTCTTCGAGGGAATCGTGATCAAGCGCCAGGGCAGCGGCGCCCGCGAGACCTTCACTGTCCGGAAGCAGTCGTTCGGCGTCGGAGTCGAGCGGACCTTCCCGTTGCACTCCCCTAAGATCGAGAAGCTCGAGGTCGCCGCGCGCGGGGACGTCCGCCGGGCGAAGCTCTACTACCTGCGTGACAAGGTCGGCAAGCGGGCCCGCGTGGCGGAACGTCGCTGGGGAATCGAGGACGAGATCGTCGTCGCCCCGGAGGACGCGGAGGCGGTTGACGCCGAGGGTGTCGCGGCCGGCGAGGCGGAGGCCGAGCTGACCGAGCCGCCCGAAGGCGAAGGCGACGGCGAGGCCGGGAAGGCGCAGCCCACGGAGGCTGATGGGGACCAGGCGGAGGCGGAAGAAGAGCCGGAGCCAGAGGCGACGGCCGAGGACGCCTCCACCGACGAGGCAGAAGACTGAGAATCCCGAGGCCGGACAGCACCCAGGGCGCGCTCCTCGAGCTCGTCGTGATCGTCGCGCTCGCCCTCGGGTTGGCGCTGGGGATCCAGGCGTTCATCGTCAAGCCGTACCAGATCCCGTCCGAGTCGATGGAGCCGACGATCGAAAAGACTCAGAGAGTTCTCGTCAATCGGTTCATCTATCGCTTCAAGGACCCGCAGATCGGGGACATCGTGGTCTTTCACCCCCCGGAGGGGGCGGACGGCCCCAGCGGAGGCCAGTGCGGCGACCCGAGGACCGGCGCGAACGGAAGCAGCGGGGCCGCCTGCGACAAGCCGCAGCCAGACGAGTCGAGCACAAACTTCATAAAGCGAATCGTCGCCGGCCCTGGCGACACGCTGAGCGTCCAGAACGGTCATCCGGTGGTCAACGGACAGATCGCTCAGGAGGACTTCATCCGCCCCTGTCAGGCTGGCGGAGCTTGCAATTTGCCCAAACAGATCAGAATCCCGCCCGACCATTACTTCATGATGGGCGACAACCGTGGGCAAAGCGACGACAGCCGCTTCTGGGGACCGGTCCCCCGAGACTGGATCATCGGCGAGGCTTTCCTCACCTACTGGCCGCCCGACCGGATCGGGATCTTCTAGCCGCCACCAGGCCGCTGTGGCCTCGCTGAACGGGTCGCGCTTACGCGCGCCCTCGCATCAAGGGCGAAGCCCGAAGCGACTTATGGAGGGCGGCCGCTTGTGGCGGCGGCTTTATGGCGAAGCCAGGTAAGAGAAAGCGGCGCACCGCCGCGCGTCTGTTCCGCTTCGACCGGTCCTTCGGCCGCCGCTTTGTCGCAGGTGTCGACGAGGCCGGCAGGGGCTCCCTGGCCGGCCCACTGCTGGCCGACGGCGTCCTGATCGACCTCGAGCGGATCGGCCGCTCCGAGCGCCTCGCCCTCGCGCGGCTCGACGACTCCAAGCAGAAGAGCCCGGAGGAGCGCGAGGAGCTCTATCCGCAGGTGATCCGGGCAGCGGCCTGCGTCTCGGTGGCGGTGCGCTCGCCGCGCGCGATCGACCGCAACGGCCTCCACGTCTCCAACATCGCAGCGCTCACGGACTGCATGCGGTCCGCGGCGCAGGAGGATGCGACTCGGCTGGTCGACGGCTTCCGGCTCCCGGCCTGCGAGCTCGAGCACACGCGGGTGGTCGATGGCGACGCCCGCAGCGCCGCGATCGCCGCCGCCTCCGTGATCGCCAAGGTGACCCGCGACCGCTACATGCACCGCGTGGCGCCCCTCTATCCGGAGTGGTGCTTCGAGGGGAACGTCGGCTACTCGACCCCCGAGCACCGCGAGGCGATCCTCCGGCATGGCATCTGTCCGCTTCACCGGCGCTCGTTCGCGTCGATCGCGTACTCCCAGCTCGAGCTGGGGACGTCGGCCGGAGAGTTCGAGGGGGCCGGCTCAGAAGGCATTGCGGATGTGATCGACATCCGCGAGGCCATCCGGGCCGAAGCGGACCCCGACGACGTCGAAGCGATAGCCCGAGACGCCTGACGGCCCCCGCCGCTCCGCGATCCACTCGCGGGCGAGCCGGCGGAGCTTGACCTGCTTGCGGTGTCCGACCGCGTGCGCCGGGCGCTCGGGGCCGACGGTGGCACCGGCGCGGCCGGCCTTGACCTCGACGAAGACGAGGGTGGAGTCGTCCAGCGCGACGATGTCGAGCTCCCCTGAAGGAAGGCGGACGTTCCTCCCGACGATCTGCCAGCCGCCGTGCCGCAGCCGGGCCGCGACGAGATCCTCGGCTCTCCGGCCGAGCCTTTGCCTGGCGTAGGTCATGCTGCCAGCCTCCGGCGTCGCTTCGCCCGGCGCGCACGCCGGCCGCAACGAGGGCGTGACGGGAGCGTGACGTTCCGCGCGCCACCCGCGCATGGGCGCCTCCTACCGTCGCCGCATGTTCGCGATCGCCCGCACCTTCGCGCTGATCGGGGTGGCCGCCGAGCCGGTGCACGTCGAGGTGGACATCGGCGCCGGACTGCCTTCCTTCACGATCGTCGGCCTGCCGGACGCGGCCGTCAGGGAGTCGCGGGAGCGGGTTCGCTCCGCGCTGGTCAACTCCGGCTTTCGCTACCCGCAGCACAGGATCACCGCGAACCTGGCGCCGGCCGACCTGCGCAAGGCGGGGCCGGGGTTCGATCTCGCGATCGCCGCGGCGGTGCTCGTCGCGTCGGGGCAGCTGCCGCGCGGGGTGCTCGAGCGGTATGCGCTGGCCGGGGAGCTTGCTCTGGACGGGGCGATCCGGCCGG
>Ga0210120_1000099_pt1 | contig 20683 bp, 17 predicted proteins | sample Goodyear_PhragA__FD_184868 | JGI IMG/M metagenome (GOLD analysis project Ga0210120, IMG submission 184868) | Wetland microbial communities from San Francisco Bay, California, USA, that impact long-term carbon sequestration - Goodyear_PhragA_D2... | ecosystem: Environmental > Aquatic > Marine >... | reverse complement strand
GGCGCGGTGCTGACCAACAAGTACGCCGAGGGCTACCCCGGCAACCGCTACTACGGCGGCTGCGAGGAGGTCGACGTCGCCGAGCAGCTGGCGATCGACCGGGCAAAGGAGCTGTTCGGCGCCGAGCACGCGAACGTCCAGCCGCACGCCGGCGCGCAGGCCAACAACGCCGCTTACATGGCGCTGCTGGAACCCGGCGACACCTTCCTCGGGATGGCGCTCGACCACGGCGGCCACCTCAGCCACGGGATGAAGATCAACGTCAGCGGCAAGCTCTACCACCCGGTCCCGTACCACGTGCGTCGCGACGACCTGCGCGTCGACATGGACGAGGTCGCGAGCCTCGCCGAGGAGCACAGGCCCGCCCTGATCGTCGCCGGCTGGTCGGCCTACCCGCGGCAGCTCGACTTCGCCGCCTTCCGCGAGATCGCCGACTCGGTGGGGGCGAAGCTGATGGTAGACATGGCGCACTTCGCCGGGCTCGTCGCCGCCGGCGAGCACCCCAACCCGGTGCCGCACGCCGACGTCGTCACGACGACGATCCACAAGACCCTCTGCGGCCCGCGCAGCGGCATGATCCTGGCCCGCGAGGAGCACGCGAAGGCGATCGACAAGGCGATCTTCCCCGGCCAGCAGGGCGGCCCGCTGATGCACACGATCGCGGCCAAGGCCGTGGCCCTGCGGATCGCCGCGAGCGAGCCGTTCCGCGCCCGCCAGCGGCAGACGATCGCCAACGCCAGGGCGCTCGCCGCCGGGCTGGAAGCGGGCGGCGTGCCGGTGCTGACCGGCGGCACCGACGTCCACCTGGTGCTCGTCGACCTGACGCCGAGCGGGCTCGACGGCCAGACCGCCGAGGATCGCCTGGAGGAGGTCGGGATCACGGTCAACCGCAACGCGATCCCGTTCGACGAGCGGCCGCCGATGAACCCCTCCGGCCTGCGCATCGGCACCCCGGCGCTGACCACTCGCGGCCTGGTCGAGCAGGACCTGACCGAGGTGGCCGCAGTGATCGCCGCCGCCCTCGGCCCCGACTTCGAGTCCGAGAAGGCCGCCCTCAAGGAGCGCACCCAGTCCCTGATGGACCGTTATCCCTTGTACCCAGAGCTTTCAACCACCGCGGCGGTTTGACCCCAGCGCGCAGCCCTCGGGCTTCCGTCCCCCTACGGCGTGTCTCGTGGGGGGTGGCGCCGATCCGGGGGACCGGCCGAGGAAGCCTCGGCTACCGCAGGGCGGTGGAACCAGATCGGCGACAGGACCCGCCGCGCCAGATGCGCCTCGTAGGACAGCGATGAGGATCTGGGTCGACATGTCAGCCCCCGCGCACGTGCTGGTGCTGCGGCCGGTCATCGAGCGGCTGCGCGAGCAGGGGCACGAGGTCGAGGTGACCTCGCGCGACTACGCGCAGACGCAGGCGCTGCTCGAGCTGCACGGCATGGCGCACACGCCGATCGGGCGTCACGGCGGCGCCTCGCGGCTGAGCAAGGCGATGCGGCTGGGCGCGCGGACCGCGGGGATGCTGGGCTTCGGCCGCGGACGCTCCTTCGACCTGGCGCTCGCGCACGGCTCCAACGACCTGGCGATCGCGGCGAAGCTGCTCGGCGTGCCCGAGTGCAACATGCACGACTACGAGTACGCGGTCACCCAGCACCGGATCGGCTGCCGGCTCGCCCGCCGGGTGATGTTCCCCGACTCGGTCCCGGCCGAGCGCCTGCGCCGCTTCGGCGTCGGGCCGGAGAAGCTCTTCGCCTACCCGGGGCTGAAGGAGGAGTACTACCTCTACGACTTCGAGCCCGACCCCGAGGCGCTGGCGCGGCTCTCGGTCGACACCGCGCGGGTCGTCGTCGTCGTCCGCCCGCCGCCCGACGTCTCGCTCTACCACCGCAAGTCCAACCCGCTGTTCCCGAAGGTGCTGCAGCGGCTGGGCGGCGACGAGGGCGTGCAGGCGATCGTCCTGCCGCGCACGCAGGCGCAGCGCGAGCTGGTCGAGAGCCTGGCGCTGCCCTCGCTTATCGTGCCCCCGGCCGCGGTCGAGGCGCAGAGCCTCGTCGCGCTCGCCGACCTCGTCGTCTCCGCCGGCGGCACGATGAACCGCGAGGCGGCGGCGCTCGGCATCCCGGTCTACACGACCTACGGCGGCCGACTCGGCGGCGTCGACGAAGCGCTGATCCGCTCCGGCCGGCTGCGGCCGCTGACCGACCCGCGGGCGATCGAGCTGCGCAAGCGCGACGCCGGGGCGACGCCGACGCGGCGCGACCCGGCGCTGCTGGTCGAGACGATCCTCGGGACCAGTACCGTCGAAGCCGACAGTGCCGTCGCGGCAGACATCCGAAGCTGAATCGCTCGCCCTGCCGGCGGACGTCCAGGCCGAGCTCGAGCACTACATCGCGCTCGCCGGCGACGGCGAGGCGCGCCCGGTCGACCCCGTGCTGCGGGGCCTCGACGTGCTGATCTCGGCCGCGATCCTGATCGTCCTCTCGCCGCTGCTGGCGCTGACCGCGCTGGCGATCCTGCTCACCTCGGGGCGGCCGCTGCTCTACCACGGCGCCCGCGTGGGCCGCGGCGGCCGGCTCTTCCTGATGTACAAGTTCCGCACCCTGAAGCCCGACGCCGAGGACCGCCTCGGCCCCTACCTGGGCGAGGAGCTGACGCGGCGCACGGAGCTCGAGGTGACGCGGATCGGCCGCGCCCTGCGCAGGGTCCACCTCGACGAGGTGCCGCAGCTGTGGAACGTGCTGCGCGGCGACATGGCGGTGGTCGGCCCGCGCCCGATCCGCCCCGCCTTCTTCACCGAGCTCTGCCGCGAGATTCCCCAGTACTGGCAGCGGCTCGTCGTCCGCCCCGGGGTCACCGGCTTCGCCCAGACGCGGATGACCCGCGAGGAGTCCTGGGCCGACAAGCTCGCCCACGACATGGAGTACATCGCCGACCGCTCCGTCCACCTCTACGTCAGCGTCCTCTTCGCCACCGCGGTCAAGGTTCTCGGCCGCGGCCCCGCCGCCCCCGGGTGAGGCCGAATGACACTGCGCGATACGGCCCCTCTCCGACGTCCCGCGTAGCGCTGCTACGCGGGAGCCGTGTCGTGACCGTCTCGCATGGTCATCGACCTCACCCGGACCCGCGTCGATTTTGAGGATGGCTCTGAGAGACTGCCGCGGCATGTGCGGAATCTGTGGAATCGCCGGGCCGGGGGCGGACGTCGAGGCGGTGCGGCGGATGAACGCGCGGCTCGTCCACCGCGGGCCGGACAGCGACGGGGAGTTCGGCGCCGAGGGCGTGGCGCTGGCGATGCGGCGGCTCTCGATCATCGATCTCGAGCGCGGCGACCAGCCGATCGCCAACGAGGACGGCACGGTCGTCGTCGTCCAGAACGGCGAGGTCTACAACTACCGCGAGCTGCGCCGCGAGCTGGAGGGCCTCGGCCACCGCTTCCGCACCGCCTCGGACACCGAGGTGCTCGTCCACCTCTACGAGCAGCACGGCGAGGGCTTCGCCGAGCGCCTGCGCGGGATGTTCGCGATCGCGATCTGGGACGCGCGCGAGCGCCGCCTGCTGCTCGCCCGCGACCGCTTCGGGATCAAGCCGCTCTACTACCGCCTCGCCGGCGGCGCCCTCTCCTTCGCCTCCGAGCTCAAGGCGCTGCTGGAGCAGCCGGGCTTCTCGCGCGAGATCGACTCCCGCGCCGTCGCCGCCTTCCTCGCCTTCAACTCGATCCCGGCGCCGCTGACGATCTTCGCCGAGGCGCGCAAGCTGCCCCCGGGCACGCTGGCCGTCTGGCGCGACGGCGAGCTGCGCCTGCGGCGCTACGCGCGTCCCGCCCCCGTCCCGGCCGAGCAGGTGCGCCGCCGTCCCGCCGCCGAGCTCGCCGAGGAGCTGCGCGAGACCCTGCGCGGCTCCGTGCGCGCCCACCTGGAAGCCGACGTGCCGGTCGGCGTGCTGCTCTCCGGCGGGGTCGACTCGGCAGGCCTGGTCGCGCTCGCCGCCGGCGAGCAGGCCGAGCCGGTGAAGACGTTCTCGGTCGGCTTCGAGGAGGCGAGCTTCGACGAGCTCGAGCGGGCGCGCCTGGTCGCCGGCCGCTACGGCACCGAGCACCACGAGATCGTCCTGCGGCCCGACGCGGTCGAGCTCTTCCCGAAGCTGGTCGAGGCCTTCGACGAGCCGTTCGGCGACTCCTCCGCGCTGCCGACCTACCTGGTCTCCGAGCTTGCCGCGGGCGAGGTCAAGGTCGCCCTCTCCGGCGAGGGAGGAGACGAGCTGTTCGGCGGCTACCACACCTACGTCGCCGACCTGCTGGCGCCGCGCGTCGGCCGGCTCGCGGCGCTCGCGGCGCCGCTGATCGAGCGCCTGCCCAGCTCCGACGCCAAGGTCAGCTTCGACTACAAAGCGAAGCGCTTCGCCCGCTCGGCCGCCCTGCCGCCGCTGGAGCGCCACCTGGGCTGGAAGGAGATCTTCACCGCCACCCAAAGAGGCGCCCTGCTCGCCGACGGGCCGAAAACCCACGCATATCGTGGGAAATCGTCCCGTCGGCGGGGGTGGGACCCGGTGGAGCTGTATCGCGAGCGCTATGCGGAGACCGCCGGGGCCGAGCCGCTGGCGCGGCTGCAGGACGTCGACCTCGGCATCTACCTGGTCGACGACCTGCTGGTCAAGACCGACCGCTCGAGCATGGCGCACTCGCTGGAGCTGAGGGTGCCCTTCCTCGACAACGAGGTGGCGGCGCTGGCGCTCGGCCTGGCGACGCCGCTGAAGGTCCGCGGCGCGGCGAAGAAGCGGCTGTTGCGCCGGGCGCTGGCGCCGCTCTTGCCGAAAGAGGTCCTGCGCGGTCCCAAGCAGGGCTTCTCGATCCCGGTCGCCGCCTGGCTGCGCGGCCCGCTGCAGGGCTTCGCCCGCGAGACGCTCTCCGCCGAGACGCTCGCCCGCCAGGGCTGGCTCGACCCGGCCGCCGTCACCCGCCTGCTCGACGACCACTGCGCCGGCCGCGAGGACCTGAGCCGTCAGCTCTGGGGCCTGATCGCCTTCACCCTGTGGTTTGACCGCTACGCCGCTTAGCCTGGGTCCGTGCCCGCTTCGATCGAAGCGCTGCTCGCCTTCCTCCTCGCGGGGGTCGTGACGATGCTGCTGGTGCGGCCGACGATGCGGCTCGCCGGCCGCGTCGGCGCGATCGACATGCCGCGGCCGCGTTCGCTGCACGAGGCGCCGACGCCGAAACTCGGCGGCCTGGCGATCCTCGCCGGCGCGCTGGTCGCCGGCCTGGTCTGGCTGCCCTGGGACGGCGAGACGCGCTCGATCCTCGTCGGCGCCGTGGCGATCACGATCGTCGGCTTCCTCGACGACGTCTACGAGCTGAACGCGGCGTTGAAGCTCGCCGGGCAGACGGTCGCCGTGGTGATCCCGGTCGCCGCAGGGGTGACGGTCGAGAGCTTCACCTTCCCCTTCCTCGGCCAGGTCAACCCGGGGACCGTGCACCTGCTCGGCCTGCCCGGCGGCGGCACGATCTCGCTCGGCGACGCCGGCACCGTGGTCGGGATCGTCGCGGTGATCAACGTGATCAACCTGATCGACGGCGTCGACGGCCTCGCCGCCGGGGTCTGCCTGATCTCCGGCGTCGCCCTCGCGGCGATCGCGCTGTCGCTCGAGCGCAGCGCCGCCGGCGTGCTCGCGGCGCTCACCGCCGGCGCCTCGCTCGGCTTCCTGCGCGACGGCTTCCCGCCCGCGAAGACGTTCATGGGCGACACCGGCTCCAACCTGCTCGGCTTCCTGCTCGGCGTCGTCGCCGTGCAGGGCGCCCTGAAGACCAACGCCGTGATCGCCCTCTTCCTGCCGCTGATCGTGCTCACCGTGCCGATCCTCGACACCGGCTTCGTCGTCGCCAAGCGGCTCAAATACAAGCGGCCGGTCTACCGCGCCGACCGCTGGCACTTCCACCATCGGATGGCCAACATCGGCTTCTCGCAGCGCCGCACGCTGGCCTATCTCTACGGCTGGACGTTCGTCATGTCGGCGCTGGCGCTGGCGCTGCGCTTCGTCCCCTACAGCGACAACCACGGCCACTTCGACGCCCTCTGGAGCGCGGTGATGATCGCGCTCGGCCTGCTCGCGCTGGGGGCCAGCGTCTACCTGATCGAGGTCCTGGAGATCCTCAACCTGCGCCGCCTGCGGCTGCGCCAGCTGGTGACGATCCGCCGCGACGCCGGGCGCCCGGTCCCGCCCGCCGAGCAGGTCGACCTCGCCGTGGCGCGGGAGCTGGAGACCGGCAGCTTTCCCGCGGTCGACCCCGAAACCGGCGAGTTCGAGGCGATCGAGCCCGATAACAGAGCCGGCTGAGCTTGGGCGCCGACAATTGACCGCTCTGTCTGGCCGACGGGCTAGCGTGCGGTGATGACCGTGTCTCGCCTTGCGCTGATCGACCTCTTCGCCGGTTGCGGCGGTTTGACCCGCGGGTTCTGCGATACCGGCCGATTTGAGCCGATCTTTGCCGTCGAGTGCGACGAGGATGCGGCAGCGACCTATCGGGCCAACTTCGGCGATCACGTGTTTTGCGGGCCAATCGAGCGAGTCGAGTCCTTCCCGGCTGCCGACGTGATCGTCGGCGGCCCGCCCTGCCAGGGTTTCTCGCCCCTCAACATGCGCCGAGTTGGGTTGGAGAGACGCACGCTTTGGCGGGAGTACCTGCGGGCGTTGGAAGAGGCCGAGCCTGAGGTCTTCCTGATGGAGAACGTGCCGCAGCTGCTTCGCTCGGCCGAGTACAGCGAATTTTGCAGGGCCGCGGCCGAGCTTGGCTTCGAGATTGAGGGAGAGGTGCTCAACGCGGCTGATTTCGGCGTGCCCCAGATGCGTCGGCGGGCGATCGTCATCGGCTCCCGCACGATCTCGCCGACGATGCCCAGGCCGACGCATTTCGCGCCGGACGTGGTCCCGCCGACCGGCCATGCTTGGCGCACCGTCCGGGATGCGATCGCCGATCTGAGCTCGACGCCGACCGGCCGCAATTGGCACAACGCCCGCAGCCCCCGGCCGGTCAGCGTCGAACGCTACGAAGCGATCCCGAAGGAGGGTGAGGGGAGGTTCGAGCTGGCCGAGCGGCGCCCCGACATCACGCCGGCCTGCTGGCTGCGCAAGAAGACCGGCTCCACCGACGTCTTCGGACGGCTTTGGTGGGATCGCCCTGCCTACACGATCCGCACCGAGTTCTACAAGCCCGAGAAGGGCCGTTACCTGCACCCCGCCGAGCACCGACCGATCACCGTCCGAGAGGCGGCGCGTTGCATGAGCTTCCCGGACGACTTCGAGCTTCCCGTGGATCAGTCGATGACCTCGATCGCAAGGCAGATCGGCAACGCGGTGCCGCCGCGCCTGGCGCAGCATCTTGCCGAGGGGATCGCCGAGCAGATCGAGCAAGGCAGGGAGAGCTCGTCTCGGGTGGCGGTGGCGGCCTAGCTTTCCCCCCCGGCGCGCCGCGTTCGCCGCCTCCGGCGTTGGAGCTCGGCGGTCTCCTTCAGGTGGTCTGCATGGCAGAGCGTCAGCAGGTTGTCAGGGTCGTTCAGCTTCGATGCCGGTAGTGCCTTCAGCTCGTCTGCGATCGCGACCTTGTGGTGGAGCTCGAGGTAGAAGCGGTCGTCGCCGGCGCTTTGAGCCTTGACCCGATCCCGGCCGCAAATCCGACAGGTGTATTCGTCTCGTTCGAAGACCTCCTGTCGGATCCGCTCCGAGTAGAGACGTTGCAGCGGGTCGCGCCGATCGGCCGGATCGATCGACATCAGCCTGTATTGACCCGGCTCGAGGTCAGCCTCATCGACATGGGAGCCGATCGGCCACCCCTCTTCGTCTCGCAGCTCCCTGACTCGACGTCCTGCTTCGGCAATTTTCGCCACGTAGTCGATCTGTCCTCGGGTTACGACCTTGCCGACGCGAGCTTCCAGGAACGCCGCGATCCGCTCGGTCGCCGAACCCTCTCTGCGGCCGATGATATTGGCGGTCTTCCAGGCGGCTGCACGGTCCACGTCGGGCCGATCCGACTCAAGGCGGTAGGCACTGGAGCCGATCTCGGCGATTTCGTAGCCGTCCTGCACCCGAAGTTCCCTGACCCGTCGCGGCCATTCTTGGATGCCGCTGATCTCAGCGAGCTCCTCGCCTCGAACCACCTGGCCGGGCCGTGCGAGAAGGTAGGCCAGGATCCTCGATTTGGCTCCTCGCCCCGATGCGGCGCGTTTCGCCGGGCCATATGCAGTGACCTGGACGCGCCGCAATTCGGCAATCAGCTCGTCCAATTCGTCTCGCTGCCCCGGCTCGCCCTCATCGAGCGCTGCGGCCAGCGCTGCGATGCGCTTGGCGACGCTACGCAGTTGCGCGATCGCGATGTCTGCACCGCCATCGTTTGCTGGGCCCGAATGTGTCACGCGGCTCGTTTTCGACCCTACCGAGGAAAGCGTCGCTCCTATCGCGTCGACGCATCGTTGGACGGCCTGTTCGACTTCGAAATCCCAAAAACGCAATACCGTCCAGCCCTGTTCGACCAGTTCCCGGGTGACGCGCTCGTCGCGACGGCGGTTTCGCTCGATCTTTGCGTCCCAAAAGGCGCCCGACTGCCCCCAGTAGTGATCGGGGTGGCCATGCCAAAACGCACCGTCGACGAAAACGGCAAGGCGGCGCCCGATCCATGCCAGGTCAGGGCGGCCCGGGATCCGACTCGGGTGCAGGCGCCAGCCGCGAACCCCGGCGCCCCAGAGCGCTTGGCGCAGAGCGACCTCGGGTGCGGTGTCTTTGGTCTTGACCCTCGACATGAGGGCGCTCCGCCTCGCTCGGCTCAGATGATCCGCCACCGCATCAAACGTAGTGAAAGCCCCCAGGCAAACTTTGTGCGAGGTTGTTACGACCGGCACGAAGTGGCTCTAGAAAGCCATTCGTCGGCCCTTTCGGCTATAGTCCGGCGTCCGCTCGTCCGAGCATGTGCGCGCCGGCAAAGCGGCTGTCCTGACTTATGTCTCCTCCCAAGCATGTCGATCTCGTGGTGCTAGCCGCCGCCCTGGCCGTGTTCGCAATCGGGGGTCTTCCCCTGGCCGGCTACGCGGTCGCCGCCGCCGCCTGGCTCGCCCAGCGCGGAGTCCAGGTGCTCGCCGGCCGCCGCGCCGCGAGCGAGCTCGCCGCGGGCAATCGCCAGAAGGCGATGGGCGTGATCGCCGCGACGACGCTGGGCCGGGTCTGGCTGATGGCGACCGCGGTGCTGCTCGCCGGGGTCGCCGAGCGCGAAGCCGGCCTCGCCGCCGCGGTCACCCTCGCCGCGCTGTTCACGGTCTCCTTCGCCGCGCAGGGGATCGCCCATTTGCTCGAGCCGGAAGGGCAGGGAGCGCGATGAGCGAGGCGGCCGAGCGCGGGGGGATGAAGGCGCGCACCAAGGCGCTGCTGGGAATCGGCGCCTGGCTCGGGATCGCGATCCTGATCGGGCTGATCTTCGGCAGCAGCGGCAAGGACGAATCGTTCAAGCCGCAGAACGACTTCAAGCTCGAACCGTGGATCTCGATCCACATCGCCGGGATCGACCTCAGCGTCAACAAGGCGGTGCTCTACCTGGCCCTCGCGGCGGGCCTGACGATCGCCGTGATGACCTGGATCTCGCGCCGCATGCAGCGCGAGCCGAACCGGGTGCAGATGGCGGTCGAGCTCGGCTACGACCTGACCCGCAACCAGATCGCCGGCGGCAACCTGACCGGCCGGTGGCTGGCCCGCTGGTTCCCCTTCTGCGCCGCCCTCTTCTTCTTCATCTGGTTTTCGAACATCATCGGCTACATCCCGTTGCCGGTGAACACCGAGCACACGGTCGACATCTTCGGCGTCGCCGTGCCGACCTTCTCGATCTACGCGGCGACGGCGAACATCTCGGTGCCGCTGATGCTGACCCTGATCGTCTGGATCTCCTACAACCTGGAGGGGATCCGCGCGCACGGCTTCTTCGCCTACTTCAGGACCTGGCTGCCGCCGGGCCTCGAGGACATGAGCCCGTTCGGCAAGGCGGCGATCTTCCTGATCGAGGCGGTCTCGCACTTCGTCCGCCTGATCTCGCTCTCGGTGCGGCTGTTCGCCAACATACTCGCCGGCCACCTGCTGATCCTCTTCATGGGCGGCGGCCTGGCGGTGCTGCTCGGCATCGCCGCGCTGGGCGTCGTCACCGTGCCGATGGCCTTCGCCTTCTGGGTCTTCGAGGTGGTGCTGATCGCCACCCTGCAGGCCTTCATCTTCTCGATCCTCACCGCGATCTACATCGGCGGAGCGACCGCCGCAAGTCACTGATGATGGATTCCGAATTTTCGCACCCACGGATGACGCGCCTGGCGCGGCGCTGGTCGGCGCCCGCAGCCTCGCGCGTAGCGCTGCTACGCGCAGCGGCCGCGTGCACCCCCCAGCTTGGCCAGTCACGCCCCCGCGGGCACGTAAATTAGAAATCCATCATTCGAAAAGGAGCGTTGCAAGCAAATGGACCTGTCCCCCGTAGTCGCCGCGATCTCCGACGAAGGGATCGAATCGGCCGGCAAGGCGATCGCCCTCGGCGTCGGCGCCGGCCTCGGCTCGATCGGCGCCGGCATCGGCATCGGCTTCATCTTCGGCAAGGAGATCGAGTCGGTCGCCCGTCAGCCGGAGATGAAAGACGAGCTTCAGAGCATCCGCTGGCTCGGCTTCGCGCTGACCGAGGCCGTCGCCTTCTACACCTTCATCTTCGGCCTGATCGCCTTCTTCCTCTAGGCCGGCGCAAGTGGACCTGATCGCTCACATAGCGGGGCACCTGCCCCTCGCCGCGGAGTCCGGCTCCGAAGAAGGCGGCAGCTTCCTCGTCTCGCCCAGCCTCGGGCTGATGATCTGGACGCTGGTCGCCTTCGGCCTGACGCTCTGGGTGCTGAGCCGCGCGGCGCTGCCGCGGATCGGCGAGGCGCTGGAGAAGCGGGCGAACGCGATCCGCGACAGCATCGAGGCCGCCGAGCAGCGCAAGCGCGAATCGGACGAGCTGCTCGAGGAGTACCGCGGCCGGCTGGCCGAGGCGCGCGAGCAGGCCGACGAGATCATGGCCCGGGCGCGCAAGGCGGCGGAGACCGCCGAGGCCGAGGCGACGAGCGCGGGCAAGCAGAAGCGCGAGGAGCTGGTCGCCGCGGCGAAGCGCGACATCGAGGCCGAGACGCGGCGCTCGCTGGAGCAGATCCGCCGCGAGGTCGCCGACCTGACCGTGCTGGCGACCGAGAAGGTGACGCGCAAGTCGCTGAGCGCCGACGACCAGCGCCGCCTGGTCGAGGAGGCGCTGAGCGAAGTCGACTTCAGCGCCCTCTCCGGAGCGGAGGGATCGCAGAACTGATGCCGGCAGCTCCCCGCGCATATGCCGACGCGCTGTTCGAGGTCGCGAAGCAGAAGGGCAAGCTCGACGAGGTCGGCGGGCAGCTCGCCCAGTTCGCCGACGCGGTCTCCGGCAACCGCGAGATGCAGGTCTTCCTGTTCAGCCCGCACTTCTCCTCGGCGGAGAAGTCCGACGGCCTGCGGCGGGCCGTCAGCGGCGCCGAGCCGGAGCTGGTCAACTTCCTCGAGCTGCTGATCGAGAAGCACCGCATGCCGGAGGTCTTCCGCATCCGCCGCGAGTTCGAGGAGCTGTGGAAGCGGGAGCGGCGGCGGATCGACGTCACCGTGACCAGCGCCGCCGAGCTCGACCCGGCGGTGGTCGAGAAGATCGGCGGCGAGATCGAGCGCCAGACCGGCCGGCAGGTCGAGCTGGCGAGCCGCGTCGACGGGGAGATCCTCGGCGGCATCGTCCTGCAGGTAGGCAACATGGTGCTCGACGCGAGCATCCGCAGTCGCTTGGAGAAACTTCGAAAGAGCGTCGCCCAGGCGGCGTAAGGAGGAATAGAGCAGCGCTATGGAGATCAAGCCAGACGAGATCGCGTCGATCCTCAGGGAGAGGATCGAGGGACTGGACACCGGCACCGCCGACCTCTCGGAGGTCGGGACCGTGCTCTCCGTGGCCGACGGGATCGCCCGCATCCACGGACTCGACAACTGCATGGCGCTGGAGATGCTGGAGCTCTCCCACGGCGTCACCGGTCTGGCGCTGAACCTCGAGGAGGACAACGTCGGCGCCGTGCTGTTCGGCGAGTGGGACAAGATCGTCGAGGGCGACACGGTCAAGCGCACCGGCCATCTGCTGCAGATCCCCGTCGGCGAGCAGCTGCTCGGTCGCATGGTCGACCCGCTTGGCCGGCCGCTCGACGACAAGGGCGAGATCGCGACGACGCAGACCCGCCCGGCCGAGTTCAAAGCCCCCGGCGTCGTGCAGCGCCAGCCGGTCGAGGAACCGGTGCAGACCGGGCTGATGTCGATCGACGGGATGATCCCGATCGGCCGCGGCCAGCGAGAGCTGATCATCGGCGACCGCCAGACCGGCAAGACGGCGATCGCGATCGACACGATCATCAACAACCGCGACAAGAACCTGATCTGCATCTACGTCGCGATCGGCCAGCGGATGTCGACGGTCGTGCAGCTGCGCGAGGTGCTGGAGGAGAACGGGGCGATGGAGAACACGATCATCGTCGCCGCGCCGGCCGACGAGGCGGCGCCGATCAAGTACATCGCCCCCTACGCGGGCTGCGCGATGGGCGAGCACTTCCTCTACGAAGGCAAGCACGCGCTCTGCGTCTACGACGACCTGACCAAGCACGCCTACGCCTACCGGCAGATGTCGCTGCTGCTGCGGCGCCCGCCCGGCCGCGAGGCCTACCCCGGCGACGTCTTCTACCTGCACTCGCGGCTCCTGGAGCGGGCGGTGAAGCTGAGCGACGAGCTCGAAGGCGGCTCGCTGACTGCGCTGCCGATCATCGAGACGCAGGCCTCGGACGTCTCCGCCTACATCCCGACCAACGTGATCTCGATCACCGACGGGCAGATCTTCCTCGAGTCGGACCTCTTCAACTCGGGAGTGCGGCCGGCGATCAACGTCGGCATCTCGGTCTCGCGCGTGGGCGGCAACGCGCAGACCAAGGCGATGAAGAAGGTGGCCGGAAAACTGCGCCTCGACCTCTCCCAGTACCGCGACCTCGAGGCCTTCGCCCAGTTCGGCTCCGAGCTCGACCCGGAGACGCAGAAGACGCTGAACCGCGGCGAACGGCTGGTCGAGATGCTCAAACAGAAGGAGCGCGAGCCGCTCGAGATGGCCGACCAGGTCGCCGCGATCTACTCCGGCACCGCCGGCTTCCTCGACCGGGTCAAGACCGAGCGCGTGGGCGAGTTCCTGCGCGACCTGAAGATCCACCTGCACGCCGAAAGCTCTGACCTGCTGGGGCGGATCGCCGAGACCGGCAAGCTCGAGGAGGAGGACGAGAAGGCGCTGGCCGACGCGATCGGCGAGTTCGTCGACGACTTCGGCCCCGACTTCGACCAGCACGGCGACCCGCTCGAGCCCGGCGAGTCCGACAGGATCAATCAAGCTAAGGAACGCAGCACTCCTGAGCGCGAGGAGGTGACGGTCTGACGGATGCGCGCAGGGAGCCCCGATCAGGGGTGCCTGCGGGCGAGGTTTACGTTCTCGGCACCCCTGATCGGGGCTACCGGGCGTAACCGTCGATTCGTCTAGCTGATATGGCCTCGCAGAAGGACGTCAAGAGCCGCATCGCGTCGGTCAAGAACATCAACAAGATCACGCGGGCGATGGAGATGGTGGCGGCGGCGCGCCTGCGGCGCGCCGAGCAGGCGGGCGGGCTGCCGCGCGTGCCGGTGCTGGTCGAGCGCGAGAACGTCGAGCGGGTCGGCATCGTGCTGATCACCGGCGACCGCGGCCTCGCCGGCGCCTTCAACGCCAACGTCCTGCGCGACGGCCTGCGGCTGCGCGACGAGTGGCGCGAGCGCGGGGCCGAGCCGGCATTCTCCGCCGTCGGCCGCAAGGGCGTCTCGGCGCTGACCTTCCGCAAGCAGGAGGTCCGCACCTCCTACGTCGGCTTCACCGACCGTCCCGGCTTCGCCAACGCGCGCGAGATCGGCGAGGAGCTGACCGCGCGCTACGTCGACGAGGACCTCGACCGGGTCGAGCTCGTCTACAACCACTACGTCTCGCCGCTGACCCAGCACGTCTGGCGTCAGACGCTGCTGCCGCTGCAGCAGGCCGACGTGATCGGCACCGGCGCGGCGGAGGAGGAAGAGGACGCCGGGGAGGAGTCGGAGATCGAGCGGGCGCACAGCCGGGCGCTCTGGGAATACGAGCCCGAGGCCGAGGACCTGCTCGCCGAGCTGATCCCGGAGTACGTGAACATCTCCGTCTACCGGGCGCTGCTCGAGTCGGCGGCCTCCGAGCTGGGGGCGCGGATGACGGCGATGCGCAACGCGGCGGAGAACGCCGAGCAGATGATGGACGACCTGACCCTGGAGATGAACCGGGTGCGGCAGGCGGAGATCACCCAGGAGATCCTCGAGGTGGTCGCGGGCGCCGAGGCGCTTGGCTGAGAACGGCCGCCGACGGGCCGAATCCGGACGATATGCGTCCGGATTCGGCCCGTCGGCCGGGTAGATTGCGAGAAAAGGAAGATATGGCTGACACCAACGGAACGAATGTGGGACGGGTCGAGCAGGTGACCGGCGTCGTCGTCGACGCGGTCTTCCCCGACCAGCTGCCGGGGATCTACTCGGCGGTGAAGATCGAGATGGGCGGCGGCGACGGCGAAGCCGGCGAGCTGGTCTGCGAGGTGCAGCAGCACCTCGGCGACGACCGCGTGCGCACGGTGGCGATGGACTCGACCGACGGCCTGCAGCGCGGCGACAGGGTGGTCGACACCGGCGGCCCGATCACGGTTCCTGTCGGCGACGCGACCCTCGGCCGGATCTTCAACCTGCTGGGCGAGCCGATCGACGAGGGCGACCCGCTCGAGGAGGGCGGCGAGCGCTGGCCGATCCACCGTGCCGCCCCGCAGGCCTCCGACCTGGCGCCGACGCAGGAGATCCTCGAGACGGGGATCAAGGTGATCGACCTGCTCGCGCCCTACGCCAAAGGCGGCAAGGTCGGGCTGTTCGGCGGCGCCGGGGTCGGCAAGACCGTGCTGATCCAGGAGCTGATCCGCAACATCGCCGAGGAGCACGAAGGCCTCTCCGCCTTCGTCGGCGTCGGCGAGCGTTCGCGCGAGGGCAACGACCTCTGGCTGGAGATGAAAGAGTCGGGCGTGATCGACAAGACGATGCTCGTCTTCGGGCAGATGAACGAGCCGCCCGGCGCCCGCCTGCGCGTCGCCCTCTCCGGCCTGACGATGGCCGAGTACTACCGCGAGCAGGGCGGCCAGGACGTGCTGCTGTTCGTCGACAACATCTTCCGCTTCGTCCAGGCGGGCTCCGAGGTCTCGGCGCTGCTCGGGCGGATGCCCTCGGCGGTCGGCTACCAGCCGACGCTGGAGACCGAGATGGGCGGCCTGCAGGAGCGGATCACCTCGACCGAGCGCGGCTCGGTCACCTCGATCCAGGCCGTCTACGTGCCCGCCGACGACTACACCGACCCGGCGCCCGCTTCGGTCTTCGCGCACCTCAACGCGACCACGGCGCTCTCGCGGGCGATCTCCGAGAAAGGGATCTACCCGGCGGTCGACCCGCTCGACTCGAGCTCGACGATCCTCAAGCCCGACATCCTCGGCGAGGAGCACTACCGCACGGCGACCGAGGTGCAGGAGGTGCTGCAGCGCTACAAGGAGCTGCAGGACATCATCGCGATCCTCGGCATCGACGAGCTCTCCGACGAGGACAAGCAGACGGTCAGCCGGGCGCGCAAGATCGAGCGCTTCCTCAGCCAGCCGTTCTTCGTCGCCGAGCAGTTCACCGGCCGCACCGGCGAGTACGTGCCGGTGGCGGAGACGGTGCGCGGCTTCCGCGAGATCCTCGACGGCGAGCACGACGACCTGCCCGAGGGCGCCTTCTACATGCAGGGCTCGATCGACCAGGTGACCGAGAACGCCAAGGCCGCGGCCTAGGGGTTCCAGGGGGCGACGTGGCCGGCGAGACGAGATTCGAGGTCGAGGTCCTCACCCCCGAGGGCGAGGTCTTCAGCGGCGAGGTGCGCCAGGTCTCGACCCGCACCGGCGTCGGCGAGATCGGCATCCTCGCCAACCACGCGCCGCTGCTCGCCTCGCTGCGCCCGGCCGAGCTGCGGCTCTTCGAGGGCGACGGCGAGCCGCGCCGCTACGCCCAAGCGCACGGCTGGCTGCAGGTCTTCGGCAACCACGCCCGCCTGCTGCTCGAGGAGGCGATCCCCCCCGAGGACCTCGACGCCGCGACCCTCAAAGACCAGCTCGCCGACGCCGAGCAGCGCCTCGCCGAGTCCGAGGAGCACAGCGGCAAGCGTGCCCGCGCGCTCAAAGACCGCACCCGCGCCGAAGCCTTCCTCGCGATCGCGCAGGCCTGAGCTCCCGCCGGTCGACTCGGTCAGTTGCTGCATTGTCCCCACGCCACTGGGGAAAATGCAGCAACAAAGCGGGCGTGGGGAGGGTCCCCAACTCGCTCTTCGTCGAGTCCGGCCGTGCTAAGACAAAAAGTTGATCATGGGCATGGAAGGCCCGATTGGCGGCCAGAAAAAAGCGTCGGGACTCATAGCTATTCTGGAGCGAGCTATGAGTCCGCTTGCCGCCCATACCGACGCCGAAGAGGCTGCGGAGCGAGTCCGGAAGGAGCTTTGGGGAGACGCTGTTCCGGTTGATCCCGCGCAGGTTGCGGAAGCACTGGGACTTGAGGTTCTTGCAACTTGGCCCTGAACTGGCGGGGGCTCTTGTCAAGGAGGCGGGTAAAGATCCTCGAATCTTTCTCAATGGGGCGGATAGTCCAAACCGTAAGCGCTTCACCTGCGCTCACGAGATTGGGCACTTCGCGAAGCGGTCTGACGGCGACAGCGACTACGAGTATTTCGACTTCCGAGACAGCTTTTCCACCATGGGTGTCGATGCAGAGGAGCGTTACGCGAATGCTTTTGCCGCCGCGGTTCTCATGCCCAAGGCTCAGGTCACCGAGATGAAGAAGGAAGGGCTGAAAGACATTGAAATGGCGGCAGGGCTCGGTGTTTCTCGAGAAGCCATGGTCAACCGGCTGAAGAACCTCCATTCAGCTCGCCGTTGCGGATCTCGTGTTCGTTCTCTACTTCATCGTTGGCGTTCACTGGGATCTACCCGAAGGCGTCATCTATGTTTGGTTGGTCACCACCCTTGTTGAGCTTGTCGGCGTGGCGACGGTGGTCACGCGATATCTCTTCCCGCGGCGGGATTCCGTCGTATTCCAGTCGGAATAGCGCGCTGCGATCAGCGCCGCGATGCAAACAGGACGGCGAAGTTACGCTTTCATGCGATCGACTGAGATGCCCGCGGTTCGCAGCGGGCAGCCGGTAGGCCGTTGAAATACCGTCCAGCCCGATGAATCGTCGAAGCACGCACCCTGCGGTGGGACGGGGCCGGTCGTCCGCCGGGGGAACGTCGCGGAGCGGCGATATGCAATCGGGGGATTGCGCGGCTGTAGGCCGCGCTGCGTCTTCAGGAGCGGAGGCCGGAGGCCGTAGCGACTTCGATTCACCCGGAGGACGACCGGCCCCGTCCTCATGCGAGGCCGCGAGCCGATGAGCGATGAGCTCGTAGGGCTTGCGAGCCGGCTGATCGGGTTCGAGACGGTCGGGCCGGAAGGGGTGCTGGAAGCGGCCGGGTTCGTCGAGGGGTGGCTGGAAGCGCGGGGGATCGAGGTGGCGACCGAGGAGGTGCGGGGGCTGCCGGTGCTGAAGGCCGAGGTCGGGCCGGAGGGGGCGCCGACCGTGGTGCTGCACGGGCACCTGGACGTGGTGCCGGGGCTGGCGGGGCAGTTCGAGGCGCGGGTCGAGGGGGAGCGGTTGTACGGGCGCGGCGCCTACGACATGAAGGGGGCGCTGGCGGCGATGCTGGCGACCACGGCGGCGCTGCGCGAGAGCGAGCGCCTGCGGGTGCGGCTGGGGATCGTCGGCGACGAGGAGTCCGAGGAGGAGGCCGAACGGGGTAGCGACGTGCTGGTCGACGGCGGCTTCATCGGCGACTTCGCGATCACCGGCGAGCCGACCGACCTGCAGATCGGCGTCGAGGCGAAGGGCGTCCTCGCTCTGCGCCTGGAGGTCAGCGGCGTCTCCGCCCACGGAGCGACGCCATGGCTGGGCGACAACGCGGTGCTCAAGGCACACGACGTTTTCCGCAGTATCGAGTCGCTACCTTTCGCTAGGCACAGCTCGGAGCTGTTCGACCGCCCCTCGATCAATCTCGGCCGGATCCTGGGTGGCGACGCGCTCAACAAGGTGCCCGACCGATGCGCGATCGACGTCGACATCCGCTACCTGCCCGACCAGGACCCCGAGACCGTGCTCGCCCAGGTCCGCGAGCTGCCGGACGTCGAGGCGAAGCCGCTGCTGCACCGGCCCCCGGCCGTGGTCGATCGCCGCTCGCCGTTCGTCCAGTGCCTGCGCGAGGCGGTCTCGGCGCACCACGAGGGCGAGCCGATGAGCGTCGGCCGCGACGGGGCATCCGACGCGGTCTCCTTCCTGCGCGCCGGCGTGCCGGCGGTCGAGTTCGGCCCGGTCGGGGCGGGGCACCACGGACCGCAGGAGTGGGTCTCGATCCCCTCGCTGCTCGCCTACCGGCAGGCGCTCGAGCAGTTCCTGCGTGCCCTGCCGGAGCGGCTCGAGGGCTGAGGAAGCCGCGGTGATCGAGCCGGTCTTCAAGAAGCCGCCGCCCGAGGGCGACCACGAGCCGCCGCCGAAGCGCAAGCGCTACTGGTGGCGCTTCACCCTCGCCTCGGTGGTGATCGTCAGCGTCGTCGCCGCCGCGACCGCCGCCAGCATCCTCCTCTACATCGGCAGCATCGCCACGGCGCTCTCGCACAACAACGTGCTGAAGAACCGGGTCCACCGCTTCCTCGCCCAGACGCACGGCGGCGAACCGGAGAACATCCTGATCATCGGCTCCGACAAACGCGCCAGCGAGCCCGAAGAACCGGGCCGCTCGGACACGACGCTGCTGCTGCGGCTCGACCCCGACCGCAGCGCGATCGCGCTGATGTCGATTCCCCGCGACCTCAAGGTCGAAATCCCCGGCTACGGGATCAACAAGTTCAACGCCGCCTACTCCTTCGGCGGACCGAAGCTGACGCTGCGGGTGGTCAAGCAGCTGACCGGGCTGAGGATCAACCACGTCGTCAACGTCGATTTCCTCGGCTTCGTGCGCGCGGTCGACGCGATCGGCTGCGTCTACGTCGACGTCGACCGCCGCTACTACCACTCCAACGTCGGGGTGCCGCCCTCCGAACAGTATTCGGAAATCGACGTGCAGCCGGGCTACCAGCTGCTCTGCGGGAAGAAAGCGCTGCAGTACGTGCGCTACCGCCACACCGACACCGACCTCGTGCGCGCCGCGCGCCAGCAGGAATTCATCAGCGACGCGCGGCAGCGCGTGCCGATCGCCGACCTGGTCCTGGGGCGCAACGACCTGGTCGACATCTTCACCGAATACACGACCTCCGACATCAGCGACAAGGAGACGATGCTCGAAGTGCTGAAACTCTTCATCGCCTCGCGCGGCGCCTCGATCAAGGAGGTCCACTTCCCGGCAACCCTTGGGCCGAGCTACGTCTACGCGAGCGTGAGCCAGATCGGGCAGGCGGTCGACAAGTTCCTCGGGATCGAAGCCAGCGGCGGGCCGCGCGGCTCGATCGAAGGCCGCGAACCGCCGAGGTCGAAGCACAGGTCGAAGAGGAAGCGCAAGCCGAAGCCGCACCTGGTGAAGCCGAAGCCACCCGGCAGCGACGGGCTGGTGCCGGCGGGCGAAGCGGGCAGGCTGGAGGGGGAAAGCGCGGCGCGGCGCGTGGCCGGCCGCTTCCCGGTCTTCTTCCCGACGCGGCTGCCCTACGGCGCGCGCTTCGTCGAAAGCAACCCGTACCTGCATGTCGTCGACCCGCGCGTCTACCACTTCAAGGACTCCGACGGCAAGCGGCACGCGGCCTACCGGATGGTCGTCGAGTACGGGCCCGAATACGAAACGCAGTACTTCGGCGTGCAGGGGATCCGCGGCTGGTCGGACCCGCCGATCCTCGACAACCCGAGCGAAACGCGGGAGATCCACGGCCGCGAATACGAGATCTTCGTCGACGGCGACCGGGTGAAGATGATCGCCTGGCACCGGGGCGACAACACCTACTGGGTGTCGAATAGCCTGCTGCAATCGCTGACCAACGACCAGATGGTCGGCATCGCGCGCTCGGCGAAGGTGATAATTCCCAAGCGCAAGCCACGTAAGCAACAGCAAGGGAGCGCGCCGCGATGACGCAGAGCAGAGAGCCGATCGGCGTGATCGGCGTCGGGTGGGTCGGCCTGGTCACGGCGTCCTGCTTCGCCGAGCTCGGGCACCCGGTCGTCGCGCGCGACATCCTGCCGGAGAAGGTGGCGGCGCTCTCGCGCGGCGAGCTGACGATCCACGAGCCCGGCCTCGACGAGCTGCTGGCGCGCAACGCCGAGCGGCTCACCTTCACCACCGAGATCGACGAGCTGCTGCGGGCGGCGCGGCTGCTCTTCGTCTGCGTCGACACGCCGCCGACCCGTTCCGGCGACGCCGACCTCTCGCGCGTGCGCGCCGTCGTCGAGGAGCTGCCGGCCGGCGGCGAGCACGTGCTGGTGATGAAGAGCACGGTGCCGGCGGGAACC
>Ga0210120_1000098_pt1 | contig 20842 bp, 18 predicted proteins | sample Goodyear_PhragA__FD_184868 | JGI IMG/M metagenome (GOLD analysis project Ga0210120, IMG submission 184868) | Wetland microbial communities from San Francisco Bay, California, USA, that impact long-term carbon sequestration - Goodyear_PhragA_D2... | ecosystem: Environmental > Aquatic > Marine >... | reverse complement strand
CCCACGAGCTACGGCCTCGGGGTACCCGCCTGCACTGAGCGCTGATGCGATAGCCGGGCGCCCCACCGGCGCATCGACGACCTGGGCCACGCGCCCGGCGAAAAGGTCGTCGATGAAGGTCTCGCGCCGGCCGCGGAGCTCGCCCTGTGAGAGCGGCCACAGAGTCACCCGCTCCGCCCGGCCCACCAGGGACTCGGAGATGCGAAGGGTTGCCCAGACGTTGGCCGATCCGGTGAGCATGAACATCCCGGCCGGGCGTTTCCCTCCGGCCCGGGCGCGATCCACCCGAGCCTTGATCGCCGGCAGCAGGCCCGGCGCCTTCTGGAACTCGTCGATGCAAAACGGGAGCGCCGCGTTCTCGACGAACCCGGTCGGGTCGTCGTTTGCCGCCTGGCGAGGCCCATCGTCGTCGAAGGTCACGTAGCGGGCTCCGCGCTCGTCGGCGATGGCAGAGGCGAGCGTGCTCTTGCCGGCCTGCCGGGGGCCGACGACGATGACGACGGGAGTGTCGTCGAGCGCGGCGTCCAGCCCGGCCTTGATATGCCTGGGGTAGAGTGTGGGCACCTGATAATCGCCCAGATTATATCTGATATACGCTCAGAAAGAGCCTGACGATAGATCAGTTGGTTTGTGCGTCAGCGAAACCGGGTCAACGACGACCCGCGCTACGCGCTTCGCGTTATCTCTGGGTGGGGGTATTCGGGCACGGCCTCTTGACCGTGGTCGAACCACATCGAAGAGAAGCGAGCCTGTCAGGCAGCGGATCGGGGCGGCGGATTTCGCTGGATGGCGGGTGGCGGAAGCGGCTTCGCGCCGTCGACCTTCTCGCGTTCGCGGAAGAGGCAGAGGATCTCGCCGCTTCCCGGTCTCGCTGCGCTGACAGTTCGCACGCCCTTCCATCCCTCGGCGTGGAGCTGCTCGCCGACGTCCTGGAAGGCCGGCCATCCATGGCGGCGGGGCAGGGGCACTGCGAGGCCGACTCGCGCGAGCTGTGCCTCACATCGCAGGTCGGCGATTCCATCGACATCCACTTCGAAGCGCCACAGGTCTCGCGGAAGTTGATCGGCGGGCCGCAGCGCCAACTCCTCGATCTGCCGGTACCACTCGGCCCACGCTGTCTCGCGGGAATCGGCGAGGTAGAAGCCGGCTACCGCGGAGCCGCGCTGCCAGCGGCCATCTGGCGGCGGTTCCGAGCGCCACCAGACCGCGCCGCTGTGGGGGAGATGGCGGTACCAGACGCCGGCGACGTCGATGCGGTCGACGTCGAGCGCCAAGGCTCAGGTCGCGACCGGTTCCTCGAGCGCGGAGACGATCCGCGCCACGCGCAGGTACTCGCCTCTGGAGATCAGCTCGATCGGCTTTCTGTCGTCGAGCGCAGGGACCGGCTTGTTCATCCAGACCGGGATGTACTCGGGGTCCATCACCCGCAGCAGCCGCTCGCTGATCGAGGAGAGCTCGGCGATCCGCTGCGCGCGCGTTCCCGACGGGATGCGCTTCAGCGCCACCCAGGCCCGCGCGGTGCTCGGCGCGGCGCCGGTGGCCGTGGCGATGTCCTCGGAGCTGAGATGGGCCTCGTCATGGACGAAGGCCGCCTCTTTGGCGAATGCAGGTGACGACACGAGCGCAATTGTAGCGCGTTTGTGCAACCCCTTGAGGAGCATCGGCTACCGCGCCGGCGAGATCGGCTCGGCGGCGCTCCAGGCCAAAATGCTGTAAGGTTATGCATTCGATGAACGCAGTAATTGACTGCGAAGGAGAATGGCGATCAAGGCATTGACGATCAGGAATCTGCCTCCAGGCATCGCTGACGCCTTGGAGCGCGAGAAGCGCCGCCGGGGGAAGTCTCTCAACCAGACGGTCATCGATCTGCTCGGCCAGGGACTGGGCGCGCAGGGCGAGCGCTCCAATGGACTGGGTCGCTTGGCCGGTAGCTGGAGCGAGGATGAGTTCCACGATTTTGAGCGGGCGACCGCGCCGTTCGAGGGCGTTGATGAGGGGCTCTGGCGTTGAGCTCCTACTGCCTCGATACCTCGGCCTACAGCAACTTCAGGCGGGGGAACGAAGAGATGGCGGCACTGCTCGACAGGGCTGAGTTGGTGGGCGTATCGACGATTGCGCTCGGGGAGTTGCGCACTGGCTTCGTGCTTGGCGGCCGGCGAAAGCGCAACGAAGCGGAGTTGGACGCCTTCCTCGACAACCCCGCGGTAGAAGTGCTGCAAGTCGACTCCGAGACCAGTCGCCACTACGCGGAGATTGTCGCCGAACTGCGCAGGGCAGGAACGCCGCTCCCCACCAATGACATCTGGATCGCCGCCGTCGCAAGTCGAAACGGCACCACGGTCCTGACCTGCGACGATCACTTCGAGCGCATCGCCCGGATCGGCTCGGTCGTCATCGACGGCTGAAACGTCGTCCACGCGTCCGCTCGGCATCTCTATTGGAGTGACACAACGTCTGCGTCGATCCGTGCTACGCGGTTCGAGCTATGTCTCGGTGGGGCTGGGGGTACTCAGGCACGGCCTCTTGACGGTGGTCGAACCGGAGAGGGCCGGCGGCTTCGCACAACGTTTGACTTCTACAATGTAGACATTATAATTTTGCCGCGAGTTGGGCTGCTGAGAGAACCGACGAGTTCGATGAGTGGTGGGCAGTCCTGACAGACCAAGAGCAGCGCAAGGTCGTCGCCTCGGTGGAGGCCTCACAGGAGCTCGGCCCGAGTGCAGGCCGGCCGCTCGCCGACACCGTCGAGGGCTCCCGGCACCCCAACATGAAGGAGCTGCGGATAACCCAAACGATGCGGGTCTTCTTCGCCTTCGATCCCGAGCGGACGGCGATCCTCCTGAGGGGGGCGACAAGGCAGGGAAGACGATGCTCGCGCGCGTCTTTGGCGCGACGAGCCAGCGCGCTGAGGCTTTGGTCGAAGTCCCCGGGGGCGACGAACACCTGGCTGAACAGCGTCCAGGTGCCGCTGTGAGCCTTTGCGAGCTCGCCGCGCTCTGACAACGCGGCTTGGGCGGCGTAGAGCATTCCGTAATAGGGGGCGCTGACTACCGCTGCCGGGTGTCCTTCTCGTTCTGGCAGTAGTGGCGGGGGGCCGAGGCGGGCAGCTTCGGCTGGCTGTAGTTGCCGCAGAAGATCTTCGTCACGGGCGTGCGCCAGAGAGGCTGCTCGCTCGGCGTCTCCGGGCCGTGTCCCCGGCCGAGCTCGGTCGCCTTGAAGAACCCGTACAGCGTCGTCCCTTCGCTCGCCCCCCAGTAGCCGGGGAAGCTCATCGGCGCCTCGCTTTCGGAGACGAGATGGATGCCGCCCTCCGCCGGGTACCACTCCCACCCGTATTCGGTCTTGTCGCGGATGTTGGAGGCGTAGCTGAGCAGCGTCGTCGTCCCCGCGGGCGCCCCCTGGCACCCCGCCCAGTCGGGTGAGCGCTTCTGGTCGGCGCGCGGGTAGTTGGCGTGCGACCCCTCCGCGACCGCGACGAGCGGGTGCGTGCGGCTGCCGAGCCGGTCGGACAGCTCTGCTTCTTCCCAGGGCACCCAGGTCCCGGCGCAGTGGGCCGAGTAGGCGACGAAGAGCGGTTCGGCCTCCGAGAGGCCGACCGTCACGGCCTCCCAGTCGCCTTCGTGGCGCTGCACCAGCTTGCCGGCGAAGACGTGAGTTTCCCATTCGTCGTAGCGGTAGAAGTACCAGTACTGGAGCAGGATCGAGAGCCTCTTCGCGTACGGGCCTTCGCCCCGGAACAGCTTCGGCGGCCAGCGGTCGGACCTGCGCACGTCTTCGGTGTTGCGCCTTTCTTCGAGCTGTTCCTCGGCTCCACGGCGGGCCACGCGCACGTAGACGGCTCCTTCGCGGTAGAGGCCTTCGTCGCTGCGTCCGTGGTGCGGATTCGGCTCGGCGCAGGCCCGGTTCCCGGCCGGGCAGCGGATCGAGAGCCGAAAGCAGGGCGCCGAGGAGAGCCGCGGGCAGCTCACGTCGAGCTTCTCCGCCGCGCTCTGCCCGGCTGGGGGCGGTTTCGGCAGCGGACCGCTGAGCACGGCCCCTTCGGCGTATCCGTCGAAGGGGACCGGCGACCACCGCTCGCCGCGGGTGAGCGCGAGGACCGGGCTGTAGGCGGCGGCGAGGGCGTCGTCGGACGCATAGCTGCCCGGCGCGGGCGGCGGCGTCGCTTCCGCCGCTTCGATCGAGGTTTCGGTGCTGAGCCGCTTCCCCGGCCGGTCGGTCTCCGCCATGCCCGTCCAGGCGGCCGCCAGGAGGGCGACGACGGCGGCGAGCAGGGCGACGCCGAGGCCGAGACCCTGGAAGAGCCGCACGCGCGCCGAGCCCAGCCCGCCCCCGCGGATCCAGTGGACGGGCCCGGGAGGACTCTCCGCTTGCCCCGCCGCGGCCGCGTCCCACCGTAGCCTGGCCGCGATCGTGTCCAGGACCGCCTCGGCGAGGATCAGCGCGGCGGCGACCGCGGGCAGCAGCCAGTCGAGGAAGGCGAGGTGGTCGGAGATCAGCTCGCCGCCGGGAACGAGGCCGATCGCCGCTCCCAGGCGGTAGCCGGTGAGGGCGACGAAGAGCGCGACGCCCGCCCGCAGCCAGGAGGAGCAGTGCGAGAGCAGCCGCAGGCCGAAGGCGAGCAGCCAGAGGACGAGGGCGAGGACGAGCAGGACCGAGGCGGCGCCGCCGATCGACTGGAGCGAGCGGTTGGACGCCAGCAGCATGCCGCCGGCCGTCAGCGCGGCGGCCAGCAGCGCGAGCCAGGGCCCGTGGCGGCGCAGCAGCCGCAGGTCCCAAGCGCCGGCGGCGCGCAGCTGTGAGGCCTCCGGCACGACGAGCAGGCTGCCGGCGGCGAAGGCCAGCAGCGCCGCCCCCGCGAGCAGCACGAGGCTGCCGAGATGGAACAGCCCGACGAGCGCGGCGGCGAGCAGCGGCAGGGCCAGCGGCCGGAAGGTGACCAGCAGCGAGACGAGCGGGACCGCCGCCGGCGCCGGCGAGAGGTGGTGGCGGGCGAGCAGGTAGGCGCCGAGCGCCCCGACCGCGATCCCCGCGAGCCCGAGCGCGACGATCGCCGGGGGTGAGATCGTCGCCACGTCCTACCCCCCGAGCGCCGGCCGGCGCTCGGGCTCGCGCACCAGCCGCACCATCGTCCACGTCGCATCCACCGCTGCGACGAGCAGGGCGATGTTGCGGATCAGCATGACGAAGGCCGGGCCGTAGACGTTGTAGGTGGTGCCGTAGGCGCCCATCGGGCCGTAGGCGGCGGTGGTCAGGATCGCGGCCGCGACCACGGTCCAGGCGGGGCGCTTGAGGCTGCTGTCGCGGGCGGCGAGCACGACCGCCGAGAGGCCGAGCATCCAGATCATGTACTGGGGGCTGAGGACGCGGCTCGTCACCACCAGCAGCAGGACGACCGTGAAGACGAAGTCGCGGCTGACCGACGCCCTGCGCAGCGCTTCGCGGCCGCGGCGGATCGCGCGGCTGCGTGCCAGCCACCAGAAGCCGGCGGCGATAAGCGCCGCAAGCGAGAGCCACTCGAGCACGCTCGCGGTCACGTCGGCGCCGTGGTCTTCGATCTCCCACGCCCGGTAGCGGATCCCGGCGTCGATTTCCTGCCCGGTTACGTACTGGCGCAGGTGCCAGGGCAGGCTCGCCACCGATTCGACCTGCAGGCCGCGCCCGCTCTCTTCGCCGAGGAAGCCGAGCTGGTCGCCCTCGAAGGAGAAGGCGGAGAGCACGAAGACGAAGACGACCGCCGCCGCCGCGCCGGCCGCGGCGCGCAGCAGCCGGCCGCGGTCCCACTCGCCGAACAGCAGCGCGACCGGCCAGGCCTTGATCATCGCGCCCATCCCGGCCAGGGCTCCGAACAGGCCCGGCCGCCGGTGGACGACGAGCAGCGCGCCGATCGCCAGCACGGTCGGCGCCAGGTCAAAGCGCAGCACCGGCAGCGCCCGCAGCATCGGCATCGCCAGCAGCCAGACCCAGACGCCCGCGTCGCTGCCTTCGCGCTGCCCGAGCCGCGCCAGCAGGACGAGGCCGATCAGGTCGAGGATCAGCATCGTCGCGACGAAGTCGTAGCCGAAGGCGGCCCAGCCGACCCGCGGCAGGACCAGCAGCAGCGCCGCCGCCGGCAGCACCCCGTGGCCCAGTTCTTCGGACCAGACGCCGAAGATGCCGACGTCTTCCCACTGCGGCCCGATCGCGTCGTTCCAGAAGCCGACGTGGGCGACGATCAGGAACCGCGTCGCCAGCCAGACGGCCGCCCAGACCCAGACCTTCCTGCTGCGCAGCAGCTCGCCCCAGCTCATCGCGCGGCAGGCTATAGGCGATCGAGGCGAGCGACCGGATGGCCGGCCCCTCTCTATTCGGTGCGTTCGCGGGGTGGCCCGCGGAATTCCGTTTCTACGACGCGATCCCGGTCCATCGTGACCGTGCAGGTGCTTTCGCCGCAGTCTCCGGTGAGCTCGCCGGAGAAGCCGCCGAATTCCGAGAACTCACCCGTCGTCTTCGCCGCCAACTCCACCTCTTCGCCGGCCTGGAAGGGCGCGCTGCAGGCGCCGGAGGCCCCTTCCGGGCCATTGCGGCAGTCGATCCCCTGTGGCACGCTGGTGATCGAACCCGTCCCGGTGCCCGCGATCGCTATCGACAGCTCGACCGTGGCGGGTTCGAAGCCGGCGGTCACGGTCTGGGCTTCGGTCATCGCGACGATGCAGGTATCGCCGCCGGTGCAGTTATCGGAGAAGCCGGCGAAGATCGACCCTTCGTCGGCTTCCGCGCTCAGCGTCACCGCCCTTTCGTCGGCGAAGGCCGCGGCGCACGTTTCCGGGCAATCGATGCCGGCCGGGTCGCTGCGAATCGTGCCGGAGCCCTTGCCGGCGAGGGAGACGGTCAGCGACCTCGTCCCATTGCCTTCTCCGCCGGGACGTTCTCCGCCGGGACGTTCTTCCTTGGGGTGACCCCCACCGCCGTGTTTGGGGCCTCCGCCCGTGTCCGTCGGTCCCTGTCCGCCGCCTTCCTTCGCGCTGGAGCTGGAGTTGCCTTTCAGGATCGCTCCGGCGACGCCCCCCGCGCCGAGCAGCAGGAGAGCGACCGCGGCGAGCACGATCGGGCTGAGCACCGCGGGCCGGAAGAGCCCCCGCCTCTGCACGAGCTCGTCCTTCTGCATCATCTGGCGCAGCTGCCGGCAGAGCGCCTGCAGGTTGCGCGTGGTCGCGGCGAGTCCCCGGGAATCGCCGATCTCCTCCCGCATGCGGCGCGCATCGCCGAGGTCGCGGTCGGCTCCCTTGAGGTCGCCGCGGATCAACCGCGCGGTGCCCAGTTCGTGCTTCGCCCAGGCGACCGCCGCCGGCTTTCCGATCAGCTCGCCGGCGCGCTCCGCCTTCAGCAGCGACTCGATCAGCGCCGCCCAGCGCCGCGCCAGGGCGAGAAGCTTCGAGAGCGTGCGGGCGACCCGGAGCGCGTCCTCGTATCTCCCTTCCTTGTCGAGGCGGCCGAGCAGCGCCAGCAGCGAGTCGACCGAGCTCTGCACCTGGGCGACCTCCAGCGAGCCGTCAGCGAGGTCCTTGTAGAGGAGGTCAGCCTGTTCGACCTTCGCGGTGACGCCTGCCGCCCGGTCGACTGCGTCCTCGGCGACCCGCCCCCCGGCCTTCTCCGGCTCGGTGACGCCCGCCGCGCTTCGCTGCGGCGCCTCGCCGCTGACGACCATCCCGGCCGACTGGCCGATTTCGATGACGTAACCGCCGTCTGCGACTCTGCAGACGGGCGAGTCCGAGTCTGGGCCTTGGCTGTCGCTTGGATCTTGGTCCACTGAACGCTCCGCGTCGCGGTGAACGCTGTTCGGCTTCCCATCAGCGCCCAGTCGAACCTAATCGATAGATAGACAAACTTGTGTTAAGAACGATCCTCGTCGTCCCCAGGGGCGCTTACGCGATGCTGACGAGCCCTGCCATCAGCGCCACTGCCTCCTCGCCGCTCAGCCCCTGCTCGCGCACCAGCGAGCGCCAGGTGGGGAAGGAGAGGGCGTGGCTGATCGCCGCTCGTGCCAGGCGCCGCCGCCGGCCGCGCTCGCGGCGGCCGCGCACCAGCGTCTCGGCGGCCGCTTCGGACCAGATCGCCGCGCGTTGCATCGCAGGCCGCAGCGCCGGCACCACGGCGACGTCGCGGGTCGTCCGCTCGAGCATCGCCTCGCCGCGCTCGAACCAGGCGTAGAGCTCGGCGAGCGCCGTGCGCAGGCGCTCCTCCGGGTCGGCGATCGCCGCCCAGGCATCGAGGTCGGGCAGCGGGTGCTCGCCCAGCCAGTGCCCCGAGCAGGCGGCGAACAGCGCCTCTTCGTCCGGGAAGTGGCGGTAGACGGTCGCCCGCTGCACGCCGGCCCGTTCGGCGACCGCGCTGACCGTCGTCTTCGCCGGCCCGACCGAGCCGTGCAGGTCGACCGCCGCTTCGGTGATCCGCCGCCGCGTCGCGTCCTCCTGGGCGGCGCGCCGGCGCTTGCGGTAGCGCCGCGTCCCGTCGCGTCCGCCCCGCTGTCCTCTCTCTTTCGTTGACATAGATGTTCAACCAATGTTGACAGATGGCTCGGACGTCTGCTACGTTCACCGCACACTATCGTTCAATGAAATGGAGGTTTCAGGATGTCACCCACTCAGATCGTCGAGGCGCTGCGCCGCTTCGACGCCTCGCAGGGCCCGCGCAAGGTCGGGCCGGGGGAGGGCCACGTCGCCGAGCTCGGCGGCTGCGACGCCCGCTTCCTCGTCTGGAGCGAGGAGTCCGGCGGCGGCTTCTCGCTGGTCGAACACCCGATTCCGCCGCGCTCGCTCTGCGCGCCGCTGCACCGCCATGCCGGCGTCGACGAGTACAGCTTCGTGCTCGAGGGCAGGATGGGGGCGCTGCTCGGCGACGACGTGATCTACGCCGAGGCCGGCGAGCTCGCGTTCAAGCCACGCGACCAGTGGCACACCTTCTGGAACGCGGGCGAGGAGCCGGCGCGCATCCTCGAGGTGATCTCGCCCGGCGGCTTCGAGCACTTCTTCCGCGAGTTCGACGAATCGACCAAGGACGGCAGCTTCGACCCCGAGGCGCTGGGCGAGAAGTACGGGATCGAGTTCGACATGGAGGCCGTGCCGCGGATCTGCGCCGAGCACGGGCTCACGCACCCGCTGCTGGGCTGACCCCCGGCTATCCGCCGAGGCGGTAGGCGACGATTTCCGGCGTCTGCCCTTCGGCGGAGGCGAGGCCGGCCGGGGCGACCACCGTTTCGCCGGCGATCGTCACGCCGGCGTTGCTGCCCGCGGGGAGCTGTTCCTGCCAGAGCTGCTTGCCGCTCTTCGTGTCGTACGCCCACACCTTGCCGTCGAAGGTGGTCGCGAAGACGACGTCGTTGCTCACCGTGGTCGCGCCGAAGGCGGGCGCGGTCGAGAATTCGTGCTTCCAGGCGACCGAGCCGTCCTTCACGTTCAACGCCACCAGCTCGCCCGCGTTTTCGGGGCTCGTTTCTTCGATTTTCTCCCCCGCGGAGTCGACGGAGACAGGGTGGTTCACCACCGGGACGAAGACGTGCGAGCCGTCGGTCGACATCGGCGCGATCACGCCCCCCAGGGTGCCGGGGTAGACTTCGAACGGCGGCTTCAGCTGCGACGTTTCGCCGCGCATCGCCAGCGCTCCGTCTTCGTCGTGGCCGTTGTGCTTGCCGACCGAGCGCTTCCAGACCAGCTTGCCGCTGTTCGCGTCGAGCGCGATCACGAAGCCCGACTTGCCGGCGGCGACCACCAGCTCGCGGCCGCCCGCCTCGATCAGCATCGGCGGCCCCTGCAGATCCCAGTCGTAGAGATCGTGCGGGGTCAGCTGGAAGTACCAGTCCATCTTGCCGGTCTTCGCGTCCATCTTCACGATCGAGTCGGTGTAGAGGTTGGGGCCGGGGCGGCTCGAGCCCCAGGGTTCGCCGGCGGTGCCCGGGAACGGCGCCGGGTTGCCGACGCCGAAGTACATCGACCCCTTGCCGTCGAACGCCGGCGTGTACCAGACGCCGCCGCCCGCGTTCACCTGCGGCTTGCCCCAGAGGCTTTTCGGCACCGTGTCGAAGTGCCAGACCTTCTTGCCGGTCTTCGCGTCCAGGGCCCAGAGCGTGCCGACGCCGCCGCCTTCGTAGTAGGAGGCCGCGTTCCAGGGCACGGTCGAGACGAAGACCAGGCCTTCGGCGTAGCCCGGCGCCATGTCGATGCCTTCCTCTTCGTTGCGGGTCAGCTGCGTCGACCACAGCTGCTTGCCGGTTTCCCGGTCGAGCGCGAAGGCCGCGGTCGCCGTGCCTCCGTAGACGCGGCCGCCGGCGGCGAGGACGCCGTTCGGGCCCTGGTCGGCGAATTCGTACTTCTTCGTCCACAGCACGTTGCCGCTTTCCAGCTCGATCGCCTGCACGTCGGACTCGAGGTCCTGCGAGTAGAGCACCCCGTGGCTCACCGACGGGGTCGAGGCGTAGGCGCCGAAGCTGCTCTGCGCGGTCAGCGGCAGCGTCCAGGCCTGCTGCAGATCGGCGACGTTGGCCGCTTTGATCGGCCCGCTCGTCCGGCGGCTGTTGGCCGCGTCGCCGTTGGGATAGGCGGTGCCGGTGAAGCCGATCTCGCCGGAGGAGCCGCCGCTCCCGCCGCAACCGGCCGGCAGGAGCACGACGAGCAGCGCGGCGATCGCGATGGTCGCGACCGCCGCGTACGTGCTCCTGCCCGCCGTTCGCCCGTCTCCCATTGCCGCGACCCTACGAGATGGAAAAAAACTTGTCAAGTGGTTACCGAAGCTTGAATGAAGCTCTCCGTCTGTCCACGGTCCTTCAACAGCGGTTGCAGCACCCGGTTGGCGAGCAGCCCGAGCGCGCCGAGGTTGGCGAAGCCGGGCCCCTGGCTGAGGCCGGCGAGGCCGGGGATGTGCAGGCGCGGCGCCATCCCCCGCAGCTCGAGGTGGCGGCCGATCGGCACCTCGCTCCCCGCCGGCGCGTCCCAGAGCGGTCCGACGCGACGCTCGATCTCCGCCCGCGTCGCCTCCGGGAAGAGCCCGCGCAGCTGCGCCAGCAGGTCGAAGCCGGTGCAGTTGACGACGAAGTCGTGCTCGGGGCCGGCCTCGCCGTGCGGCGAGTGGTGCCGCAGCCGGACGCCGCTTCCGCCGCGCGCCGCGAAGACCTCGCTGACCCGGCCGATGACGAAGCGGCAGCGCTCGTCGTAGGCGATCGCCCCGAGGCTCGGCGGGTCGAAGACGCCGCGGTCGGAGTGCTTGACGAAGTCGCGCCGCGTCGTCCGGTCGAGCGCCTCCCACTCGATCTCGTCGGGGTTGGAGAAGACGCGGTTCTCGAGGAAGCTCTCGCCGCGGCTCATCGGCACCATCGGCGTGTAGATCGTGAACCGCGAGCGGGGCCGGAATCCGCGCAGGAACATCATGCAGCTGAGCGCGCTCTCGCCGCCGCCGACGATCGCCACGTCGCAGGCGCTCTCCTCCGGCAGTTGGGCGAACTCCTCGCGCCGGCTGTCGCAATGGAAGACGCGGCCGCCGATCGCCGGCTCGTGCGGGAGCTCGCGGTGCACGCCCGGGCCGGTGAGCACCAGCGCCGCCGCCGTGTGCCGGGAGACCCCGCCGGCCTCCTCGACCTCGACCGCCCAGCGCTCGCCGTCCTCCAGCGTCACCCGGGCGACCCGGCCGTCGACGTGGCTGACGCCCTCGCGCGCCCGTCCCAGCACCCAGCCCAGGTACTCGCCGTAGTCGCGGTGGCGCACCGAGGGCGAGCCGGCGTCGATCCAGCGCGCGTAGCGGCGCCGCGCGACCATGAAGCGCTGCCAGGTGAACTGCATCGTCGCGTCGTCGATCGCCTCGCCGGCCTCGCCGAACTCGCGCCAGCTCTGGTACGGGAAGCCGATGTCCTTGATCGGCGTCACCGCCAGCGGCTCCTCGCCCGAGGTCATCCCATTGAGCCCCTTCCACGAGGCGGCGACCTCGGTCGCCTCGACCGTCTTCAGCCTCAGCGGGCCGAGCCCGAGCGTGTTGAAGGCGTGGACCTTCGCCGCCAGGCCGGCCGCCTTCGCACCCGCGCCGACTACGAGTAGATCGGACTCGGCTGCCATGGCTCGCTCGGCTCCCCGGCGACGGCCGGGACGGGGGTGCGCGGCTCGGCGATCACGCGGGCGCGCTTGTCGGGGCTGAAGGAGATCGCGCTGCGCCGCGCCCGCTCGGAGTCCTCGTCGGCGGGCCGCAGCTCGACCTCGCCGAGCACCGTGCGCAGCACCCGCTTCATCTCCAGCTCGGCGTAGCTGGCGGCGAGGCAGCGCCGCGTGCCGCCGCCGAAGGGGATCCAGGTGTAGGTCCCGGGCGGCTGCTCGAGGAAGCGCTCGGGCAGGAAGCGGCGCGGGTTCGGGTAGATCTCCTCGTTGCGGTGGATCAGGTAGACGCAGGGCGCCACCACGGTCCCCGTCGGCAGCGCGTGGCCGCCCAGCTCCAGCGGCTCGAGCAGCTTGCGCACGACCACCGGCACCGGCGGGCAGAGCCGCAGCGTCTCCTTCACCACGGCGTCCATGTAGGAGTCGTCCTCGCCCGCCCAGACCTCCTCCTGCAGGCGGCGCAGCTTCTGCGGATGGCGCAGCAGCCGCTCGAACACCCAGGCCAGGGACGACGACGTCGGGCCATCGGTCAGCAGGGTCATCAGTTCGTCGCGCAGCTCGCGCTCGTCCAGCGGCGAGCCGTCCTCGCGGCGGGCGTCGATCAGGATCGAGACGATGTCCTTGCGGCCGTCCTCGCCCGCCCGCCGGCGCCGGTCGACCTCCTCCAGCAGCGCCGCTTCGACCGGGGCCATCGCGGCGCGGAATCCCCTGTCCCGGGCCAGCCGGCGCGGGCCGAGCGCCGCCGCCAGGCGCAACCTGCCGGGGTCGTTGAGCGCCTCCGTCAGCCGCCGCAGCAGTGTCCGCAGCTCGCCCAGGCGCGGCGCTTCCTCGGCGCCGAAGACCGAGCGCATGATCACCTCCTGGGTGATCGCCTGCATCTGCGGCCACAGCTCGAACGGCTCGCCGGCCGGCCAGGAGCGCACGATCTCGCGCGCCGCCTCGGCCATCGTCTCCGCGTCGGCCTCCATCCGCTGTCCGTGGAAGGGCGGCAGCATCGTCCGCCGCCGCGCCATGTGGTCCGGCTCCTCCAGCAGCATCACCGAGCGCGGCCCGAGCACCGGCAGCAGCAGCGGGTTGGCGAGCGCCACGCCGAGGCTGCCGGCCGGCGCGGTGAAGACCGCTTTCACGTCGGCGGGGTCGCAGAGGAACACCCAGGTGCCGCTGTGCAGGATGCGCAGCGTGAAGACGTCGCCGTAGCGCTCCTGGCAGCGCTTCATCAACGGGTAGGGGCGGGTCGCCCAGCCGAGCGCCTGCAGCGCCAGCGGCATCCGCGGCCCCGGCGGCAGGCTCATCGCCCCTCGCCCTCCAGGGCCGCCATCAGCTCGTCCTCCTCCTTGCAGGTGGCGGCGATCAGCAGCTCGAAGAGGTCGCCGGCGAACTCGGCCGGCAGCTTCGCCTCGGCGCCGCGCGCCAGGTAGCGCTCGCGCACCGCGTCGACCCGCTGCGGCTGCATCATCGGGATCTCGTGGGCGAGCTTGTAGCGGGCGATCTCGCGGCAGACCTCGAAGCGCTCGCCGAGCAGGCGGGCGATCTCGTCGTCGAGCCGGTCGAGGCGGCGGCGGTAGGGCTCGAGGCTCATAGCCCCTCCTTCCGGTGCGCCTTTGCCACCGTATGCGTGGGAAAGGCGCACCGGAACGTCATGCGGGCACCACCGCCTCGTCGAGCAGGCCGGCGGCGAAGGCATAGCTGCAGGCGGCGAGCGCCTGCAGCGCGTAGCCGCCCTCCTGGACGACGCAGACCGGCCGTCCGCCGGCCGCCAGCAGGCGGCCGACCTGGGCGAAGATCGCCGGCGAGAATCCCCAGCTGCCGTGCGGGTCGCCGGCGATCGTGTCGTAGCCGAGCGAGACGACGAGCGACTCGCACTCGGCCGCCAGTGTCCTCACCGCGCGCTCGACCGCGTCGAGGTAGGTCTCGGCGCCGGGGCTGCCGCTGAACTCGACCACCCGCTCGCGCTCGTTGCTCGGCGTCACCGTGCGCGCGGCGACGTTGGTCACCGGCCAGGCGTGCAGCGACTGCAGGCGCACGTCATCCATCCGCGCGACGATCGCCGCGGTGCCGTTGGGGTAGTGCAGGTCGAGGTCGAGGATGCCGACCGGGCCGAGCCCGCGCTCGCGCAGGGTCAGCGCCGCCGCCGCGGCCGAGTTGAGGTAGCAGTAGCCGGCGAACCAGTTGGGCCCCGCGTGGTGGCCGGGCGGGCGGCAGAGCGCGTAGGCGAAGCGGGCGCCCTCGGCGAGGCGCGACGCCGCGGCGATCGCCGTGCGCACGCCCTCGACCGCGGCGGCGACCAGCGCGGCGCTGACCGGCACGTCGGGCGGTAGCCCCGGCGGCGAGAGCTCGGGCATCGTCACCGGCTCGGAGGAGCGCAGCCCGCGCAGCGCCCGCAGGTACTCGTCCTCGTGCAGCTCGGCGAGCGTCCGCTCGACCTCCTCGATCGCCGCCTCGGCGGCGACCGCGCGCACGCCGCCGTGGCAGACGAGCCCGTTGCGCAGCTCGGCGATCCGCCGCCGGTCGTCCATCCCGCGCAGCCGCCGCCCGCCTTCGAGGATCCAGGCCGGCCCCTCGCGGTGGGCGCCGCGCTGCTCGACCATCAACAGCTCGGCGGTCACGAGAGCAGCCTCCGCATCCGCGGGCCGAGCGGCTTGAAGTCGTTCTCGCGGTAGAAGCGTTCGGTCGCGCCGAGGTTGGCGAAGCTCTCCTGCGGCAGGCCGACCTCGAGCCGCGGCACGCCGGCCTCGCTCGCTTCGCGCACCAGCGCCATGATCAGCTCGCGCCCGAGCGAGCGGCTGCGCCACTCCGGGTGCACCCAGAGGTCCTGGATCGTCCCGTAGCGGCCCGGCACGTGGATCGCGTACTGCCAGCTCGCCGCCAGCACGCCGACCACCTCGCCGTCGTCCTCGGCGACCAGCAGGGCGCCGGCCTCGGGGTCTCCGGCCAGCCTGCGCACGGCCTCCTCCAGCGCCGTCGCCGCTCGCACGTTCACGCGGCGGCCGCCTCCCGTTTGCGCCCCGGCTCCAGCTCGATCGACCAGGCATCGGGCGAGCGCGAGCCGGTCACCGCCTCGGCGATCGTCGCCATCGGCGCCCGCGCCTTGAGCAGGATCTCGTCGAACTCGTCCTGCGGGTCGGACTGCATCACGATCGCCCCGCCGGCGCCGATCGTCGTCCGTCCCGGCCGCATCACGATCGTGCGGATGACGATGCTCAGGTCCATCGCGCCGTCGATCCCGAACCAGCCGATCGCCCCCGAGTAGACGCCGCGCGCCTCGTCCTCGAGCTCGTCGATGATCTCCATCGTGCGCTCCTTCGGCGCCCCGGTCATCGAGCCGCCGGGGAAGCAGGCGCGGGCGCATTCGGCCGCCGTGCGGCCGGCGGCGAGCGTGCCGCTGACGGTCGATATGAGCTGGTGGACGGTGGCGTAGTCCTCGACGATCATCAGCTCCGGCACGCCGACGCTTCCGACCTCGCAGACGCGGCCGAGGTCGTTGCGCAGCAGGTCGACGATCATCAGGTGCTCGGCGTAGGTCTTCTCGTCTTCGGTCAGCTCGGCGCGCAGCGCCGCGTCCTCGGCGAGGTCCTCGGAGCGCCGCGTCGTGCCCTTGATCGGGCGCGCCTCGACCCGCCGCTCGCGGTCGACCGCGAGGAAGCGCTCCGGCGAGGAGCTGACCACCGCCATCTCGCCGAGCTTCAGGTAGGCGGCGAAGGGGGCGGGGTTGCGGCGCCGCAGCAGCCGGTAGAGGTCGAGCGGGTCCGGCTCCGCGTCGGTGGAGATCTGATCGGTGAGGCAGACCTCGTAGGACTCTCCCGCCGCCAGCTCGGCCTGGCTGCGTTCGATGTCGGCGAGGTAGCGCTCGCGGCCGCGGCCGCACTCGAAGCCGACCTGCGCGGCCTGCGGGCCCTCGGCGAGCGCCCGCGGCGCCGCCGGCTCGGGGGCCTCGGCGGCGATCTCGCGCACCGTCGCTTCGGCCATGTCCAGCCAGGTCTCGGCTTCCGCCTCGTCGCCATGGCAGAGCGCGACCAGGTGCGTTCGTCCCTGCACGTGGTCGACGGCGACGAGGCGGTTGGCGAGCATCATCACGGCATCCGGCATGTCCGACCGGTGCACGTTCGGCGAGCCGCAGTCCGCCTTCAGCTCGTAGCCGAGATAACCGACGAAGCCGCCCAGCAGTCCGGGCGGCAGGTCGGCTGGTGGTGGCTCGATCGCGTGCCCCGCTAGCTCACGATCGAGCAAGTCGAAGATCGAGCCGCGCAGCGTCCGCGCCGGGCCGGCGCCGTGGCGGATCGCCGTCCCGGACTCGACGTCGTACTCGAGCACGCAGCGCGTCGCGCCGGCGCTGGTGCCGAGGAAGGAGCGCTGGGCGAGCCGCGTCGGCGCGTCGGCGCTGTCGAGCCAGAAGGCGTGCTCGGCGGCGCCGAAGAGCCGTTCGAATAGTGGCTCGGTTGTCGGTTCGAGCGCCAGCGTGCGCAGCCGCAGCTCGCTCTTCCGGCCCGCACCGCGGCTTCCCCGTCCGCCGTCGAGCTTTTCGTCGCCATCCGGCGAGAAGCTCGACGGCGCTCGGGAGGCGGCGGCCGCCGGCGGGCGCTTGGCGCCGCGCCAGCGCGGCGAGCGCCGGCGCCGGGCGAGCTCGTAAAAGTTCTCGACCAGGCGGGCCCCGTGCTCGGTCGCCACCGACTCGGGATGGAACTGGACGCCCCACAGCGGCCGCCGCCGGTGTTCGATCCCCATCGTCACCCCGTCGTCGGCCCAGGCGGTGACGTGGCCGTCGGGCCCCAGCTCGGTGATCGCCAGCGAGTGGTAGCGGACCACGGGGAAGTCCTGCGGGATGCCGGCGAACAGGCCGGCGTCCTCGTGGCGGATGCGGCTGAGCCGCCCGTGCATCGCCTCCGGCGCGCTGTCCACCCTGCCGGCGAGCAGCCGGCCGAGCCCCTGGTGGCCGAGGCAGATCCCCAGCACCGGGATCTCGCTGTAGCGGAGGATGTCGTTGCAGACGCAGAAGTCGTGCCAGCGGCGCGGCGTGCCGGGGCCGGGGGAGAGGACGATGGCGTCGAAGTCCCAGCGCGAGAGCGCCCGCCAGGAGACGGCGTCGTTGTCGACGACGATCGGCTCCTCGCCGGAGACGCCCGCCAGCAGGTGGAAGACGTTGTAGGTGTAGGAGTCGTGGTTGTCGACCAGCAGGGTCCTCATGCCGGCGCCTCCTCGAGCCCGAGCCCGCGCGCCGCGCGGTCGAGGGTGGAGCCGACGACGCGGCGCACCCGCGGCGAGCGCTCCTCGTCCAGCTGCCAGCGCGCCAGGTGGGAGGCCCAGCGGGCGAGCGGCGAGACGTCGAAGTCGCTCGCGGCGCGCCCGACCATGCGGCCGTAGGTCTCCGCCTGCACGACGGCGAAACGGTACTCGGGGTCGAGCTGCGGCTCGGCGGCCGGCGCCGCGCCGCCGTCGCGGCTGCGGGCGCGGGCGCGGGCCAGGTCCCAGCCCAGCGCGTCGCCCTCGGCGAGCAGCCGCGCCGGCTCGAAGTCGATCCGCTTGTTCGCCGGGTGCAGGAGGAAGTAGCCGAGCGCGATCTGCGCCGCGACCCGCTCGGCGGAGGGGTGCCCGCCGCGCACCGCGGCGCGCTCCGGCTCGGCTTCCAGCTGCTCCTCCACCCACTCGACGAGGTGGTCGATCAGCAGCGCGTCCCGCTTGCTCGAGGAGACCTTCTCCTGCTCCCTGGCGACCATGCCGTGGAAGACGTCGTGGTAGGGGTGGAAGCCGTTGCCGCTCTCGGTGTGGACGAGCTCGGCCATCAGCCGGCGGCGGCAGGTGATGTGCGCGACCCACTCCTGGCCGCAGATCTGCAGCGAGGTCATGCCGTCGAGCTCCGGCGCGGCGAGCCAGTAGGCGAGCGCCCGCATGTGCTGGGTCGGCACGCCGTCGGAGCGCACCAGCGGCATCTCCTCCAGCTCCTCGCGGCCGGTCATGTAGACGACGGTGCCGTCGGGGCGCCGCTCCAGCGTCCCCTCCTGCAGGCCGAGCTCGGTCAGCTCGCCGACCTCCGGCAGGAAGTCGGACTCGAAGAAGACCCGGTCGAAGTGGATGCCGAGCCGGGACAGGGTCTTGCGCTGGCCGGAGATCACCCAGGCGCGCGTCTGCGACCACAGCTCGAGCGCCGCCTGGTCGCCGTTCAGCACCCGCTGCAGCAGCTGGTCGGCGGAGTCTTCCCGCACGTCGACCTCGCGCGTCAGCGAGTCGGCGGGGTGGTCCTGCCCGAGCCCGAGCCCGAGCCCGCCGCCGCCGTTGCGGACGTAGTCGGCGTAGCAGTGGCCGACGAAGTGGTCGCTCTTCACGCCGCCGCCGTTGTCGGAGCCCTGCGGGTACTTGCCGCTGCGCACGACCCCGGCCATCGCCTCGCCCATGCTGCGGCCGATGTCGCAGATGATGCTGCGCCGCTCCACCTCGCCGCCGGCCTCGGCCAGCGCGTTGCCGAGCGCGTTGCCGAGCGCCAGGTTGCGCATGTGGCCGATGTGCAGCGCCTTGGTCGAGTTGGCGTCCCAGAAGTTGAGCGCGAAGCGCCGCCCCGCGGCGCTCCCGCCGCAGCCCGCCACCGCCTCGGCGCCCTGCTCGAGCGCGGCGCCGCGGCGCGCCACCCACTCGTCGTCGAGGCGCAGCCAGACCTGCCTCTCGCCGCGCTCGACCGCCGCCGCCCAGGGCCGGGACTCGACCTCCTCCAGCGCCGCGAGCGCCGCCGCGTCTTCGCGCCAGCCCTTCGACAGCGGCACCAGCATCAGGTCGAAGCGCTCGTGCGGCCGGTAGGGGGCGCGCAGCGTCCAGTGCGAGCCGGCGCCGTCCTCGCCCCCCATCTGCTCGAAGCTGTCGAAGAGATCGATGTCCATAATCCCGACGCAACCCGGCGCCGATGCACCAGCCGGGGCTCGAACCCGGATCCTCGGCTTACAAACCCGATCCTCTAACCGATTGAGGTACTGGTGCGTATATATATTGAACAGCTGAGATTACTATTCAATAATTTTGGAGTGTAACAACGGAACGCGCTTCCTGTCCACCTGGCAGGTGGATCGGCAACGCGAACTGGGTCGAAGCGGCCCGGGCCCGGTGGGCCCAGTGCCGGGTCCGGCACTTAGGTCGCTTCGTAGATGGGGTCGCTGGCCTCAGGGCCAGACGAGTCGGCGTACTTGATGCAGCCGCAGTTGCGGAGCGCCCGGCAGTGGTAGGCGACCTCCGCTTCCGAGGCGCCGAGCTCTGCGATCAGATACGACTGCGGGGCCGGGCCGGACTTCAGTAGCTCGATGATCCGCGCCCTGATCGGGTGCCAGATCGCCATTTCAGGTGATGGCATGATGACTCCTCTCGTTGAGTCTTTGGTTCGTTTGAACCGACCTGTTGATTCGGACATGTTTGCTTAATCGTGCTGACTTTGTGTGACAAAGCAGTGCCTATGACGCAACCTGCCGTCAAAAAAGCCGCAATTTCGGGAAAATCAATGCGATGCTGACCGTTGCAGTCACCGGTCCAACCGGCGAGATCGGCAAGGCGTTCATCGCCGCGCTCGAGCGCGCGCCCGAGGTGGAGCGGGTGATCGGCATGGCCCGGCGGCCCTTCGACCTCGGCGCGCAGGGGTGGGAGAAGACCGAATACCGGCGCGGCGACATCCTCGATCGCGAGGCGGTCGACGCGCTCGTCGCCGGCGCCGACGTCGTCGTCCACCTCGCCTTCGTGATCGTCGCCGGCCGGGGGGAGAGCCGCGAGATCAACCTGACCGGCTCGCGCAACGTCTTCGAGGCCGCCGCCGCGGCCGGCGCCAAGCGCCTCGTCTACACCTCCTCGGTCGCCGCTTACGGCTTCCACCGCAGCCTGCCCTCGCTGCTGACCGAGGACGAGCCCGTTCGCGGCGCCGCCCGTCACCCCTACTCGGCCGACAAGGCCGAGGTCGAGGCCGAGCTGCAGCGGGCGCTCGAGGGCTCGGAGACCGACGCCTACGTCTTCCGCCCCTGCATCGTCGCCGGGCCGAAGGCGCCGTTGCTGCTGGAGCTGGTGCCGCTGCTCAGCCTCGGCCAGAAGCTGCCCGGCCCGGTGCGCTGGGCGCTCGGCAAGGCGCCCTCGCTGCGCCCCGTCCTGCCCGACCCCGGCGTTCCCTTCCAGCTCGTCCACCACGACGACGTCGCCGCGGCGCTGACCGCCGCGGCGATCGGCCACGGCGAGCCCGGCGTCTACAACCTCGCCGGCCCGGGCGAGCTGACCGTCGCCGACCTGGCGACGGAGCTCGGCTGGCACTCGGTGCCGGCGCCGCAGCTCGCGGTCGGCGTCGCCGCCGAGGCGATGGCTCCCTTCTACCCCTTCCTGCCGCCCGAGGCGGCCTGGATCGAGACCGTCCGCCGCCCGGTCCTGATGGACACCTCGCGCGCCCGCCGCAAGCTGCACTGGATGCCCCACCACGACGCCCGCGAGACGCTGCGCGAAACGATCGCCGCGGTGCGGGCCGCCAAGTAAGTAGTGCCGAGCGTCGGCGATCCGTAGCGCGTACGGATTGCAGCGCGCCGGAGCGGGCGTAGCGTTGGGTCATGGCGCTGGAGGAGGAACACCTGACGCCGCTCGACGCCGCCTTCCTCGAGCTCGAGGAGGGTGACGAGTCGGCTCACATGCACATCGGCTGGGCGATGGTTTTCGCGCCGCTGCCGGGCGGCGGCGCGCCGCCGGTCGAGCGCGTGCGCGAGCTGCTCGACCAGCGGCTCGGGCTGCTGCCCCGC
>Ga0210120_1000096_pt1 | contig 21383 bp, 14 predicted proteins | sample Goodyear_PhragA__FD_184868 | JGI IMG/M metagenome (GOLD analysis project Ga0210120, IMG submission 184868) | Wetland microbial communities from San Francisco Bay, California, USA, that impact long-term carbon sequestration - Goodyear_PhragA_D2... | ecosystem: Environmental > Aquatic > Marine >... | reverse complement strand
GCGGTGTCGGCGCCCGGCTGGATCGTCGCCGTGCTCTTCGGCAGGTGGATCCGGCGCTTCCTCCGCTTCTTGTGGCCCTTGCGGTGCCTGCGCGACGCGGCAGCGGCCGAGCCGTGCGCTTTTTTGCCGCGCGCCCTGTGGTGTTTGCGGAGCACGGGGGCGATCAGGATCGTGTGGACCGTGAGCGACGTGGTCTCGTCGCAGTTGACCGAGATGACGAGCGCGTTGCCCGCGCCCCCCCTGCCTCCGGGCCGGTCTCCCTTGACCGTGACCTTGCAGCTCGGCGGAACCGAGTCGACGAAGGTGGCCAGCGCCGAGGCCTGCGGCTCGTCCGGGTCACGCACGCCGTTGCCGTTGAAGTCGACGAAGGCGGAGATCGTGTCGCCGCCGGCGTTGGTGCCGGGGTCGGTGATCACGGCCTTGCCCGCGCTGTCGAGCGTCAGCACGCCGGAGCCGGGGTTGACGCCGTCGATCGAGTAGCGCAGTGCCTGGCCGGCGTAAGGCTGGCCGACCGAGTCGAGCGCCGTGCCGGTGATGTCTATCGGCGTCCCCTGCGGGGCCCCGGCGTTGGTCGGGTCGAGCTTCAGCGCCGCGGGGACGGCGACGCGGGCGATCACTTCGTAGGTGGCGGAGGAGCCGTTCGCGAGTCCCGCGCCGTTTTCGTAGTTGTCCCACTCCACTCCGCCGGCATTGTCTTCGTCGTTCGGGTCAACTTTGTTTTCGAAGCCACTCGGACTCGGATCTGCGGCGTGCTGGATCACTTCCCAGACGTCGGGATACGGAAGCTCTTCATAGTGATCCCAGGGCGGCGAGAGGCTTTCGCCACCGGTGACCTCGACGAAGCCACCGGAGCGCCCGGTGTCGACGTTGGTGCCGCCGATGAAGCGCGGCGGGCCCTGGGTGAAGACGCCGGTGCCGCGGTCGTCGCCTTCGAAGTAGAAGTCAGCGGCTCCAAACGCCCGGAAGTTCACTGATTCGCCGGTCTCATTCGTGACGACCCACCGAGTCTTGAATTCCGTGGCGCCGTTGACGTAGGTGGTGGTCTGAGCGACGTGAACGCCATTCCCCGCCCCTTCCGTCCGGTATTCCGTGAACTGGGTGAAGGGATCCGCTGAGCTGCCGCTACCAGCGACCGAGGTCCGAGCAACCGGAACGTATTCAGGCGCGATTTCCATCGCGGGGGCAGTGCCCGTAAAGCCCCAGACAGTTCCCTTGAGGGAGGCTGATGCGTTTACTTCGGGGAACGCCAGGAAGAAGCCCGCGTCGCCCAACTGCTCGTCGGGGGCAAAGTAGATCCCGTCGACGCCACCGGAGAGATAGGCCTGCAGCTGCCCCTTCGGCCCCACATACACAGTCATCGGGTTTCCAGGGATCGCGAAGGGTTCTTCTTCCGCGACCGCGGCGCCCGCAGTCGTGGCGAGCACTGCGCAGACGGCGACGAGAGCGGTGGCGAGCCTGAATGGGCTTCTGGGCATCATGGGCCTCCTCTTGGCGAACGAGCTCGAATTCCCGCGACCCTAGACCTTTTCGTACCGACTCGCAAGCTTCCCTGACCAATCGTCCAGGGAAACGCCGCGTCACCCTCGAAATGACGCGGTCCAGGGGCCGCCAGACAAGGACGCAGGGAGGGCCGACGAGGGGAGCGCACCTCTAAGTGCGTGACCCGAGGAGGCCGACCGAGGACGCCGCATGGCGGTTCCTGGGGCCGTCATTTCAGAAGATGTAATTGCCCAGCTTGTCCGGGTCGAGCACGGTCACGCGGCCGCGGCCCGGGCGGACGACCCCGGCCCGCTCGAGCTCGGCGAGGAAGCGGCTGACGCTCTCGCGCGAGGTGCCGGCGAGCTGGGCCAGGTCCGACTGGCTCATGCGGATCGTCACCTCGCCCTCCGCCGTGCGCGGCCGCTCCTCGGCGACGAGCTGCGAGAGCACGCCGGCGACCCGGCTGGGCACGGTCTGAAAGGACTGGCGCGAGATCCGCTCGTTGGCGGCGCGCAGGCGCCGCACGACGGCGCTGAGCAGCTTCACCGTGATCTCCGGGTGGCGGGAGAGCAGCCCGCGCACCTCGCTGGCCGGGAGGGCCAGCAGCTCACCGTCCTCGAGCGCCTCGGCGCTGGCGGAGCGCACGTCGCGATCGAGCATCGCGAGCTCGCCGAACACCTCGCCGCGCCCCAGCGTCGCGAGCGTGATCGCCCGCCCGTCGGGATGCTCGCGGGTGACCCGGAAGCTGCCCGAGCTGACGATGTAGCAGGCGTCGGAGCTGTCGCCCTCGTGGAAGACGCGGACGCCGGCCGGGATCGAGCGCTGCACGGCGACCTGCGAGATGCTCTCCAGCTCGCCCTGCTCGAGGTCGGCGAAGAGCGGCACGCTGCGCAGCAGCTCGGCGGCGCTGACGCTCTCCTCCGAATCGGCCATGCATTCGATTATCCCGCTATCCGCGCGCTCAGTTCGCCCCACGGCCCCGCACCACCGCCGAGACGGTCTGGGCGAGGATCTTCACGTCGTGCCAGAGCGACCAGGTGGCGACGTAGGCGTAGTCGATCTCGAGCATCTCCTGGAAGGGGATGCTCGAGCGCCCGAGCACCTGCCAGCTCCCCGTCAGGCCGGGGATCAGGTCGAGGCGGTGGCGCTTCCAGTCGCGCACCGCGAGGTCGTCGCGCTCCGGCAGGGGACGCGGCCCGACCAGGCTCATCTCGCCCTTCAGCACGTTCCAGAGCTGCGGCAGCTCGTCGATGCTGCTGCGGCGCAGGAACCGGCCGACCCTCGTCACCCGGGGGTCGGCGTCGAGGATCAGCCAGTCGGGGTCGCGGCTCTCGGCCATCAGGCCGTCCACCAGCCGATCGGCCTCGGGCACCATCGTGCGGAACTTGAGCAGCTCGAAGCGCCGCCCGTGCCGGCCGACGCGCACCTGCCGGTAGAGGACCGGGCCGCGGGAGTCGAGCTTGATCGCCAGGGCGACGAGCGCGGCGAGCGGCGCCAGGAGGACGAGCATGGTCGTCGAGACGAGCAGGTCGAGCGCTCGCTTGGCCGCCCGCGAGCTGCGCGAGAAGACCGGCGGGTTGCTGGTCAGGATCCCCATCCCCTCGATGTGGTTGATCTCGATCCCGGGAAACAGCAGCGCCTTGACCCCGGGGAAGCAGCCGAAGCGAACGCCCTCGCGATGGCAACTGCGCATCAGCTCCTGGAGCCGCTCCTGGGGCAGGTAGGCGGCGTCCAGCCGCAGCACCAGGTGGTCGACCTGACCGGAGGCGAGCAGCGCCTCCACCTCGTCGAGCGTTCCGCCCAGGTCCAGCCCCAGCTCCTCACCGCCCTCGCCGGTCGCGGCGCCGACCAGCTTCATCTCGTACTCCGGGTGGTTGCGGAGCTTGCGCTCCAGCAGCCGCACGTCGTCGGGCGGGGCGATGGCGAAGACCCGCTCGGGGCCCTGCAAGCGCCGGTTGAGCGCGCGCAGGACGGCCCGCAGGCTTGCGATCAGCGGCAGCGAGAGCAGGCCGAAGATCAGCATTTCGACGAGGTTGAGCTGAGCGACGGGCGCGAGCAGCCGGTAGAAGAGCCAGAGGCCGAGGCCGCCGAGCACCAGCGCGTGAAACAGCGAGGGGATGTCGTCCAGGTGGGTCGGCTCGAGCCGGCGGATCGGCCGCCGGTAGAGGTCGTAGGACCAGAAGAGGCAGGCCCAGAAGGGCAGCGTCGGCAGGATCCAGAGCAGGTCGGCGAGCGGCGCCTGCCGCCGGCCGGCGATCGTCATCGCGAGGCCCAGCGCCAGGCAGAGGCCGAGCAGGTCGGCGAGCAGCAGGGCGCGCCGCAGGGTGAAATCGCGGCCGCGATGGCGGGAGCGGACGACGCGGCGCAGCCCGGCCTGCCCCGGCTGGGCCAGAGAGGCGGGAGGCATCGCGACTGACTCGATCTCACTCAAGCGCTACACACCGGGGTGGGGGGACGGATCTGCATCGGCAGGCGGGCCGCAGGGGCGGGGGTGGCGGGAAGGGCGTTGGACGAATGGTCCAAGATCTGCCGCCCTTGTTATCAGCCGAGGCGGTCGCCAATTCGCCGCATGGCGACGGCTTGCGTCAGCCGAAGGGCGGCTGGTAGAAGCCCTTCACCGGCTTCAGCGAGAACGGCGGCGCCGCGTCGCGCCTGTAGCGCGCGCGGACGAAGCCGCGGCGGTTGCGTCCGAAGAGGGTCGTGACCGCGCCGGAGAAGATCCCCTGCTCGTCGGCGCGGGCGACGGCCACCGTGCGCCAGGCCCCTCCCCGGCGAGCCTGAATCGAGACCCTCCCGGGGCCGCTGTTCGGCGTCCTGCCCCAGAAGGCGAAGCCGCTCGGCCGCGAGAAGGCGACGAAGGGGAAGCGGAAGGCCGCCAGGAAGGGCTTCGGCCGGTCGGCGGCGACGGTCGGGGCGCGGAAGTAGAGGCCCGCCTGGATCGTCTCGCTGAACGGCAGCCCGCGAGTTTCCTCGTCGCGCAGGGGGTACCAGAAGAAGTGGCTGACGCCGGCCCGCCAGGCCCGGTAGAGGGCTTCGGCGGTCCAGCGGGTGAGGATCCCCATCGGCAGGCCGCCCGGGTCGGGGGGCCGGGAGTCCCAGGAGAACTCGGTGACCCAGAGCGGCGTGCGCCGGAAGCGGCCGCGGATCCGGCCGGCACGGTCGGCCGCCGCCAGCAGTTCCTGGAGCTTGTCGAGATCGCCGAGCTGCACGTCGTCGGGCCCGCCCCGGTGCGCCGGCGCGCCGGTGGTGTAGGGGTGGACGTCGAAGATGTCGAAGTGGACGCCGCCTTCGCAGTTGCCCGGGGCCGGATGGGGACGGCGCCGCCCCCGCATGCAGAGCAGCCGGCGCGCGAACTCCATCGGGCCGATCGTCCAGGGCGGGTTGCCGATCGGCCCGAGGCCCGCCGCGAGGACCAGGTTCGAGCGGTTGACCGACTTGACGGCGAAGTAGAAGGCGTTGGCGAGGCGCCGGTAGAGCTCGGGCGAGACCGGCCGCCCCGCTTCGAACTGCGGGTTGAAGAAGAGGCTCAGGTTGGGCTCGTCGAGGCCCTGCCAGTAGCGCACCCTCGGCAGCCCCTCGAAGCCGCCGCCGTAGCGGCGCGCCGCGGCTGTCGCGAACGCCGCCAGCTGCGCCGGGTCGGGGTCGCAGACGGGGACCCAGGTCGGCGTGCCCGCGACGCAGCGCTGCGCCCACACGGGCGCGCCGTGGATCATCAGCACCGGGGTCAGGCCGGCGCGGTCGGCCCCCTCGACCATGGGATCGACCGAGGACCAGTCATAGGCCGGCTCGGCCGGGTCTTCGGGCTGCCAGGCGGCCGGCCGGCGCAGCGGTGCGACGTTCCCCCAGCGAACCATGATGTGGACGTACCGGGCGCCCGCCCGGACGACCCGCCGGAAGCTCGCCGCGCTCGGGTCGAACACGCCCGACACGCCGGTTTCGAGCGGCTCCGAGGCGCCCGGGGCCGCGGCGGCGGCGCCGGGCGCAGGGATTGCGACGACCAGCAGCGCCGCAATCGCGGCAAGCGCCGTCAATCGCGCGGCAGCCGCCGCAATCACCCCTGCAAGGACGTTCACGCCCCCACTGATAGCGAATCGACCGGCTGGACGACCGGGGCCTCAGGGGCTCCCTGCCGCCAACCGCGCATACAGCTCGAGCACCGCTCGCGTCTGCGACCGGAGCGAAAATCGCCGCTCGGCGCTCGCCCGGGCCCTCAACCCCATGGCAGCCGCCCGCTCTCGGTCGTCCCAGAGGGTCCTCAAGGCAGCGGCCAACGCCGACGGGCTGCCCGGACGGACCAGCAGGCCGGTCGCGCCGTCGTCGACGATCTCGGGCAGGCCTCCGATCTCGCTGGCGACCACCCCCCTGCCCGCCCCGAGCGACTCCAGCGCCGCGAAGGGCAGGTTGTCGTACCACTCGCTCGGCACAAGCGTGAATGCCGCCTCGGCCAGCGCCTCTGAGATGCCGGCACGCCCGAGCTGTCCGAGGTGGGTCACGTTGCCGCCGTCGGCGGCGCGGACGGATGGCGCGAGCGGTCCCTCGCCGGCGATCGCAACCGGCACCTCGGGACACAGCCGGGCCGCCGCGAGCAGCGTCTCGACTCCCTTCTCGGGAACGAGCCGCCCTGCGAACAACGCGAAGCGGCGGCCTTGCGGCGGCGCCTTGCGGCGAAGCGGAATCCCGTAGGGGATGACGTGAACCCTGGTCTGCGGGATGCCGCTTCGCACCAGCATCCCGGCGACGAAGCGGCTCGGCGCGACGAAGGCGTCGACCCAGCGCCGCAGCATCCCGGTCCGCCGTTGCAGCTCGAGCGCCGCGCCGTAGGCGAGGCTCTCGGCCAGGTCCGAGCGGGGGTTGCGCAGGCCGCACCGCAGCGACGACCCGTCGATGCACTCGTCGTGGACCCGGCCGTCGCGCCAAAGGGTCCCGCCGGGACAGGCGAACCGGTAGTTGTGGACCGTGAGCACCACGGCGGCGCCGCTCCGCTTCGCCGCCCGCAACGCCGACGGCGTCAGCAGCGGCCAGATGTTGTGGAAGTGGACGACGTCCGGGCGCAGCTCCCGCAGAGAGCGGCGAATGCCACCCCCGCCGGGCCGGTAGGCGAGCGCCAAGCCCGCCGCCGCGCGCCGCGCCGCCGACCCCTCGAGCTCGCAACTGTCCCGTTCGAACCGCCGCACCTCGACACCGGCCTCACGCAGGCCGCGATCGAGCAGCTCGACATGCCGTTCCTCGCCCCCGTTTGCGCGGTAGCGGTTGTGGGCGATCAGGACGCGCACGTCGGCGGCGACTATATTGCGCACCCATCGAGAGTTGGCGGGCAATAGCCGACGGAACCAGGCAGAACTCCCTGGCCGCCCGCGCGCGGCGACGACGCTTCGCGCTCTTCCTCGACCTTCTCTCGCACCTACCCAGGCCGTTGACGATCCTCGACGCCGGCGGTACCCCACGCTACTGGCAAGACATGGGCTTCGCCGATCCGCAGGTGACCGTCACGACGCTCAACCTCACCCCCGAACCGGGAAGCTCGGACATACAGCAGGTCGAAGGCGATGCGCGCTCGATGACCCAATTCGGAGACGCCGAGTTCGACGTCGTGTACTCCAACTCCGTCATCGAGCACGTCGGCACTCGTGGCGACCAAGCAGCGATGGCGAGGGAGGTGAGGCGAGTCGGCAGGCGGTACTTCGTGCAGACCCCCAACCTCTGGTTCCCGCTCGAGCCCCATTTCATCTTTCCCGGATTCCAGTTCCTTCCCCTCGACTGGCGAGTTTGGCTCGTGCAACGGCGCGCGCTGGGGCACATCGGGCGGTATCCGGAGCGCGGCGACGCCGAGCGCGTCGTGCGCTCGATCCGCCTGTTGGCTGCCCGGGACCTGCACTCGCTCTTCCCTGACGCGACGCTCCACCGCGAGCGCATCTTCGGCATCACGAAGTCTGTGATGGCCGTGGGCGGCTGGTAGGCGGCACGGTCAAGCCAGGGCGCCTTCCACGCCTGCGGAGAAGCGCCGCACCATCGCGGCCTGGGTGTAGGTCTCCGACGAGCGCCGCGCTCCTCTCTCCAGGTCGCTCAGGCGCACCCGGTCGTCGAGCAGATCGCACACCGCGCTTGCGTACTCGCAAGACGACGCACCCGCTCCGAGAAGCAGCCCGTTACGGCCGTCTTCAAGGTATTCCAGCTCAGGTCCGTTGGCCGCCACGGCGCTGCCCACCACCGGGGTCCCGCTCGCGAAGCCGTCCAATACCGCGAGGCCGGCAGCGCCGGGAAGTAGCAGGACCGTGGCCGCCTTCAGCAGCGCAGCCTTCTGTCCCCCATCCACGCGACCGAACATCCGGACATATGGCCGCGACTCAGCCATACGCGCGATCCGCCCCCGATCGGGGCCGTCGCCGGCGATCGCCAGGCGAAAGCCGGGCCGCGCGGCATGGATCGCATCGGCGGCCTCGATCAAATAGTCGAGCCGCTTGGCCCGGTACAAGCTTCCGAGGAACAGTCCGACGAAGCCCGGCGCCGCACCGAGCTGCCGGTGGAGCTCTTCGACCGGCGCCGAACCCACCGCCGCCACCTCGCGATGCACCTCCTCGGTCGAGATCGTGTTCTGAGCGACGGTGATCCGCTCGACCGGCACGCCCGCCCGCACCAACCGGTCTCGCGACGCCTTCGTGTAGGCAAACCACCAGTGCGGAAGGCGGTAGAGGTAGCGCTTTCCCCACTCGACTCCGCGGCTCGCCTGCGCCGGGTCGAAATGCGCTCCGTGGCCCCAGAAGGCAACTCGTCCCCCGCCGGACAGCTGCCGAGCGAGCAGCACATAGTTGAGCAGCAGCCGGGCACCCTCATTGACCACGACGAGGTCGGCCCCCCGAGTCGACCCGCTCCACGGCTGCCACACGATCCGCCGTCCGGCGACCGCGATCGCCCGGTTGCGCCGATAGCGGCCGTGCCGGAGCCCACGCGACGCGGCGCGGGAGGCCATCTCCGCAGGCGCGTCCCCATAGACGACGGACAGCTCTATCCCGCGTTCCCCCAACGCGTCCCGCAGAGCTTCGAAGAAGGCGACCCGATAGCTGGGCATCCACTCCTGAACCAGCACCACGCTCCTCCGGGGCGAATCACCCATCGCGACCTCTCACCAGAGCAAGGCCTATGCCCCCGCCGGGATACCAGTGGAGCGGTCGCTCGCGAAACAACGCGTAATGAGCATTACGCTCATCTGCAATGGATGCCAGCACGCGGGACGCGTGGGAGTTGTCGCTGAGCAGCGTTGTGGCGCCAAGCTCGACAGCCAGCTCCAGCTCCCACGTCTCGCACTCCAGCGAGTGGTCGCTGTCGTGGATGAACATCTCCGGCCTCCGTCCGCATAGCCGTCCGGGCAGTGCCTCGAAACTCGTCGACCTGACCACCTCCCACCGCGCCTTGAGCCGCGACGGCACCAGCCAGCCGCCGCCCTCTCGGGGATCGATCGAGAGCAACCTTCCGCCTTCTCCTTCCTCGGCGTTTCGCGCCAGCGCGGCGAGGATCGCCACGGCGCCGAGGCCGTTGTGGGTGCCGGTCTCGATCACCAAGCGCGGCTTTCTCATCCGGACCACGGCATACCAGCCGAGCCTCCTGCCGAAATGCTGGAACTTCGCATCCGGCCGCCAGCGCAGGCGCCGAGCCAGCTCGCCGCGAAGCACGGCGTCGCGCTCCAGCTCGTCCACGAAGCTGCCCGCTCCGATGCCGACATTGCCGTCGAGCCATTGGCGCAACGCGTCGCGATTTGCGATGTCATAGGTGAAGTTGTTCAGCTCCGGGTCGGCCAGCAGATAGCCGAGATGATCGGCGGGCCTCAAGCCGTAGCTGCGCAGGATCTCCGCCTTCCTCAGCCACATCAGCCGCGAGGCACCGGTGCGCCGCAGGGTCTCCTTGAGCGCGCTCACCGCCACGGGCCCCGTGCCGCCGCATGTGCCGGCCGAATCCGCATCAGCGCGGCGCCTCGATGCCGAAGCCTCTGACGGTCGCGAGCGTCGGGACCACCTGCACGAGCCTCCTTCTCAGGGTGCGACCGGCGGGAAGGACGAGCGTGCACACCACCACCAACGCGAGCGTCAGCAGGGCTCCCACCCCGATCGCCGCCAGTTGCAGGCGAAGCGGGTCCGAGCGCGCTGCGGCCGCGCAGAGCGCACCGATCGCAAAGGCGCCCAGGGCCGTTGCCGCATGGCTTCCCTGGTCCGCGACGAGCGCTCGGACCGATAGGAGACCCCGCTGGACGAAGGGCGCCAAGATCGCTCCGTAGGTCAGCCACTGGACGATGGCGACGCCGATGAGCACACCCTGCGCACTGGCACCGAGGGCATAAGCGGCGACCAGAGTGGCCGCGATTCCCCCCAAGCACACGCCCTGACGTAGTGCGATCAACCGCATCCAGCCAAAGGCCTCGGCGAAGTTGGTCAGCAACCCGGTCGGGACGGCAGCGCAGACGCCGAGCGAAAAAAGGGCCAGGTACGGGGCGGACCCCGCCCACTGCGGCCCCAGCACTATGTTGACAACCAGCGGAGCGGCTCCGGCGAGCAGGCCGAAGGCGGGCCACACGAAACCGGCAGTCAGGGTCATCGCCTCGGCGAGCAGGATGTGCGTCCTCGCTCGGTCCCGCCGCACGCGACCGTACAACGGGTAGATCACTCTGTATATGCCGGTCCCTGCGTACTCTGCGGGGATTTCGGCCATCAGGCGCGCGCGCGAGAAGACGCCGAGCGTGCTTGCACCGAACATGCGGGCGACAAACCAACTCGGCAGGGTGACCGATACAAATGACGTGAAGCTCAGCGCCCCGACCTGCCCCGCGAAGATAGTCATTCCACGCGCCTCGGCCGGGTCGAAGGACAGCTCGAGGAGCTTGCTCGTCGAGATGCCGGCTGCCAGCAACAGGACGGCTGCGCCGAAGGCCTGGCCGAGCGCCAGCGCGAGCGCCGAGTGCAGCTGAATTGCCAGCACCACGCCAGAGGCCATCCCACACACGATCGCCGTGGTTTCCATCACCGCGGCCTTGCCAAACTGCAGTTCGCGTCTCAGCAGAGCCAGCGGCACGATCGCCGCCGATTGGAGGAGCAGCGCGACTCCGAACACCCGGATGCTCCAGGCGGCGTCCGGAACCCCCCAGACCGCTGCCCACGCCCACGCACCGAAGACGACGCAGCCCGACACCACGGCCGACGCGGCAAGCACGATCGTCATCGCGGTGCCTACCGACTTCGGCTTGAGCTCGGGTCGTCGCTGCAGTTCCTGGCCGACCGCCCGCAGACAGAAGAATCCGGCAAGGGCGCCAACCGCCTGCGCGGCGGCGTAGAGACCGAACTCACGGGGCGCAACCAGCCGCGCGGTCGCCGCGGTGGACGCGATCTGCACGACCCCCAGGACAACCGAGCCGGTCCAGTTCCAAGCAACGCCCTTGACGGCGTGCCTCGCCAAAGAACTCATGGCGCGGGCATAATAGTCGTGCGCCCCTGACGCAGTGAGAGAGATTTGCGGCTTCGCGAGATCGTCAAACGTGAACTTCGTCGTCGGCTTCGCCTGGTTGTACACCGGCACCCGGCGCCACGCGACTCGGCCCACCGTCGCAGCGTGCTGCTCGCCGACCGCCTGGTCGATCTGGTTGTCGACGTGGGAGCCAACGCCGGCCAGTATGCGTCGGAGCTACGTGAGTACGGATACACGGGGAAAATCCTTTCGCTTGAGCCGACCGCAGGTGCGTTCTCGACCCTCGCCAGAGAAGCCGCACGGGATACCGATTGGACAGCTGTGCGAGCGGCCGCCGGCGTGGAGACCGGGACAATCGCCATGAACGTAGCGCGCAACAGCGTCAGCAGCTCGATTCGCCCGATGCTCGATCGCCACGTCTCCGCGGCGCCCGAGTCGGAGACGACTTCCACGGAAAGCGTGCCGATCGATCGGCTCGACTCGCTCGCTCGCGAACAGGTAGATGTCGCTGGGGCGCCGTTTCTCAAGATCGACACCCAGGGGTATGAGCGCGAGGTCCTTGAAGGCGCTTCCGCCCTGCTTCCGCGTTTCGTGGGCATAGAGATCGAGCTCTCGCTCAGCGAGCTATACGAGGGACAGCGGCTATGGATGGATCAGGTCCGATTCCTCGAGGGAGCCGGGTTTCGCCTCGCCGGCGTCTCGAGCGGCTTCTGGGACGAAGCGACCGGCGAGACGCTGCAGGTGGACGGCCTCTTCGTCCGGCAGTGAAAGTCGCTCGACCAGGCGAGGGCTGCGGTCCTGGTCATCCAGAAATCCGGTTTTCGGCTTGCCCGGGAGGCCCGTCGCGGCGGCCGCCCAGCGCCGCCTGGACCGCGCGCACGTAGGGAGACAGCCAGAAGACCGGCCACGCGATTCCACCGTGGCGCCGCAGGTAACGCGCACGGGGTGCGGGGGGAAGACCCTTGGGCCCAAGCAGAAGCCTGACGCGCTCCCTGAGCGGCAGCGAGGAGTCGAGCCAGGGCTGCCTCACCCCGTCACGCGCACAGCTGCCGGCGTACCCCGGGGCCAAGAGGTTCCGCACCCCGACGCTTCTGGCGCGCAAGCCATAGTCATAGTCGGCGGCTGAGTGCACGAGGTCTCCGTCCACCGGACCGATCCTCGCGTTCGCCTCTCGGGACACCAAGACCACGTTGCCGTTGAACGTCTCGACCTCCCGCGGCGCCGGCTGCGGCTCCACCAGACGCATCCGCAACGGGTGCCGCCCGATGCGCTCGACCCCAGAGTAGGTCAGGCTGCCGTCCACTGGATCGCGAACGGCACCGACGACGATGCACGGCTCGGAGGACGCGTCCGCCACCGTGACGAGGCTCCGCAGCGCACCCGGGTCCATCAGCACGTCGTCGTTCAGCCAGAGCAGATGATCAGGCTCGTGGGCGAGCGCGGCGCGTTCCGCGATTTCCATGGCCGCAGCCCAGTACAGGTCGGCATCCCCGCGTATTACCTCGGTCGTGGGAAATCCTCCACCTACAGCCGTGGCCGTTCCGTCATCGCTCCCACCGTCGACCAGAACCGCGTCGAGCTCAGCGCCGTCAAGCTGTTGCCGGTAGTAGGAATCAAGGCACGCCAGGGTCTTCGCGCGACGGTTGTGGCTGGCGAGGATGGCCGTGACCCTCATGCGAGCCCGGCTCCCGGCATCTCGGCTGGACGAAGGCCCGCGGTCCGCTGCGCTCGCTTCGCTGCTGCGCCGAACCCCGCGACGAGGACGCCGGCGACGATCCCCTGGATCGCATCGGGAGAGAAGGTGATGCTAAAGAGCACCTGGGTGAGCACGAGGAGGCCGACCGCCTGCGCATCGAGCCCGACCGAGGCAGAGATCTCCCTCCTCCTGAGCCAGAGCAACGCCTCCAGGCAGATCATGATCAGCAGACCGGGGATCCCAAGGCGCAGATACATTTCCAGATACGCGTCATGAGCCGAAACATCTACCTGGGTGCGGTAGATTCGCCGGTTGTAGCTCGTGCCGGAGGGTTCACCTATTGCGAGCGTCGAGGGAGAGTGATGTGCTTCCAGCAACTCCTTCCAGCCGGTCTCTCGCCAGGTGAAAGTCGATTTCCCATAGGTCACCTCCTTCGCCGAGCGCACCAACGGTTCGCTCCGCGAGAATGCCAATCCGGCCAGCGGCAACAGAAGTAGAGCGATGCCCACGGCGGCGAGCACGAGCCTGTCACCGCTGCGGCCGGCGCGGCCGGCCCAGCCAAAGAAGCCGGCAACCGCGGCTGCAACCCCCGCGACCCAGACGGTCCGATGCTGGAGAAGCAGCGCCGCTCCCGCGCACCCGACGGCGATGTATGCGGCGGCGCTCCTTGACGGCCAACGGATCGCGATGGCGATTATCGCCGCCTGGACGATCACGAGGGCGCCGGCTGCGACTAGCGGGCGGGCCGTGACGAGTTCGCCGTTGTGGATCACCATCGATTCGGCGGAGCCCAATCCACGACTGAGCCAAAAGGGAACCGCGATGACCGAAAGTGCGATCCCCGCCGCGACAACCACCTTCCAGACTCTCCTATCCCAGTCACCAGGTACGGTGGCTGCAAACGCGAGAGCAGCGACGAAATAGAAGGTGGGGCGGGCGCTGTTGATGGCGGTCTGCAGCCCGAAGTCCGATACCCCTCGGACGATATGGAGTGCGAGAAGGGAGAGCAGAGCGAGCGCCAGGCCGCTCGCCAGTCCGCGTATACCGTGCGAAAAGACACGGACGATGGCGACCATCGCCATGACCGCAGCCACAGCGTCCATCGCTGAGATCCTGAAGCCGGATAGAGAGACCGACAGTGAGAGCGATTCGGTTATCGCGTTCGCCGGGATCCACACCAACACCAGCACCGCGACGAAGACGACGGGATGACGAAGCGCCGTATAGGAGAGTCCCAACAGGACGATCGCCGCTCCGGCCGCCGCGAGTACCTCAGCGAGAGACGCGGGCATCGAGGTGAAGTCTCCTGCGAAGCGGGCACCTTCCGGTCACGAGACAGGCACCTTCGGCGTATGCGCAGGCGGCTGCTGCGGTCGGTAGCCGTATCCGTAGCCGTACCCGTAGCCCTTCGTCTGATCCGCGCCGGTGAGCACGAAGCCGAGCCGCTCGGCACGCATCGATTCGAGCAGGCGCTGCGCCTCTTCGACGGTCCCCTGGCGCAGCTTCTTCGGTTCCGCCACGACGATCGCGGCGTCGATGTCGGCGGAGAGGGTCATCGCGTCGCCGACGTGGAGCAGCGGCGGCGAGTCGACTAGGACCAGGTCGGCGCGCTCGGCGAGCTGCGCGAGCAGCTCGGGGAGGCGGCGCGAGGCCACGAACTCGCCCGGGTTCGGGGGCGGGGAGCCGCAGGTGAGGACGTCGAGCGATCCCGCGGAGTCGGGCGTGGAGACCCGGTGGAGGGCCTCGTCGAGGCTGCTCTGGCCGAGCACCGCCTGTACCACTCCGGGGGCCTGCTCGAGGCCGAAGACCTGTTCGAGCCGCGGCCGGCGCAGGTCGAGGTCGACCAGCGCGACGCTCTTGCCGGCCTGGGCGAAGGCGAGGGCCAGGTTGGCGACCGTCGTCGACTTGCCCTCTTCCTCGAGCGCGCTGGTCACCATGATCGAGGACGCCTCGCGGTCGAGCAGCGTGAACTCGACGTTGGTGCGCAGCATCCGGAAGGCCTCCGCCTGGGCCCCCTCCGGCTGCTCGAGCATCGCCACCGCGTCCGCCCCGTCGTCCCGCCGGGGCGGCGGCGGGACGCGCGCGAGCAGGGGGATGCCGAGGGTCCGCTCGAGCTCCCGCGCGTCGTGGACGCGGGTGTCGAGCGCCTCGAGCAGGAAGGCGAGGCCGAGGCCGACGGCGGCGCCGACGAGCAGGCCGAGGATCCCGTTGCGCAGCGGCTTGGGCGAGACCTTCTGGGCGTCGCCGGCGGCTTCGATCACGGTCGTGTTCGAGGTCTGAAGCGTCTCCATCGTCTGCAGCTGCTGCTCGCGGCTGAGCAGCGCGTTGTAGAGGGAGCCGCTGTCTTCGCCGGCGTCCCGCAGCTCGCGGATGTGCCGTTCGACGCCGCGGCGCGCGGAGACGAGCGAGGCGGTGTCCTGCTGGCGGCGGTAGCGGCTGTACTGCTGCGCGTAGAGGGTCGCGGCGCGGGCGGCGACGCGGCGATCGCCGTCGCGCACGTTGAAGGTGAGGATTTCGGCTTCCGGCGAGGTGGAGACGGAGGAGTTGGCGAGGAACCGCTGCGGCGACATCGTGCCGCGGCCGAGCCGGCGGGAGACGCCGCGGGCGATCGCCGGCACGCGCGCCACCTGCGCCTGGGTCTTGACCACGGTTTCCTCTTCGACCGAGGCGTTCGATTCGGGGATGCCGGTGAGCCGGCTGGCGAGGTTCTGCCGCGAGAGCAGCACCTTCGCCGAGCCTTCGTAGACCGGGTGCCGCGCCAGCGATACGGCGACGGCCGCCAGCGGCACGAGGACGGTGACCGCGAGGACCAGCCACCTGCGGCGGCGCACCACGCCGAGGTAGTGGTGGAGCGCGGCCGCCTGTCCGGTCGCTTCGCTCATCGCGCCGCAGCCGGCTCCCCGGCGAGCCGTCGCTCGACCTGCTCGGCGACCCACGCGTAGGTCTTCTCGAGCCCCTCGCGCAGCGAGATCGAGGGCTCCCATCCGTACGTCTCGCGGATCAGCGTGTTGTCCGAGTTGCGCCCGCGGACGCCCTGCGGGGCGTCGAGCTCGTAGCGGCGCTCCAGCTCGACCCCGGCGATCTCCTCGACGATGCCGACCAGGCCGTCGATCGTCACCAGCTCGGCGCTGCCGAGGTTGAGCGGCTCGACCCGCGGGCCCGCGGCGATCTTCAGCGTCCCCTCGACGCAGTCGTCGATGTACATGAAGCTGCGGGTCTGCTTGCCGTCGCCCCAGATCTCGATCTCGTGCGAGCCGCTCAGCGCCGCCTCCGCGACCTTGCGGCAGATCGCCGCCGGCGCCTTCTCGCGGCCGCCGGTCCAGGTCCCGTCCGGTCCGTAGACGTTGTGGTAGCGGGCGACCCTCGTCTCGAGGCCGAAGTCCTCGAGGAAGTGGCGGCACATGCGCTCGCTGAACAGCTTCTCCCAGCCGTAGCCGTCCTCGGGCATCGCCGGATAGGCGTCGGCCTCGCGCAGCGCCGGGACCTCGGGGGCGTCCTGCTTACCGGCCGCGTAGACGCAGGCCGAGGAGGAGTAGAAGAAGCGCTCGACCCCGGCCTCGCGGGCCGCGATCAGCATGTGGGTGGAGGGAAGGACGGAGAGCATGCAGAGCGCCTTGTTGCCCTCGATGAACCCCATCCCGCCCATGTCGGCGGCGAGGTTGTAGACCTCCGAGGCGCCGTCGACCGCCTCGCGGCAGGCCTCGATCCCGGAGACGTCGAGGACGCGGTTGTCGGCCGCCTCGAAGACCTGGTGCCACTCGGCCGGCGGCTTGCAGTCGACCGCACGCACCTCGCGGCCCCGGCGGAGCAGCTCAGCCGTGAGGTGGCCGCCGATGAAGCCGCCGCCGCCCGTGACCAGTGTCGCACCGCCCGCCATGCACGCGGATCTAATCAACCGCCGCGGATCGCTCGCTGACCAGCCGCGGGGGTCGGCGCAGCACGGCGGCGACGAAGGCGGGGTTGTTGACCAGGTAGCGGCGCCAGAGCCGGCGCGGCTCCTGCGCGAGGCGGTAGAGCCACTGCATGCCGAGTCGCCCGACCCAGCGCGGGGCGTCGCGCCGCAGGCCGGCGTTGACGTCGAAGGCGGCGCCGACGCCGAGCAGGACGCAGGGCCGGGTCAGGCGTTCGACGTGCTCGGCCATCCAGCGCTCCTGCCTGGGCGTCGAGAGGCCGACCCAGACGAGGTCCGCGCCGCTCGCGTCGATCGCCTCGGTCGCCTCGCGGTCCTGCTCGCGGGTGGGCTCGCCGAAGGGAGGTGTGTAGGCACCGGCCGTCTCCAGTCCCGGAAAGCGCTCGCGCATCGTCCGCTCCAGCCGCTCCGCGGTGCCGGGCCCGCCGCCGTAGAAGAACGAGCGCCAGCCGCGCCGCGCCGCCCGCTCGCAGATCGCCAGCATCATCTCCGGCCCGTAGACGCGATCGATCTCCTGCGCGCCGACGTAGCGGCCCGCCCAGACCGTCGGCATGCCGTCCGGGACCGTCAGACCCGACTCGTTGTGGATCCTGCGCAGCCGCTCGTCGCGCCGGCTCTCCATGATCCCGTGCACGCCGGTCACGCAGACGTAGCGCCGCTCGCCGCGCTCGATCCACCGCTCGACCGCCGCACAGACATCGTCCATGCCGACGGCGCTCACCTCGACGCCGAGGATGTCGACCCTGTCCGGCACTGTGCCGGCGATGTATAGCGGCGGCCTCGGTCAGCCGGCCGACGCGGTCAGCTTGCGCGGGCCGCGGCTGAAGCCGGCGCTGAGCAGGGCCTGCTCGTGGCCGGAGCCGATCACCGGCTCGCCGTCGAGCTTCTCGACCCCGAGCTTCGGCAGGCGGCCGGCGGCGACGGCGTCCGCCAGGGCGGTCATCGCCGCGGCGAGGTCGGCGTCGCTCAGCTCGCGCAGGCGGAGGACGCTGCGGCCGCCGCGCTCCAGGTAGACGAGCGGCTCGCCGTCGCGCAGCAGGACGTAGGCGCCGGGCGTGCGGGCGGGGCGGCGGCCCGAGGGCGGCTTCGGCCAGGGCAGCGCGGCGCCGTAGGGGTTGGCCGGGTCGGTCGCCGCGAGCACCTGGAAGGCGCCGCCGGCTTCGGGCAGCGAGCGCAGCCGCTCGACCGCGCCGGGCAGCGCGAACTGGGCGCCGCCGAGGCCCTCGACGAAGTAGCCGCGGCGCGCGGTGCCGAGCAGCTCGAGGTTGCCGAGCTCGGCGTAGAGGGTCGAGAAGCCGCCGGGGACGCCCTCGGCGAGCACGGTCTCGCGGGTGACGATGCCGTAGCGCTCGAGCATCAGCTCGGCCTGGGCGCGCAGCTTCGCGCCGGGCCCGGGGGCGTCGGCGAGCAGCGGCGCGGTCAGCGACCAGCGTCCCTGCACGGTGGCGCCGGAGCCGGAGCGGCGGCGGGCGAAGCGGCGGCCGCTGTGGCGCTTTTCTCTCGCTATGCGAGAGGAAGTCGCCTGGCGGTCGTCGGCGACGGCGCGCAGGCGCGGGGCGCGCAGCGGCGCGAAGGCGTCGTTGGTCACCTCGCCGCTCCAGGCGAGGTCCCAGAGCGCGCTGTGCAGCTCCTCGGCGGGGAAGTCGAGGTCGGCGAGCAGGTCGAGCCAGAAGGAGGGCCCGGCGGCGAGCCGCTCGCGGATCGCCTCCTGCGGGGCGCCCTCGACCGGCTCCAGCTTCGCGTTGGCCGGCGGCGGCCCGGCGAGCCGCACGTCCTCGCGGAAGTAGAGCGCGACGCGGCCGTCGCTGCGCCCGCGCGCCCCCGCCCCGATCCAGACCAGCTCGCCGCTGGTGCAGAGCTCGTCCAGCCAGGCCGGCGAGTAGGCGCCGAGCCGCCGCGGCAGCACGTCCCCCTCCCATACCTTCGGCGTCAGCGCGACGCCCTGCAGGGGGACGAGCGCGTCGCGCAGGCGGTCGGGGCCGGCGCCCGAGGCGCGGTGGGCGTCGACGTTCTGCCAGCTCGGCAGGAAGCGGGCGAAGGCGTCGCACGCCGCGGGCTCGACTTCGCGCCGCAGGTGGGCGAGGCTGGCGCGGCGCACGCGGCGCAGCACGTCGGAGTCGCACCACTCGCGCTCGCTGCCGCCGGGCAGCAGCTCGCCGCGCACCAGCGCCCCTTCGCGCTCCAGCTCGCGCAGCGCGGGGGTCGGGTCGACGCCGTAGCGGGCGGCGAGCTGCGCCGTCGGGAAGGGCCCGTGCGTGCGGGCGTAGCGGCGCACCAGGGCGCGCATCGCGTCGGGGTGGTCCTCGAGGAAGGTCTCCGGCAGGCCGGGCGGCGGCGGCACGCCGAGCGCGTCGCGGTACAGGCCCGCGTCCTCGCCGGCGATGTAGCGCTGCTCGCCGGCGACGCGGACCGGCGCGACGCGGCGCTCGGCGACCAGCTTCTCCAGCATCGAGGCGGCCGAGTAGCCCTCGGCGACCCGCTCCTCGCACTCCGCGGCGCTCAGGTCGCCGACGTTGCGCAGCAGCTGCTGCAGGGCGTCGCGGTCGCCCGCGCGGCCGGCCTCGGCGCGGTGCTGGAGCTGCGCCTCGACCTCGGCCAGCGCCTCGGGGTCGATCAGCTCGCGCAGCTCCTCCTGGCCGAGCAGCTCGCGCAGCAGGTCGCGGTCGAGGGCGAGGGCGGCGGCGCGCCGCTCGGCGTTCGGCGTGTCCCCCTCGTACATGTAGGTGGCGACGTAGTCGAAGAGCAGCGAGGAGGCGAAGGGCGAGGCGGTCGGCGTCTCGACCTCGACCAGGCCGAGCTTGCGCGAGCGCAGGTCGGCGAGGATCTGGCGCAGGGAGGGAAGGTCGAGCACGTCGCGCAGGCACTCGCGGTAGGTCTCGAGGATCACCGGGAAGCGCGGGAAGTCGCGCGCCACCTCGAGCAGGCTCTGCGACTTCAGCCGCTGCTGCCAGAGCGGCGTGCGCTTGCCGGGGTAGGCGCGCGGAATCAGCAGCGAGCGGGCGGCGTTCTCGCGGAAGCGGGCGCCGAACAGGGCCGAGCCGGAGAGCTCGCGCACGACCAGGTCCTCGAGCTCGTCGGGCTCGACCAGGACGAGGTCGGCGGGCGGCGGCTCGTCGGCGTCGGGCAGGTGGACGACGATCCCGTCGTCGGACCAGATCGCGTCGGCCTCGAGCTCGAGCTGCTCGCGGATCTTCTGCCCCAGCGCCAGCCCCCAGGCGGAGTGGACCCGGCCGCCGAAGGGCGAGAGCACGCAGAGCCGCCAGTCGCCGATCTCGTCGCGGAAGCGCTCGACCACGATCGTCTCGTCGGAGGGGACGACGCGGGTCGCCGCCTGCTGCTCGCGCAGGTAGGCGACCAGGTTCTCGGCGGCGCGGCGGTCGAGGTCGTACTCGGCCGCCAGCCCCTGCGGCTCGCGTGCGACCGCCTCGCGGGCGAAGGCGCCGATCGCCCGCCCCAGCTCGGCCGGGCGGCCGATCCCGTCGCCCTTCCAGAAGGGCACGGCGCCGGGCAGGCCGGGCGCCGGGGTGACGATCACCCGGTCGCGGGTGATGTCCTCGATCCGCCAGGTCGTCGCGCCGAGCAGGAAGGTCTGCCCCGGGCGCGCCTCGTAGACCATCTCCTCGTCGAGCTCGCCGACCCGGCGCCCGTCGGGCAAATGCACGCCGTAGAGGCCGCGGTCCGGGATCGTGCCGGCGTTGGTGACGACCAGCGAGCGGGCGCCCTTGCGGCCGTGCATCGTGCCCTTGGTCCGGTCCCAGACGATCCGCGGGCGCAGCTCGGCGAAGCGGTCCGAGGGGTAGCGGCCGTCGAGCATGTCGAGCACGTTCTCCAGCTGCTCGCGCGAGAGCTCGCCGAACGGCTCGGTCGCGGTGACCAGGCGCTCGACCTCGTCGATCTCCCACTCGTCGAGCGCCGCCATCGAGACCAGATGCTGGGCGAGCACGTCGAGCGGGTTCTGCGGGATCACCGTCTCCTCGATCGCCCCGTCGCGCATGCGGCGGGCGACGACCGCGCACTCGAGCAGGTCGGCGCGGAACTTGGGGAAGATGCGGCCGCGGCTGACCTCGCCCAGCGAGTGGCCGGCGCGGCCGACCCGCTGCAACCCGCGGCTGACCGACTTCGGCGACTCGACCTGGATCACCAGGTCGACGGCGCCCATGTCGATGCCCAGCTCGAGCGAGCTGGTGGCGACGAGGCAGGGGAGACGGCCGGACTTGAGCATCTCCTCGACCACCAAGCGCTCCTCGTGGGACAGAGAGCCGTGGTGCGCCCTGGCGATCTCGGGCAAGGGATCATGGGGTTCGCCCGCGGGTCCTGTCGGGGCAGGGGACCCCCCACGCCCTGCGGTAGCTAAAGCTTCCTCGGGCGTGGGCCCCCCTACCCCGCCACCCGCGGGAGAAGCGTTTTCGCCATTGGCCCCGGCCTCGCCGGAGTGCCCGGCGTGCTCGGTCGCTGGGAGCTCTTCGGGGGCTTGTTCGAGTGCGAGCTCGTTTAGGCGCTTGGCTAGGCGCTCGGCGGCTCGGCGGGCGTTGACGAAGATGATCGTCGAGGTGTGTTCCTGGACGAGCTTCAGGAGCTCGGGGTAGATCGCGGGCCAGATCGAGCGGACATGAGCTTGCGGCTCCCCCTCCGTCGGATTGCCATCCGCGTTTGGGAAGCTCGGAGCACCCGGTTCGCTCATGTCCTCCACCGGAACCACGATCTCCAGATCGAGCTCCTTAGCCACCCCCGCATCGACGATCTCGCAATCCCTCTTCGGCCCAACCAAGAACCGGGCTATCCGCTCCAGCGGCCTCTGCGTCGCACTCAGCCCAATCCGCTGGACGCCAGACGTCACTGCGGCGGGTGGCG
>Ga0210120_1000095_pt1 | contig 21420 bp, 22 predicted proteins | sample Goodyear_PhragA__FD_184868 | JGI IMG/M metagenome (GOLD analysis project Ga0210120, IMG submission 184868) | Wetland microbial communities from San Francisco Bay, California, USA, that impact long-term carbon sequestration - Goodyear_PhragA_D2... | ecosystem: Environmental > Aquatic > Marine >... | reverse complement strand
TTTTACTTCTTCGCCGCGCGTTTTCCGAGAAGCTTTGCGATATCGAAGTCCACGAAATCGGCATGATGAAAAATGATCGATTCGATTGAGCGCTCCACCTTATCGCCTTCGTGACTGTGCGTTGCGATGACATGGAGGACTTCTCCGGGAATGCCGTGTTTGTAAGCTAACGCGACACCGCTAAATGGATGCCGCAGTTGCTGGCCAAACGTACCCTGGACAATTTTGCCTGACGGATCCTTGTCGTACTCGAGCGGTTTGCCGACATCAGCGAGAAGCGAGCCGGCGATCAGATAATCGCGCTGGATCGGAATGCCGCATTTAAACGAGCCCTCCAGCACATCCGTGATGGCGATGCATTGCCGGGCACAGGAATTGAGATGCTCGACAAAAGTCATGTCGATATCGCCAGCCAGCAGGGTGAACTTGACCGCGCGCAGCTCGGCAAAGGTCCAGCCTTTTCCTCCGCAACCTGTGGTGATTGCCTCGTTCCATACTGCCGCCACTTTTTCACGCAGTGATTGGTCTTTGATTTCCATCAAAGGTGGAAAGAGCTCCGCTATTTCTTTTACCCCGTAATTGGTTGGTTCGGTTGATGTCGTTGCCATAATGATCATTCTTTTTCAGCCGATATTTTTGTGGTTTTGAAGACGTTCTTTCTATTATTTTTCTAGCTTCCAAATCCAATTTAACGGTCTCTCCGTACCAGCTTACATTTCCGGGGAACTTGCTTGTTAGGTTTTTGGTAAGTTGAGTGAACAATTGTGTATGGGTGAGTTCCCGCTTTTGCAAAACCGACAGGATCGCTCTCTTTAGTGCATCGTACTTTTGTCTGCTGATATTTTTTCCGCGTTTACCCAGCGGATGTTTAGTCAGGATTTTCTCCTGGGTCATCGGTGCTCCTTCGCAGAAATATTCGCTCTTTAAATTCGGGTTGATCTCGCTGGACCCACAAGCATGCCTTTGACCGGAGTGTCGTCAATTCACCATTGCGCCGGTTGAATTGTAAGTTGTTTAATGCAGACTTCCCAGCGTTCCCTTGAGAGGAAGCATCGATCTTCATGCCAACCTACGAGTATTCATGTCAAAAGTGCGGTCAGCACTTTGACGCATTCCAGTCGATGCGCGACGAGCCGTTTCGGGAATGCCCGAAAGAGCTTTGCCGGCTGCCCAAGTGGGGGCATGGGAAAGTGAAGCGATTGTTGGGAACGGGCGCGGGTTTGATCTTCAAAGGTTCGGGATTTTACACCACCGACTACCGAAGCGATTCCTACAAGGAAGCGGCCAAAAAAGAATCTCCTGCCGCCCCCTCCGGAGGCGAAAAATCTACCGGCTCAAAGGAATCGGCGAAAGCTCCTTCAGCTGGCCAGGCCAAGGCTCCTGAGAAGAAATCAACGGAGTCCGCCTGATATTCTGGTTCAGTTGCGCACTGCGTTGGCGTAAAACCGTTCCGGATCAGGAGCCGGTTATCCGTGGCGCAATTTTTGCAATTGTGCAATGAACGCGTCCGGACCTCCGGGGAAATAACCGTCAAACTGCCAAATCTTCTGCCCGTTACTATTCAGCACGACGATCGTCGGAAACCCGAGCACCTCGTAATGCTGCGCGAGTTGCAGGTTCTGTTTTTTCAGTTCCGCAGGCTGGACTTTTCTGCGAGGAAAATCCAACTCGACAAGTACCAGGTTGTTGCGGGCGTAATCCTTAAACTGTGGCTGCGAAAAAATGTCCTTATCGATTTTTATGCACCACCCGCACCAGTCGGACCCGGTAAAGTTTAGCAGCAGAAGCTTATCGTTCGCCTTGGCCTCTTCCTGCGCTTTTTTATAATCGTTTAGCCACCCGGACTCAGATTCCGCTCGTGCAAATGACGCAAAGAGAGCGGACGCGATGATTGCCAGGAGAAATAATCGAGGGGTTTTCACTCCGTTATATTCGATGCAATTATAAATGGGCGCAAGAGCGGTACAACGCACCGCCCGGTGCGGCGATTATTTTTCAAGCCCGGCAATAGCCCGGCGCGCGACGCCGGGCTATAGGGGGAAATCCTGATCTAACGAAGATGCTTCGAGACGAGCTTGGTCATCTCGAACATGCTCACCTGGCTCTTGCCATTAAAGACCGGCCTGAGCGCGTCGTCGGCGTTGATCATGATTCTTTTCTTTTTGTCCTGCAGACCGCGCCTCTTGATGTAGCCCCAAAGCTTTTTTGTAAGCTCCGGACGTGATAGCGGCTGTGATCCGACGACAGCAGCAAGCTTATCATCCGGCTGGACCGGTCTCATGAAGGCGGGATTCGGTTTGCGCTTGGAAGTTTTTTTGGTTTTCGGCATGGAGGCTGACTAACGTTTTGCCTGCTGAAGGGCAAGAACTAAATTTGGGCAAGTGAAAAATTATTGCGTGACCGACCGGCGCACCGCGACAGCAGCCAGGTCGTCTGGAGCAGTCTTTGTGGAATTTCCGGTTGCTGTTTGCAGCAGGATGGTTTGTAGCAATGCCTCGGCGTTCGCGGCGCGATGATTCAGCATTTGTTCCAGCTGGCCGGGACTCAGGCGCCCGCGCTCATCTTTGCTCCCGCGCAATAACCCGTCGGTATAAAGCAGGAAAGCATCCCCGGGATTCAACTCGATCGGCGTTTCGGTGAACGCCGTGCGTTTGATCAATCCCAGCGGAGGCGCCACCGAGGGAATTGATTGCGTGGTTCCGTCCTGGCGAGCGATCAGAAGTGGCGGGTGCCCGGCGCCGATAACTTCCGCCTGTCCAGTAATCGGATCCAGCGCCACACACATCGCGGTCATGAATGAGCGCGAGCCGAAGATACTGCGAAAATCATGATCCACAGCCTCCATCAGGCTGACTGGTGTATCGTGTTCCAGGCCGTGCTGGAAAAGAAGTTTTGCCAGCGTGGTAAGCAATGCGGCAGCCGCACCGTGGCCGGTGCCATCTGCAATCCAAAACAAAACCCGACCGTTCTTCATTTGGAGCCATCCATAGATATCGCCGCCCACCTGGATGACTGGGCGGTAGCAGGTAGCAACCTCCCAACCCGGCAGCACCAGTGGCTTCTGGGGAATCAATGATTGCTGGGTCAAACGCGCGGCTGCCAGATCGCGTTCCAAATCGCGCCGCCATTTCTCCAGCTCATCATTTTGCCGCTCCAATTGTCGACGCATGGTGCGGAGCCGAAGTTGCGTCTCGATTCGTGCGCGTAACACGGCGGCGTTTACGGGTTTCGCCACAAAATCATCCGCACCGGCCTGGAGACAGGAAACCTCGCTTTGTTCGCTGCCGTGGGCTGTAAGCATGATGGCAGGAACCTGGGCGACGGCCGCATCCTCATCCGAACGAAGACGCTGGAGCACCTCGGCGCCGTTTAAGCCTGGCATGTCGAAGTCGAGCAGCAAAAGCGCAGGCGGTTTGGCGTGAATGATCTCCAGGGCTTCGGCACCATCCTTGGATACTGTGCAGTTGTAACCAGCTGTCCGCAGTAGCTGAGTCAACACCCGACGACTCATTGCGTCATCGTCCACAACTAGTATCTCTGCATGCGAATTCCCGGGCATCGTTACTTCGGATTCGGATGACAGGCACTCAAGCACTGTATTCGGGGTGGTATTTGTGAACAAATCGCGACAGCTTGAACAATGCGTGATTTAATGATTGGCAATGGCTCCGACTCTGGATACGATTATAAAAAATTTTCATTTATGATGAAATTTTCACTCTTGCTTGCTCTTCTCGGGGCTTTCTTCCTCGCTTCATGCGCTGAGGAGCCACCACCTCCAATCACTCAACATCACAGGCCGGCAGCTTATGCTTCTACGCAGCCGCAGGAGTACCCACCGCAACAACAACCGTTCAACCCAAATGGGCCGGTCCAACCGATGGCTACGCCTCCGCCGCAGGTTCCACCACCGTCTTCACCTCCCCCTACAGCTGCACCTCAGACAAAGGTGGCCAAGGGAGATTATCCCTACGGAATCCCCGTCCCTGGCAAACCGCATCTGGTGGAGAGCCCGTATTCGCCCGGCAAATATATCGATGTGGAAGGATTCCCTCCCGGCACCGAGGTGAAGGACCCTTACACCGACAAAATTTTTCTTGTGCCGTAATGCCGTCGCGGCACGGAATTCCGCCAGTGCGGGGATGCTGAATGCCAGGTTTGCGCACCAAGGCTCTTTTTATGCGGATATCCGGCACGAACATAAGGAAGTTTGTTTGATATATGGAGTTGCGGGTAAAGCGGGCGGCTCGAATCGATCTCGAAATTACTGTACCGGGCGATAAGAGCATTTCCCATCGTGCGGTGATCGTTGCCGCCCTGTCCAACGGTGTGTGTACCTTGAATGGATTTCTTCCCAGCGAGGATTGCATGCACACGGTGAACGCAATGCGCGCATTGGGAATCAAGATCGAACAGCCTGAAGCGACAAAGTTGATCGTTCATGGAAAAAGGCGCGTCCTGACCGCACCCACCGCAGAGATTAACTGCGGTAACTCAGGCACGACCATGCGCCTTGTCGCGGGTTTGTTGGCGGGCCAAAAGTTCGAATCCCGCCTTGTAGGAGATCCGGGTTTGTTGAAACGTCCGATGGACCGGGTGATCGCACCGCTCTCTGAGATGGGCGCGAGCATTGTCGCCGAAGGTCCTGACCAAACACCGCCTTTGCGCATTGTTGGCGGGTCGCTTCGGGGAATTCACTACCGTCCGGCGGGTCGCTTCGGGGAATTCACTATCGTCCGCCTGTGGCAAGCGCCCAAGTGAAAGGCGCATTACTACTGGCGGGTCTCTTTGCCAAAGGCAAGACCACCGTCGAGGAGCCAATACCCACGCGCAATCACATGGAGAAAATGCTGAATTATTTTTTGGTGCGCACGAGTACCGAAGGTGAGGGCAGCGTAACGGTTTTCGGCGACCAGGTCCCTGAGTCCCGGGACTTCGACATTCCCGGGGATATCTCTTCGGCAGCTTTTTGGCTGATCGCTGCTGCGGCACAACGCCGCGGGCATCTACTGATTCGCAACGTTGGTTTGAATGATACACGGACGGCGATGCTGGGCGTGCTGCTCCGTATGGGCGCCCAGGTCCGAGAGGCCGTCGAGGAAGTCGAGCAGGTTGAGCCTCGCGGCGTTGTCGAAGTCACCGGTATCCCGCTCAAGGCAACCGTCATTCAAGGCAAAGAAGTCCCGCACCTGATTGATGAACTGCCGATTCTTTCCGTCGCCGGGGCGCTGGCGAGCGGGAAAACAACGATCCGGCACGCAGAGGAACTGCGCGTCAAAGAAACCGATCGCATTGCAGCGATCGCTCATAATCTGCGTACCATGGGGGCACAAGTTACTGAATTGACTGACGGGCTGGAAATTTATGGACCAGCGCCGCTGCATGGCGCCCGCCTGCCGAGCTTTGGCGATCATCGTATTGCGATGGCTTTTGCCATTGCGGGGCTTTTTGCGGAAGGCGAGACGGTCATTCAGGATGCCGAATGCATTCGTGAGTCCTACCCGGGATTTGAAGAGGTACTTGAAGAATTTACCAATGCCAAGCGGATGCAGGTGAGCACGCCCGTGATCGGCTCGCTCGCTCCAGTGCCCGCGCAGGAGAGCTAGAAAGTTTCGTTAGGCCAGAAGTACACATGGGATCAGATGCTTCCCACCGACGCTCGGACCATGTGATCGCCATTGATGGTCCCGCCGCATCTGGAAAGAGCAGCGTTGCACGGGAGCTCGCCCGGCGACTCGGTTTTGTCTATATCAACTCGGGCGCTATCTATCGGGCGATCACCTGGCATCTCTTGCAAAAAAAAATCCAACCGGAAGAGAACGACCGCGTCGCCGATACGCTGGAATCAACCGTGCTCAGCTGCACTGTGAAGGATGGTGAATCGCGCATCCTGGTGGATAACATCGATCCTGCCGAACATTTGCGAGATGACCATGTGAACGAATGCGTTTCTCGTGTCAGCAGGTTGCCGCTGGTCCGTGACGTCGTTTCCCGAAAACTTCGGGCTTGTACCCAGGGGCAGGACGTTGTGGTCGAAGGGCGAGACATCGGCTCGGTCGTTTTTCCAGGTACGCCGTACAAGTTTTACATCGATGCTTCGCCTGAGGTGCGCCTCCGGCGTCGAGCTGCACAAGGCGAGCGCGACAAGATCGCCATGCGCGACCATGATGACGTTTCACGAGCCGTTTCGCCGCTGGTGAAATCGACAGACGCGCACGAGATTGACACTTCGAATGTGACGATCGAGCAAGTTGTGAACGAGATCATCACACGACTTCAACAACAGCATTTGCCGATTAGCGATCTTCCGATCACGCAATCGCGCGCTCGGTGAATGAATTTCTATTATTGGGTTGGATATCATCTTTCGCGGCTGGCTGGGCGATTGCTTTTTCGTTTTCGGGTGATTCATCGGGAGCGCATGATTCAGAGCGGCCCGGTCATTCTTGCCATGAATCATCAGAGCTACCTCGACCCCCCGCTGGCGGGGATTACTTGCGATCGGGCGATCTACTTTTTGGCCCGGCGCACCCTTTTGAATGTGCCGCTCCTGGGCTGGGTTTTACCAAAGGTGAACGTGATCCCTGTAAACCAGGAAGGCGTCGATCGCAGTGCGATCAAAGCGATGATCCGCGTCTTGCAGGCTGGGAACGGTATCCTGGTTTTTCCGGAAGGCTCGCGGACGCTAGACGGAAGTCTGCAACCTGCCGAGCCCGGGTTGGGCCTGGTCATCGCCAAAACGCTGGCGCCGGTCGTGCCGATGCGAATATTTGGCGCCCATGAAGCGCTGCCGCGCGGCGGCGGCCTTCGCCTTGCCCCGATTACAGTTGTTGTTGGAGAACCTATTTTTTTTACTGAAGCTGACCTTGAACCGGCAGGAAAATCCCTTTATACGCGCTTGAGCGAGCGCGTAATGAACGCAATCGCGGCGCTGCGTCTTAGCTGAACTGAATACTCGGTCAGTTGCACTCGCAGCGTTCACTTTGATACTGGAGAAGGTGAACCTGCCAGAAACAAAGGATGAAAAGTCTCAAGCGTCGCGAGTCCCAAAAACGCTTTTTCTATTGATGCTGGTCATTGTCGTTGGCCTGGCGATGCTGTGTATTTTTGCCAATTTTCAGCATTTTAAGCGCGGCGATGCGGAAAGAGTCGTAGTTAAACCGGCAACTTCGCTAACGCCGGCAGCGCAACATCCCTAAGTTTTGTTTGACATCGTGGTGCTCTCCGTTTTGTTCGTCCACCGTACAAAACTCAATCCCACCGCTGATATGAAAAAAGTTTTATTCCTTTCTTTGCTGATTCCCTTTACTCTGTTTTGGTCGTGCCAAAAGCAAGATTCCGCGACTGAGCAACAACTGGCTCAACGTAAATCGGAGTTGGATGCTCGTGAAAAAGCATTGGATGAAAGAGAGAAGGCACTGGCGGAGCGTGAGAAATCGGTGGTGACGTCCCAGACTCCACGTGTTCCCCGCATACGCCCTGCTGAACCTCAGCGAAGCGTTCCACCTGAGTTTAAAGGCCTCATTGCAGATCCCTCGCATGCAAGGGGCGACCGAACACAACGAATGCAGGAGCGACTTGCTGAAAGGCAGCGAAGGATGGAAGAGCTCCAGAAAATGCGGGCGGCTCGCGCGCTATCGCGCCCCCAGCCGACGAGTTCCAACACCGAAGCTACTTCGCCGATTCCCTCGCCAACGCCAGAGTAGTACGGATGCTAGTTAGGCGCTCTCCTCGAAAGCGCGCCTGGTAAATTTCCCGACTGTTTTGCAAGCTCGCGCGCGTATTGGAGGGTGTCGATGGAATCGACGTTTTTGTCGCGTCGAATTGCCTTTATCCTCGGAAAACGAAGCGCCAGTCCGCTGGCGTGACGGGTGCTGGGCTGGATTGAATTGAAAGCCACTTCAAGTACCACATCGGGTTCGACCCTTCGATACCGTCCGTGATCTGCGATTGTGTTCTGTTTGAAGTGTTCCGTTAGCTCCGCGATCTCCGCGTCGGTCAATCCGCTGTAGGCTTTGCCAATCGGCAGTAGGTCGCCCGAGGTTTCATCGCGCACTGCGAACGTATAATCGCTGAGTACATTATTGCGTTTGCCGTGGCCGAGCTCTGCCGCCACAACGACGACATCCAGCGTGGCCAGCTCGCGCTTCAGTTTAAACCAATACATTCCGCGCGTACCCGGCAGATAGAAGCTCGCGGGGTCTTTGATCATCAACCCTTCATTCAAGCGCTGACGCGCGTCATGAAAAATTTGCTCGATCTCGTTGACAGAATGCGCCGGAGTTACTTTCGCCCGCTGAAATTTGCGGGGTAGCACAACTGTTCCGAGTTGTTCGCGCCGTTTGCGCAGTGGAGTTTTTAACAGCGAACGCCCGTTGATCCAGAGAAGATCGAACACCACAAAAGCGACCGGCACATCGCCTGCCGCCTCCGCAAAAAGGTCTGCTTGTTCATCCCTTCGCCCGAGGCGTTTTTGTAAGTCAAAGAATGTCAGTCGCCGCTTTTCGCCAAAAGCTATGATCTCGCCATCAGCAATGAGTTCGTGGTCTAACTTCCCGGCTTGTTCGACCAGTTCCGGGAACTGATCAGTGATGCGCCTTAAATCGCGCGAGAAAATCTCGACTCTGTCTTTGCTGCGATGAAGCTGCGCGCGGATGCCGTCGAATTTGTCCTCAACATAAACAGCAGTCTCAGGCGATTTGAGCGTGCGCGGTCGAGACGCGTTCGCTTCGATAAACCGGCCCCACACCGCATCTGCGCTGGATTCGGGTGTGGCGAGCATGCACTTGATCGGCCGAAACATTGATAGCTCGGCATGATGCAGCTCCCGTCGTGACGCCAACAACGCCGTGTGCCCGATGTCGCCCAACAACATATTGGCCTGTTTGACCTCTTCGAGCGAAAAATGAAACGCGCTGGCAATGGCTTCCTCTACCAGGCCCTCCTGCAAGCCGATGCGAAGATCGCCTGTCAAAATCTTCACTACGTATTGGCCTTCGCGCGGGGACAAAGTCGAAATCCGCTCTTTCAAAAGCTTTGCCTTCGCGATCGGGCCGCGCGCACGCTGAAGACTTTGGAACAACTCGGCCGACTCAAGAATACTGAATGGACGGGGGATGGTTCGCCCATCCAGGACTTCAAATGCAGTTTTCCCGGCGTCGCCGTGTCGGCTGGCGATAGAATGAAATTCGGCGTCGCCGATTTTTGTCGCGTCCCGCAAAGCGCGGAAGATGACCGCCCATCCGACCTGCAATGTCCGCGGGTCGCTTTGAGCAAATGCTCTTCCGGTGAGATAGGTGGTGGCGACCGGAAGCTGCTCGCTTGTTAGGCTTCCCAGATAGTGAGATAGCAAACGAACTTTCTCCAGTTTTGCCGGAGTCGCCGCAATGGCTTCACCGACATCGGCCAACCGCAGAAATTCCGATTCCGATGCTGGCTGGTGCGGACTCCGTGGTTTTCCACCCGGTTTCGGACCGGACCGCGGTACATTATGCGTGCCTCCTATCTGCAGCTCCAGTTGATTTTCCTCGCTCAAAGCCCACGCCTCGACCCCGCGATGGCGAAGATCGCAGGCGAATGCTGCGGCGAATCCATGGAGCGTGAATACTCGCCGCGGCTGCACCAATTCGACGTATCGAAGCAAATCGTCATAGTCTGCATGATCGGACAGAGGAAAAGCGGCATCGACCTGGTACCGATAAACGGCTTCGGGGTCAACGGCCCAGCCGCTGACTATTGCGACACGTCTGTGTGGGATTCTCTCCAGCATCTGCGAACGGTTTGCACTCGGCGGACAAATCAACACTTTCCCAGCGATCTCATTCGGATTGTATCGCACGTATTTACAAAACGACCGACCCAGCTGTTCGTAGATACGAGTCATTCGATAAACCGAGCCATGCAGCATGGGCGTTAAACCAGCGCCTTCAAGCGAACAAAGGATTTCTTGCGCTTTGCCTAACGAATAGCCGAGCAACACCGGCACCTCACCGGCTTCAAGCGTCTGGCTGCAGAACGCCACGATTTGATCGATTACCGCTTTGGTTGGCGGGAAACGATAGCGCGGAAGTCCAAAAGTAGTCTCCATTACCAGCGTATCAGCGCGACACCACTCCGCGGGTTCGGCGGATTTCCCGGGACGCAGCTTGAAATCGCCCGTATACAGAAGTGTCTCGTTATCGACAAAAACCAGACATTGTGCTGAACCAAAGATGTGGCCCGCTGGTATCAACATCAGATCAATGCCCCGAACGCACTGTCTTTCGCCAAATGGCAGTACATGCTCGAGCCGCGATCCGGGCATACGAACCTGCATTAAGTGCGCTGTGCCTCGGGAAACGATAATCTCCTGATGTGGCGCGATGTGGTCGCCGTGCGCGTGGGAAACGAACGCAAAACGTTTTGCGTCCCACGGATCGAGCCAGACATCCTGTTCAGGCAAATAAACGCCGCGCTCGTAGCGAACTTCAATCATGGACAAAAATAGTTCCGAATCACGACGCATTCCATCTCGGCAAGGACATCAATGAGATCCATCGGTTGCGCGTTGACAGCGGCGCGAGGGAGCCGCTTTATTAATGAAATGAGATTTGCCGTGGCAGCCTTTGCTTTGACTTTCTTGGCTCTTTCCGTTTCCGGCAGGGGCGCTCGGGAAGAACCAAAAGTCCTGGAAAAAGTAACTTCCCTGCCGGTGGCACTGGACAACGATTTCGAATTTCGAAAGACGAAGCTTTTCTTCTTGAGCGAGAAAGGACCAAAGGCCAGCGAAAAAGCACACGCAACGACGACCAAAACCGGGAAGTCAAATTCGCCGAACCAGAAAACGGCGACGCTGCAGGACGCTCCGATCACTTTTGAGAGACAATACAGACTTTACGGTGCTGTCACCGCGCTTGATCAGCGCCAGCGTTTCGGCGATTACTTCGATTTCTTTTGGCGGTGCAAACGCCCGTCCGACGTCACGGTGCGTTTGGAATATCGCCAGGAAAAATTGCACGAACACGTCCAGGCTCAGGAGATCACCTACAGAAACGTGCACGGCACTCATAAGACCGAGTTTAAAGTGATAGGAGACGACTACTTTGACGACGGGCGAGTGATTGCATGGCGATGCCTGCTGATCGCGAATGGCCGAATCGTTGCGGAAAACAGATCGTTTTTATGGGAGTAAAAACCACGGCAGGCGCACCCAGGGTTCTCCCAGTGTGACCTCGCCTTGCCTGGCAGCTGCGCTTTGAACTTCTGCCTTCCGAATCGGCTGATAGGGGATCTTCCGGCCGTCCGGCAGGTTTGACAGCATGGCTTCGAGGCTGGTATCGTTTGAAAGAGGAACTGTGGACTCATCTATTCAAGTTGGGGTAAGGGGGCCGACCGTATGGGTGAAAGTGGAGGGAAAAGGTAGCTTCCTCAACAGCGGCAACCTCAAGGAGTTCGCGCGCGAAATGCTAGACCGCGGCTATCGCGAATTTGTGGTGGACTTGGGGGGATGCGCCATGATGGATTCCACATTCATGGGAACAATGGCCAGCGTAGCGTTGCGGCTAAGGGAGATTGGCCACGGCCACCTTCATATCGTTCATTGTGGGAACCGCAGCCAACAATTGCTTTCCGGGCTCGGATTGGACCAGATATTTGACATTCATAATGATGGCGCCCGCGCCCCTGAATGTGAAGCGCTCGAACAAGCCACCAGGGAGCCGGCACACGATTCCCAGAAAAAGGAGCGGACCGAAACAATGCTGGAAGCGCACGAAGCGCTTTGCGAGGCCGCGCCGGAAAATATTTTTCGCTTCAAAGACGTCCTCGATTTTCTAAGACAGGATCTTCATCACGAGACGTCTTCGAAGTAAGGTGGCCCTGAGCAATGTGGCCGACTCTCTTCATTGGACTGCTTGTCGCGTCTCTGGCCGGCTGGCTTACTACGGCCTGGCTTCAGATGCGACGAATTCGCAAGTTGGAGCGGTCGCATGAGGAAATCCAGGTCGAGGAAACGCTTGTCTTCGATTTCCTGCACGGTTTGGGCGAGGCTTTCCGGGAAACGATTCGACCTCAGGAACTGCATCGGCTTATCGTCGAGGGGGCCACGCGCGTTCTGGATGCCCAAGGTGGCACCCTTTATGTGAGTGATCGCACCGGCGAAAAGCTTACGCCCGCTTTCATCTCGAAAGGCTGTCCGCCATTGGTGGAGATTCCGGAAGACATCCTTCAACAAGCAGCTGCGAATCCTGAGGCTCTGGAAAGCTTTCTGCGACTGCACACCATCGGCCCGCGGGAAGGACTGATTGGGCGCGTTTGGCAAACAGGTCAGGCCGTCTGTCTGAACGAGATCTCCGAATCGCCGGAGTTGGCCAAATTACGCACGAGCGCCTTCGGTAGCGCGTCCGTGATGGCTGCGGCGCTCGGTTATGGAAACCAGGATATGGGTGTGCTGGCGCTGGCCAACGGACCAAAGGGCACGCCGTTTTCGCAGGCTGATTTTGTTGTTTTCAAATCGATCGCAGAACAATCCGCTTTTGCCCTTTACAACGCCATCATCTATTCGATGGCGAACGAAAAAAAGCGCTTGGATCACGACCTTGAGATCGCGCGAGACATTCAGCGTATCCTGTTGCCGTCCGAATCGCCCGCCATCGACGGATTTCAAATCGCCGGGATGAATGTGCCAGCCCGCCAGGTAAGCGGCGATTACTTCGATTACATTCAGGTCGATCAAGACCGGCTTGGCGTAGCGATCGCGGACGTCTCCGGCAAGGGGGTTCCTGCATCGCTGATCATGGCGATTTGCCGAAGCGTGCTTCGAGCAGAAGCGGCCCGGAACCCCTCTCCTGCGGATGTCCTGCGAAAAGTAAACCGCCAGCTCTATCCGGATATCAAAGAAGATATGTTTATCAGCATGGCCTATCTGATTTTGGATCAGCATCAGAGCGCCGTCACGCTAGCCCGCGCCGGACACGACGCCCCGTTATGGTACCAGCGTCAGTCGCAAACCGTGACACCCGTAAAATCGCCGGGAATGGTGGTGGGAATTGACAGCGGAAGCGTGTTTGATAGGCTTACGGTCGATTTCGCGATACCGCTCGAGTGCAACGATTGCCTCGTTCTCTACACCGACGGCCTCACCGAAACGCTTGACTCCGAAGGAGACGAGTTCGGCGTCGACCGTATGAGGGAGTCGGTCCGTGCCAGCGCAAGCGATGGCGCGCACGCGATTGTAAAAAGGATTATCGAGGACGTGCGCGACTTTACCGGTTCAATCCCACAAAACGACGACATGACATTGATCGCCATCCGCAAAACATGAAAAAGATTTCTTCCGCTGAAGAAGACCAGGAAATGAATTCATTACCACAGAAGACGGCGTCCTCATCAGCTCCCGGAACGACAGATTCCGACGATCCACTGGCTGGCTTGCAAGCCGATCTCGACCGGTTCCGTGATCTCGCACTCCGCAGCCAGGCTGACTTCGAAAATTACAAGAAGCGTGCTTCGCGCGAAAAAGAGGAGGCGGTCAAGTATGCCAACAGCGCATTACTCCAGCAGTTGGTGTCGATTCTCGATAATTTTGAGCTCGGTCTGGCCGCTGCAAAAACGCAAGCTCAGGAATCACCGATCTATTCCGGAATGGTCCTCGTTCAAAAGCAGTTGAACGATTTGTTAGCCGAAAACGGCCTGGAACCGATTGAAGCTGAAGGCAAAAAGTTTGATCCGAACCTGCACGAAGCGATTGGCCATGAGCCAAGCGAGTCTCGTGAAGGGACGGTCATCCGGCAGGCCAGGCGGGGATATCGTTTGAAGGATCGTTTGCTGCGGCCTGCGCGAGTGATTGTCTCCAGTGGTCCTGCAAAGAAGTGAGCGTTCTTGCTTGCTTCCCGTTTTAGTTACATACCTCACAAAGGTCTTATCGCTTCATGGCCACGGACAAACGTGATTATTACGAGGTGCTGGGCGTTGAGCGAACTGTCGCTGCTGAGGAAATCAAACGCGCCTATCGCAAGCTCGCTGTAAAGTTTCATCCCGACAAAAACCCGGACGACCCACACGCCGAGGAAAAGTTCAAAGAATTAGGTGAAGCGTACGACGTTTTGATGGATCCGGAAAAACGCGCCGCATACGATCGCTTTGGCCATGCTGCCTTCGCGCACGGTGGCGCCGGTTTCGGCGGCGGGGGGTTTCATGATCCATTTGAAATTTTTCGAGAGGTGTTCGGCGGCGGCGGATTTGGCGGCGGAATTTTCGAGACGTTCTTCGGTGGTGGCCCCGGTCAACGCGCAGACGATCGTCGTCGCGGATCGGATCTGCGATATGACATCGAAATCAAACTGGAAGAGGCAGCTTTTGGTGCCGACAAGACGATTGAGATTGAGAAGCTTGATACCTGCGATAAATGCCACGGCAGCGGTGCTGAACCCGGTTCGCGCAAAGTCAGCTGTCCTACGTGTGCGGGCCGCGGTCAGGTGATCAGTTCCCGCGGATTTTTTCATATCTCACAAACTTGTCCCCGCTGCCACGGCGCCGGTGAAATCATCGAAAAGCCATGCCAAAAATGCGGCGGCGAGGGACGTGTGGAAAAGCTAACCCGGATCAAGCTGAAAATTCCCGCCGGAATCAGGGAGGGTACGCGGTTGCGTTCCCCGGGAAACGGCGAAGCTGGCATCGGCGGCGGTCCGGCAGGCGATCTCTATGTTGTAATTCATGTTAAAGAGCACAAAATTTTTCATCGGGAAGCCGACGACCTTTATTGCGAGCTGCCGATTCCGTTTTGGGTCGCTGCGTTGGGCGGCGAAATCGATGTGCCGACCCTGGAAGGCAAAGCGCATCTCAAAGTTCCCGCAGGTACGCAAAGCGGGCAGACGTTCAAACTGCGGAGCAAAGGTATAACGAACGTTAACGGACGCAGTCACGGTGATTTATTCGCGCAACTTATTGTCGAGGTGCCCTCGCGCCTGAATTCAGAACAACGCCGCAAACTCGAGGAATTCGCAGCGCTTTGCGGCGAGGAAAACACGCCAATGCGCAAAAGTTTCTTCGATCGCGCGAAGGAATTCTTTACGTAAACTCCGCGATTTCTGTGTCTGGCGATGCCGTCAAACTGATCGAATGCCCGCGAGATGCGTGGCAGGGACTCCGCCGACAGATTCCCACCGAACTAAAAGCGCGTTACATGCGCGCACTCATCGGCGCGGGGTTCAAACACATCGATGCGGCCAGTTTTGTTTCTCCCAAAGCGGTTCCACAAATGGCCGATAGCGAGAAGGTTCTCGACCAAATCGAAGCGCCTGGCGATGTGGAAATCATCGGGATCGTGGTGAATGAAAAAGGTGCTGAGCGCGCCATTGCCACCAAAAAAGTTGGCACGCTTGGATTCCCTTGTTCCGTCTCGGAAACTTTCCTGCGGAAGAATCAGAATCAGACAATCGAGGAGTGTTACGCAGTGCTCGAATCCATTAAAGCAGAAAGCGACGAAGCAGGTCTTGGAATGGTGGCATACATTTCGATGGCGTTCGGCAATCCGTATGGCGATCCCTGGGACGAGATAGAACTTCGCCGCGCAATGAATAGACTGGTCGCTTTTGGAATTCGGTCCATTTCGCTCGCCGACACCGTCGGTGTCGCTGGTCCTGATTTGATTCACCGGGTGGTCGAATCAGTGGTTACCCAGTACCCCGCATACGACGTCGGCGTTCACCTTCACAGCGCACCGGGCGAAGCCGCAGAAAAGGTACTCGCCGCATATGACGCAGGCTGCCGCCGGTTTGATTCGGCCATTGGCGGTCTGGGCGGATGTCCTTTCGCTCAAAACGCGCTCGTTGGAAACATTCCCACGGAAACCGTAATTGCCGCCTTGGAACAGCGCGGTATTAAACTGCCTCTCAGCAAATCGCTGACAGACGTCCTGGCGTTGAATTCCGAGATCAAAGCAGGTTACGCGTAAAGAAGTCTCATCAGTCCCATAGCTCACATGCATCGCTTCTACGTATCGCCGGACAGTTGGGACTCTCAAGCGGTCGCCTTGCGCGGTTCAGAAGCCCACCACGCGCGGGATGTTCTCCGTATGAAAGCCGGAGAAAAGCTCGTTCTCTTTAATGGACGAGGCCGCGAAATGACCGCCGAAATCGCGAGTCTCGACCAGGAAGAAATTCGGTTGCGAAAGGTACACGAAGCGCAAACACCACCACTGAAGTGCCGGATCGTCCTGGGACAGGCGATCCCAAAGAGAAAAAACATGGAGTTGATCGTACAGAAAGCAGTCGAAGTCGGCGCAGCGGAAATTGCACCGATCATCTCCGACCGCACGATAGTGCAGCTCAATTCCGAATCGGTTGCTCAAAAACAAACGAAATGGCAGCAGACGGCGATCGAGGCAGCCAAACAATGCGGGCAAAACTGGCTGCCACGCGTACAGGCACCGAAAAAGTCAGCAGAATTCTTTTCTGCGATGTCGGAGCAATCGGTCGATCTGCGATTGATCGGATCGCTCCAGCCCGATGCGCAGCACCTGAGAACGATTTTGGAAACATATTCCAGCGAGCACGGTGATCGTCCTCGAAGTGTACTTATGCTGGTCGGTCCGGAAGGCGACTTCACGCCCGCCGAATTAGCGCTGGCCCGCCGTCACGGCTGCCAGCCAATTACACTCGGCCCGATTATTCTTCGAGTGGAAACCGCAGCAATCTATTGTCTGAGCATTCTTTCTTACGAATTGCTGATTTAGATAGGCGCTTCGTACTTGAAAGGCACAACGTTGCGGATTGTTGGTTTCGGCAGGATGGCGAGAAGCTCTTCGAAGCCTCGATTCCCTGCTTATGATGATTGCGTACACGTAAGGTCCTGACAGCAAAGGCTGTCAGCATCTATTCCGAAGACACGGCTTCAAATGCTGGCCCATGGGGCGTTTTATCTTGCCAAACGGCTAGATTCTCTTCCAAACTCCATGTATCGGCACCGGCCCCAGCTCGGATCCGAATGATCCGGAGGACATCCAGCCCGTCAGTTCTTCGCCTTTCGGATTCCAGAATTCAAAGGGTAAGCGCGCAGATCGAATCCGCCCGAACCGTGCAGCTAGTTAGCATTCCACAGCGATCGTTTGCGCGTGCCGTTAGGGTTCCGCCCTCGGCACGGGAAAACCTATTCGGCCACTGCCGTTTCGACAGGTGATTCGCTCGCAGGATCCCGTACGGGGGTCGTTTGGTCCGGCGGTGCTGGCTCGATGGAAATGATCGTAAACCCGACGGCGTCGTGCTCAGTGTTCAGCGGAATAGTCTCACCCACTTCGTGACCGAGGAGTGCCTGCCCGATAGCGGTTTGGTACGAGATAATGTGGCGATCGGGGTCGCCGTCCCACGCGCCAAGAATGGTGTAAGTTTCTTCCTCGTTCGTCGTGGCGTTGCGAAGTCGCACGATTGTTCCAATGGACACTCGTGATGTGTCCGGGTTTTCAAAGGCCGTTCCACGCGCGTCGTGCAGCATTTGTTCCAGCTCGGTTTTACGTCGCATCAAGACGCTTTGCATCTGTTTAGCCGCCTTAAACTCGAAATTCTCGCTGAGATCGCCATAGGACCTGGCAATGGCGATCTCTTTGGTGTTCTCAGGAATTTTTACTTTCACAATCTCTTCATGTTCGGCCCTGCGTTTTTCCAGGCTACTCCATGACACGATGAGCAGGGCCGACTTTTCCTGCGATTGCGCGCCCGCGATCATATTTTCCAGCTCCGGATAAACCTTAACCATCCGTGCCAAAAGCGAGCGTTTGGTCAGTTCGTCGAACAAGGGCGTCAATTGGAGTCGCCGCATCGCATCACGCGCCACTCCGACATCCGTCTTTTGGAATATTTCTCCGAGCAATTGCCTGTCATCCACGAGCGCCCGCTGCAGTTTGCTGGCGCGCCCTGGAGATTTGTGTTGCTCACGCTCCAGCGCGGCCAGAATTGCCCAGAGTAAATCGGGGTTCACGAACTCCTCCCAGTTTTCCTTTTCGCCGCACAACCAGGTGAGCATCTCGCTGGTGGCCGAATGTTCGCGAATACTTCGCTCAAGCATTGCCCGAAGCGCGTCACGCTGTCCGGTTTCGTTCAAGATACGCGGGATTTGCGCCACCATGCGACTGTGACTCGATTCCATCAGGCGCAGGGCGCGCTCTGTCCAACCGGAGCCGAGAGCGGACGGCAATGCCTGCAGGACTCGCTTCTCTTTTGCCGACGGCAGGTTTGGCAGGAACGATGTCAGACGCTTTTCCTCATCCAAAATTAACTTCGAAAGAGTCAGGCCAATATGAGTAGTGTGCAGTGACGGAACGAGTGCAAGCAGATCGTCTCGCGCCAGGATCAGTTCGAACGCCAGCTCAGGATGCATTTTCTGGTTGCGCGCTGCCGCGTTCTCGATCGCCACAACGATTGGTTGAAGCTGTTTTTCAGGTTCCTTGAATTGTTCGTAAGATTTTATGATCTGCTCCAGCGCCGCGATTTGCTGCTTCGGCTGCCGCGCTTTGTTGAACGCTGAAAGCAGCTCATCCGCTTGTGATACGCCTTCGCCGCGGATTTGAATCGGGTCGCTCTTTTTTGCAGGGATCGAAAATGCTCCGCTGGCTTTGAGCGCTTTGCGGGTCGATTCCCACCAGCGTTTCCACTCTGCTTCAGTGAAGATATCGCCAATTAGCCATTCACTGATCTGCTGAGCGCTGGCTTTGCCATCCAAACTTTCAAGAATGTTTTGCACCAGTGCGGTCGGATTTTCCCGCGCCAGAGTTTTGATCGAATCGATATTGGTCGCCTTTTTTACCAGGAAGTGCTCTGGTGCGAGCGGCACCAGGTTTTCCGCTGCGTATTGCGCCTGCATCGGATGAACCTTTTTGATGGCGAAATCGATGACAATCTGATTCAAGAGCAGGTTCCATTCGCGAATCCGGCCGAATCCCCAACTCTTATGCAAGCAAAATGTGCCTGGCTGAAGTCTTTGCAGTTGCTCAGCGGCTTTTGAAGTGAGCTTTCCTGCTTCAACGAGTTTTTGCAGTTCCGCATCCATCGATGTCATTCATAGCTCAGATGGGACCTATAAGTCCAATGGGTTAACCGCGCAATTTGCGATTGCCGCGCGGCTCACCCCGTGAAAACCTCAGCGCGGTGAATACGGGTAGCTGGTTCTTGCTTTCTTTTCACTTCGATGTTCTTGCGCGCAAGACGGTCGCAGGAGCGCCTTTGTGGGTGTGGATCCTATTTCACGTCGGTGTCTTCGTCGCGCTGGGGATAGACCTTTTCGCCTCCAAGCGTCGCGGTCGCGAATTGAGCATGCGTGCTGCGCTTCATCGGACGGTGATCTGGGTCCTCGTCTCGCTGGCGTTCAATGGTCTCATCTGGCGGATCAAGGGACCACATCATGGCGTCGATTTTCTAACCGCATATCTCATCGAATATTCCCTGAGCATGGACAACATTTTTGTTTTTGTTCTGATCTTTACGCATTTTCGCGTTCCTCCTCTCGCACAGCGGCGGGTCCTGGTCTGGGGAATTATCGGGGCACTCGTCATGCGGGGCACGATGATCCTGGCCGGTATTGCCCTGGTGCGGCGCTTTGAGTTCATCCTGTACATATTCGGCTTCTTTCTCCTCATCACCGCAGCGCGAATGCTTTTCAAAAAGCCCCAGGCAAGCGATTTTGCGGAGGGATGGTTGTTGCGAACATGCCGTCGGATTCTTCCGATTACGCGCGAATATGATGCCGAACATTTCCACGTGCGCGTGGACGGCCGCTGGATGTTCACCCCACTCGCTCTAACCATGATCGTAATCGAAACCACGGATCTGATCTTCGCAGTCGATTCGATTCCCGCCGTTTTGGCGATCACGCGAGATCAGTTCGTTGCTTACACCTCGAACATTTGTGCGATTCTCGGCCTAAGGTCTCTCTACTTTCTGCTCGCCGGTTTAATGAATCGTTTCATTTACTTGAGAACAGGGCTGGCGTTGGTGCTTGGATTTGTCGGCATCAAGATGATAATCGCGCATTATCTTCCCCTGCCTCGCGTGCTCTCCCTGGCAATCATTGCGCTTATTCTTGGGGTAACGATCGCGCTTTCCATGTTGAAGACCAAGAATGGTATCCCGACAGAACACGGAAAATAAATATTGCCTTTGCTGGTCCAAATCGGTTTAACTCGCCGGGAGCACCTATGAAAACTCTTTTTGCTTTCGTTATGATCGCGGGCTTTGCGATCGCAGCCTTCGCCGATATTCAAGATCCGCCCGGGAACGATTATGGTCCAACCCGCAAGCTTGGTCGTGGTTTTTCGAATCTTGTATTCGCGCCGACGGAATTTTTTGTGACTGTTAACCAAATCAATCAGACGGAAGGCAATTCCGCTGGGGCTGGCTATGGCGTTGTGCGCGGACTGGGACGCTCGGGTGCACGTCACGTGGCGGGCCTTGTTGAGATCCTTACTTTTCCGTTTCCTATATGGCACGACAGCTATCGACCGTTACTGCCATCAGATATTCCTTACATTCATGCCGGCTACGCGGAATTTCCGCCTGAGGTCGGTAACGAGTCGAAATATCCCTACGTGCGCGATACGCACCAGGATTTCAATTAGCAGTCGCTTGCATGCGGGGAGGTTTTTGAAACCTCGCGCGGAAATTCGGATCCACGCCACGGGCCTGCGGTCCTCATCGCTAACCAAACATATTAGTCTCCTTCGAATCTGTTCGCGAGCTTCAGGAATGTTTCGTTGCCAGGCATACCCGATTAAAACAACTTTGATAAAATGCGCGTTGTCGATCTGAAAATCGAAGACGTTGCTTTCGGTGGAAAAGGAGTCGGGCGCGAGCAGGGGAAAGCCGTTTTTGTTCCTTACACAATTGAAGGTGAGCTGGTTTCGGCCGAAATCATGCGCGAGAAGAAGCAGTTTGCCGAAGCGGAGTTGGTGGAAGTTAAGGAGAGTTCGCCGGAGCGTGTCACCCCACAGTGCCCCTATTTCGGCCGGTGCGGTGGCTGCGCCTATCAGCATATCAGCTACGAACATCAGCTGGCGATCAAATGGCGGCAGGTACGCGATGCGCTCAAGCGAATCGGCAAACTCACAGAGATTCCCATGCGGCCGATCGTCCCCTCTCTAAAGCAGTACGAATATCGGAATCGCATTACTGTGCACGCATTAGAAGGGGTGATCGGATTCTTCCGGCGCGATTCCCATCGGCTGGTCGATATCGAGCATTGCCCGATTGCGCGCGAGGAAGTCAACCGCGCATTGGCCGGGTTACGAGCGCAATCACACACACGCGACGGACATTACACCTTGCGCGCAGGGTCCGAGCCGCGTGTGTTTTCTCAAACAAATGATGAGGTCGCAAACGCCCTCAGAGATTTGGTTGTCGATCTAACGCCTCCCAACCAGGAACTGCTGATCGACGCTTATTGCGGAGCGGGGTTTCT
>Ga0210120_1000094_pt1 | contig 21782 bp, 16 predicted proteins | sample Goodyear_PhragA__FD_184868 | JGI IMG/M metagenome (GOLD analysis project Ga0210120, IMG submission 184868) | Wetland microbial communities from San Francisco Bay, California, USA, that impact long-term carbon sequestration - Goodyear_PhragA_D2... | ecosystem: Environmental > Aquatic > Marine >... | reverse complement strand
CCTGGTAGCCGGCGATCACCCAGCCGGGGCCCCAGGGGATCACGGAGAACGTCGTCAGCGCCGTGAACGCCGCGAGGAACGGGGAGAAGATGTAGAGGACGTCGACCGCCTCGGCGGGGAAGAAGCTTTCCTTCCGGATCAGCTTCACGAGGTCGGCGATGGGCTGCAGGAGCCCGTACGGGCCAGCGCGGTTCGGGCCGTACCGAAGCTGCATGCGTCCCATCACCTTTCGCTCGATCAGGGTCAGGTAGGCGAAGCCGAAGAGGACGAGGTTGATGACGATGACCGCCTCGATCAGCGAGATCCACCACGGCTCCCCGTTGGCGCCGCTCGCGACGAGCCAGCTCACGCCCGCACCACCTCGACGTCGAGGTGGAGATCGGGTGCGTGCTCGTCCGCGATCCGCGCGACACCCTCGACGAGCAGCGGGTCGACGCGCGCGCTGAGCTCGACGGACGTGCCGTCGGAGCGCAGCGTGACGACGTCCCCGCTCGCGATCCCGCGGCGGTCGGCGTCCGCCGGCGAGAGCGCTATCTCGTGTCCGGGGCGCTGGAAGGCGAGCTCCGCGACCCGTTCCACCTGCGGCCCGGAGAAGAGTGGCCGGTAGCGGAGGAGCCGCAGCGTGCCGACGAAATGACCCGCGGACACCGCCGCGTGCGGCGACGGTGCCTCCGCGACCCGGGGCGGAGGAGCGGTGTAGGGCGTCCGCGGCGGGAGCGGCGCGTGCTCCCCGAGGGCCGCCAGCTCGAGCCCGTCGTAGATGTGAGCGGAGAGCTCCTCGAACACGACCTCCGGGTGCGGCGAGAGGGCGACGCCGAAGCGGGCTGCCAGCTTCGCGAGCCACGCGAGCTCGTCGGGAACGGGCGCGATCACCGTACGGCGCAGCCGCTGGACGCGGCCCTCGAGGTTCATCGCGGTGCCCTCCCGCTCGAGCGCCGCGGTCGCGGGGAGGACGAGATCGGCCCAGCCGGCCGCGAGCGAGTTGAACATCGTGATCGCGATCACGTGCCGCGCCCGCTCGGCCAGGGCCCGCACAGCCGGGTCCGACGCGGCCTCGTCCCCCGACACGACGAGGAGCGCGATGCCCTCGGTCTCGGACTCGTCGTCGTCCGCGGCCGACGCCCAGGCCTCCGCGACCGCCCGCGCGTTGGGCGTCGCCGGCAGCTGGAACGCGGCGCAGCCCGGCTTCTCCCCGAAACCGAGCTCGTGCGCGGCCTCCGCGAGCCGGGCGCCGCCGCCCCCGCCGGGGCCGGACCAGACGAGCACCGCGCGATCGGAGGCGCGCAGTCTCCTGCCGAGCGCGCTCTTGGGCGCGAGGAGCTCCTGCAGCGCGTCGGCCGCCTCGCCGGGTGCGGTGGCGACCGACCCGCGCGCGCCGATCGTGACGATCTCGGCTCCGTTGCGCCGGGCGTGCCGCAGCCAGAGGTCGACCACCGGGGCACGGTCGACGACCGCGTCGTCGCCGACGACGACGACGAGCTCCGCCCCGCCGATCGTCGAAAGTGGTGCGCGAAATGCGTCGAGCGCCGCCGACGTCGACTCGGGGAGCACGGCCGAGTGTGCCCCCAGGCCGCGCCGCAGGAGCGTCGCCAGGCCGTACGCGATCTCCGTCGTCTCCGAGCCCGAGAGCGCGGTGACGACACCCGGGCCCGCGTCGCGCAGGAGCCGCTCGGCGCGGTCGAGCGCGTCGTCCCAGCCCACCGGCTCGAGACCGTGCGGGCCGCGGGCCAACGGCTCGAGCACGCGGTCCTCTGCACCGAGGTGCGGGAACGTGAAGCGCCCCTTGTCGCAGATCCAGCCGCCGTCGACCTCCGGATGGTTCCTCGACTGCACCCGCTTCACGGCCCCTTCGCGCGTGGTCGCGCGGATGTTGCACCCCGACGGGCAGAGCCCGCAGACCGTGGGCACGTCCTGGATCTCCCACGGCCTCGCCCGGAAGCGGTACTGGGTGGAGGTGAGCGCGCCGACCGGACAGAGCTCGATCACGTTCCCCGAGAACGGCGCCCGGTACGGGTCGTCCCCGAAGGTCGCGATCTCGGAGTACGCGCCTCGATTGCGCGCGATCAGCTGGCCGTCCTCGGCGACGTCGCTCGAGAAGCGGGTGCACCGGTAGCAGAGGATGCAGCGCTCGCGGTCGAGGGCGATCAGCGGCGAGACGGGGATCGGCTTGTCGAACGTCAGCTTCGGAAAGGTCATCCGCGTCGAGCCGGGCCCGAAGCGGAAGGTCAGGTCCTGGAGGGGGCACTCGCCGCCCTTGTCGCAGACGGGGCAGTCGAGCGGGTGGTTCACGAGGATGAACTCGAGCGTCCCCTTCTGCCCCTCGGCCGCGCGGGCCGACGAGGCGGCGGTGCGGACCACCATCCCGTCCTGGGCGCTGAGCGTGCAGCCGGCCTGGAGCTTCGGCAGGCCCTCGACCTCGACCAGGCACATGCGACACGCGCCGACCGCCGGCCCGAGCCGCGGCTCGTAGCAGAACACCGGGATCTCGATCCCGGCCGCCGCCGCGGTCTCGACCAGCCCGGTGCCCTTCTCGACCTCGACCTCGCGGTCGTCGATCGTGACGCGGACCGTCTCGTTCACCGCGACCCCCTCCAACCGGTGTCCGACCAGGTGTCCGAGACAGTGTCCGCTCCGGTGTCCGACTTCAGTCGGACACCGGACGGCGGACGGCGGACGCTCGCCGGGAATGTCCGACCGACGGCGGACACCGTCGTCACGCGACCACCTCGAGCGGACGCGCGATCTGCGCGGGTCCCACGTGCGCGGCGTGGACGTCGGTCGGCGCGACGATCCCCTCGAGCGACGAGGCGCCCTCGAACGGGCAGCCCTCGCCGTCGACGTGTGCCAGGAACTCGTCGCGGAACTTCGCGACGTAGCTCGCGACCGCGATCGCGTCGGAGTCCCCGAGCGGGCAGAGGCAGGTGCCGTTGACGTGCTCGCCGACGTCGAGCAGGAGGTCGAGGTCGGCATGCGTCCCGTGCCCGGACTCGATCTTCTTCAGGATCTGCGTGATCCAGCGGGTGCCGACACGGCACGGGGTGCACTTCCCGCACGACTCGTGCTCGTAGAACTGCGAGACGCGAATCCCGAGCTGCACCATGCAGCAGCGGTCGTCGATCACGATCACGGCCGCGGAGCCGATCATGGTGCCCGCCTGGGCGAGCGAGTCGAAGTCGAGCGTCACCTGCTCCGCCTCGACGGCCGTCAGCACCGGGGTCGACGACCCGCCCGGGATCACCGCCTTGAGCGACCGGCCACCCGCGATCCCGCCGCCTACGTCGTGGATCAGGTCCGTGAGCGGAAATCCGTGCGGCAGCTCGTAGTTCCCCGGGCGCACCACGTTGCCCGAGAGGGAGAACACCCTGGTGCCGGTCGAGCTCTCCGGCCCGATCTCGGCGTAGACGGCGCCGCCCAGCTCGATGATCGGCGTCACCGTCGTGATCGACTCGACGTTGTTCACCGCGGTCGGCGACGCGTAGAGGCCGGCGATCGCGGGGAAGGGCGGCTTGGTGCGCGGCTGGCCGCGCTCGCCCTCGAGCGACTCCAGGAGCGCCGTCTCCTCGCCGCAGATGTAGGCGCCGGCACCGCGGTGGATCACGATCGTGACCCCGCCGAGCAGCTTCCGACGGCGCATCTGCTCCAGGGCGGCCACGAGCACGTCGAACTCGCGCTCGTACTCCCCGCGGATGTAGACGAAGACGTGGGTCGACTCGATCGCCCGGGCGGCGATCAGGCACCCCTCGAGGAAGCGGAAGGGGACGCGCAGCATGATCTCGCGGTCCTTGAACGTGCCCGGCTCGGACTCGTCCGCGTTGACGACGAGGTAGTGCGGCCTCGGGTTCTGCTCGGGCTTGGGAACGAAGCTCCACTTCCGCCCGGTCGGGAAGAAGGCGCCGCCCCGACCGCGCAGGTTGGAGGCGTTGAGCTCGGAGATGAGCTCGTCGGGGGTAAGCTCGAGCGCGCGGCGGAGCGCGACGAGCCCTCCGCGCGCCTCGTAGTCGCCGAGGTCGGTGACGGCGCCCCCGTCGGTCCCCGCGAACACGATCTCGGGCGTCGCAGCGCTCACGTGCCTGCCTCCCCCCGGTGTCGGGCTTCGGTCCGACACCTGACGCCTGCCGCCGGCCGAAGGGGTTCGACCGAAGTCGGACACCGGTGCGCTCGCGCGCTCATCCGCGGAGCTCCTTCACGATCTCCGGCACGTCGTCCTCGCGGACGTGCAGCCGGTGGTGGTTGTCCACCGCGACGACGGTCGCCCAGCCGCAGCCGCCGAGGCACTCGACCGTGCGCAGGGTGACGGTGCCGTCCTCCGTCGTCTCTCCCACGTGGACGCCGAGGCCACGCTCGAGCGCGGCGACGACGTCCTGGGCCCCCGAGAGCGCGCAGGAGATGTTCGTGCACACCTCGACGAGGTGCTCACCGACGGGCTCGAGGTGGAGCATGTCGTAGAACGAGGCGATCGAGAGGCAGTAGGCGGGGGTCTCGTCGAGGGCGTCGGCGACCTCGCGCAGCGCCTCCTCCGGCAGCCAGCCGTCGTGTCGCTCCTGTGCGAGCCTGAGAGCCGGCAGCACCGCCGACCGCGGCTCCGGGTACACGGCCCGCAGCCTCTGCACCTCGTCGAAGAACGTGGAGCTCACGCAGTTCTCCTAGGTGATTTCCGCGAAGCGGAAATCACCTGTCGACGTCCCCCAGCACGGGATCGAGCGACGCGGCCACCGCGACGAGGTCGGCGATCGCTGTCCCCCGGACGCAGGTCGCGGTCGCCTGCAGCGCGGCGAAGCTCGGCGCCCGGAACTTGACCCGCCACGGCCTCGGCCCGCCGTCCGAGACGAGGTAGCAGCCGCACTCGCCGCGCGCCGACTCGATCGCGACATAGACCTCGCCCTCGGGAACCCGGTACCCCTCCGTGACGATCTTGAAGTGGTGGATCAGCGACTCCATCGAGGTGTGCAGCTCCTCGCGCGGCGGCAGCACGACCTTGCGGTCGTCCGCGATCCACGGCGCGCCCCGGAGCTCCTCCAGCCTCGTCACGCACTGGCCGACGATGCGCGCCGACTGGCGCATCTCGTCCATGTGCACCTTGTACCGGTCGTACACGTCGCCGTTCCCGTAGACGGGCACGTCGAAGTCGATCTCGTCGTAGGCGAGGTACGGCTCCGCGCGCCTCAGGTCCCAGTCGACTCCCGAGGCGCGCAGCATCGGGCCGGACTGGCCGAGCGCGAGCGCGTCGGCGGCGGAGAGAAGACCGATGCCCTTCGTCCGGCGGAGCCAGATCTGGTTGCGGTCGAGCAGCGCCTCGTAGTCGTCGACCGCCCGCGGCATGTGGCGCGCGAACGTACGCGCCTGGTCGTAGAACCCCTCCGGGATGTCCTCGGCGAGCCCGCCTGCCTGGAAGTAGCGCGAGTGCATGCGGACGCCGGTGACCATCTCGAACAGGTCGAGCACCATGTCCCGCTCGCGGAACGCGTACCAGAACATCGAGATCGCGCCCAGCTCGAGGGCGGACGTGCCGAGCCAGACGAGGTGGGAGTGGATGCGGTTCAGCTCCGAGAGGCACATCCGCATCCAGACGGCCTTCTCGGGTGTCTCGAGCGCGAGCAGCTTCTCGATCGCGAGCACGAACACGAGCTCGTTCGCCTGGAACGAGAGGTAGTCGATCCGCTCGGGGTACGTGATCCCCTTCCAGTACGTCTTCGCCTCCATGGTCTTCTCGAAACCCGTGTGGAGGTATCCGACCACCGCCTCGATCCCTGCCACGTGCTCGCCGTCGAGGTCGACGATCAACCGTAGGACACCGTGCGTCGACGGGTGGTTCGGACCGAAGTTGACGGTCAGGATGTCGTCGAGGTCGTGCTCCGCTGGGTCGATCTCGAGCTTCGTCGGGCAGGGCGAGGGGATCCGCGTGCCCTCGTAGATGCGCGTGGCGGGGACGACGGCCATCGTCGTCAGCGCTCTCCCGAGAAGCGGACGGGCTCGCCGCCGAGCGGGTAGTCCTTGCGGAGCGGGAATCCCTCCCAGTCGGCCGGCATCAGGATCCGGACGAGGTTCGGGTGGCCGCGGAAGACGATCCCGAAGAGGTCGTAGGCCTCGCGCTCGTGCCAGTCCGCCCCGGGCCAGACGGGCACGACGGAGTCGATCTCCTCGCCGTCGTCGAGCCGTGCCGTGAGGCGGAGGCGCGCAGGGCTGTCCGAGACGCGGAGCAGGTGGTAGACGACCGCGAAGCGCTTCGGCTTGGGATCGGGCACGCGCTGGTACCCCTGCGAGCCCGGGGCATGAAGGTCTCGCCCGTGCGGGGTGCCGATGTACCCGGCGACACCGGTCGCGCCCCAGCCGAGGTAGTCGACGCCCGAGACGTCCACGAGCGCGTTGTAGCCCTCGACGTCACGCAGGTGGATGCACGCCTCGACGATCCGGGCCGGGTCGACGACGAGCGTCGTCTCGCCGTGCGCCTCGACGGTCTCGACGACGCCGGGGACGGCGGCGCTCACTCTGCGACCCCGCGGATCTCGTACGCCGGCGGGACGCCCGCGCGGATCTTCTCGTGCAGGCGCACGATGCCCTCCATCAGCGCCTCGGGGCGCGGCGGGCAGCCCGGGACGTGGATGTCGACCGGGACGATCTTGTCGACGCCCTGGAGCACCGTGTAGTTGTTGAACATTCCGCCCGAGCTGGCGCAGGCGCCCATCGCGATCACCCACTTGGGCTCGAGCATCTGGTCGTACACCTGCCGCAGCGGGGGCGCCATCTTGTGCGTCACGCGGCCCGAGACGATCAGCAGGTCGGCCTGACGCGGCGAGGAGCTGAAGCGCTCCATCCCGAACCGCGCGATGTCGTAGCGCGAGGAGACGATCGACATCATCTCGATCGCGCAGCAGGCGAGACCGAAGGTGTCCGGCCAGACGGAGCTCGACTGCGCCCAGGCCACCGCCTTCTGCACGGTCGTGATCAGGAGCGCGTCCTCGATCGAGTCGAGCTCCTGCTCGAACACGCCGGGGCCGCGGTCGGGCCACAGCGTGCGCTCGGACTTGAGGCCCGCCCTGGCGGCCGGCCGGTCGGAGACGAGGGGCAGGCGCCGCGCTAGTGCCACTCGAGCGCCCCCTTGCGCCAGATGTAGACGTACGCGACCGCGAGGATCGCGACGAACACGAGGAACTCCACGAACCCGAACCAGCCAAGCGCGTCGAGCTGCACCGCGAGCGGGTACAGGAACACGATCTCGATGTCGAACAGGATGAACAGCATCGCGGTGAGGTAGAAGCTGACCGTGAAGCGCCGCTCGAGGCTCGGCGCGTCCTGCGAGACGCCGGACTCGAACGGCAGCATCCGCTGCCTCGTCCGCGAGCTCGGCCGCGTCGCGAACACGAACGAGAACAGGATCATCGTCGCCGGGATCGCCGCCGCGAGCAACGCGTAGATGAAAAACGGGAGCCAGTCGGAGAGCACGCTGTCCTCGTCCCGCGCCGAAGCCGGGTTCTCGCGAACGCTACCACTCTCGTCCGGGCGCACGAGCACCGACCCGATCCCGCACCAAATCTCCGTTTCCGGTGTCACAAAGTCGGGGTCTTCGCGACCACCTGACAGTCGGGTACGATCAGGGGCGTGGAGATCGCGGAACGCCCCACCGACGTCCTGCTCGACCTGACTCCGCTCGCCGCGGAGAAGGTGAGGGAGCTGATGGCCTCCGAGCCCGACGCGGACTCGCTGGTCCTGCGGGTCGCGATCCAGGGTGGCGGCTGCTCCGGCTTCCAGTACGGGCTCGGCTTCGACTCGGGGGCCGCCCAGGGCGACCACGAGCTCGTGCTCGAGGGCGTGCGCGTGGTGGTCGACCCGTTCAGCGCCCCGTACCTCCAGGGCGCGACGATCGACTACCTGAACGGGCTCCAGGAGTCCGGGTTCAAGATCGAGAACCCGAACGCCGTCTCCTCGTGCGGTTGCGGCCACTCGTTCCAGGTCGAGGAGGGCGAAGACCTCCCCGAGGGAACGCAGGTCGGCGGCTGCGGCTCCGGCTGCAGTCACTGACGCCCGAGCGCATCCGCCGCACGGCGGCGGTCGGCGACCGCGCCGTCCCCCTTCCGCGAAAGCTCCTTGCCGTCATCCGGCGTTCGACCTAGGCTCGCCGCCACATCGCCAGCAACGTGACGGAGGTCGATGATGACTGCGGTCTACAAGTACCTGTCGGCTCTCGTGCTTCTCGCCGTCGTCGTCCAGATCGGGTTTGCCGGGTACGGCGCGTTCTCGGTCGCGAAGGACACGGACGGTGACGGCGTCGTGGACGAGAAGCGCTTCGAGGACGTCTTCGGCATCCACGCGGGGTTCGGCTACCTCGTGATCCTGCTCGGCCTCGTCCTGCTCGTGGTCGCCCTGATCGGCCGCGTCAGGATCAAGCACACGCTGATCCTGGCCGGCCTGCTGATCCTGCAGTTGCTGCTCGCCTGGATCGGCTACGAGGTGCCGTGGATCGGGTTCTTCCATCCGATCAACGCGATGGTGATCGCAGGCCTCGTCGCGTTCATCGTCACGACGGAGCTCCGCGGACGCGCGCCGGTGTTCGCCGGCTAGGTCCGTTCGAACGCGCCGTCGCCCGGGAACCGACACGTCGGCGGGTCGCGCCGAGCGGTCCGGCGACGCGACCGTAGGATCAGAGGCCATGGGAGACCGGCCGTACCGCGTTGCCGTCGTGGGCTCCGGGCCCGCGGGCTTCTACGCCGTCGGCGCCCTGCTCGCGTGCGAGGAGCCGCGCTTCGAGGTCGATCTGATCGAGCGCCTGCCCACCCCGTGGGGGCTCGTCCGCCTCGGCGTCGCGCCGGATCACCCGAACATCAAGGCCGTCTCGCGCGCGTTCGAGAAGATCGCGCGCGCGCCCGGCTTTCGCTTCCTCGGGAACGTCGAGGTGGGTCGCGACATCCGTCACCAGGAGCTCGTCGACCACTACGCCGCCGTCGTCTACGCGTTCGGCGCGCAGACCGACCGCAGGCTCGGCATACCGGGCGAGGACCTGCCCGGCTGCTGGCCGGCGACCGCCTTCGTCGCCTGGTACAACGGGCATCCCGACTTCCAGGGTCTCGAGTTCGACCTCTCGCACGAGCGGGCCGTCGTGATCGGGAACGGGAACGTCGCCCTCGACGTCGCACGCATGCTCGCGCTGACCCCGGAGGAGCTCGAGCCGACCGACACCACGGATGCCGCGATCGAGGCGATCAACGCGGCGGGCGTCGAGGAGATCCTCGTGCTCGGACGCCGCGGTCCGGTCCAGGCGGCCTGGACGCCGGTCGAGGTGGGCGAGCTGGGCGAGCTGGCCGGCGCCGACGTGCTCGTCGACGCGTCCGACCTCCGTCTCGACGCGGCGAGCGAGCGCGAGCTCGAGGCGGCGGCGCCGACCGTCAAGCGGAACATCGAGCATCTCCGCGACTACGCCGCTCGCCCCCCACTCGGGAAGCCGAGGGCGATCAGGCTCCGCTTCCTCGTCTCGCCGGTCGCAGTGCTCGGCGACGGGAAGGTCGAGGCGATCGAGCTTGTCCGGAACGAGCTCGTCGACGGCCGCGCCGTGCCCACCGGCGAGCGGGAGATCGTGCCCTGCGGAGTCGTGTTCCGGAGCGTCGGCTATCGCGGCACGCCTCTCGACGACGTCCCGTTCGACCCCGAGTCCTGCACCGTGCCGAACAGCGGAGGACGCGTCCTCGCCGACGGCGGGGAGCCGGTACCCGGCCTCTACTGCGCGGGCTGGATCAAGCGCGGGCCGACCGGCGTGATCGGGACGAACAAGAAGGACGCGACCGAGACGGTCGCGCTGCTGCTCGAGGACGCCCGCAGCGGCGTGCTTGCGCACGGGAGCGACGCCTCCGTCGTCGACGGGCTGCTGGGCGCGCGCGGCGTCCGCGTCGTGACGCAGGAGGGCTGGGAGGCGATCGACCTCGCGGAACGCTCGGCCGGGGAGCCGCGCGGCCGGCCCCGCCTGAAGCTCGGGGAGTGGGAGTCCCTGCTCGCGGCCGCCGGTCTCGACGGGGCGCCGCGCTGAGGGCGGCGCGAGGCGGCCGCCGGGGAGAGATCGCGCTTCCGCTGACGGAACACGGTGCCCTGACACCGATCCCGTCCAGCCCGCCGGCGATACACTCGTCTGCATGAGCGGCACGGCGGAGCGGCAGGAGCTGTGGGGGGGCGAGACGACGAAGGCTGTTGCGAACTTCCCCGTCTCCGGCGAGCCGATCCCGGCGGCGGTGGCCCACTGGCTCGGTCGGATCAAGGCCGCCGCGGCGCGCGCGAACGCCGAGCTCGGACTGCTCGACCCTGCCACCGCCGAGCGCATCGCCGCGGCGGGCGACCGTATAGCCGCCGGCGAGCTCGACGACCAGTTCCCGATCGACGTCTTCCAGACGGGCTCGGGCACCAGCTCGAACATGAACGCGAACGAGGTCATCGCGACCCTCGCCGGCGAGGGCGTGCACCCCAACGACCACGTCAACATGGGGCAGTCCTCGAACGACGTCTTCCCGTCGGCGGTGCACCTCGCGGCGCTCGACCGCGCGGTGAACGATCTGCTGCCAGCGCTCGAGCTGCTCGCGCAGGCGCTCGAGACGAAGGCGGAGGAGTTCGCCGACATCGTCAAGTCCGGGCGCACGCACATGATGGACGCGATTCCTGTCACGCTCGGCCAGGAGTTCGCCGGGTACGCCGCGCAGGTGCGCCAGGGAATCGCGCGGATGCAGGACGCCCTGCCGCGACTCGGGCAGATCCCGCTCGGCGGTACAGCGACCGGGACCGGCCTCAACACCCACCCCGAGTTCGCGGCGAAGGTGCGCGCGCTGCTGCACGCCGACACCGGCCTGCCCATCTCGCCCCCGGCCGACCCGTTCGAGTCGCAGGCGGCGCGAGACTCGCTCGTCGAGGCGTCCGCCGCCGCGAAGGTGGTCGCGGTCTCCCTCACGAAGATCGCCAACGATCTCCGCCTGATGGGGTCGGGCCCGCGCGCGGGCCTCGGCGAGTTGTTCCTGCCGGAGCTGCAGAAGGGCTCGTCGATCATGCCGGGCAAGGTGAACCCCGTGATCCCGGAGGTCGTGACGCAGGTCGCGGCCCAGGTGATCGGGAACGACACCGCCGTCGCGATCGGAGGGATGAGCGGCCAGTTCGAGCTGAACGTGTACGTGCCGCTGATGGCGCGCAACCTGCTCCAGTCGCTGGGACTGCTCGCGAGCGCGTCACGGCTCTTCGCCGACAAGTGCGTCGCGGGCATCGAGGCGAACCGCGAGCGCAACGAGGCGTACGCCGAGGGCACCCTGAGCGCCGCGACCGCCCTCAACCCCCACATCGGGTACGACAAGGCGTCCGAGCTCGTGAAGGAGGCCGTTGCCTCGGGCCGCTCGCTGCGCGAGGTCGCGCGCGAGGCCGGCGTCGAGGAGCGCGTGCTCGACGAGGCGCTCGACTACCACCGCATGGCCCGCCCGCACGGCTAGCCACCGGTCCCGCAGGGGACGATCTCCAGGTATTTCGCGCGCTCGCGGCGTCCGCGCGACGAGCACGTGCGCGCGGCCGGTTCGCGGAGCATGCCGAGCACCCCGGCCCGAGCGAGGCGACACTTGCGGAACGAGGAGCGCGCCGCCCCGGCACCCCATGACTGTTGTTGTATCGAACTCCGCTTGACTTCGCGCGCGACACGGCGCAGAATCGCGCCGCCGCAGACACCATCTCAAAGGGGAAGAAGATGATGAAGCGAATCCCACTCCGGCGCGCCGTCGCCGCGGTGGCCGCGGCCGTGATTGCCCTCGTGTGCGCGTTCGCCGTTTCGCGGGCGCTGTCGGAACACGAGGGCGAGGGCGGCGCAGCCGAGGCCGAGTATCCGACCGCGCTCGGACGCTATCTCGAGAAGCAGAGGGAGGCGACACCCGGAAGCATCGTCGAGGAAGGTCCGGCGAGTGCCGCCGAGGCGGCGTTCGAGGAACGCGCGTATCCCGCCGGCGCGATCTCCGTCGCGCAGATGAACGGCGCGGCCGCAGCGTTCAGCTCGACGAAGGGCCGGCCCTTCCCCGCGGGAAAGGGGAGGCCCGGCACCTGGGTCTCGGTCGGGCCGAACGAGGCCCTCTACCCGGGCACACCGCTCCTCACGTCGGCCGACTACATTCCGAACAGGTACGTCGCGGGCGGCAGGACGACGTCGATCGCGATCAGCGACACCTGTAAACCGGGCAACTGCACCGTGTACGTCACCCCGGCGGGCGGCGGCGTCTGGCGGACGAAGAACGCGCTCACGGGCCAACCCAACTGGGAGTACCTGGGCGGCCCGTTCGGAATCAATGCTGCCGGCTCCGTCTACCTCGACCCGAACGACGCGAGCGGCAACACGGTCTACGCGGGCACCGGCGAGGCGAACATCTGCGGCTCCGGCTGCGTCGCCGGCGCCGGGCTCTACAAGTCGACCGACGGCGGCCAAACCTGGACGAAGCTCGGAGGCGGTACTTTCGACGGCCTCGGGGTCGGTGCGATCGTCGTGAAGCCGGGCAACCCGAACACGATCTACGCGGGCACGACGACCGCGTTGCGCGGCATGTCGTCCACCTGCTGCTCGGGCGTCACGCGGCCCGTCCCGGGTGCCGGGCAGTGGGGGCTCTACAAGTCGACGGACGGCGGCGCCAGCTGGACGTTCATCCACGACGGCTCCGGTGACAAGACCCTCTGCACCGGCGACCTGAACGAGTTCAACAACGGCGACGTTTGCTCGCCGCGCGGCGTCCGCGCCCTCGCGCTCGACCCGACCGACCCGGAGATCGTCTACGCCGGCTCGTACGCGCGGGGGGTCTGGCGCTCGTCCGACGGAGGAGCGACCTGGACGCAGATCAAGCCGTCGTTGAGCGCCGGCAACGTCACGACGCGGCCCACGATCGCCGTCACGACGCTCCCGAACGGGAAGACTCGCATGTACGTGTACGAGGGTGCCCAGGGCGCGCCGCGGTCGCGGCTCGAGCGGAGCGACGACGTGGCGACGGGCGCGCCGGCCTGGACGAGCCTGACGAGCACGAGCACCGCCGATCCCGGCTGGGCGTGGGACAACCTCTGCACGGGCCAATGCTGGTACGACCAGTTCGTGTACACGCCGAAGGGATACCCGGACATCGTCTACGTGGGCGGCTCGTACTCGTACGGCCAGTCGATCGCCAACAAGCGCGGGGTGGTGTTCTCGGACGACGCGGGTGCGACGGGGTACGACATGACGTTCGACGGCACCGATCCGATCCATCCGAACGGCCTGCACCCCGACCAGCACGCGATCGTCACGAACCCGAACAACCCGTACCAGTTCTTCGAGACGAGCGACGGCGGCATCGTGCGCTCGAGCGGCGCGCTCGTCGACCGCTCCGCCTGGTGCGACGACCGGAGCCTGTCGACGAACAGCCTCAACCGCTGCCGGCAGATGCTGTCGCGCATCCCGTCGAAGCTCGAGAGCCTGAACATGGGCCTCTCGACATTGCAGTTCCAGAGCCTGTCCGTGAGCCCCAAGAACGCGAACGTGCTCCAGGGGGGGACGCAGGACAACGGCACCTGGCAGACGAGCGGGAACCCGAACACGTGGGAGAACACGATGATCGGTGACGGCGGCCAGTCCGGCTTCGACGTCGCCATCCCCGAGTTCCGCTTCCACAACTTCACGGGCGCCTCGCCCGACGTCAACTTCAACAACGGCAACATCGCGGACTGGATCTGGACCGGGTCTCCGCTCGGTGACGCCGGCAGCGAGTTCTACACGCCGATGATCAGCGATCCCGTCGTGAGCAAGACGCTGTTCTCGGGCACCGGCCTCACCGTCTACAGGACGAAGACCGCCGGTCTCGGCTCGAGAACGGTTGCCGAGGCGAACGCGGTCTGCAACGAGTGGACCGGCACCGGCCCGTTCGGTACGTGCGGAGACTGGGAGCGCCTGGGCTCGACGCCGCTGACCGACGGCGCCTGGGGCGACCGCGCGGGCACGGCGATGGCGGCGATCGCGCGGACGACGGCGGACACGTCCACCGAGTGGGCCGCCACGACCAGGGGCCGGGTCTTCGTCACGAAGAACGTGGACGCCGATCCGGCGTCGGCGGTGTCCTGGACGCGGCTGGACGACGACTCCACGGCGAGCCCGGGACGGTTCGTCTCCGGAATCGCCGTCGACCCGGCCGACCCCAACCGCGCCTGGGTCTCCTACAGCGGCTACAGCTCGAGCACGCCGACCACACCCGGCCACGTGTTCGAAGTCGTTTACGACCCGAGCTCGGGCACGTCAGCGTGGACCGACTGGTCGAACGACCTCGGTGACGTCCCGATCACGGGCATCGCCTACGACGACGTCACCGGCGACCTCTACACGTCGAGCGACTTCGGCGTCATGCGGCTCGCCGGCGGGACGACGAGCTGGACGCTCGCCGCACCCGGCATGCCGAACGTCGAGGTGGCGGGCCTGACGATCGTTCCCGGGAAGCGGATCCTCTACGCCGCGACGCACGGTCTCAGCGCCTGGCGCCTGAACCTGCCGTAGAAAGCACGCGAACGCCGAGAGGGGCCGCGACAGCGGCCCCTCTCAGGTCGCGGGACGGAGCGGTGGCGGCGGCCAGCAGGTGCGCTGGTCGATCTTCAGCCCCGCGCGAGAGCCGTGGTCGCCGACGGCGACGACCGAACGCGCGCGCTGGCAGAGGATCGGCGTCAGCTCGATGCGTGCCGTGAAGGATCCGACTCGCGACGCCGTCCGCGACGTGGCGCGGAGGGGACGCGTCGTCATCAGCATGATCCGGACATGCTCGCCTGCACGGAACCCGGACCCGCGGACGACGAGGGGCGTCGAGTCCAGGGCCGTGAGCACTGGCCGCCGTTCCGCCGCCGCCGTCCCGGTGGCAGCCAGAGCGAGGATGAGCAAGGCGATCACTGCCCGCACGGCATGAAGTATTGCGCTCGGAAGCGTGTGGGCCGAGATTGCGCGTGCGCCGATCTCGACTTCCCTCCGACCCAGGCCCCGCCGAGCTGTTCCTTCGCCGTGGGCGGCATGACGCGGCAGTTCGAGCTGAACGTCCCCCGGCGTCCGCGCTCGTGAACGAGGCCATTGCCCCGGGCCGCTCGCTGCAGGAGGTGGCGCGCGAGGCGGGCAGCGAGGAGCACGTGCTCGACTACCACCACATGGCCTGCCCAGACGAGACGTAACCCTTTCGAGGGGTTCGTCGAAGGGTTCGAGCGTGAGCGCGCGCAAACGAGGCCACCGACGACCAATCCTCGTTTGGGGTACTCACTTGCTGTTCGGCGAGCGTCTCGTTAGTTTCTGCGTCGGCCGACTCAAGCGTTGGCGTTAGAGGTTGGACACCTCCACAAGGGGAGAGAGATGAGGGAAACCCTTCGTCGCGTGCCTGACCGGCGCGCGGGCAGTCAGACGAACGAGAGAGGGGAGCGATCCATGAGACGACTCGCCATCGGACTCACCGTCACGAGTCTCGCGCTCGTCGTGGCACTCGTCACGGGCGTGGGCACAGCCAGCGCCGGCGCCAGCACCGTCGCCGCCGGCAGGGGACAGGGGCCCGGGATCAAGAACGTCGGCCCGAACTACAACCACGGCAAGAAGCTCGGTCTGTCCAAGTCGGAGAGCGAGCCGCCGCACCGCGTGCCGAAGAGCGTTCCGAAGGTCGGCGACGTACGCACGATGCTCGGGCTCGACGACTTCAACAACAGCATTTACCTCAAGAACTACACGCTGCGCGGGATCGGGAAGCACATCGAGGTGTGGGTCGCGAACAACCTCGCGTTTCCCGGCAACGACTGTCGGAACTCGCTCGGACTCACGAGCGTGACCGACCAGCAAATCAACAGCTTCATGAACGAGTTCGACTCGAACATCTATCCGAAGGAGTCGGAGGCTTTCTCCGTGCCTCCGCGACTCGACGGAAAGGCCGCAGTGCTCGCGCAGTTGCTCGGGCTCGACGCGAACTACTACCACGGTCAGGGTGACAACATCGTCGTCCTCATCGACAACGTCCGTGACGCCAATTACTACGAGCCGAACACCCCGGACGGCCAGACGTACATCGCCGGGTTCTTCTATTCGGTGTTCAACGACTACCTCGATCGCAACGTGATGACGATCGACGTGTACGACTGGCTGCACCGAACCGGCGCCAACCCGCCGGACAACAGCGGTGACGCCGCGTACCAGGCGTGCGCCGCCGAGCTCGGTGTAGCCGCGATCGGGACGCCGCGTCCGCACCTGTACGAGGGCGTTTTCGCGCACGAGTACCAGCACCTGCTCGAGCACTACTCGGACCCCGACGAGGTCAGCTGGGTCAACGAGGGCCTGTCGGACTGGGCGCAGACGCTGGTCGGCTACGTCGACCCGAACGTCCCGCAGAACCCGGCCGGCCCCGGCGCGGACTCGCACTTCGGCTGCTTCGAGGGCTGGCTCGACCCGAGCTTCGGCGGGCCCGAGAACTCTCTCACCTCCTGGGGCGACCAGGGCGGCCCGGAGATCCTCTGCGACTACGGCGCCGCGTACTCGATCATGCAGATGCTCGCGACCCGCTACGGGGACTCGTTCATGTCCGCGCTGCACAGGAATCCCGGCAACGGGCTCGCGGGGCTCGACGACGTGCTCGGCTCGTTCGCGACGGGCAAGACGTCGCGTCAGGTCGTCCACGAGTGGGCTGCGCTGATGGCACTCGACAACCAGGCCGGCTCGAGCCTGACCGGAGGATCCACCGACGACTACACGTCGCCCGGCCTCTGGAGCACCATCAACTGGGACAACCCTCAGGCCTACGACGCCCCGGGCGCGCCGGCGAACGGCTCCGACTACGTCCCGCTGGGACCGGTGTCTGGGCTCTCGTCGATCGACTTCCAGGGGTCCCCGAGCCTGCCGCCTACCCCGGTGGCCTGGACGTCCGCGGCCGCCCCCGGCGCGGCCAGCCCGCCGGTCCTCATCTCTGGGGCTGCGAACAACCGTGACGAGGCGATCGTTCGCTCCGTGACGCTGGGATCGAGCTTGACGTTCGACGCCCAGTGGAACGAGGAGACCGGCTGGGACTTCGGCTTCGTCCAGGTCTCGACCGACGGTGGCGACACGTACACGAGCCTGAGCTGCACCGACACGACGTCGGACCACGACCCTGGCGCGCTGCCGACGGCGGTCAACAACGTGCCCGGGTTCACGGGCGACTCCGGTGGTTGGAAGCCACAGACGTGTGACACGTCCGGGTACGCGGGTCAGACCGTGCTGCTCTCGTTCCGCGCCTTCAACGACCCCGGTACGCTCGGAAGCGGGAGCGGCACGTCCGTTCCGCCGGGGTTCTACGTCGACAACGTCGCCAGCGGCGGCTCGATTATCAGCGACGGCACGCTCGCTGGCTGGGATTCGCCGACTCAAGTGAACCCCGTCGACGTGAACGGGTTCACGGTCCAGCTGGTCGCCTACGACGGAGCGGGCCACGCGTGGATCTCGCAGCTCTCGCTCGACGGGAACTTCCACGGCTCCCTTGATGGTGCTGCGATCCAGGCGGCGCTCGGCACGAGCGCGACGACGGTCGGTGCCCTCGTGATGTACGACGAGCCGACCGAGTCGGTCCTCGCCGAGGCGCCGTACACACTCACGGTGAACGGCGCCGTCCAGCCCGGCGGAAGCTAGCCGGTCGGGACACAGCGACATGTCGGGAAGGGAAGGGCCGCCGCGGCGGCCCTTCCCGCATTCGGACGCTAGGGAACGATGTTCCGGTTGGAGCGGAACAGATTCGCCGGGTCGTAGCGCCGCTTCAGCTCGACGAGGCGGTCGTAGTTCGCGCCGTACGTCGCACGGATGCGGGCGTCGTCCTCGTCGCGACCCTGGAAGTTGACGTACGTCCGCCCGGTTGAGAAGGGGCGCAGGCGCTCGTGTGCGGATCTCACCCAGCGCGGGAGGTGTTCGCCGTCCGGCGCGTCCGGCGGCCACATCGCCTTCGCGCCGATCGCGTAGCGGGCGTCGCGGTTGCCGACCGCGCCATCGTCCTCGTCCCGCTCGTTGAGCGCGCCGCCGACATGGAGCACGCCGAGCTCCGCCTCCGGGAGCTCCGACTCGGCCGTCACGTCACGCATCGCGTCCAGGAGGCCGTCGTCCAGCTCCGCGAGGAACTCCGTCCGCCAGTAGTGACAGAGGCCCTTCGGCTCGGTCTCGTCCAGATACGACTGAACCTTGACGTACGGCTGCTCGTGCAGGAGGTCGACGACGGGGTCGCCGAGCGCCCGGATCGGAGCGAGCGCTTGGTCGGTCTGCCCGAGCTCGCCGCTGTAGCAGACGGCCATCGCGCAGATCTTGCGGCCGCGCCACTCGGGGGGGACGAACGGTGCGGGCGGCGCATGGAGGAGCAGCAACCACACCGCTAGCTCGCGCGGTGCCTCCGTGGTCAGCGTCCGGTACGCGGCGAGTATCTCGTCGGCCCGCTCGAAGGGCCAGGCCACGAGCCCTCCGACCACGGTCGGGCCGACCTCGTGGAGCCGGAACGTGAACGAGGTCACCACGCCGAAGTTGGCACCCGCCCCGCGAATCGCCCAGAAGAGATCCTCGTTCTCGTCCCGGCTCGCTCGCCGGACCCGCCCGTCGGCCGTCACGAGCTCGACCTCGAGCAGGTTGTCAACGGCCCAGCCGAACCGTCGCGTGAGGTACCCGAGGCCGCCGCCGAGGGTCAATCCCGCGACGCCCACCTCGGAGACGAAGCCGAGAGGGGTGGCAAGGCCGTGGCGCTGCGTGGCGCGGTCGACGTCGCCGAGCAGGCAGCCGGGCTGCACGGTGGCGAGCCGTCGCACGGGATCGACGGCGACCCCTCTGAGGAGGCACATGTCGAGCGTCACTCCGCCATCTGCGAGGGCCGTTCCCGCGACGTTGTGCCCACCCCCGCGCACGGAGACCGCGGAGTCGCGCCCGCGCGCGAAGTCGATCGCGGCGACGACGTCCGCGACCTCGCGCGGCTGGACGACGAGCGCCGGCGAACGGTCGATCATCGCGTTCCACAGGAACGTTGCGTCCGAGAACCCGTCGTCTCCCGGCCTGAGTACGGAGCCGCCGACGGCGCGGCGCAGCGCCTCGAGCGTCTCGGTGTCCATTGCCGTCATCGGGTCACCTCCATCCGTCCGATCGAGGTGCGCAGCGTCTCGAGGAGTGCTTCGGGCTGCTCGAGCGCGGGCGCATCCGCACACCGCTCGATCACATGCAGCGGCCAGCCGTATCGCGCACTCGCCCCCTCGGCGACCGCGAGCTCGGTCGCGAGGTCGTGCCTCCCCCACACGAGCGTCGTCGGCGCCTCGATCCGCTCGAGCTCGTTCGGCGGGATAGCCTGCAGCGCGAACTCCTGCATGAGTGAGCCCAGCCCTGCCATGCCGGCGGGCGTCGCGATCCGGCCGAGGTGGTAGCCGACGGCCGACTCCCATGTCGCGCCGAGCGCGTCGCGGATGCGATCGACGTCGTATGCGCAAACGCGCCAGAGCTCCTCCTGGGTCGTCCGGTCGGGGCGTGCGAGGAACCCGTTCAGGGCCTGGCCGAACCGCGGATCGGGCGCGAACGCCGTCAGGCCGAGGGTGTCCACCAGGACGAGAGCGTCGAGCCGACCAGGGTGCGCGGCTGCGAACCGCGCCGCCACCGCACCGCCGAGAGTCGCGCCGACGACGACCGGTGGGCTGTCGCACGATTGGTCGACGAGCTCGTCGAGCCAGTCGACTGTCGAGGCGGGGCCTCCGTCAGGGGCTGCGCCCGACGCACCGTGCCCGGGCAGGTCCGGCGCGACGACGCGATGGGCGGCGCAGAGCGACGGGATCACGCGCATCCAATGGAACGCGCTCTCGCCCGGCCCGTGCAGGAGAACGACGGGTGGTCCGTCGCCGCCCTCCAGCACCGCGGTCGTGATGCCGGCGGCCACGAGACGCCGGTCGGTCACGGGGAGCTCGGCACGCAGGGCGTCGCGAGTTGGGTCGACGGACATCGCTGCCTCCCTCGGTCGTTGGAACGAACGAGTCAAGGATGCGGTGTCGCGGACGGCGCGACTTCGGCCGTTCCACTCAAGTGCGCGAGCCCGCTGGCGTGGGTGGTTCTACCCAGGCGCCGGACCGCCGACGAGCCGGTGCTCGTAGGCGTAGGCCGTCGCCGCCGCACGCGAGGTCACCCGGAGCTTCCCGAAGATGTTGCTCACGTGCCGGTCGACGGTCCGCTCGCTGAGGACGAGCTCGGCGGCGATCGCCTTGTTCGTCGCCCCGGCGGCGACCCGCCGGAGCACCTCGAGCTCGCGCGGCGTCAGGCCGTGGTCGTCACCGGCGTCCGTGCCCGCGGCGAGCGCCTCGACGGCGGCGACGTCGCGCACGGCTCCGAGACGGATGAACACGTCGCGTGCCGTGTCGAGCTCGAGGAGCGCGGCGTCCTCGTCGCCGAGCGCCCGACATGCCCGACCAACGAGCACGCGGGCGCGGGCGGCCTCGTACGGCGCGTCGAGCGCCTGCCACGCTCGCGCCGCGTCGCGCAGCAGGACGAGCGCCTCGTGCGGCTCTCCGGCTGCGAGCGCGACCTCCCCGCCGGCTCGCGCCGCCATCGCGGCGATCGCCTCGCTTCGCTGCGTGCGTGCGATGCCGTCCAGCTCCCGCCACGCCTCGGCCGCGTCGTCGACGTCGTCGCCGGCGAGGGAGATCTGGACACGGGCCGGCAGCAGCACGACCCGGTCGAGGCGTCGCGACGTCTCCTGGAGGGCACGCCGGATCGCGGCCCCGGCTGCGGCGACCTTTCCCTGCTCGAGGCGGAGGAGCGCGAGCCCGGGCTGAGGCTCGTAGCCGCAGCGGCTCGCCGCCCGATAGGCCGTCTCCGCCGCGTCCAGCCGCCCCTGGAGTCGGTGGAGGTCACCCTCGAGGTAGAGCGCCCTCCCCCGCGGGCGCTGCTCGGCGACGCGAGCCTCGAATCGCCCCGCCGCGCGGCGTGCCTCCTCGAGCGCGTCCGGCCACGCGCCCCGGAGCCCCATGATCTCCGCACGGTGGACGAGACAGACACCTGTGTGCGCCACCATGTCGGGCTGCTCCTCGCACCACCGCGTGAGGTGCTCGGTCCACTCCCGCGCGCGGCGGACGTCGAAGACGCTCTGGCAGAACGCGATCGTGTTGCAATAGACGATCCCGGTCGTGACGGGCGACAGCTCGCCGGCGGTCACGGCGACCATGGTCTCGTCCAGCAGTCGCAGCCCCTCCTCGACCCGACCGAGCCGGATCAGAGCGTGCCCCTGCTCGTGCACCGCGAGCGCGAGCAGGTCGCGGTCGCCGAAGCGCGCGGCGATCGCGGCAGCTTCCGACGCGGCCTCGTGGGCGGCGTCCGGGTCGTCCTCGATCACGTGCTGGATCACCGTCGGGATGACGAGGTAGCCGCGCTCGACGCACTCGATCCGCTCGGCGTCCAGCAGCCGCTCGGACCGCCCGAACCAGCCGCGCGCCGGGCCGACCTCGCCGTGGGTCATCAGGTTGAGGCCGATCCAGAACGAGCAGCGGACCGCGCGCGCAGTCTCGCCGGCCTCGAGGTGCGCCCGGTGGGCCCGCTCGAGGCCGGCGACGTACTCGTCGTCCAGACCGAGCATGAAGGCCGAGACGGCGAGCCGCTCGAGGTCGTCCCCTCCGAGCGCGGAGCGCATGGCCGAGGCCTCGAACGCGTCGTGCGCCTCGCCCCACGCGCGGCGGTCGAAGGCGCGGCGACCGGCTTCGGTGTCGGTGCTCGCCACGCGTGAAGTATGCGCCGACCCGAGCTGCCGGCCGCAAACCTGAAATGGGGGTACCGACTTGCCCTTTCCCCGCGCTTCGGGTTA
>Ga0210120_1000093_pt1 | contig 21987 bp, 18 predicted proteins | sample Goodyear_PhragA__FD_184868 | JGI IMG/M metagenome (GOLD analysis project Ga0210120, IMG submission 184868) | Wetland microbial communities from San Francisco Bay, California, USA, that impact long-term carbon sequestration - Goodyear_PhragA_D2... | ecosystem: Environmental > Aquatic > Marine >... | reverse complement strand
GCTGCGGCGCCGTTGAGCATGCGCCACCGGCGCCGGCCACTTCAGTGGGGCATCCCCCGCGCAGCTTCGGGCTCGAGCTCTGGCGGGGCTGCACGCCCGGCCTCGATCAAGAGCGGGGCGAAGAACGTCGCCAGCTCGGCGTAGGCGTCGAGCGGGAGCACGTGGGCGACGTACTGGTCCGGCCGGACGACCACAAGGGCGCCCTGGTCGCGCGCGATGCGACGCAGGTCGAAGATGTCGCCGGCCCTCGGGTCGGGCGTGAACGCCTTCTCGTAGTCGACGAGGCCATAGCGGCCCTTGCGCGGCACGAGCAGTGACGGCAGGTCGGCGAGGGCGAGGTCGCGATGGTGCTGCTGAAACACCGCGCGTAGGTCGAAGAAGCCGTCGACGTCGGCGCCGGCCCGGGTGTATCGCCGCAGCGGCGACTCGGGTGCGTGCTCGAGGCGCTCGCAGAGCGCCCGCAGCCGTGACGCGGGGTCGCCCGGCTCGGCCGCGTCGGCGAAGGCGTAGAGCCGCCAACGGCCGTCGGCCCGGGCGGCGTGGCCGAGCTGGACTGGCTTGGCGTCGGCCAGGCGGATCACCGACGCGGAGTGGAATCGCATCCCGATCGTGAATCCGCCGGCGAGGTGCTGGTGGGTCGCCGCGCCGGTGAGTGCCGAGGGCGCGTAACGGGTGGCGACGCCGGCGGTGTACCGAAGGGAGCGCTGGAAGTACTCCTGCAGCTCGGCCGGGTCGACGCCGCCGGCGCCGGGGCTGGCCGCGTCCCTGGGCGGCGAGGCCATGATCGCCGACCACTCCTTGTCGAACTCGATCAGCTCTCGGGCGACCGCCTGCCGTTCCGCCGAGTACGTGTGCAGCAGCGACTCGGGGCTGCGGCGATCCAGCACGGCGGCGAGCTTCCAGCCGAGGTTGAACGCGTCCTGCATCGACACGTTCATGCCCTGTCCGGCCTTGGCGCTGTGCGTGTGGCACGCGTCGCCCACGATGAAGACGCGCGGGTAGCGAGCGCCGACGAGCTCGGCCGGCACGTCGTCGAACTTGTCGGTGAGCCGCTGGCCGACCTCGTAGATCGAGAACCAGACGATCTCCTTCACGTCGAGCGTGTACGGGTGCAGCGCGCGCCGGGCGATCGCGATGACCTGATCGGACTGCATCCCGCGCACGGCGGCCCGGTTGTCGGGGTCGATCTCGCCGAGATCGACGTAGAGACGGACGAGGTAGCCCCCCTCGCGGGGGATGAGGAGGATGTTGCCGCCGCTCGACGACTGGATCGCCGCCTTGAGGCGGACGTCGGGGAAGTCGGTCACGGCGAGGATGTCCATCACGCCCCAGCCGTGGTTGGCGGTGTCACCGTGGAGCTCGCGTCCGATCGATCGCCGCACGGCGCTGCGCGCGCCGTCGCAGCCGACCACGTACTTGGCGCGCACCCTGACCTCGGTGCCCGCGCGGCCGGCATCGGTGCGGCGCAGGACGACGCTGACGGGGCGGGCGCCCGAGTCGCCGATCGCGAGATACACGACCTCGAGGTCGTAGTCGGGCTCGAGCCTGCTCGGCGAGCGGCGCATCGCAGTGAGGAGGTGGTCGTGGATGCGCGCCTGGTTGCAGATCACGTGGGGGAACTCGGACAGGCCGTCCTCGACATCCTGCACCCGTCCCGTGCGCACGATGCGCGAGCGGTCCTGCGCGTCGGGTCGCCAGAACACCGTCTCGTTCACCCAGTAGGCCTCGGCGACGAGCTGCTCGCTGAGCCCGAACGCCTCGAACATCTCCACCGTGCGGCACGCGACGCCGTCCGCCTGACCGAGCTCGAGCGGTCCGGACTTGCGCTCGACGATGCGCGTCGTGATCGCCGGGAACTCGGCCAGCTGGGCGGCGAGCACCAGTCCCGCCGGTCCGCAGCCGACGATCAGCACGTCGACCTCGCCCGGCAGGGCCGCGGGCCGTGTCTCCGCTGCCGGATCGGCCGGCCGGACACGCGGGTCGCCGGCCCGGAACCCGTCCACGTGGAATTGCATCGTCAAGCTCCTTCGTGCGCTCGCTGCACGGACGCTGAGTGATTCTCGCCGAGTCAGGGAGCGGCGTCGCGCAGCTCCCGAAAGGCGCGCGCGACGTGCGTGGCGATCATCCGCTTGCGATACGAGGGAGGCAGGTCCAGCGCGTCCATCGGCTTCGCGAGCGCCGTCGCGAGCGCTGCGGCCTCCGCGATCGCCTCGTCGCCGAGCATCGACCCGACGAGAGCCGCGGCCGCCTGCGGCGCGGGCAACGGCGCCGTCGCGACCGCGCCGAGGACGATCCGCGCGTCGGTGCAGACGCCGCTCTCGTCCGTGCGCACCGCCGCTGCGACGCCGAGCAGCGGAAAGTCGATCGCGCCTCGTCGCCGGAACTTGACGTAGGTGGCACGCAGCCCGTCGCTCGCCGGCAGGTCGAGACGCGTCAGCACCTCGTCGCGCTGCTTCTGCAGGTAGTCGATGCCGTCGTCCATCGTGTAGAGCGCGGCGATCGGCAGCGTGCGCTCGCCGCGCGGACCGACCAGCCTGACCGACGCGCCCAGAACGTGCCCGACCGGCGCAAGGTCGGTCGAGGAGACCGCCCAGCACCGATCCCCGCCCGGCGCGAGCGCGCAGATGTCGCCCTCGGCCTTCATGCACGACCCGTGCGCGCAGCGCCGGTCGTACGACAGGTCGTAGTAGTTGCAGCGCGTGTCGACGCAGAGGTTGCCGCCGACCGTGCCCGCGTTCCGGATCTGCGGGCTCGCGACGAGCGAGGCGGCACGAGCGAGCGCCGGGAAGCGCTGCAGGATCTCCGGCGCGGACGCGAGCTCGTGGAGCTTCGTGCCGGCGCCGACCGACACGGCGCCGTTGGCCTCGATCCCGCGAAGCTCGGTGACTCCGTGCAGGCCGACCAGCGCTGCCGGCCGGAGCTGCAGGCGTTTCATCTTCGGATAGAGATCGGTGCCGCCCGCGACGAGCTGCGCCTCCGGGTTCTCCGCAAGCAGCTGGACCGCCTCCGCGACGCTCTTCGCCGGCAGGTACGCGAAGCGTGGCAACCGCATCACAGCCCGACCACCCCCCGTCCCGGAAGCTGCTCGGGCGGCTCGACCCTGATCGGCTCGCCGTAGTCGAAGTCGGGCATGCGCTTCGGGCCGACGCGTGGCTCCTTGCCCTGCTCCTTGAGCCGGAGCGCCCGCACGACCTTGTCGGGCGAGATCGGCACCTCGTCGATGCGCACGCCCACAGCGTCGAAGACCGCGTTGGCCACGGCGGGGATCACCGGCAGCAGCGGCCCCTGCCCGACCTCCTTGGCTCCGAACGGCCCCTCGGGGTCGTCGGTCTCGACGAGGAACGTCTCCACCTCCGGCATCTCGAGGAACGTCGGGCTCCGGTACTCGAGGATCGTCGGGTTCTTCAGGTAGCCGCCGCGGAACGCCTGCTCCTCGTAGAGCGCCTCGCCGAGCGCCATGTAGACGCTGCCCACGATCTGCCCTTCGACGGAGACGAGGTTGATGGGCCTGCCGATGTCGTGCGCGATCCAGACTCGCTCGACCTCGACGAGGCCCGTCTCCGGGTCGCAGTCGACCTCGACGACCGCGGCCGTGTAGCTGTACGCGGGCGACGGGCCGACCCCGGCGCCCTTGTACGGGCCGGCGAGCTTCGGGGCCCGATACGAGCCGGCGGTGACGAGCGGACGCTCGAGCACCGAGGCGACGTGCACCGCCTCCTGCCAGTCCATCCCCACGCCCGGTGCCTCTTCGTCGTAGACGCGCCCGCCGCGTGCGACGAGCCGCTCGACGGGGACGCCGAGGTCGGCGGAGACGGCCGCGAAGATCTTGTCGCGCATCCGCGCGGCGGCCTCCAGTGCCGCGTTGCCGGCCATGAACGTGACACGGCTCGAGTAGCTGCCGAGGTCGATCGGCGTGAGGTCGGTGTCCGCGGCGACGAGCGCGATGTCGCGGGGCCGTAGGCCCAGCACCTCGGCGACGACCGTCACGAGCATCTGGTCGGATCCCTGGCCGATGTCGATCGCCATCGAGTAGACGGTGACGCCTCCGCCCCGGTCGACCTTGATCTGCACCTCGGACTGCGCCATGTCGTTGAAGTAGATCGGGAGCCCTGCGCCACACATGTACGCGCCGACGGCGAAGCCGACCCCGCGTCCACGGGGCAGCTTCCCCCACTTCTCGCGCCAGCCCGACGCCTCGGCGACCGTCTCGACGCACTCGCGGAGCCCACAGGTCGTGACGCGCATGTGGTTGACGGTCATCGTGTACGGCTCGATCAGGTTCTTCAGGCGCAGGTCGACCGGGTCGAGCCCCAGGTCGACGGCGACCTTGTCGAGCTGGCACTCGAGCGCGAAGCGCGGCTGCGGTGTGCCGTGTCCGCGCTTGGGGCCGCACGGAGGCTTGTTCGTCAGGAGGCGGACGCCCTCGAACTTGTACACGGGAACGTCGTACGTGACGGTCTGCAACGCCCCCGTGTAGTACAGGGTCGCAGGGCCGTAGCTGCCGAAGGCGCCACCGTCGAGCATCGTTCGGAACGCCATCGCGGTGAGCTCGCCGTCGTCCGTGAAGCCGGTCTGCACGCGCATCAGCACCGGATGGCGACCGCGGTGAGCGTAGAAGACCTCTTCGCGTGTAAGCGCGAACTTCACCGGCCGGCCCGTCATCATCGCGAGCCGAGCGGCGCAGAGCTCGTGCGAGAACGGATCGCTCTTGCCGCCGAAGCCTCCGCCGACGGGAGTCGCGATCACGCGGATGCGGTCGGGTGGCAGCTCCAGCACCTTCGCCAGCGTGCGGTGCAGGTAGTGCGGTACCTGCGTCGACGACCAGACCGTCACCCGCCCGCGCGGCTCCGGCTCCCAATGCGCGACCGCGGCGTGCTCCTCCATCGGCAGGTGCGTGTTGCCCTCGAAGAAGAAGAGATCCTCGTACGTGTGGTCGGCCCGCGCGAACCCATTTGCGACGTCGCCGAACTCGAGCGATCCGAGACGGTTCACCTGCCGGCCCGGCCCGTTGCCTGCGATCAGCGGCAGCTCCGGGTCGAGCGCGTCCTCGATCGAGCTGACCGGCGCCAGCTCCTCGTACTCGACCTCGATCAGCCGCACCGCCTCCTCCGCGGTCTCCTCGTCGATCGCCGCAACCGCCGCGACCGGCTCGCCGTGGTAGCGGACCTTCTCGAGCGCGAGCGCGTGCTCGTCCTGCGCGACGGGCATGATCCCGAACAGAATCGGGAGGTCCTCGCCGGTGAGGATTCCGTGCACCCCTGGGAGCGCCGCCGCCCTCCCGACGTCGACACGCAGGATCCGCGCGTGTCGGGAGGGGCTTCGCAGGAGCTTCCCGATCAGCATGCGCGGCAGATGGAGGTCGTCGGCGTAGACCGTCTGACCGGTCGCCTTCGCGTGTGCGGTGATGTTCGGGTCGCTGCCGCCGACGACGGACTGCTCGCCTGTACGCGTGGACTCGATCGTGGCCATCAGGCCGCGCTCCTCATACGGGCGGCCGCGAGCTCCACCGCGTCGATGATCGCGAGATAGCCGGTGCAGCGGCACAGGTTGCCGGCGAGCGCCTCGCGGACCTCGTCTCGCGTCGGCGCCTCGTTGCTCTCGAGCAGAGCCAGCGCCGACATCAGCATCCCGGGCGAGCAGTACCCGCACTGGGACGCTCCCGTCTCGACGTAGGCCTGCTGCAGCGGGTGGAGCGCGCCGCCGCGGGCGATCCCCTCCACTGTGCGGATCGCGCGTCCCTGCGCCTCGACCGCGAGCGTCAGGCACGAGAACTGGGGCAAGCCGTCGACGATGACGGTGCAGAGGCCGCATTCCCCCAGCTCGCAGCCGTGCTTCGTGCCGGTCAGGCCCGCCTCTTCCCGCAGCACCTCGAGCAACGTGTGGTGCGGCGCGACCGCGAGCTCCATGTCCTCGCCGTTCACGTGCAGCGTGACGAGCTGCTTCATGATCCGGGCGACCGCAACGGTCGCTGCGGGGCCGACGAATCCGAGACGGCTGCGAGCCGGCGGCTGGACTCCGCCGCCGCAGTCACGACCGCCTCGGCAAGCTCCTTCATCCGCCCGGCCATGCGTGCGCCGACCCCGACGACGCTGAGGGTGCCCAGCGCGCGACCGTCGCGCCCGAGCACCGCCGCCGAGACGGCTCGAACACCCACCAGGTACTCCTCGTTCTCGACCGCGTAGCCACGTCGGCGGGCGCGCGCGACCTCGTCGAGGTACGCGTCGGGGTCGACGATCGAGCGCGGTGTGAAGACCGGCAGCGGCTGCGCTCGCACGATCGCCTCCGTCTCCTGGTGGGGGAGCGACGCGAGCAGGGCCTTCGCGACCGACCCGGCGAAGGCCGGCAGGTGATGTCCGAGCGGTGCGACGACCTTCAGCTGGTGCGCCGGCTCGACGCGCTCCGCGATGATGGTGCCGTCGCCGCTCGGCACGTGGAGAATCGCGGTCTCGCCGCTCAGTTCGGCGAGCCGCTCGAGCTGTGGACGGGCCGCGTCGCGGACATCGACCTGAGCCGCCGCCGCCGCCATCGAGAGCTTCGCGGCGCCCGGGCCGAGCCGAAAGCGCCGACTCGAATCGTTCCGTTCGACGAGCCCATGCTGCTCGAGCGTCGCGAGCAGTGCCGAGAGCGTGCTCTTGGAGATGCGAAGCTCGCGGCTGAGCTCCGACAGGCTGTGCTCGCCGCTCGCCGCGAGCGTCTCCAGCACGCGGACGGCGCGGTCGACAGCGGGCACGCGGGGGCGAGTGGCGGAGCGTTCGATCATGAGAACGTCGTTCACGATATCGCCCCCGGGAAGAGGTACAGGGATCTCGGAGCCCGTCGCGTGGGGCCGACGACGCGCCATCGATCCTGCGGCCGGCGCCTACGGGAGCGCCGACTGCAGGAACCCGCGTTTGCCTAGGGGCCGCTCCTCTCGTCCGACGGTTCGCTCCCCGCCGTGAGCGAGGAGTCCCGAGCTGCTCGCAGCCAGACGAGCTCGGTGTTCGACCACGAGAACTCGTTCACAATGTCGAACAAGAGACTAGACGAGTCGAGCCCGCCTGTATAGGCTCGTCCGAGTGAACGCGGCCGCGTACCTCCTGGAGGTCGGCGAGTCCGAGCGCGTCGCGATCGAGGCCGGTGACGGTGAGATCACATACGGCGAGCTGCGCGAGCGCGTCGGGCGGGCAGCGGCCGCCTGGCAGTCCCTCGGTGTCCGCCCCGACGACCGCGTGCTCGTGCTCGGCCCCGACTCGATCGGCTGGGTGGTCGCCTACCTCGGCGCGATCTGGGCCGGCGGCGTTGCGGTCGGTCTGAACTCGCGCCTGTTCGAGCGCGAGCTGGCAATGGTCATCGCCAAGAGCGGCGCCCGGTGCGTCTGGTGCCTTCCGGACTCGCTCGAGCTGCTCGGCCGCTGCACAGCGGACGGGCGAGGTCCGTCGCCCGTGCTCGCCCCGGAGCTCGACACGTTGCTCGAGGGGCAGCAGCCGATCGACGCAGTCGAGCGGAGCGACGACGACGTCGCCTTCTGGATCTACACGTCGGGGACGACCGGCCTGCCGAAGGCGGCGATGCATGCACACCGGTGCGTGTGGGCGTCCACTGACGTCGCCTCCGAGGTGTTGGGCGCCGGCCGCAGCGATCGCTTCTACTCCTCGTCGCGGCTCTTCTTCGCCTACGCCCTCGCGAACAGCCTCTTCGCCGGTCTCCGCAGCGGTGCGACGGTGATCCTCGATCCGGAGTGGCCGACCGCGGAGCGTGTCGTCGAGATCGTCGAGCGGAGCCGGCCGACCGCGGCGTTCATCGTGCCGACGCTCTACCTGAAGCTGCTGCAGGCGGGGCTCGCACCTCGGCTCGCCCGTGTGGAGCACTTCGTCTCCGCAGGCGAGAAGCTGCCGGCCGCGGTTCGAGCCGGCTGGCTGGAGGCCACCGGACGCGGAATCGTCGACGGCTACGGGACGACCGAGACGAACTTCCTGATGCTCCACGACCCGGACGGCAGCGAGACTCTCCGGCCGACCCCGCGCGTGGAGGCGTGGTGGCGCGAGCCGCGCGAGCCCGGCCCGGGCAGGCTTTGGCTCCGCCACCCCTCTGTCGCGCTCGGGTACTGGCAACAACCGGGCGAAAGCGCGGACTGTTTCCAGGGCATGTGCTTCTCGCCTGGCGACGTCTTTCTGGAGGCGGGCGACGGTCGCTACGGGATCCGCGGCCGGCAGGACGACCTGATCAAGATCTCGGGTCAGTGGGTCAGCGTCGTCGATGTGGACGCGGCGCTGCTCGCGGGCTGCAGGGAAAGTGTCCAGGAGCTCGGGACGGCGCCTTTCGTGAACGATGACGGGCTGAACTCGATCGCGGTCTTCGCCGTGGCGAAGCCCGCCTCGCCCGAGCGCGCGGAGCGAGCGCTTCGGGCGGCGATCGAGGCGCTGCCGAAGACGCGCCGCCCGAGGGAGACGCACTGGGTGGACGTGTTGCCCCGAACGCCGACGGGCAAGCTCCAGCGGAACAAGTTACGGGACCTGCGAGCGTCGGGACTCACCCCGCAGCGCTAGGCGCGCCCCGGCCCGTCGTGGCCGGCGCCGTGCGGCCGGGCCGAGGGCGCGTCGTCCGTTCAGGGCCGCGTGACCGCGGCGAGGTGGCCGAGCCGGTAGACGCGGCGGGCGTTCCCGGCGAGGATGTCCGCCAGGACGTCCTCCGCGAAACCGAGTGCGGCGACGGCCTCCGCGTTCGCCCGGATCCCCGGGACTCCCGGCCAGTCCGTGCCGAAGACGAACGTGCGACCCAGGCGGTCGAGGTCGTGGCGCGCGTAGTACTCGGGAAGCTTCTGCGGGGGCAGCCCGGAGATCTCGATCCAGACCCGCTCCCGCATCAGGGCGAGGAACGCCGCGGCGTCGTACCACCACCCGCGCCCGCCGTGGGCGAGCACGATCGTGAGCGTCGGGAAGTCCTTCGCGACGTCCTCGACGTAGAGCGGGTCGGCGAAGCGGTTGACCGCGCCGGCGAAGTTGCTCGTGCCGCAGTGGAAGATCACCGGCACGCCGCGCTCCTGGCAGATCGCATAGGCGGGATAGAGCTCGCGCGCGTTCGGCGGAAAGCCGCCGTGCACGGGGTGGATCTTCAGGGCGACGGCGCCGAGCGCGAGCTGGCGCTCGACCTCTGCCGCCACGGGGTAGTGCAGGTGCGGGTTCACGTTCGCAGCCACGCGGATCCGCGTGGGGTCGTGAGACGCGACGGCGACGATGTCCTCGATCGGCTGCACGCCCGTCACACGCGGGCTGTACTCCGCGAGCAGGATCGCGCAGTCGACGCCCTCCTGCTCGAGGTACGCGACGAAGCGCTCGGGGATCGGCGAGCCCTCGTGGTCGTAGATCGCGCGCGGATCCCCGTCCGCGCGGCGCTGCATCGCCCATGCGTCCCAGCTCATCCTCAGCGTCGGGATCCGCGCCAGATGCACGTGCGCGTCGACGAGCGCTCGGCCGTCGAGCATCAGGGGTCGCGCAGCCTGAAGCGCTGGATCTTGCCGGTGGCCGTCTTGGGCAGCGCGTCCACGAACGCGAAGAGCTGCGGGACCTGGAACCGGTGCAGGCGCTCCCGGCAGAACGCCTGCAGCTCTTCGACGAGCTCGTCCTCAGGGGCCGCCCCCTCCTGCGCGATCACGTACGCCTTCGCCTTCGTCAGCCCTCCGACCTCGCCTGCGACGACCGCCGCCTCGATCACCGCCGGGTGCTCGATCAGCCGGCCCTCCACGTCGGCCGGGGAGACCCAGAGACCGCTGACCTTGAACATGTCGTCGGCGCGCCCCTCGTACCAGTAGTTCCCGTCGGCGTCGCGCCGGTACCGGTCGCGTGTGTAGAACCAGTCGTCCCGGATGCAGTCCGCAGTGTTCTCCGGCTGGTTCCAGTAGCCGGCGAACATGCTTTCCCCGCGCACGTACAGGTCGCCGGAGGCTTCGCCCTCGAGCTCGCGGCCCGTGTCGTCGCACAGCTTCACGTCGTACCCGGGCACCGGCGTCCCGCTCGATCCCGGCACGACCCGGCCGTGGCTGTTGGAGCAGTAGATGTGCAGCATCTCGGTCGAGCCGATGCCGTCGAGGATCTCGAGCCCGTGTCGCTCGTGCCAGCGATGCCAGACCTCGGCGGGCAGGGGCTCCGCCGCCGAGACGCAGACGCGTACGGACGACCAGTCCTGCCCGCCGGGGTCGGCGTGGAGCATCGCGTTGTAGAGGGTCGGCGCCGAGAACACGATCGTCGGGCGCTCCTGACCGACCGTCTCGAAGACAGCCTCCGGCGTCGGCCGCCCGTTGTGCAGGACGGTCGACGCCCCGGCCCAGTACGGGAACGAGAGGTTGTTGCCGAGACCGTAGGCGTGGAAGAGCTTCGTGGTCGAGAACGTGACGTCGTCCTCGCGGATGCCGAGCACCTGCTTCCCGTAGGTCTCGCAGGTGACGAGGATGTCGCGCTGCCGGTGGATGACGCCTTTCGGACGACCCGTCGAGCCCGAGCTGTAGAGCCAGAACGCCACGTCGTCCGCCCCCGTGGGTGCGGGTGGGAAGTCGTCGCTCAGGCCGCGGAGCTCGTCGACGACGACAACGCGCGGCGCAGGAACCTTCTCGGCGCGGGCCGTGTCGACGACGGCGACCGACGCGGCGCTGTCCGACACGAAGAACGCGTACTCCTCGAGGCCGTAGAGGGGGTTGACGGGAACCGGCACCGCGCCGATGCGGATCGCGCCGAGGAAGACGGCGGGGAAGTCGACGCAGTCGTCCATCACGAGCAGCACGCGCTCGCCGGGACCGACGCCGAGCTCGCGCAGCATCGAGCCCGCGCCGCAGGCCCGCGCGTAGAGCTCCCCGTACGTGACGCGCTCGCCGGCGCAGGAGATCACGGTCTTCGCGCCGCGGCCTGCGGCGAGATTCGCGTCCAGCAGCGCGCTGACGTTGTTCGGGCCGGCGGCGGTCCGCGTCTCCACGACGTCGAAAACTAACCGCTCGGTCAGTGTTCTTCAAACGCGACGCCCGACCCGGGTGCGGCCGGTGTGCGGTTTCCCATCCTTCTACAGTCGTCGAATGGAGACGCCCAGCGCACGGGCGACGTCGCGACGGCGTAGGCGATCGCGACCTTCGCGGCGATGCGCTACGACGTGTCGATTCCGTCGACCGAGCCCGCGGTGTACGACGTCGTGATCGACGACGGGACACGTTCGTGACGACCGCCTTCGTCGGGTGGGCCTCCGAAGGATCCATTCCAACGGGGTCCGTCGTGAAGCGCACCGTGGAGAACTCGTACGACTGGCTGTACGTTCTCGATGGAGGAGCCGCCGAGCACCCCATCGGGCAATGCCTTGCCCGCGAGGCGGTCGGTGACCCTCCGCGACGTCGACAAGCTCGGAGCGGTGGCAGAGTCTGGCTTATTGCAGCTGCCTTGAAAGCAGCCGGCTCGTTCACGCGGGCCCGGGGGTTCGAATCCCTCCCGCTCCGCTGACCATTCGCAGGTGCCGTCGAGACGATCTACGCGGCGGCCGACTCCAGTCGCCAGGTCACGCCGCGTCGTAGATTCCGAGCCCGGTGTCGGGATCGAAGAAGTGCAGTCGGCCGACGTCCACCGCGAGTGCGAGCGGCTCGCCCTCGCGTGCGTGCGTCGCCCGCTCGAGTCGCGCGACGAACGGGACTCCGAGCGCGCGGGCCCGCTCTGCTGCGAGCCTCGCCTCCTCGTCGGCCGGCGCTTCGAGCGCCGCTTCCGTGAGCTCCTTGGCGGTGACCGCTTCGCCCTGGACGTTGAAGTGCACGTAGACGTCGGAGCCCATGTCCTCGCGGATGTCGCACACCACCGGCAGCTCCCGGTCGGCGGAGCCCTCCTGGAGCGACGCGTCGGTGAAATCCTCTGGGCGGATGCCCAGCACGATTGGGCGCCCCTCGAACCGGCCCAGGGCGGGGTGCCGCTCGAGGGTCGCCTCGCTGGTCCGTAGCCGGTGCGTTCCGAACTGCGCCCACAGGTGCCCGTCCTCCCGGACGAGCTCCGCCATCACGACGTTCATCGCGGGCGAACCGATGAACTCGGCGACGAACAGGTTGCGGGGACGCTCGTAGAGCACCTGCGGGGCGGCCACCTGCTGGAGGAGGCCGCCCCGCATGACGGCCACGCGATCTCCCATCGTCATCGCTTCCACCTGGTCGTGCGTGACGTACACGGTGGTCACGGCCAGGTCGCGCTGGATGCGCGAGATCTCGGCGCGCATCTCGACGCGGAGCTTCGCATCGAGGTTGGAGAGCGGCTCGTCCATGAGAAACGCCTGCGGATTCCGGACGATCGCCCGCCCCATGGCCACCCGCTGCCGCTGGCCGCCCGAGAGGGTCCGAGGCTTCTTGTCGAGAGACTCCGCGAGGCCGAGGATGCGTGCCGCCTCGCGGACCCGGAGGTCGATCTCCTGCTTCGGCAGCCCCCGCATCTTGAGCGCGAACCCCATGTTCTTGGCCGTGTTCATATGCGGGTAGAGCGCGTAGTTCTGGAAGACCATGGCCATGTCGCGATCCTTCGGGGGAAGATCGTTGACGACGGTCCCGTCGATCTTCACCTGGCCCGACGTGATCGTCTCGAGCCCGGCAACCATGCGGAGCGCGGTCGTCTTCCCGCACCCCGACGGGCCTACGAGGACCATGAACTCCCCGGCGCCGATGTGGAGGTCGAGGTCGGTGAGCGCTCGCGTTCCGTCCGGGTAGACCTTCGTGAGGCTCTCGATCGCAATCTCTGCCATGTGTGTCCTCGGCGGGGGGAATCTACTAGTATCGCGGGCCGATGGAGGCGCAGGCTGCCCCGTGGAAGCCTGAGACCCGTCGCTGGAGGCGGATCCTCGAAAGCCGCCGCTTCCTCGCGCCTGCGCTCCTGGCGCCGGCAATCGTCTTCATGGCCATCGTCGTCGGGGTGCCGTTCGGCTGGGCGATCTACCTCAGCTTCACCGACGCGGTCGGGGGCTCGCTCTCGGGGCACTTCGTCGGTCTGGACAACTTCACGACCGCATGGCACGACGAGAACTTTCGGAGGGCGCTCCGCAACACGCTGATCTTCACCTTCGGCTCGCAGGCGATCGTCCTGGTCGGGGCGGCGATCATCTCCCACTACCTGATCCGCGACTTCCGCGGGAAGTGGTTCCTTCGGTTTCTGATCATCCTGCCGTGGGCCGCTCCGGTCGCGCTCGGCACGCTCGGCTGGCTCTGGATCTTCGACTCGCTGTTCAGCGTGATCAACTGGACGCTCGGGCACGGGCTCGGAGTGGTGGACACGGCCAACCCGCCGCAGTGGCTCGGACGCCCGAATCTCGCACTCCTCGCGGTCACGCTGGTGCACGCATGGCGGATCCTGCCCTTCGCGGTGATCATCTTCGTCGCGGGTCTCGCCTCGATCCCGACCGAGGTCGACGACGCGGCCAAGATCGACGGGGCGACGGGCCTGAAGAAGCTCTGGTACGTGACGCTGCCGCTGCAGCTTCCGATCGCGCTCGTCGCCCTCCTCTTCGGGATCGTGTTCACCGCCGCCGACTTCACGGTCGTCTACGTGCTGACACAGGGCGGCCCGTTCAACTCGACCCAGATGTTGACGACCTGGTCGTTCCAGATCGGGATCAACTCGGGGTCGCTGGGCGAGGGCGCGGCCATCTCCCTCTACCTCTTCCCGCTCCTGGCCGCGGTGAGCATCGGAATGCTGTTCTTCGCTCGACGGGCGCAGGTGTCGTGATGTTCCGCGGGCTTCGCACCTACGGAGTCCTCGCGCCGTTCGCGATCCTCCTCGCGTTCCCCTTCTACTGGATGCTCGTGACCATGTTCAAGGAGGATCTCGACCTCTACAACACGAGCAACGTCCCATATGTCTACAACCCGCTCAGGTGGAAGTTCTGGGAGTCGGCGACGACCAAGCACGTCACGTTCCTGTTCACCGACACGGACTATCCGCGCTGGATTCTCAACACCGCGATCGTCGGCACGCTCGTCGTCATCATCACGCTCGTCGTCGCTCTCCCCGCCGGGTACGCCCTCGCGCGGTACTCGGGGAGGTGGGGCCAGACCGCCGGCGTCGCGATCTTCCTGGTCTACCTGGTCCCGCCGACGCTCCTCTTCCTGCCGATGTCGCGCTTGATCGTCGAGCTTGGGCGGCTCCCCGGGATCGACGACCAGCGCGGCCTCCAGGACTCGCTCTGGTCGCTCGTCCTCGTCTACCCGTCTTTCACGATCCCGTTCGCGACCTGGCTCCTGATGGGCTTCTTCAAGACGATTCCTCAGGAGCTCGAGGACGCCGCGCTGATCGACGGATGCTCGCGAATCCAGGCGCTCGTGCGGATCGTGTTCCCGGTGTCGCTGCCAGGGATCCTGACGGTGGTGATCTTCGCGTTCTCGCTCTGCGTGAACGAGTTCATCTACGCGTTCACGTTCATCTCCACCTCGGAGCACCGGACGATCTCCGCGGGTGTCCCGAATCAGCTGATCCGCGGCGACGTCTTCTTCTGGCAGTCGCTGATGGCGGCGACCCTCATTCCCAGCATCGTGCTCGCGCTCCTCTACAACGTGTTCCTCGACCGTTTCATCAAGGGGTTTACAGGAGGCGCATTCCGCTAGAGATCGCAATCCGAAAGGAGGCGTGCTTTGGCAAGGACAGTCGACGAGCCGAACGAGCAGAGGGCGGGGATGACCCGCGGTGCCCTGCTCAGGAGAGGGACCGCAGCAGCGTTTGCGGTCAGCATGTTCGGAGCCCTGAACGACCGGGCGCTCGGGTTCTACGGCCCGCTCAGGTTCGCCCACAAGCAACTCTCGGGCGAGCTCAGGATCCTGCAATGGGATCACTTCGTGCCGGCGTACGACAAGTGGCTCGACGGCACGTATCTCAAGCGGTGGGGCGAGAAAAACGACGTGGACGTCAAGATCGACCACATCAACAACGCGCTGCTGTTCAGTACCGCGTCGTCCGAGGTCGCCGCGCAGAGCGGGCACGACCTCTTCCAGTTCCTGTCCCCGCCGTCGTCGTTCCAGAAGCAGATCGTCCCTGTCAACGACATCGTCCAGGAGGTCACGAAGAAGCTCGGGCCGATGTCGAAAGTGGGGCAGAAGAGCACGTTCAATCCCAAGACGAAGAACTACTTCGCCTTTCCGGACAACTACGTCCCGGACCCGATCCAGTACAGGGGCAGTCTCTGGAACCAGATCGACACGCCGGTGCGGACATGGGAGGACATCCGGAGCGGCGCCCCCAAGCTGAAGGCCATGGGGCATCCGGTCGGCCTCGGCATGTCGAACGAGATCGACTCGAACATGCTCCTGTTCGCGCTCCTCTACTGCTACGGCGGCTTCGTGCAGAACGAGAACAACCAGATCGTGTTCGGCAAGGGCTCGAACCGGAAGGGCGCGATCGCTGCGCTGACGCTGATGCGGGACATCTACAAGAACGGCATGTCGGACGAGGTGTTCGCGTGGACTGCGGCGTCCAACAACCAGGCGTTCCTGGCTGGCAGGCTGTCGCTCGCCGAGAACGCGATCTCGATCGCCCGCTCTGCGGAGGACTCCGGCAACCAGACGCTCTCGGACGACACGTGGCTCGCTCCGATCCCCCGCGGCCCGGTCATGCGGATGGGCAACGAGCACGTGATGGGCGTCTACGTGATCTGGAAGTTCGCCCAGAACAAGGCGGCGGCGAAGAAGTACCTGGTCGACCAGCAGCTCGACTACCGCGAGCACTTCCTCCAGAGCAAGTTCTACAACTTCCCCGGTTGGACGGGCGCGATCAAGGGCGGCTTCAAGTCGATCCGCAAGATCGCGGCGGCCGACACGCACAAGCCGCGCGGCAAGTACACCGTCCTGACGACGATCGCCGAGAAGTACACCACGAACATCGGGTATCCCGGCTACTCGAACGCGGCCATCGACGAGATCTTCAACCGCTACCTCGTCCCGCAGATGTTCGCCCAGGTTGCCCAGGGGAAGCTGACCCCGGGTGAGGCGGTGACCGCCTTCGACAAGGAGTTCCAGCGCATCCACCGCAAGTGGGCGAACCAAAAGCTCGTGTAACCGCCCACGCCGCGCGCAGCTTCGAGGGCCTCGTCAGTCGAGGCCCTCGGTGTCTCGCAGGGTGCCGTCGAGACGATCTACGCGGCGGCCGACGCGGCGACGGCCGTGTCGGGCGCCGGTGCCACCGGGGTGTTGGACCTGAGCGTCGGCCGCTGCGTGGGGCGCACCGTGTCGGCGACGCCGCGCTTGCGCGGGCCGCGAACGGCGAGCAGGAGCTTCGCGCGCGCCATGGCGGTCGCGCCGTCGATCGGGACGATCCTCGAGCCGAGCCGCTCGGCGAGCGTGTAGTCGAGCGTCACGTCGCGGAGCCGCGGGCTGCGGAACGCGACCCGCAGCACCTCGCGCGCCTCGAGGCGTCCCTCGAAGTTGGGCGTCACCTCGAGCGCCTCACGGATCGCCGTCAGCTCCGCCCGCGTCCACCGAACGCGCACTGCCCCCTCATGCCGCATGTCTATGACGCTAATCGCGCCTGCTGCACCACGTACTACCCGGTCGGGTGAATCGACCCCCCGATCTGGGTAGGGGCGCCATACGCGTGCAGCGCCTCCGGCACGAGCCCTTCGTAGGTCTCGAGGATCGCCAGCAGCACCCGATCGGTGACGACGGTGCCGTTGAGCGTGTGCGGGGGCACGAGCCCCTCGGGGGAGCGCCAGCGGATGCCGAGGCGGCGCGCCTGGAAGTCGGTCGTGTTCGAGCAGGAGGTGACCTCGCGGTAGCGCCCCTGCGACGGGAACCAGGCCTCGAGGTCGATCTTGCGCACCGCGGAGGCGCCGAGGTCGCCCGCCGCGACGTCGACGGCGCGGTACGGCACGCCGAGAGCCTGGAGCAGCTCCTCCTCGAGCGCCACCATCCGCTCGTGCTCCCCACGCGAGTCCTCCGGGCGCGTGAACACGAACATCTCGACCTTGTTGAACTGGTGGACGCGAAACATGCCGCGCGTGTCCTTGCCCGCGGCGCCCGCCTCGCGGCGGAAGCAGGTCGAGAAGCCCGCGTAGCGGATCGGCAGCGCGTCCGCCTCGAGGACCTCTCCCATGTGCATCCCCGCGAGCGCGACCTCAGACGTGCCGGTGAGGTAGAGGCCGTCCGCTTCGAGCGCGTAGATGTTCGTCCGCTCGGTCGGGAAGAACCCCGTTCCCACCATCGCCTCCTCGCGCACGAGCACGGGGGGAAGGACCGGGGTGAACCCCGCCCGCGACACGTGGTCGATCGCGAAGCGGTAGAGCGCGAGCGCGACCAGGGCCGTGTCCCCGACCATGTAGCCGAAGCGGGAGCCGGACAGACGTGCCGCGCGCTCGAGCTCGAAGCGCCCGATCTCGGCCGCCTCCCTCGTCCCGCCCTCCCGGGGCTCGCCCACGCGGCGGAGCTCGGCGGCGTCGTCCTCGCTGTCCCCGTCGGGAATCCCCTCGTCCGGCGGGTTCGGGACGTCGAGCAGGGCGGCGTCCCGCTCGGCCTCCGCGGCGGCGAGCGCCTCCTCGGCCTCCTTCAACTCGACCTTCACGCGCTGGAGCTCCTCGAGCTGCTCGGGAGTCGGCTTGCCGCGGAGCTTCGTCCGCGAGCGGAGCTCGTCGACCCGTGGGACGAGCTCGCGCCAGCGCGCGTCCGCCGCGAGCAGGCGGTCGAACGCCTCCGCGCCACCCTTGCGCGCGAGCGCAGCCCGCATGGCCTCGGGCTCGGCGCGCGCTGCCTTGAGGTCGATCACGCCAGAGAGTCTAGGACGGCCTCGATCACGGTCGCGACGCCGTCGTCCTCCGGGCCAGCGCACGTGGCGTCGGCGATCGCCAGCAGCCGTGGATGGCCCCGCTCGATCGCGACCCCGAACCCGGCTGCGTCGAGCAGCTCGACGTCGTTCTCGCCGTCTCCGAAGGCGACCAGGTGGGCGAGGTCGATCCCGAGCTCCGCCGCTGCGAAGGTGATGCCGGAGCCCTTGGTCACGGAGGGGTTGCCGAGCTCGAGCATGTGCGGGAGCGAGGTCGTCACGAACATCCTCCCGTCGAAGCGTCGCTCGAGCCCCGGCCGGATCTCCGCGAGCACCGGCGGGTCGGCCACCTGCACGAGCTTGGTCGGCGCGCGGTGGAGCCAGCCGAGCAGATCACCGACCTCGGTCACCGGGAGGTGCTGGAACACGGAGTAGGCCCGTGAGTACTCGGTCTCGCGGGCGACGAACAGCTCGTCGTCGACGTAGACGTTCGGCGACAGCCCGAGCTCGGCGAGCGTCGCGACCGCCTCCCGGGCCACGTCGAGCGCGAGCGGCACGTGGAGCAGGAACTCGCCCGAGCCGGGGTCGACCACCGCTGCGCCCTGGTAGCAGACGACCGGCTCGCCGATCGCTGCGTCTCGGAGGTACGGCGCCACCGAGCGGAACATCCGGCCGGTCGCGACGAGCACGGGGATGCCCGCCTCCTGTGCGCGCGAGATCGCCGCGCGGGTGCGAGGCCGGAGCACGCCGTCGCGTCCGATCAACGTGCCGTCGAGGTCGCAGGCGAACGCCTCGACGACGCGCGGCAGAGCCTCGGGGCGGATCAGCCTCCCGCCGACGACGAGACGAACTGCGCGACGTCCGCGATCTGCTGCGGCTCGAGCTGGTCCTTGAAGGAGGGCATGCCGCCCTGGCCGAGCGTGACGCGCTGGACGACGAGCTCGTACGAGGGCTTCGCCTGGTCCAGGTTGGGGCCGACGGTTCCCGTCGAGCCGGCGGCGGAGAGGGTGTGGCAGGCCGTGCAGCCGGCAGTCTCGAACACCTGCTTGCCGGCGGTCGCGTCCCCGGTCAGCTTCAGGGCCGGCAGATCCGCGTTCTCGCCCCCGGTGGTCTCCTGGGGCAGCGTGCCCTGGACGGTCTCGGGGCTCGCCGTGACCTCGCCCTCGCTGCAGCCCGCCGCGACGACACCGAGCCCGACGACGACCAGCGCGAGTGCGAGAAGGGCGGCGGGGCGGCGCATCGCGCGCAGTCTATCCAGCCACATCGGCGCGTCGTGCGCGGTGCGCTCGAAGCGCCAGAGCACGAACGCCGCGACGGCGCCCATGCCCAGCACGTCGCCGGGCGTGTCGTTGACGAGCAGCGAGACGACGAGGCCGACGAGGATCGAGTCCGTCAACGGGCCCCGCGGCCGGCGGGTGGCGACGAACACCAGCACGGCGAGCGACGCGAGCGCGGCGAATGCGGGTCCGACCCCGGCGAACGTCCGGCGCGCGGAGATCTCCAGGCGGTCGGCGAGGTCGCCGAGGACGGCGCCCGGCCCGTCGCCGACCGCGTGCGTGACGTGGCTCGAGCCGCCGAGCGCGGCGTCGACCCCGACGAGCAGGGCGCCGACGGCCACGACGCCCCCCCCGACGAGCGCGAGGCGGGCGACGCCGAGACGCCTCCCGGTCGTGCGTAGTGCGAGGGTCGCGTAGACCGCGAGCAGGACCAGCAGGCCACCGCCGTCCGCGCCGAACCGGCTTCCCGCGACCGTGACCACCGCGAGGGTGGCGACCGCCGGCCAGGCCCGCCCCACGCGGGCGACGCCGAGGATCGCGGGCACGAGCAGCATCGTCTCCAGCAGGTTCGAGACGCCGTAGAAGCGGCCCGCCTGGGACGGGCCGAACGGCGAGAGCGCGACCGACTCCGGATCGAGCCCGAGCGCGAGGAGGTACGCCGCGAGCACGGCGGCGCAGGCAGGGCCGAGGGGTAGCGCGATCGCCGCGGCGACGGAGAGCGCGACGACCCACCACCCCGCCAGCCAGAGGTTCGCTGCGAGCGCGACGAGCAGTACGCGCGGCGCCAGACGCGGCGCGAGCACCGCCGCGACGTACGCGAGCGCGCCGACGAGGAGCGTCAGCGGCAGGCGGATGCGGTCGTTCCGCTCGATGCGGCGCTCGAGCCGCTCGAGGGTCGCGACGGGGTCGGAGACCGAGACCACCTCGAGCTTCCCGTGCGCCACGTCCGCCAGCGACACCAGCCCGTCGATCCGGGTCGAGTCGGAGGTCAGCACCCCGAGCAGGCCCGGCGTGACGGCGATCGGATACCGGTCGTTCTCGCTCCTCCCCGGCGGCGGGAGCACCACGAGCGTGTCCGGCGGCGGGCCACTCCCGAGCGTGATCAGAGGCCTTCCCGCCGCGGCGCCGCCGAGCAGGGAGCTCTCGACCCGGCCGGTGAGCAGCGTGTGGAGCGCGCTCTCGCGGGTCACGGTCGGCCCGGCCCCGGGCACCGCGAGCCCGATCGCGCCGCTCCCCGCGTATCGGTCGAGCGGGAACGGCTGGACGACATGGACCGCGGCGGCTGCCGGCCCCGCCACGGCCAGCCCCACGAGGATCCCGGCGAGCGCGCGTCTCACGCGGGGAGTCTCGCGAAGCGAGGCGCATCCGCGTAGCCTGTGACCGTGGTCATCGAGAGCTCCATGGACTCGCGCTGGCTGTCGAACGCGTTCGTCGTCGGCGACGAGCCGGGCGGCGTCGCGGTCTTCGTGGACTCCGGCGCGCCGCTGGAGCCGCTCCTGGAGGCCGTGGAGCGCGAGCGCCTGACCCCGACGCACGTCCTGCGTACGCACGGCCACCCGGATCACGTCGAGCACGAGGAGGAGCTGACCGGACGTTTCGGCATCCCCGTCGTCACGGGCTCCGTCGACACCGGAGGCCTGCGGGTCGAGTCCATCCCGACCCCGGGCCACTCCGACGACGGCGTCGCGTTCGTCGTCAACGGCGACGTCTGCTTCACGGGCGACACCCTGTTCCGGGACGCCGTCGGCGGCGGCCCGGCCGACGTGGTGCGCGACTCCGTGATGGAGCGGCTCATGACCCTGCCCCACGAGACCCGTGTGCTTCCCGGGCACACCGTCGAGACGACGATCGGCCGCGAGTGGGAGCGGAACCCGTTCGTGCGCTTCTGGCGCGGGCTCGAGGGCGAGGTCGGCTCCCGGTGCCGGGTCGGCGGTGTCGACGGCGTCGTGCTCGTGGAGTCGCCCGACTACGACGGCAAGGGGAAGCTCCTCGTCCGGCTGGAAAGCGGCGAGGAGCGGATCGTCGGCGCGTCCCGCGTCGAGCTCCTGTGATGCTAGTTCGCAAGCAGGAATCCGCGGGAGCGGATTCCTGCGCTCGGATCCCCGCCTTCGGCGTGGCACACCCCTAAAGGCGCCCGCTGTCGCGGTCGCGACGTGCGTCACCTCCCCGGGCGAACGTCGGGCTGTACTCGCCGGCCGCGTCCGCGACGGACGCTACGGTCCAGCGCCCGTGCGTCTCGTCGTCGCCCGTTGCGAGGTCACGTACACCGGCCGCCTGACGGCGTACCTGCCGGAGGCGGTCCGGCTGCTCGTCTTCAAGGCGGACGGCTCGGTGCTCGTCCACGCCGACAGCGGCGGGTACAAGCCGCTCAACTGGATGACGCCGCCGACCGTGATCGAGGACGGCGAGGGTGTGATCGTCGTGCGCAAGCGGGCCGGGCGATCGGAGGACCGGCTCGAGATCCGGATCGCCGAGCTGCTCGCCGAGTTCGAGCACGAGCTGGGGGAGGACGCCGGGCTCGAGAAGGACGGGATCGAGCGGCACCTGCAGGAGGCGCTCGCCGGGCTCCCCTCGGCCGTGGAGCCCGGGCTGCGCCTCGTGCGCCGGGAGTGGCCCACCGACATCGGCCCCGTCGACCTCATGTGCCGCGACGCCGACGGGGCGTGGGTCGCGGTCGAGATCAAGCGGGTGGGGACGATCGAGGCCGTCGAGCAGCTCTCCCGCTACCTCGAGGTCCTCCAGCGAGACGCGGCGCTCGCCGCGTGTCGCGGGATCCTCGCCGCGGAGTCCGTCAAGCCGCAGGCGCGGACGCTCTGCGCGGCACGCGGGCTCGGCTGCGTCGAGGTCGACCTCGCGACGCTCCGCGGCGAGCGCGAGCCCGACCTGACGCTGTTCGAGGCGTAGCCGGCGCGGTCAGGGGCGGACGGCCGCCTTCAGGTAGTCGCGCGGAGGGTCGTCGAACAGCGAGGCCACGCCCTCGAGCCCGACCTCGTGCG
>Ga0210120_1000092_pt1 | contig 22317 bp, 15 predicted proteins | sample Goodyear_PhragA__FD_184868 | JGI IMG/M metagenome (GOLD analysis project Ga0210120, IMG submission 184868) | Wetland microbial communities from San Francisco Bay, California, USA, that impact long-term carbon sequestration - Goodyear_PhragA_D2... | ecosystem: Environmental > Aquatic > Marine >... | reverse complement strand
TGACGTAGAGCGGCTGCGCCGCAGCGATATGCAGCGTGATATCCTTTACAAAGTCGCGGAAATTCTCATTTCTCGCCACGAAATCAGTCTCGCAATTCACTTCCACCAGCACACCGACTTTCCCTTGGAGATGAATGTACGAGGCCACGATGCCTTCTTTTGTCGCGCGTGTGGCTTTATTCGCCGCGGTGGCGATGCCTTTAGTGCGCAAAATAGTTTCTGCCTTTTCGAGGTCGCCGCCGCTCTCGACAAGAGCGCGCTTGCAATCCATGAAACCGGCATTGGTTTTCTCGCGAAGTCGCTTAACGAGTTTCGGATCAATTTCAGTTGTTGCGTTCATATGTATCGTTAGGCCTTTGAAGGTTTAAAGACATGAAGGTCCGACGTGAGCGGTCACCAACCGCAGGCGTCGAGCAGCAGGTAATCTCACGCCGAAACGCCGGCCATTTCGACCTGTTCGCGAATCCGCGCTTCGCTACTGGCTGAAACAATCGCGTCGACCAGCTTTTGCAAAATCACGCGAATCGCTCGGATTGCATCATCATTCCCGGCAATGGGATAGTCGACGAGCTCGGGATCGGCATTGGTATCCACGATAGCAACCACAGGGATTTCGAGGCGGCGTGCCTCGCTGACGGCATTTTGCTCACGGATCGTATCGATCACTACCAGGACATCCGGCAATTCGGACATGTCGAGTATCCCTTCAAGATTGCGCCTGAGCTTCGCCGCCTCGCGATTCAAAGCGGCGAGTTCCTGTTTGCCCATTTTCTTGTATTCGGGCGACTTCTCGATCTGCTCGATGTATTTCAAGCGACCGATGCTCTTGCGGATAGTGGTGAGATTAGTCAGTGTGCCGCCCAACCAGCGTTGGTTCACATAGAATTGCCCGCACGCCAGGGCCGCTTCCTTAATCGCTTCCTGCGCTTGCTTTTTGCAGCCAACCAGCAGAATCCGGCCGCCGCGGCGCGCCACGTCCTGCAGAAACTCCGTCGCGCGCCGAAGTTGCCTCACGGTTTCATCAAGATTGATGATGTAAATCTGATTGCGTTGCTCAAAAATGAAGGGCTTCATCTTTGGATTCCAACGCTTCGTCTGATGTCCAAAATGGACACCGGCTTCCAATAATTCAGGCACTAATTCTGTTGTATCTGCCATAAGCGAAAATTCCGGGAAAGGGGAACTCCCGGAGCGGGACGCAGAAGATGCTATACCCAGCGCCCGTACGCAACCTGAAATTCACCGCTCACGCTGTGTCCATTTCAGCCCCGGGGCGAGCCGCTCTTGCGATGGGATTCCTGCCCTCGTTCGTTTGCCGAGCCAAATATGGAGGATCAAAAGGAACGGCAGCGCCACACCTACTCCCAGATGAATCCAGCTTGTCCAAGCACGGAGGCTTTCACCGCCAGCATAATAAAGCCCATATCCTGTGACGCTCAGAACGGCAAATGTGGTGAGAAACAGCGAGCCGTTGCCCCGATTCCGACGGGCGCGCCATGCGAAACGAACGTGCCCGGTAAGAAGCATGCCGATCAGCACCAAAATCGCCATGGCAGCAGCGCCGTGGACTTTCAACGCCCAGGTTTTCGCGCCGATCTCAAAATCGCTGGGCAAAGGCACAAGATAATTCCAATACGCCCAAGCCACTCCACTCCAAAAAAGAAGTGCCAACACGGTGTAGAGAAAATATCTCTGCAAGCGCTTCAAACGAATCGAGTCCGGTCGGAGGTGTCGCATGATGAGTGAAACATCCATGATGGCGCACCATCGCCCTCGAGCAACAACGCATCCGCCCTATACTGCGCCAGCAAGCCGGCAGCTTTTTCACGCACTGCGAAGACGACTTTGGTTAGCGCATCTGCAGTCATGCATTCAGCCGCAGCCACAGTCACGCCGGTCAATTCGCGGGCGGCCCGGCCGGTTCGTCCATCCAGTAACGGGCTCACCCAGCGGCCACGGTTTTTTCTGCGGGCAAAATAGGTTCCCGAAGTGGCGATGGCGCGCCCGCACAATCTCACCGTGCCGGCAGCACGAGTCGGCTCGGCCGGATTACGCACGTGCACGAACTGCGACACCGGTCCGAAAGCGCGCAGATCGCCCCCGGCGTTTACGATCCCCGCAATTGCGCCGTTGCGCTTCAGGGCGTCGACCCCACGATCCACAGCGAAACCCTTGGCGATTCCCCCAACATCAATCGTTATAGGGCGACGAAATCGGACATGGCCGTTCGTTTGGAGAACGATGTCGTGCCAATTCCCGCTGCCATCACCGCCAAGGGAATTGCACTTCGGAAGATAATTCCATTTTACCAACTGCCCGGCCATTGTGATGTCGAAAACACCATTACTATTGCGCGAAAATTCCTGAGCGGATTTCAAGACACGCCATGTCCAGGGATGAACGCGCACGGATCTGCCAAATGCGTCGCTATTCAACTGAGAAACATCGCTATTCTGGTCGTGAAAACTCATCAACCGGTGGACCCGGGCGATGGCCGCAAACGCCGCTCTGACGGCGTGATCTAAATCGACGGCGTTAGGTCCGGACGCTTGAATCTCCACCAAGGTGCCCAGTAACGGCCGGCACCGGCGAATCTCTTTTTGGCCGTTCGTTTTCATTCGCTAGCTTCGTTTGAGCGCGATCTCGTAGAATGCCAGAAGGCGTTTAACGCCATCCGTGATATGACGGCAGCTCAGAGTCGCGCCGCTGATGTTTTTGATATCTTTATCCAGTTTCAAAGGCGATTGGCTCGTCTTGCCCACGAATTGGGAGCGCCAGCCTTCATTACGAATTTCGCCTCCATAGGTTTCGCGATAATCCATTACTTCAATCTGTTTTACTGAGCCATTGGCATTCAGGCCAACCGCATAGGTGATAAACTCGTGTTTGCCGACGACTTCATCGACGATGAACCAGCCGCCGCCGTTCACGTGCCAAACCTGTTGTTCGTCGTGCAATACTCGCACGCCGCTAGCATGCTCGATGGCTTTCCGTTGAGCCGCCGACAGTTTCACCGGCGAGGCCGTCAACGATTTGCCAGGAAAAATTGCGCGCTGCGCTTGATCTACTGTCAGGTATTGAACCGCAAATGTGGACGGGGCCACCAGCGCGGAAATCGGCAGTGCGATGAAAGCAAATTCCGATTTCATCCTCCGCTAAAAGTTAAAGCCGATTTTCAGGCGCACGTAATATTCCTCGTGTTCGTCACCGAAAATGTAGCCGTCATGCGCGGCAAACTCCTTGTTATCTTGACTGAAAGCCTGGCCGATTGGCAGTTGACGAAGGAAACCAACGCTGGCCCACCAGCGCTCTCCGCCGTAATGGATGGTCGGGCCAACGAAGTACGCCGAGTGCTCGTGTATGGTGGCGTTGGCAAATTCATGATGGTTCCAAAATTCCAGGCCGGCTGACCAATTGGGAATGAAGCGATACGAAATTCCAGTGAACCATTCGAAAACACCGTCACGTTCCCACTCGTCTTCCTCTTCCTTCTCGAATTCGAGTTCGTAGTTGATGTTAAGCGCCCAAACAAGTCTGTCCTCGAGCCAGTTTTTTTGCAGAAGGATTTTCCATTCCAATTCAGTTTCCTGATCGCCAATGCTCGGCTCGAAATAAAGCGCGAGTCCTACCGGAGCTTTGTATGGGCTGAGCAGTCGATAAATCGATTCAAACGAAACCGATTCAAAATGGTAACTGTCGAATGGCGTCGCAGGATTGTGTCCCGCGTGGACGTCCTCGCCACCGGTCTCGTACACACCGGGCAAGCGTCTTTTAGGATGGACCGGATTTGCCACCGGAACATCGTCGTTCGCATAGACATAGTGGTGATTCAGATATAGCGCGATTTGAAAATCATTGGTCACGCCGTATTCAAACTCCTCACGAAAATCAATCACGCCATAGCTGCCGTGTTCCTTCTCCCAACGCGACGTGATCCATTGCTCGAATTCGCCATGACCTTTTGGTGTGAGATCAGTGGTGTAGGTCCAGGCAAAAATTGCCTCATGTCCTTTCGCACCTGAAACGCAAAACAATAATGCGGCCAAAGCTGATAGAAATTTCATTCGGGCCATGCTTAACATGTCCCGCAAAATCCTGCTGCCGGACGGTTGCCAATTTTTGACGCCGGATTGTAACGCAATCCAAGGCGTCCAGAGCAACGCGTCGCTAACAGGAAATCTTCGAATGTTTCTCGGCGTACCTCGCCAGCACCCAGCACAGATCCGACAGTCGGTTCAAGTACCGCAATATCTCCGGATTGAAATGCTTCTCTGTCGCGCTGAACGCGGCGATGTGCCGCTCGGCGCGGCGGCATGTTGCGCGAGCAAAATCCAGCGCGGCAGAAAGAGGAGTTCCACCGGGAATGACCCAGTCCTTCGGATATAGCGATCGATCTTTCTCCAGATCGAAAATGACCGAGGTAATCCCGTTAACCATCTCTGGCGTGGTAGAATGAAAGCCGTCTTTTAAGAAGCGTTCTCGATCGGGCGGCGCCGTTGCCAGTTCGCCCATGACCACGATTAAATCCTTTTGAATCGCCAGGATTTGATCTGAAAAAAATCTATCTGTGGCAATGGATCGAGCCATGCCGAGCGCTGCACTCAGCTCATCGATGCATCCGTAGGCGTCCACACGGGGATCGGTTTTTGACAACCGGCGCCCGTACATGAGCGAGGTCTCACCTTTGTCGCCGGTCTTGGTGACGATGGACACGAAGCCAAATTGTAGGGCGTTTCTACAAAACGCCAACCGCTAGTTGGCCTCTCAACACTGGCACTACAATTACTGTTCGCGCCTAACCAATCGCGGGCTGCGCTTCAGTTTCTTCCATCACTGGCGCGCCAATTGGTTCACCTTTTTCGACCAGTTTGAGCTGCCGATGGTTCGGAAAACCAGTTCCTGCAGGGATTAAGTGACCCATGATCACGTTTTCCTTGAAGCCACGGAGCCTATCGATCTTGCCCAGGGTGGCCGCTTCGGTCAGAACCCGCGTCGTGTCTTGGAATGAGGCCGCAGAAATGAAGCTGTCGGTTTCCAACGAAGCCTTGGTGATGCCAAGCAGCACCGGAACAGCCTCCGCCGGTTTGCCGCCTTTCTCTACAACCTTCTTGTTTTCTTCGTCGAAATCGAGCTTGTCGACCTGGTCGCCCCATAGCAGCGAAGTATCGCCAGGATCGGTGATTTTCACCTTGCGCAACATTTGGCGCACGATGATTTCGATGTGCTTGTCGTTGATCTCCACACCCTGAAGGCGATAGACCTCCTGCACTTCATTCACCAAATGCTCCTGTAATTCCTGCGGACCGCACACCTCCAAGATTTCATGCGGCACAATCGGGCCCTCAGTGAGTTGCTGACCTTTCTTCACGAAATCGCCTTTGAATACGATAATGTGTTTGGTGAGCGGGATCAGATGCTCTTCCTCGGCACCGGTATCGGGATCTTTCAGAACCAAACTGCGCTTGCCCCGGACGGTTCCGCCCAATTCGACTATGCCATCGATCTTGGCGATCTCAGCCGCGTCCTTCGGTCGGCGGGCTTCAAATAATTCGGCAACCCGAGGCAGACCTCCGGTGATGTCTTTGGTCTTTGCGACTTTTCGTGGTGTTTTCGCCAGCAACGCGCCTCCGCGCACTTTCTGGCCTTCCTCGACGATGACGTGGGCGCCAGCAGGAATAGAATAGCTGGCGAGCACTTCCTTTTTATCATCCACGATGACTACCTGCGGGTGGAGATCTTCCTTATGCTCAATGACCATGGTGCCCATGAGACCGGTCGCCTCATCCACTTCGCGTTTGATCGTCACTCCGGAAATCATATCGCGGAATTCAATCTTCCCGCCCTTATCGGTTAGGATCGGCACGTTGTACGGATCCCATTGCACAAATGTCTCGCCCTTTTTCACGGAGGCACCATTCTCCCTGGAAATGACTGAGCCTACGACGACATTGTAGCGCTCCAGTTCGCGGCCTTCTTCATTGTGTACACCGATTGATCCGTTCTTGTTCAACACGATCCAACTGCCATCGAGCGCCTGAACGGTTCGCAAATCGTTAAACTGTACGGTCCCATCATTCTTCGCCTTAATGATCGGTTGCTTAAAAGTCTGGCTCGCCGTGCCACCGATATGGAATGTGCGCATCGTCAACTGTGTGCCCGGTTCGCCGATGGATTGCGCTGCGATGATTCCGACGGCTTCACCGAGCTTCACAAAATCGCCGGTAGCCAGGTTTTTACCGTAACACATTGCGCATACGCCCCGACCACACTCGCACGTGAGAACCGAGCGAATCTTAAGTTGCTCAACTCCGATTCGCTGTAATTCAGCTGCGATCTTTTCGTCCACGTACTGGTTGGCTTTGACAATTTTCTTCTTCTTCTCAACAGGGTCGGCGATGGTTTCGCAGCTCACCCGGCCAATGATGCGCTGGCCGAGGTCGACAACTTCCTCGTCGCCTTCATAGATAGAACGGACAACGATGCCGTTCACTGTTCCACAATCGTCAGCCACGATGATGACGTCCTGCGCCGCATCGACGAGTTTGCGCGTGAGATAACCGGAGTCCGCAGTTTTCAGCGCAGTATCGGCTAGACCCTTGCGCGCGCCGTGAGTGGAAATGAAGTACTCGAGAACGGTCAATCCTTCGCGGAAATTTGATGTAATCGGACGCTCGATAATTTCGCCGCTCGGCTTCGCCATCAAGCCGCGCATGCCGGCGAGCTGACGCACCTGCTGGCGATTCCCGCGTGCGCCTGAATCGACCATTAAAAAGATGGGGTTGTACTCCTTCCGATCCTGGTTTCCCTCCAGCTCACGGAACATCACGTTTGAGATCTGATCACCAGCGTGCGTCCAGATATCGATGATCTTGTTATAACGCTCGCCGTCGGTGATAATGCCGCGACGATATTGCTGGTCCACTTGTTTGACCTGCTTGTACGCGTTCTCCAGCTCCGATTCTTTTCGTTTTGGAATGATCATGTCTTCGATTCCAATTGAAATGCCGGCGCGCGTCGCTTCGTTGAATCCCAGCTCTTTCATTTTATCGAGCGTTATCACCGTGACTGCCGGGCCGGCGATTTGGTAGCAGCGCCAGATGATCTCGCTGAGCTGTTTCTTGCTTGCGGGTTTGTTGAAAAACCCGAGCTCTTTCGGCCAAATCTGATTAAAAATGACGCGACCAGCAGTGGTCTCGAGGACGCTGAGATCGGAATTTCCAAAAATGGTTTGTACGCCCCGATCCGGATTCTTGAACAAAATTCGGTCATGCGTTTTGATTTTGCGCTCGGCCATTGCAAATTCGACTTCCGATGCATCGGCAAAGAGCGGCAGATGTCCATCCTTCTTCGGCGTCCGCGGATTTTGCGTCATGTACGAGCAACCAAGCGTAATATCCTGGGTCGGCGTGGTGATCGGTCGACCGCTTGACGGCGAGAAAATGTTATTGGGGGCGAGCATCAGCATGCGCGCTTCCAGTTGCGCCTCTACTGAGAGCGGGACGTGCACCGCCATCTGGTCGCCATCAAAGTCAGCATTGTAAGCGGTGCAAACGAGTGGGTGAATACGGATGGCTTCGCCCTCGATCAATTGCGGCTCAAAAGCCTGAATCGAGAGGCGGTGCAAAGTCGGCGCGCGATTGAGCAGCACCGGATGACCTTTGGTAACTTCGTCGAGAATGTCCCATACTTCGGGCGTTTGCCGTTCGATCATCTTCTTTGCGCTGCGCACCGTGTGTACATAACCGAGATCTTTCAACCGGCGGATGATGAACGGCTCGAAAAGGACCAGCGCCATTTTCTTCGGCAGACCGCATTGATTCAGCTTTAGCTCCGGACCGATGACGATCACGGAACGGCCCGAGTAATCGACGCGTTTACCTAACAAGTTCTGACGGAAGCGACCGCCTTTGCCTTTGAGCATGTCGCTCAGGGATTTTAGCGGACGATTGCCTGCACCGGTGACGGCGCGTCCGTGTCGGCCGTTGTCGAACAAAGCGTCCACGGCTTCCTGCAACATCCGCTTCTCGTTCCGGATGATTACGTCCGGCGTCTTTAGCATGAGCAAGTTCTTGAGCCGGTTGTTACGATTGATCACGCGACGATAAAGATCGTTCAGGTCGGATGTCGCGAATCGCCCACCTTCCAAGGGGACCAATGGGCGCAAATCCGGCGGAATCACCGGCAGCACCTCCAGGATCATCCACTCGGGGCGGGCGCGCGAACTTTGGAAGCCCTGAACAAGCTTAGTACGTTTCGCCAGTTTCTTGCGAATCTGCTTGCTCTTAGTAGCCCCCATCGCTTTCTCCAGCTCTTTGTTGAGCTTGTTGAGATCGATCTCAGATAGAAGCTTCTTGATCGCTTCGGCGCCCATGCCAGCCACAAAATCTTCGCCGTATTGTTCCTGGGCCTCACGGTATTCGACCTCGTTCAACAGTTGCGTCTTCTGCAAGGGCGTCTTGCCGGGATCAATGACAATGTAATCTTCGTAGTAAATCACGCGCTCGAGTTGACGCGCGCTCATATCCAGCATGAGTCCGATGCGCGAGGGCATGCACTTGTAAAACCAAATGTGCGATACAGGAACCGCCAGTTCGATGTGGCCCATACGCTCCCGCCGGACGCGCGCCAGTGTCACTTCCACACCGCAGCGGTCGCAGATCACGCCTTTGTGCTTGATGCGCTTGTATTTTCCGCAAGAGCATTCCCAGTCACGGGTCGGCCCAAAAATCCGCTCGCAGAAAAGACCGCCCTTTTCCGGTTTGAACGTGCGGTAATTGATTGTCTCCGGGTTTTTTACTTCCCCTTTGCTCCACGAACGCATGGTGTCGCTCGAGGCAATGCCAATCGCCACTTGATCAAAACCCACTGGGCGCTCTTCGCCCACTAACTCACGCCAGGAATGTTCGTTCATGATTTTTCCAAATAAGTTGTGAATCCAGAAACTACGCCACGCTCTCCATGAACGTGGGCGCCTGGCTGCCGACCTTGACGTCGAGGCCCAGGCTTTGCATTTCCTTGATCAAAACGTTGAATGATTCGGGTGTTCCCGCCTCCAGCGAGTTGTCGCCCTTAACGATCGACTCATAAATCCGGGTGCGACCCTGCACATCGTCCGATTTAACCGTCAGCAACTCCTGTAATGTGTAGGCCGCGCCATAGGCTTCGAGTGCCCAGACCTCCATCTCGCCGAAGCGTTGTCCGCCGTATTGCGCTTTGCCGCCGAGCGGCTGTTGAGTAACGAGCGAATACGGTCCGACGGCACGCGCGTGGATCTTGTCTGCAACAAGGTGGCCAAGCTTCATCATGTAAATGTAGCCAACCACTACTTCCTGATCGAACGGATCACCCGTGCGTCCATCGAACAGCCGCGCCTTGCCGTTCTCCTGCACCCAGGTGTAGCCCTCCTTCTTTTTCGCCTGATGCAAATAGTCGCGGATCTGTTTTTCCTTGATCCCATCGAACACCGGAGTCGCCACTTTGAATCCGAGTGCTCTCGCCGCAACGCCAAGATGCGTTTCCAAAACTTGCCCTACATTCATGCGGCTCGGGACGCCTAACGGATTAAGCACGATATCGACCGGTGTTCCATCTGCCAGGAACGGCATGTCTTCCTCAGGCACAATGCGCGCAACAACGCCTTTGTTGCCGTGACGGCCTGCCATCTTGTCGCCGACACTCAGCTTACGCTTGCTGGCGATGTAAACTTTGACTTGCTTGATAATTCCGGGTTCGATTTCCTCCCCGCTTTCCACGCGGTCGGTCGCCCGATCCCGCTCAAGCTCCAGCTCTGCGAATTTATGCTCGTAAGTGCCAATGATTTCTCGAATCCTGTTCCGAATCGGGCTCGGATCGATCTCAATGTGATCGTGAGCCGTCGCCAATTTCCGCAGAAGCGTCTTGGTGATTTTGCGATTAGCCGGAATGATGATCTCACCGGTCTTGGCGTTTACCACGTCGAGAGGAATTTTTTCGCCCAGCAGTACATTGGACAGTGAATCGGTAAGCTGTTCAATTAGGCCCTCTCTCTTGCGCTTATGATCTTCGCCAATGGTCTTAAGCTGCCGTTTGGTTTCTGCAGGAGTGAGTTTCTCACGCGCGATTTCGCGACGGGATGACACTTTCACATCCATCACGATCCCGTAGGTCCCGGAGGGCACGGTGAGTGATGTGTCTTTTACATCCGCCGCTTTCTCACCAAAGATTGCGCGAAGCAGCCGCTCTTCCGGAGCCAGTTCTGTCTCGCTCTTCGGCGTAATTTTTCCAACCAAAATATCGCCTGGCTTCACCTCGGCGCCCACTCGCACCACGCCGTCCGGCCCCAAATTGCGTAAAGCTTCTTCACTTACGTTGGGAATATCGCGCGTGATTTCCTCTGGCCCTAGCTTCGTATCGCGAGCGCCGATCTCGAATTCGTCGATGTGAATGGAGGTATAAACGTCCTCCTTCACGACTCGTTCGGAGATCATGATGGCGTCTTCAAAGTTGTAGCCGTTCCACGGCATGAACGCGACCAGCACATTGCGACCCAATGCCAGCTCTCCACAATCCGTGTTCGGCCCATCGGCAATAACCTGGCCGCGTTTTACGTGCTGACCTTTGCGGACGATCGGTTTTTGATTCACGCAAGTGCCGGCGTTGGACCGCATGAATTTGCGCAATTCGTAAACGTAAATTCCAGCCTCGGGATCGGTTTTTAGTTTCCTTTTGCTCTCCGGCATGTGGCCGTCCTTGGTAACAACAATTTGATCCGCTGTAACCGACGCGATCTTGCCACTTTCCACCGCAAGCACGACTGCATGCGAGTCGCGCGCCACTTTTTCCTCCAGACCGGTACCCACCAGCGGCATCTCTGAAACAATCAGCGGCACGCCCTGGCGTTGCATATTAGAACCCATCAACGCGCGATTCGCGTCGTCATGTTCCAGGAACGGAATCAGACCCGCTGCTACCGAAACCAACTGCTTCGGCGAAACGTCCATGTAATTCACCTTCGACGGATCGACCTCAAGGAAATCGCCCCGATAACGGACAGAAACCTTTTCGCCAGTGAAATGGCCGCGACCGTCGATCGGCGCATTTGCCTGCGCAACAAGGTAGTTCTCTTCCCGATCGGCGGTCAAATAATCGATCCCGTCCGTGACGCGGCCGTTTACCACTTTGCGATACGGCGTTTCGATGAAACCAAATTCGTTGATGCGCGCAAACGTGCTCATCGAGCTGATGAGCCCGATGTTTGGGCCCTCCGGCGTCTCGATCGGACAAATACGACCGTAATGCGACGGATGAACGTCGCGCACTTCGAACCCGGCGCGTTCGCGACTAAGTCCCCCAGGGCCGAGCGCGGATAGACGCCGCTTGTGGGTTAATTCCGCAAGAGGGTTCGTTTGATCCATGAACTGCGATAACTGCGACCGGCCAAAGAAATCCCTGATCACGGCGCTTAGTGCTTTAGGATTGATCAGTTTTTGCGGTGTCATCCCGTCCACATTGATGTCGAACAGGGTCATCCGCTCCTTTACCAGACGCTCGGTGCGAGCAAGACCCACCCGGCACTGGTTCGCCAGTAATTCCCCGACGGTGCGTACGCGCCGGCTGCCAAGATGATCAATATCATCAAGCGTGCCTTCGCCGCGCCGCAAATTGATCAAATACTTGATGGCCGCGATAAAATCTTTGTCCGTCAGGATACGCTCGGCAGGGTCGACTTCGATGCTGAGCTTCTGATTGATTTTGTAACGGCCGACTCGGCCGAGATCATATTTTTTTGGATCAAAAAAGAGTCGCTTGAGCAAAGCCCGGGCATTGGCCACTGTCGGTGGATCGCCCGGACGAAGGCGGCGGTAAATGTCCTTAAGCGCCTCCTCCTGGTCGTGCGCCGGGTCTTTTCTGAGGGCCTTCACGATCGTGTCATCATTCGAGATATCGATGACTTTCACTTCGTGAATATTGAGCGCCATAATCTGGCGCACGGTCGCCAAAGTCAGCGGCTCAAATGCCCGCGCGACTGTGACTTCACCATCGCGGATTTCCGCTGTAAGCACTTTGCTGGCGAGCTTTTCTTCATCCAGTTTCTCGCTCAGTTTGAGGTCTTCGATGTTATAAAAAAGTTTGATGACGTCCTCGTCGGAGCCGTAACCGAGGGCTCGCAGAAAAGTGGTGGCCAAAAACTTCCGGCGGCGTTTGCGCCGGTCCAGATAAATGTAAAGCAGGTCGGCGGTATCGAACTGCACCTCAATCCACGAACCGCGGTCCGGGATGATCCGGAAGCTATAAAGCACCTTCCCGTTAACGTGAACCGTGGATTCAAATGCGATCCCAGGGGAGCGATGCAATTGGCTCACTACTACGCGCTCCGCTCCGTTGATGACGAACGTGCCCTGCGGGGTCATCAACGGGATTTCACCCATATAAACCTTCTCTTCCTTGGTGCCTTTTTCTTCCCGTAATTGGAATGTTACGTGGAGCGGCGCGCTGTAGGTTTGCCCTTCGCGCTGCGCTTCAAGTGGCGATAATTTAGGTTCGCCTATATCGTAGTGACTGAAATCGAGAACTGCTTTCTCGTCATAGCTCTCGATCGGGAAGACTTCTTTGAAAACAGCCTGAAGCCCCTGATTTTTCCTCTTTGAATAAGGGACGTCTTTTTGAAGAAAATCGACGTATGAATTAGCCTGAACCTCGATCAGATTCGGCGGTTCGATGGCTTCCTTGATGCTTCCGAAATAAATGCGTTCCGACATAAGTGTCTAAGCTCACGAACTAAACCTCTCACCGACCACACCAAATCGGGGCCGATGGAGGCGGATTTTACCGGTTCCGGGATGGGCGAAGGGCGCAAAAATGCCATCAAAACGGTGACCTGTCAAATTGACGATCTCCGTCTCGTAGCCGGTAATATAATTTGCCTTATCAGCGCTTGGGTAAAAATACGTCTGGCGGGCTGTGACTGGTTTTAAGTTTATTGCCACTCTGACGCCGCGCAACCAATTTTGATGATGCGAGGCGCACAAAACTCGATGTTTATTTGATTTCGACCTTTGCCCCTGCGGCCTCGACCTTTTTCTTGATCTCCTCCGCCTCCTGCTTGGTCACACCTTCCTTAATTGTTTTGGGCGCGCCTTCAACAAGCGCTTTCGCCTCCGCGAGCCCGAGTCCCGGGACCGCGCCGCGGACTTCTTTGATGACCGCAATCTTGTTTGCGCCCATCTCCGTAAGGATCACATCAAATGTGGTTTTCTCCTCAGCAGCCGGAGCGGCACCTCCAGCAGCCCCTGCAGCCGGACCCGCAGCGACAGCCACTGGGGCAGCGGCACTGACACCCCATTTTTCCTCAAGTTGTTTAACCAACCCAGCAATTTCCAGAACCGACATGTTACTGAGTTGCTCTACCAATTTATCTGTATCTGCCATTTTAGTTTTTTTCCTCCAGTTGCCGCCTTCGAAAGCCTTCGAAGAATTAAAGCCGATAGCCACCGGCTCGGACAATTTCGTTGTTTCTGTAGCCGTGGCCTGTAGGCCGCGCGTCGCACAGCGACGCCGCTACAAATCTTTATGCAGCCGGAGCTCCCTCCTTGTTCGCTTTCGCATTCAATAAGCGCGCTAATGCAGCGGCGGGCTCATTCAACAGACGCACCAAACGCGTCGCAGGCGACAAGAGCAATCCCAACAATTGCGCTTGCAAAATTTCTCGTGCTGGCAATTCCGCCAATGCTTCTAATTCAGCCGTAGAAAGCGTTGCACGCTCCACAAAGCCAATCTTCAGTGCCGCTAATTTAAACTCGCTCGCGAATGTCTTAAAAATCTTGGCCACCGGCGCTACATCCGCCTGCCCTATAACTACGGCGGTTTGGCCCGCGAATTGGTTTCCAACATCCGGAAAGCCGGACTCCGACATCGCACGCTTGAGAAAACTATTCTTCACGACGTGCACTTCGGCGCCCGCGGGCTCCAATCGGCTGCGCAGTTCGCTGAAATCGGCCACCTTCATCCCGCGGTATTCGGTTACGAGCACAAAAGGCGAGCGTTTCAACGTTTCCGACAACTCTAAAACAATGTTGGCTTTTTCGGGTCGCATAATCGTCGAGGTAAGTAAGTCCGGTGTTAAGTGCCGCTCGAATATGGCGCCGGATCGACACGGACACCCGGCGACATGGTCGCGCTGATCGTTAAGCCTTCGAGAAAACGACCTTTCGCTGTAGCCGGGCGAGCTCGCACGACCGCTTCAATGACCGCGTTCGCATTTTCTACCAAAGCGTTCTCTTCAAACGAAAATTTTCCAACGGGCACTGCAACGTTGCCATTCTTGTCGAGCTTGAATTCTACCCGTCCCGCCCTGACTTCCTGTACCGCTTTGGCGGTGTCATCGGTGACCGTTCCTGTCCTCGGGTTAGGCATCAAACCGCGTGGGCCGAGAACTTTACCAAGCTTGCGTACCTCTGCCATTGCTGTCGGCGTCGCGATGGCCACATCAAAATCCTGAAAACCTTCCTGACATTTCTGAATCAAATCTTTCATCCCAACAAATTCCGCGCCGGCCTCCGTTGCCGCTCTGGCCGCCTCGCCTTCCGCGAAAACAAGTACCCGCACCTGCTTTCCGCTGCCATGCGGAAGCGGACAAGTCCCGCGAACCATTTGATCGGATTGCTTCGGGTCGACTCCCAGGCGAAATGACAGAGTCACCGTTTGATCAAATTTTGTCGGCGGAAATTTCTTCAGCGTAGCGACCGAATCGGCGAGTGCATAAGTCTTGGTTCGATCCAGGTGCTGCGCCGCGGCGCGATAACGTTTGCTTCGATTTGTTTGCATTACTCGGTGCAGTTCAAATGCCTGTCGTTGGCTAAACGGCGAGGCTCCTGCTTAAAAATTATATCGCTCCAATTCAGGAAGCGGGACACGGAACGTAGCGGTTATCTTTGCCTTGTCAAAGGCTTGCGCCAACAACGTAAAGGGTGTCAATCGGCCGGGATTACGGCTTCGTCCGATGATTTTGTCGGATTGGCAGCTCTTTGTACCGCCGTCTGCCCCTGCCGAATGATCTTGCCTTCCTTCATCACGAACACGACGTGCTCGGTCGCGGTAATATCCGCGGTCGGATCTCCCGGAATTGCAATCACGTCGGCCAGTTTCCCTTTTTCCAGCGTTCCCACTTTTTGAGCAATCCCCAAAAGCTCGGCATCGTTTGCGGTAGCTGATTTCAATGCATCGATTGGCTTCATGCCCAGATCTACCATCAATTTGAATTCTTTGGCGTTTTGTCCGTGGGGAAACACCGCCGCGTCCGTTCCAAAGGAAATTTTGACCCCAATCTTTACGGCATTGCGAAACATGTCGGATCGAGCGGCCGTAGCGGCCTTGGCCTTGGCCTGCAGTGCAGGAGGATAATTTCCGATCTTGCCCATGATCCATTCGGACGCCATGAGCGTGGGCGTAAGAAATGTTCCCTTTTTTTTCATTGTCGTCAGCGTTTCCGGTTTCAGGAAAGAGCCGTGTTCAATTGAATCGACGCCTGCTTCAATGGCCTCTCGCGCCGCCTCGTCGCCGTGACAATGAACGGCGACTTTCTTGCGCAACCGATGCGATTCATCGACCAGCGCCGCCATTTCCGCCGGGGTGAACTGAGGAGTGTCCACCTCATCGGCAAGAGAAAGAACACCGCCGGAAACCGCAGCCTTTATTACGTCTGCGCCATTCTTTACCTCAAAGCGCACCGCTTTGCGGATCTCATCGGGGCCATCCGCAATGCCATCTGTATAATCCGGCTCACGGCCAAAAAGAAAATCGCGAAATCCGTTGGTCGGATCAAAGTGACCTCCCGTAGCTCCGATCCCTTTCGTCGCGACCAACATTCGCGGACCGACAATCACGCCCTTATTGATGGAATTGCGTAACGCGACATCGACAAACTCGCGGCTGGCGACGAAACGGCTGCCCAAATCTCGCACAGTGGTGAATCCGGCTTCGACCGTCGCCCGTGCGTATGTGGTGGCGATAATTGCCTGTTCCGACACGTTGAGATCGAGTTCTCTCAGGCGACGCTGATTGTAATCCCCGGAGAAATCGAGCGTGAGATGCGTATGGGCATCCATGAATCCCGGAGAGAGCGTCGCGTCGCCCAGATCGATTACCCGCGCGTCGCCGGGGATTGGCAGATTGCTTCCTGCATCAACAATCTTGTCACCCTTTACGATGACCACGCCGTTCTGCACCAGGGTACTCGCTTTCCCATCGAACATCCTCGCAGCCTTCAGTGCTATTAGGTCCTCAGCGGCGTGCGCCGACAAGACCAGGGTGACGAAGGCTGCAAGCACGTAACAGGTGATTTTCATGCCGTCGGTTTAAAGGCAACGCTCGACCATGACAAGGGAGGAATGTGAAAACCGGAATCGCATTACCGATTTTGAAGTTTCGTCGTACTCTCCGCCAATCCTTGTCGGGCTGTGGCCGATTTCGGATCCAGCGCCAACGCCTCTTTGAAGGCGACAACAGCCCGCTCGTGTTGATTGAACATGGCCAGGTACCGCCCACGATTGATCAGCATCCTTATGTACGCGGGCAAAACCTTGAGCTTGGCCACATCATCATTCGCAAGCCGCACTGTTCCGTCGGCTAGTCCGCGCATTTGGAGATGCGGATCAGGGGAATCGTGAAAGCTTTGGTCGGTTGAGAGATTGAAGACCAAACCTTCCGGAACAAGTTGATAGTTTTGCGGAATCCATTGGGTCAAGTAGCCGTTTGTTTTGTCGGCCGACAACACGTCATTCGTCATGTAAACCGGGGCGACCTTGATTTCATTTTTGACCATTGACTGAATCATTGCCAGAAATGCCATGCTAATCCTTTGAGTAAGCTCTGGTCTCCGGTTAAAGGAATCGGGATCCAGCTCCCATCGTCTAAGGAGATCAACGTATGGATCGATCTTATCGCGCGATCGCTCGATCAAGCCGGGATGTGCGTATTTCAGATAATCGAAATACCACGAACGCCGCAGCAAATTGATGTCTACCACCTTCACGTCGCGCCGGAGTTGTTCTATCTCCTGCGCATAAAACATTGGCGACACTACTTGCCAGTCCTGTGTCAACAACATGCCATCGGGCGCGATGGTGCTGAAAAGGTTGTGAACGTAATCTTCCGCAACGAAGTAATGCTTGCGATTGTTGAACGGCCAATTTGCAGCGAACGCCGTCGCCAATGTGAACGCAACAGCGATCGTCCCAAGAACGTACGTTGTGCCTGCACCGGCACTCTTGGACCTGCTAAGCTGAAGTAACCATCGACTGCCGAACCCTGCAGCAATCGCAATCGAAATGAATGCGGGTAAATAGTAAGCATCTTTGTCCTCGGCAATTTCGTAGCTGAGCGCGTAGCCCAGGTCGGCGATCACGATCAACAGCAGAAACCAGGCGGCTGTGCGATCACGCTTGTAAGCAGTGGCAAGTCCGGCGAGAGCCAGGAATGGAGTTAAAGGCAGCCACGGATACCCAAATTCACGCAACGCCATTCGACAGAATTCAACAAACTGCGTTCCCATTGTTGCCGGCGAAAAAGAAAAGAACACGCGATACTGCCGGCCGGTGATATGCCACCAGATTTCCTGGAGTGAACGCGGATCGCCCCAGTTCATCACCGGGGAGTGTGAGGCTGCCAACGGCAAATACGCGTAAACCGCTACAAGGCCGCCGATAGAAATCAGCGCGGCAAACGATAGTCGACGGCTAGTGAAAAATTTCAGGCCTTGCGTTGTAAAAACAAGCGCGGCAATAGCCGGAAGTGTCAGTCCCACCGTGACGTGATGAACACCGAGCGCGAGGCCGAATACGAAGGCGGCTGTATAAATCCACGCGTCGTACGTCGTGACCGCAGCGCTAGCATCTCTTCGAGATTCAACAATTCGGCGCCGCCAGCGAAGAACCAGAAAGAACACAACGAGAATTAGAAATGCATTGAGAGCATAGACTTCCGTGATCGTCGCGTACGACCAGAGCGTCCGGGAAAATGCCATGAGCAACCCCGCGCAGAGGGCGGGCGCCAATATCAAAAAGCGGTCGCCGGTTGGTTGCTCACCTTTCCTGCTCTGGTGCGCAGCCTTACCGTTTCGCTTTGGCGCACCAGTACAGCAGGCTGTCATCAGCAACTCCGCCACAACAAGAGTCAGCATTGCGCAGGCCAGCGCCGCGAACAGCGCGGAGGAAAAATTGATGGCCATGGCCACATTCCGGAATGGGAGTAGCGATGCGAGATGAGCGAGCATCACCCAGAGAGGAAAACCCGGTGGATGCGCGACTCCCAGCCCTCGAGCTGCCACGATCAATTCGCCGCTGTCTACAAGCGTAACCGTCGGTGCGAGCGTCACCGTGTACAGCAGTATCGCCACCAGAAAGACCGCCCCGGCGCAGATCAGTTCCGCTCTCGAGTCCGCTACGCGATCGGAATTCATCTCCCGGGCAGCCTGTTTTTGAGGCTGCCCACGCTTCGAGAGTCCCTGAGCCATGCGCTATCGTCTCGCAAACTGCCTTTCCTGCAAACGAGGAAAGAGCTGCGAGTCTCCGTGTTGCGTTTCGCTGCTGCAAAGAACCCTTGTTTGGCTCGTATGCTTCATCTTCAATACCCAAAATATGAAAGTATCGATCTACGTTTGGATGCTGTGCCTGGGCTTGAGCCCCTGCCTCGCTGCTCAAGCTCCAACTCCCGCGCCATCACCGGCGCAACCCTCCGCGGACTACGATCTGCGCTGGGGCGTCAAAATTCCGATGCGCGACAAGGTCGAACTCAATGCGACCTTGTATTTACCCAAGACGCGAGATGGTTCGCCGCCAAAGACACCGGTGATTTTCACGCTCACTCCGTACATCTCAGATACTTACCATGCTCGCGCGGCTTACTTTGCATCCCATGGTTACGCGTTCGCGCTTGTTGATGTCCGCGGTCGCGGAAACTCTGGCGGCGAATTCGAGCCGTTCGCGAATGACGCCCGAGATGGATATGACATAGTCGAATGGCTTGCCAAGCAACCGTTCTGCGATAGCAAAATTGCCATGTGGGGCGGATCGTATGCTGGCTTCGACCAATGGGCTACCGCGAAAGAATTTCCGCCACACCTTGCGACGATCGTTCCGGCGGCAGCCGCGCATCCGGGACTGGATTTTCCCTCTAGTAACAACATCGGCATGACGTACGACATGCAATGGTTCACGCTCACCAGTGGTCATACTCCACAGGATAGACTCTTCGGCGATCAAAAATTCTGGCGCACAAAATTCCTCGACGCTTATAAGAAGCACCTTGCTTTCAAGTCGCTCGATTCGTTTGTCGGAAATCCGTCGGTTAATTTCCAGCGCATCCTCAAACATCCATCGCCCGACGCGTACTACGACGCGATGGTCCCGACGCGCGAGCAGTTTCAAAAAATCGCGCTGCCTATCCTGACAATTACCGGGCAATACGACGGCGACGAGCTGGGAGCGCTCACATATTATCGGGACCATCTGGCGAACGCGTCGTCAGTCGAACGCGCGAAACATTTTCTCATCATCGGCCCATGGGACCATGCCGGCACGCGCACACCCACGGATGAAGTCGCAGGTGTAAAGTTTGGTCCGGGCGCAATTGTCGATCTCAATGATCTGCACCGCCAGTGGTACGACTGGATGATGAAAGCTGGCTCGAAGCCGGCATTCCTCAAAAACCGGGTCGCATATTACTTGCTCGCGCCCGGAAACTCCGGCGCGAACGGCGAATGGAAATATGCTGACAATTTCGAGACCCTGGTTGCCAATCCAAAAACTTTTTACTTCGATTCGAAGAATGGCGACGCAAATGGTGTGTTTCACTCCGGCGCGCTCACTGAAAAATCAGCGGTCGAAGGCGTTGATCAATTCACTTACGACCCACTCGACATAGGCCGCGGCGAAAATGTCGAAGGAACTGACCCGAAAGAGAAAACCATTGCAATCGACCAGACCTACGCCTTGAGCATCGGCAAGGATGGCCTGGTGTATCACACCGATCCATTGCCAAACGAGACACCCATGATTGGTTGTCCGGCTGTTAAGCTGTGGCTATCGATCGATACCCCCGATGTCGATCTGGAGTGCGATCTTTATGAGATCCAGCCGGACGGCACCAGCATCATTTTGTGGAGCGACCTGCGCCGGTTGCGCTACCGCGAGTCGTTGCGCCAGGCTAAGCTCGTTAAACCTGGCGAGATCGTGCGATGCGATTTCAATCCCGGTTTGTTCGTGGCACGCCGTTTGATGAAAGGCAGCCGGCTGCGGCTGGTTGTGAGCGCCGTGAATTCGATTCTGTGGCAAAAGAATTATTGTTCGGGCGGAATCGTTGCCGACGAAACCGCAAAAGACGCGCGCACCTGCAACGTACAGGTGTACCACGACGCTAAGCACCCCAGCGCAATTCAATTGCCATTGCGCTAGCATTGTCCAGTGTGCCAACGACCCTACGGGAGCGGGTCAGTTTTTATGAAAAATACCTGGGCGGCAGTTGTTGTTGCTGCGTTTTTGCCAGGGACAGCCTCGGCCGCAACCGAATCGCTCGACAAACTGGCGACTGATTTTTGGACGTGGCGCGCGAAATACGCACCATTCACCGGCGATGATGTCAATCGGATGGAGCGGCCCGGTGGCATACGGGATTGGTCCAAGGCGAGCATTGATCGGCGAGGAAAAGACCTGGCTGGATTTGAAATGCGCTGGAAGAGGGTCGGTTCGACCCAGAGCAAGGGGCCTATCCCTCAGGAGGTCGATTTCAAGCTCATCGGCTCGGCATTGTCGCGTGTGCGCTGGGAACTCGACGGAAATCCCCGCTGGAAACGCGACCCGAATTTTTACATAGAACAGACACTCACCGCGCTCGCGGAAGCTCTGACAGTGCCCGCGCCCTACGACGACGTACGCAGCGGCGAGATCCTTGCGCGCATCGAAAATTTCCCGTCGATCCTGCAGCAAGGTTGGGAGAACCTTGAGAAGCCGCCTGCGCCGTTCGCCGCGGTCGCGATCAACCGGCTAGAGGGCATTCGTGAGCGTCTCCGTAAAATGGCGAAGTCACTCGCGCCATCAACAACTCTAACTCCTGACAAATTGGATAGCGCTTGCGAACGCGCGGCCGATGCATTGGAGAAATTTCAGCAGCAGCTCAAAGAGAAGCTTCCGAGTCTTCCTCAACAAACCGCGCTTGGTCGCGACGCGTACGTCTGGTTTTTGCGCAATGTCGCGCTGATGCCGTTTTCGCCCGAGGAATTGCTGGCAATGGGTCGTCAGGAATGGGACCGCGCGGTGGCATTCGAGACGTTTGAAAAGAACCGCAACAAAGATGTGCCGGCGCTCAAAATTGCGACGGACATCGATCGCTGGATTAAAGACGCAGCTGCGAAAGAAATTCAAATCCGACGATTTCTCGAAGAGCGCGCAATCCTTACTGTTCCGGATTGGGTCCAACATTACACGCTTCGATCGACTCCGGAATATCTGGCTGCTCTCGGCTTTACTGAAGACGATGACTTCACGTCGCCTTCGCGGCTGAAGGAGAACTGCATCCGTTACGTGCCTGAGCCGTCAGAGAAACTTGGCTATTTCTGGCGCGCGACAGCGATGGATCCGCGGCCGATTATCGTTCACGAAGGAATCCCCGGCCATTATTTTCAGCTGTGTCTCTCGTGGAAGAACGAGGATCCAATCCGGCGTCACTACTACGACTCGGGTGCTAACGAGGGGATCGGCTTTTATGCCGAGGAAATGATGTTGCAGGCCGGTCTTTTCGATGACAGCCCCCCTACGCGCGAAATCATTTACAATTTCATGCGGCTGCGCGCGCTTCGCGTCGAAGTGGACGTCAAACTCGCGCTCGGCGAATTCACGCTGGAACAAGCCGCGAAATATCTAGGAGAGAAAGTCCCGATGGACGAAAACACAGCGCGCCAGGAAGCGATCGCATTTTCCACAGGGCCTGGTCAGGCCATCACGTATCAGATCGGGAAATTACAGATCCTGAAATTTCTCGCCGACGCGCGGATGCAACAGGGCGACAAATTTAATCTTCGCGCCTTCCACGATTTTCTTTGGAAGAACGGCAACGCGCCGATCGCGCTGCAAGAGTGGGAGTATTTGGGTGTCCCAAAAAATCTCCCTTAATATGGGATCGCCGCACTGTTTACAAACGGCGGTAACCCTGGTTGCAGCTACTAATCCACGACTTCCAAGCCCATTTGCCGGGCGGTGCCGGCGATGATGCGGAAGGCGGCTTCGTCGTCACGCGCGTTCAAGTCTTTGCGCTTGGTATTGACGATATCCATGACTTGTTTGCGCGAGA
>Ga0210120_1000091_pt1 | contig 22378 bp, 19 predicted proteins | sample Goodyear_PhragA__FD_184868 | JGI IMG/M metagenome (GOLD analysis project Ga0210120, IMG submission 184868) | Wetland microbial communities from San Francisco Bay, California, USA, that impact long-term carbon sequestration - Goodyear_PhragA_D2... | ecosystem: Environmental > Aquatic > Marine >... | reverse complement strand
TCGGGCTGCTCGACGGCGCCTTCGCGCCGCTCACGCCGGCCGAGGAGCTCGAGGTCGGCCGTGCCGCCGCCACGGCGGGCAGCCACACCCGGGCCGTCGCGGCGTTCGAACGGGCGCTCGGCACCGGTTCCCGCACGGCACCGGGCGTGGGGCTCGGCACCGCCGAAGACCGTTTCGCCTACGCCACCGAGCTCACCCGGCTGGGCCGCCACGCCGATGCGGCGCCGCAGTTCGCGCTCGTGCGGGCGCCGCGCGAACTGGCCGCCTCCGCGGCCTACCAGCGCGCCAGGGCCCTGGTCCGCTCCGGCCAGGAGGCGCTGGGCCGCACGGCGCTCGCGCGTGTGCTCCAGTTGCATCCGCAGGACACCACCGCCGCCTCCACGGCCCTCTTCCTGCTCGGCGATCTCGCCTCCGATGACCGCGCCGACGCGCGCGCGCGCGACTACTACCGTCGGGTCGTCACCCGCTATCCCAGCAGCCGGTTCGCGCCGACGGCGGCCTTCCGCGCGGCCACGATCGCGCTGCTCGCGGGCGATGCCAGCCCCGCCGCCGCCGAGTTCGACAGTCTGGCCCGGCGTTACCCGAAGAGCGAAGAGGCCGGCGCCGCGACGTACTGGGCCGGCCGAGCCTGGCATGCCGCGGGCGACACCGCCACGGCCCGCGCCCGGTGGGAGTCACTTGCCGCGGGCGACCCCGGTTCCTACTATACCGGCCTCGCCTTCCGCCGGCTGGACCGGCCCATGTGGACCCCGCCGGCCGCCCCGGACAGCTTCGTCCCGATTCCCGGCGCCGACAGCGCCATGGCGCGGGCCGCGCTGCTCGCGCGCCTCGGCCTGCCGACGGAATCCCGCTGGGAGTACGACCGGCTGGTCCGGCAGAGCGATACGTCGTCGGAGCGCCTGCTCGCGCTGGCCCACGCGTTCCGCCGGCACGGGCTGGCCGCGCAGGCCATCCAGCTCGCGCGCCGGGCCGTGGCGCTGGGCGCACCGTCCGACTCGCGCACCTATCGGCTGCTCTACCCCGTCGTCCTCGAGGACGCGCTCCTCGCCGAGGCGCGCGACCACGGGCTGGATGCGGGGTTCGTCGCGGCGCTCATCCGCCAGGAGTCGATGTTCAATCCCACGGCCACCTCACCGGTCGGGGCGCGGGGCCTGATGCAGGTCATGCCCGATCTCGGCGGACGGCTGGCGCTGTCGCTGGCCTACCCGGTGTGGGACCCGGTGCTGCTCTACCAGCCCGACGTGAGCCTGCAGCTCGGTACCTACCACCTCCAGGAGCTGACCGGCCGGTACGCTCAGACCGTGCACGTGCTGGCGGCCTACAACGCCGGCGCGAGCCGGGTCGAGCGCTGGTCGCAGCGCATCGGCGTGGACGATCCGGAGGTCTTCACCGAGCGGATCCCCTTCGCCGAGACCCGGGGCTATGTCCGGGCCATCCAGCGCAACCGGGACATCTACCGCGCCCTCTATGCGTGGGCCGCCCCCTGAGGCTGGCACCCCGGGGGGGACCTTCTTAACTTTTTGGCGTTCCCACCACCAAGGCCGCTCCGGGTTGCTCGATTCCGCTCGCTCGCTGACCGCTCTCGACCGCATTGGCGAGGGCATCTTCGCCCTGGATTCCGGGGGGCGCATCTCGTACGCCAACCGCGCGGCCCTCGACCTTCTCCCGGCGCTCACCGGCGCGGGCGGTGAGCTCATCGGCACCGTAGTCTGGGACGCGTCGCCCTCGTTCGCGCAGACGCCCACGGGTGTGGCGCTCCGGCGCGCCGTGGACGAAGGGGTGCCGGTCGTCCACAGCGTGCGGCATCCCGTGTCCGGCGGGCTGATCGAGCTCCGGCTCTTCCCCTCGAGCGAAGGCGTGAGCGGGCTCCTGCTGCAGGCCGGCCGGCCGCGCGCCTCCGACGTGCTCGACCGCGTCAGCGACCTCTACCTCGCGTGCGACGAGGAGTGGCGCCTCACGCTCGTCAACGCCCGCGCCGCCGACTACCTCCGCCTGCTCGGCCCCGACCGCGGCGACCCCGTCGGTCGCTCGGTCTGGGACGCGATCCCCGGCCTGGTGGGCTCGCGCTTCCAGGCCGAGGCGTTCCGGGCGATGGTCGAGCAGGCCGAGGTCGAGTTCGAGGGCTTCTTCGCGCCGCTCAAGCGCTGGTTCTCGGTCCGGATCACGCCGACCACGGACGGGATCATCGCCTCCGCCCGGGACGTCACCGGCTGGCGCCAGACCCGCCGCGTGCTGACCCGCGAGGCCGAGCGTCTGGCGGCCGTCATCGACACCCAGCAGGCGGTCGCCACCGCCGGCCCCGATCTGGCCGCGGTCATGCGCGTGGTGGCGGAGCGGCTGCAGGCGCTCACCTGGGCCGGGGCGGCCGGCGTCTTCATGCCCGAGGACGGAGACCTGGTCCTGTGCCAGGCCAGCGGGTCGGGCCGCGCGCAGATCGGCCTCCGCCTCGAGGCGGCGTCGTCGCTGGTCGGCCGGGCGTACACCTCGGGCGAGCCGATCCGCTCCGAGGACCTCACGCTCGAGCCCGGGGTCGACCGGGCGGCCATCGAGGCCCTCGGCGCGCGCTCGGCCATCGTCGTGCCGCTCTGGACCGAGCAGCAGGGCGTGCAGGCCGTCGTGGCCGTATGGTCCGACCGGCCGAGGGCCTTTCACGACGTTCACGTCCACACCATCCGTCTCGTCGCGGGGCTGCTGTCGGCGGCCCTCGAGCGCGCATCCGCCTTCGCCGCGAACCAGATGCTGCTCGCCGAGCGCACCGCCTCGCTCGCGGCCATCCGGGCCGGCGAGGAGCGCTTCCGGACCCTCGTCGAGTCGATCGACGACGTCGTCTTCCGGCTGGATCGCAACCAGCGCTGCGTCGACATCTTCGGCCGGTGGCTCCGGCGCGAAGGCTACCAGCCGGCCAGCTTCCTGGGGCGCAGCACCACCGAAATCGTGGGCCGGCAGGCCAGCGCCGTGCACGAGCGGGCCAACCTCCGCGCGCTCGCGGGCGAGTCGGTGACGTACGAGTGGACCCGGGAGTCGCGGCGCGGCACGCGGCACATGCAGACCACGCTCTCGCCGCTGCGCGGCGCGCACGGCGAGGTGGCGGGCATCGTGGGTGTCGGCCGCGACATCACCCAGCGGATCGAGGCGGAGCAGCAGGTCCGGCAGGCGCAGAAGATGGAGGCGGTGGGCCGGTTCGCCGGCGGCGTGGCCCACGACCTCAACAACATGATGATGATCATCCTCGGGTTCTGCGACTTCCTCCTGGGGGCGCTCGAGCCCGGCGACGACCGCCGCGCCGACGCCGACGAGATCCGGAAGGCCGCCGAACGCGCCATGCACCTCACCCGCCAGCTCCTGGGCTTCGGGCGGCAGCGGGTCGTGGCCCGGGAGGTCATGAGCCTGAACACGGTGGTCGAGGGCATGGAGCGCATGCTGCGCCCGCTGCTGGGCGAGGACATCACGCTGCTCACCGGCCTGGCCGCCGGCCTCGGCGGCGTCGAGGCGGACTACGGCCAGATGGAGCAGGTGGTCATGAACCTGACCCTGAACGCGCGCGACGCGATGAAGCAGGGCGGGCAGCTCGCCATCGAGACCATGGACGTGGAATTCCCCGAGGGCTACGCGTACCAGCACCTCGGCGTGGACATCCCGGGCGGGGCATACGTGCTGCTGGTCGTGAGCGACACGGGACACGGCATGTCGCCGGAGGTGAAGTCACACCTGTTCGAGCCGTTCTTCACCACCAAGCCGACGACGCTCAATACGGGGCTCGGCCTGGCCACGGTGTACGGCATCGTGGTGCAGAGCGGCGGGTACATCTGGGTGGACACCGCGCCGGACCAGGGCGCCAGCTTCAAGATCTGCCTGCCGCGGGTGCTGGTCGACGACATCGCCGACGCCGTGGCCGAGCGGGCGCCGGCGCCGGCGCGGGGCTCGGAGACCGTCCTGCTGGTCGAGGACGAGGACGCGGTGCGGGTGCTGGCGTCCCGGGTGCTCGCCGACCAGGGATATACCGTGCTCGAGGCCCGGAACGGCCGCGAGGCGCTCGGCGTCCTGGGGCGGCCAGACCACGGCATCCAGCTGGTCCTGACCGACGTGGTCATGCCCGACATGGGCGGCGTGGAGCTGGTCGAGCACCTCCGCGGCAGCCATCCGGACATCCGCGTCGTCTACATGTCGGGGTACACTGAAGGGGACAAGCTCCAGCCGGCCGTGCGCAACTCGCCGTACCCCTTCCTGCAGAAGCCGTTCTCCCCGGGGAACCTGGCGGTGCGCATTCGGGAGGCGCTGGACCGGGTGGGGCGGTGACACCCCGCCGTCATCCCGAGCGGAGCTAGGGACCTTCTCCACCCTTCCGTGATGTGGCTACCGTACATCTCCACCCCAGGAGGCGAGCCATGCAAAGCAAGGTCAAGCTCGCCGGCCATCCGGCGCACCCCATGCTCATCGTGTTTCCGCTGGGACTGCTGTCCACGGCCCTGGTATTCGACATCATCTACCTCGTGACCAGCGTCGCCCGGTGGACCGAGGTGGCGTTCTATCTGGTGGGCGCCGGGCTGGTCGGCGGCGCCGTCGCGGCGGCGGTGGGGTGGACGGACTGGGTGGCGATTCCCCGCGGCACGCGGGCCAAGCGGGTGGGACTGGTGCACGGCGTCGGCAACGTGATCGTGCTGGGGCTCTTCCTCCTGAGCTGGCTGCTCCGGCGCCCGAATCCGTCAGAGACGCCGACCGCGGCGATCGCGGCCGGGCTCGTGGGGATCGTGCTGGTGACGGCGACGGCCTGGCTGGGCGGCGAGCTGGTGAGCCATCTGGGCGTCGGCGTGGATGACGGGGCGAATCTCGACGCGCCCAACACCCTGTCCGACGTCCCGCCGGCGCCGCGGCCGCGCGGGCCGGACCGGCGGAAGCAGCCGGGGCGCTAGTACCTCCGCTCCCACGGCCGGTACCCGATGGCTCCGTTCAGCCACCGCACCAGCGGCACGAGCGCCGCGAAGTCGCGCTCGAGCAGCGCGGGCAGGCGGCCGCTCGTCGCCTGGGCCTCGGTGAGCATCCGGGTGGCGGTGAACGACTTGTACCGGAGCCACCGCTCGGCGGGATGGCCTTCGGCGTAGCCGCGCGGGAGCCGGCTCAGCATCGCCGTCCGGTCGAGGGTCTTGAACCGCCGGCGGAAGACCGGCGCCCGGACGATCTCGTCCAGCCCCTCGGGGTCCGCCGCCAGCGCCTCGCGGATCTTCTCCAGCGCGGCGCGCGCCGGCATCCAGATGCCGCCCGCGACGAAGCACTCTCCGTCGGCCAGCTGAAAGTAGAGTCCGGCGCCCGCGCCCTCGGCGTCGTGTCCCGCGCCCCGGCCCGCGTCGCCGTGGTAGAACTGGCAGGCCGCGTTGGTCTTGTAGGGCGACTTGTCGGCCGAGAAGCGGACGTCGCGGTGGATGCGGAAGATCGAGCGCCGCGGGTCGCCCACGATCTCGGGAGCGACTCGCGCGAGCCGGACGTCCATCTCCTCGACCAGGCTCCGGAGCGGTTCCCGCACTTCGGTCTCGTAGATCGGGCGGTGTCGCTCGAACCATTCGCGGCTGTTGTGCCGGGCCAGCCGGCGGAGGAAGGCCAGCGCCGAGGGCCGGAAGCGGCGGAACTCGGTCGCGGTCGTCGCGGGATGGGCGGAAGTCGAGCGGGTCACGAGCTGTTCCTTTGCAGGGCGGGGGAGCCGCTTGATCGCGAGCTCCCGGCGGAGCGCCGCGCCGCGGTCGGCCGCCGGCTCCACGTGGATCAGCCGCACCGGCCGGCGCGAGCGCGTGTAGGAGGCGCCCCGTCCGGCATTGTGGGCCGCCTCCCGCCGGGCCGGATCGGTGGTGATCCCGGTATAGAGGGTGCCGTCGCCGCAGCGGGCGACGTAGACGTGCCATGCCATATGGATTGTAATGATAGGCCCGCCTTTCTATCTTCGGCCAATCCCCTGTGAACTCGCCGAGTCCTGTAGGAGACAATGCCTGATCGCCGCCGGGCCGGCCGGAGCACCCTGCCCGACCAGCGCACCCTCCTGTCCTGGCTGTTCGTCGGGCGGCTGGTGCTCTCCGTCGGCATCCTGCTCGGCGCCGGGCTGGTCTGGACCGAGCGGCCCCAGGAGTCGTTCCAGGTCACCATCGCCGTCACCGTCGCCCTGCTCTTCACAGGCTACGGCGGGTGGCGGGTGTTCCTCCGGAATCAGCGGGCCGGGAACGGCTTTCTCTTGGTGCAGGCGCTGGTGGACCTCGGCGTCATCACGACGATCGTCCACTTCGCGGGCCAGCCACAGTCGGCCTTTCCGGCGCTCTACGTCCTCGCCGTCGCGGCCTACGCTCTCCTCATGCCGCCCACCTGGGGCGCGGTCACCGTGGTCTTCGCCTCGGCCCTCTTCCTGGGCGACGCGTTCCTGACCCGGGCCGGCGCGCCGGACACGGCGTTCTGGGCGCAGGTCGTAGTATTCAACGTGGTCTTCGCGATCGTCGCCGTCCTGGGCCACCGCCTCCGGGAGGCGGGCATGGAGCAGGAGACGCTCGCCATCGAGCTCAAGCGGGTGCGGCTCGAGGCGGACGACATCCTGCGGAACATCCGGTCCGGCGTGCTGACGATCGACGGGGTCGGGCGGCTGGCCTTCATCAACCCGACGGGCCAGAAGCTGCTCGACCTCGACGGCGACGGGCTGATCGGCATGCCGGTGCTCGACCAGCTCAAGACCCGCTCCTCGGAGCTCTGGGCGGCGGTGGTGGCCGGGATCCGGAACGGCCGGAAGATCAGCCGGGGCGAAGGCATGGTGGCGCACCAGGGCGGGCGCATCTTCCCCATCGGTCTCAGCACCACCACGTTCCGGCAGGAGGCGCAGGAAGCGCCGTCGGTGACCGCCATCTTCACCGACATCTCCGACCTGAAGGAAGTGCAGGAGCTCCAGGCCCGCGCCGAGCGGCTGGAGTCGGTGGCGGCGCTGAGCGCCTCGCTGGCGCACGAGATCCGGAACCCGCTCGCCTCGATCCGGAGCTCGGTCGAGCAGCTGGCCCGCTCGAAGTTCGTGGACGAGGACGAGCGCTTCCTCGCCGGCCTCATCGTCCGGGAGAGCGACCGGCTGAGCCGGCTGCTGAGCGAGTTCCTCGACTTCGCGCGGGTGCGCGCCACCCAGCTGGTGGCGCTCGACCTCCACGCGGTGGTGGTGGCGGTCGTCCGGCTGATCCAGGCGCACCCGGACTGCCGCCCCGATGCGGTGCTCACGATCGAGGGCGGGCGCACCATCGTGGACGGCGACGAGGACCTGCTCCACCGGGTCATCGCCAACCTGGTCCTCAACGCCGTCCAGTCCGCCCGGGGGCCGATCCGGATCACGGTGAGCGTCGCGGCGGTGCAGGGGGCCGACATTCCCCACGGCACCAATCTCGATCACGCCGTGCGGCTGCAGGTGCGGGACGACGGTCCGGGCATCCCCGACGAGATCCGCGAGCGGCTGTTCGATCCGTTCGTGTCGGGCCGGCCAGGCGGGAGCGGGCTGGGCCTCGCGATCGTGCAGCGGGCCGTGCAGGCGCACGGGGGCCTCGTGCTGGTGGACTCGGGCCCCAGCGGGGGCACGACCTTCACAATCTTTCTGCCCGCCAGGATGATGGCGGAGGATGCCGCATGAGCAACAAGCCTTCGGTCCTGGTAGTCGACGACGAATCCGGCATTCTCGACACCCTCCGCATCCTGCTGCGGAACGAGGGGTTCGAGGTGACCACCGCCCAGGGCGGCAAGGCGGGACTGGAGCAGATCCGGTCGGGCACCCACGACATCGTGCTCTCCGACGTGCGCATGCCGCAGGTCTCCGGGCTCGACATCCTGACGGCGGCCCGGGAGCAGGACCCGATGACGCCGGTCATCCTGATGACCGCCCAGGCCTCGCTGCAGAGCGCGATCGCCGGGCTCAACTCGGGCGCCTTCCACTATATCCAGAAGCCGTTCGGCAACGACGAGCTGGTCGCCATCCTCCGGCGGGCCTGCGAGTTCCGCGCGGTGCGGGTGGAGAACAAGCAGCTCAAGCAGGAGATCCGCCGCCGCGACAAGAGCACCGTCACCCGGCCCATCGGCAAATCGAAGCGGTTCATGGAGCTGCTGAAGCTCGCCGAGCACGTGGCGCCAACCGACTCGACCGTGCTGATCCAGGGCGAGAGCGGCACCGGCAAGGAGGTCGTCGCCCGCTACGTGCACAACCTCTCCAACCGGACGGAAGGGCCCTTCCTCTCGATCAACTGCGGCGCCCTGCCCGAGAACCTGCTCGAGAGCGAGCTCTTCGGGCACGTGAAAGGCAGCTTCACCGGCGCGGTGCGGGACAAGCAGGGTCTCTTCGCCGCGGCGCGGGGCGGGAGCTTCTTCCTGGATGAGGTCGGCGAGATGCCGCCGTCGCTGCAGGTGAAGCTGCTTCGCGTACTGCAGGAGCGGGAGGCGATCCCGGTCGGCGCCACCGAGGCGATCCCGGTGGACGTCCGGATCATCGCCGCCACCAACCGCGATCTCGAGGAGGAGATCCGCCGGGGGAACTTCCGGTCGGACCTGTTCTACCGGCTCAACGTCATCGCCCTCAACCTCCCCCCGCTGCGCGAGCGCCGGGACGACCTGCTGCTCCTCATCGAGTCCTTTCTCCAGAGTCTCGGCAACGAAGCCGGCACCGAGCCCAAGGCGCTGGCGTCGGACGCGCTCGACGCGGTCATGGTCTACGAGTGGCCCGGGAACGTCCGCGAGCTGGAGAACGCGCTGGAGCACGCCACCGTGCTGAGCCGGGGCAACGTGATCGAGGCCGCGTCGCTGCCGGAGCGGATCACCAAGCGCCGGAAGGAGCCCCTGGTCGCCGAGCGGTCCTACCTGAACCCCACCCTGGAAGTGATCGAGCGGGCCTATATCATGTGGGTGCTCCAGGCGGAGGGGGGCAACAAGACCCGGGCGGCGGAAGTGCTGGGGATCGACCCGAGCACGCTGTACCGGAAGCTCAGCCGGTACGAGGAGCAGGTGGAGGTGAAGGCGTAGTGGCCATCGGCAGGTGGGTGCCGGCGGCCGGTGCCACCGCCGCCTTCGTACTCAGTGGCTATACGGCGGTCACCGAGTCGATGCCCGAGCTGCGCATCTACGACGGGTACCGGATGATGCTCGGGACGGCGATCGCGGTCGGGGCGGTGGCCCCGGTCGTCTGGCGCTGGCGGAGGGAGCGCTCTCTCCCGGTCGTCGTCGTCGCCGCCGTTCTGGGCTGCTGGCTGCCGATCGTCTGGCTGGCGCTGCGGCGGCACACGCCGATCGTGGAGCGCGTCCTGGGCGCTTGGTACCTGATGGGTGGCGACGTGGTCGGGGCGGCGATGCCGGTCGGGGTCGCCTGCCTCTGGATGGCGCTCCGGGGTCCCGATCCGGTACGACCAGCCTGACCCTGCAGTCTCCGCAGTTTGCGACGGCCACCCTTCGAGGTGGCCGTCGTTTTTCTATGCTCCCTGCCCGGCGGAATGGGTCCCAGGGCAGCCAAGCGCTCGGCGTACGTTCTGCATCGGGTGGACGCGCAATCAACTGCGCTGCGCCGGACCCGGCGGCTGGCGGTCTTGCAGAATCCTGTTCCGGGAGCCCGGCCCGGCGGGGCGCAAAGCCTTTCGTAAGTCTCCCAAGTCGTCAGGGTCCAACGCCTTACAGGCATGGGCCCGAGGGTGGCATGCGCGTTGCCTTACTCCCCGCCAGTCCGACCACTGCTGTCGTCGGCTCGGCCACGTCGCCGCTCACTCACCCGGAGGAAGTATGCAGAATCGCAAGGGCTTTACGCTGATCGAGCTGTTGATCGTGGTCGTCATCATCGGCATTCTGGCCGCGATCGCCATTCCGAAGTTCGCGAGCACCAAGGAGAAGGCGTACCTGGCCGCGATGAAGTCCGACCTGCGGAACCTGGTCACCTCGGAAGAGGCGTACTTCTCGGATAATCAGGTCTACCTGGCCGGCACCGCGTCGAACCTGGCCGGCAGCCCGGTGATGCTGGACCCCACCACGCAGTTCGTGCCGTCGGCTGGCGTGACCGTGACGGCGGGCCTCAGTGGCAACGGCTGGAACGCCGGCACCACGCACACCGCCACCAGCAAGGTCTGCGACATCTACGTCGGCGACCAGTCCGTGACGCTCGGTCTGGCCACTTCCGAGGGCGAGCCGAAGTGCACGCCGTAACTCGCTCGTAGCTCCTCAAGGCTTCAAGGGGCGGCGGTCTTCGGGTCGCCGCCCTTGCCTTAGGCTCCTGACACTGAACCGGCAGTAGAACCTGAACCCTGACCCGCGGTACACCTGGACGAGCGGAGCGCTTTTCTCACGGAGATCAGAGTGTATGAAGACATCCAATCGCGGCTTCACCCTGATCGAGCTGCTCATCGTTGTGGTGATCATCGGCATCCTGTCGTCGATCGCGATCCCCAAGTTCGCCTCGACCAAGGAACGCGCCTTCCTGGCCACGATGAAGAGCGACTTGCGCAATCTCGTGACCGCCGAGGAAGCCTATCTCTCGGACAACGGGGTGTACTACGGTGGCGGGATCCCCAACGTGGCCTTCCCGTATCGGCCCAGCACCGGCACCACGGTGACGATGGTGAGCATCGCCGGCGGCGGCTGGTCGGCCAGCGCGGCCTACACCGGCACGAGCAAGACCTGCGCGATCTTCTACGGCAACATCGCCGTGCTCGCGCCGGCCACCGCGAACGGCGAGCCGAAGTGCGCCTGAGCAGGCCCGGCGGCCGCGGCTGAGCATGTCGCCGCCGCGCCGGTCGCTTCGCACCGAGCTCCTCGTCAGCCTCGGCTTCGTCACCTCGGCGGCGGTCCTGCTCGTCGGCCTCACCACGATGCTGCTCCTGGGCGGCGACGTGCGCGAGGCCTTCTGGCCGCTTCTGGCCCTGTGGATCGGCAGCACCGCGGTGTTCGTGCGCTTCGGCGCCTACGTGGTGCACCGCCTCGTGATCCACCCGCTGCAAGTGCTCGCGGCCGAGGCCGACGTGCTGGCCGGGGGCGAGCTGCCCGCCGAGCCGCCGTCCTACGAGACCCGCGAGCTCGGGGCGCTGTCGGCCCGCTACCGCGGCATGGCGGAGGAGCTGCTCGACGTGCAGAGCCACATCGTCCGCGTCGAGAAGCTGGCCGGCATCGGCCGCCTCGCCGCCGGCGTGGCCCATGAGATCCGCAATCCGCTCGGCGCCCTCGGCACCTACGTCGAGGTCCTCCGGCAGCGGGGCGCGGACCGCGACATCACGACGGAAATGAACGTCGCGATTGGCCGCGTCGACCGCATTGTGCAGGGGTTGCTCGACTACGCCCGGCCCGATCGGGGGCCGGCCCCAGCGCAAGTGCACGGGCCGGTTCAGGCCGATCTCAACGGCGCGGTCACCACCGCCGTCGAATTTCTCGAGCGCCAGGGGCTGCTCCAGGGCCGCAACCTCGCGCTCCACATGGAGTCCGGGTTGCCCTGCGTGCAGGGCGACCGGCACGGGCTCGAGCAGGTGGTCATCAATTTGCTTATGAACGCCTGCCATGCCTCGGCCGGCGGCCTTGCGGTCGGCACGGCGCGGCGGCCCTTCGAGCCCGGTCAGCGGGTCGGCGGCCGCCAGGACGATACGGCGCCCGGCCAGCCGCCGGGCCGGCGGTGGGTCTCGCGTCCGAGGCGGCGGGATCTCGCCCCGGGCACTCCTGGCGCGATGCTCTACGTCGCGGACGACGGCCCTGGTGTCCCGGAGGCCGACCGCGAGCGGATCTTCGATCCGTTCTTCACGACCAAGCCGCCCGGCGAGGGTACCGGGCTGGGTCTCGCGATCGTCGCCCGGACGGTGTACGACGCCGGTGGGGTGGTGTGGGTGGACCGCGCGCGCGAAGGCGGCGCGGTGTTCAAAGTCTTCCTGCCTCTTGCGGGTGCGACCGATGCGCGTACTGATCGTTGACGATGACGCGGGACTTCGGCAGTCGCTGGCCCTCCTGCTCCAGGAGGCCGGCTACGACGTCGTGACCGAGGGCGATCCCGAGCAGGCCCTGCAGCGGGCCACGAGCGGGACCTTCGACCTCGTGCTGTGCGACGTGCGGATGCCCAAGATGGACGGCGTGACGTTTCTCCGCCGCTACCGCGCCGACGGCGGCCAGGCGCTGATGATCATGATGAGCGCGTACGGCAGCGAGGACAGCGCGCTCGCCGCCATGCGCGAAGGCGCCTACGACTACCTCCACAAGCCGTTCCGCCCCGACGAAGTCACGATGACGCTCAAGAAGGCCGAGGAGCGCGAGAAGCTCCGCCGCGAGGTGGAGGTGCTGCGCACCACCCTCGGCGCCGGCGCCGCCGGCGATCTCGTGGTGTGCGAGAGCCGCGCGATGCGCGACCTGCTCGACCTGGCCACCCGCGTGGCGCGCCACAGCACCACCGTGCTCATCACCGGAGAGAGCGGGACGGGCAAGGAAGTGCTGGCCCGCGCCATCCATCGGATGAGCCCGCGGAGCGAGCAGGGCTTCACCGCGATCAACTGCGCCGCCATTCCGGAGCACCTGCTCGAGAGCGAGCTGTTCGGCCACGTGCGCGGGGCCTTCACCGGCGCCACCGCCGACCGGGCCGGGCTGTTCGAGCTGGCGCACGACGGCACGCTGCTGCTCGACGAGATCGGCGACCTGCCGCTCGATCTCCAGGCCAAGCTCCTCCGGGTGCTCGAGGACAACGAGATCCGGCGGGTGGGCGGGCGGGAGTCGAAGAAGGTGGACGTCCGGGTGCTCGCCGCCACGGCCAAGCCGCTCGACGCGGCGGTCGAGCGCGGCGAGTTCCGCGCCGACCTCTACTACCGGCTCAACGTCGTGCACCTGCACCTGCCGCCGCTGCGCGAGCGGCCGGACGACGTGCCGGCGCTGCTCACCCATTTCGCCCGCCAGGCCGCCACGCGGCTGGGCCACCCGGTGAGCATCACGCCCTCGGCGCTCGACGCCCTCACGCATCACTCCTGGCCCGGCAACGTGCGCGAGCTCCGGAACGCGGTCGAGCGGGCGGCGGTGCTCGGCACCGGCGGCCCGCTGGAGCCGCGCGACTTCGCGCTGACCAACGGCAATGGCAACGGGAACGGGAACGGGGTGGGGCACCACGCCGGGGACGGGCACGGCGCGTTCACGCAGGCCACCGGTGGCTCGCTCGAGCTCAAGACCCAGGTCGAGGCGGTCGAGCGCCATGCCATCCAGCGTGCGCTCGAGGCCTCCGGCGGCAACCGCCGCCAGGCCGCCAGCCTCCTCGGCATCAGCCTCCGGACCCTGTTCTACAAGATGCGCCGGCTGCCCGTCCACTGAGCCGCACCGCGCAACCAACGGCGCTGGGTGCAACTCCATGCACGCCCCGGCACCGGTCTCCAAACGGTAACGCCTTCAAACACAACATGATCGCCGTTGGTACGCGTCCTGCCTTTGGATCGGCCGACGCGAGCATCCAACGCGTCGCAACCACCTTACCCCGGAGAAGGCCAGTGTCCCGTCGCCATGGTTTCACGCTCATCGAGATGCTGATGGTGGTCGTCATCATCTCGCTGACCATGCTCATGGCCCTGCCGCGGTTTCGAGCGGCGGTCAACCGGAGCAACATGCTGAGCGCCCGGGCCAAGGTCATGGCCAGCTTCTCGGCGGCGCGGGCCGCCGCCGCCGGCTCGGGGCGGGTCACCACGCTTCACGTGAGCGGGAACCAGGTCTGGGTCACTGCCACGCCGCGGCTCAAGGCGCCGATCGGAGCGAACACCTTGGACACGGTCGTCCTGCCCAAGAACCTGAACACCATGTACGGCGTCACCGCCACGCCGAGCGTCGGCACGGTGGTGGTGGGTCAGAACGGCCTCGGCAACAGCGGCGGCGCCACCAGCATCGTGCTCAGCCACGGCGACCTGGGCGACACCATCACCATCAGCCAATACGGACGGGTGCAGAAATGAGCGTGCGCACGCAGCGAGGGTTCACCCTCATCGAGGTCATGCTGGCGGTCGTCCTGCTGACCATCGGCGTGATGGCTCTGGTCGGGTCCTCGGCCATGACGGCGCGGATGATCGGGCGCGGCAAGTCGTCTACCCAGATCGGCCAGCGCTCGACTTCCCGGTTCGACTACCTCCGGCAGCTCGCGGCCAGCACCTCGCCGCCGTGCACCTCGCCGAGCTTCGTGGACGGCGATACCACCGGGTACGGCGTCCGGGAAACCTGGACCATCACCCAGCCCAACGGGCCCAATACGCGACAGGTCCGGTTGATCATCCGCTACAAGGCGGCCGGCCGGCCCGTGGCCGACACGGTCCAGACCCTTCTCCTGTGCAAGTGACCATGACTACTCGACGCGGTTTCACCATGATCGAGCTGATGATGGGGCTCGTGCTCACCCTGCTGGTGGGCGCGGTCACCTATCAGCTCCTGGCCAACAATCAGCGGGTGTCCCGGGGACAGACCGCCCACGTCAGCCTGCAGGACAACGTGCGGGCCGGCGCGCTGATCGTCACCAACGAGCTCCGCGAGGTCGGGTACGACGACATCTCGGCCGCCGCATCGGCCAAGATGGCCTACGCGCCGGTCAACCTGAACCGGACCGACCTCGTCACTATCGGGGCGGGCGGCGTGTCCTACTTCACCATGCGCGGTCTCGCCTTCACCTGCGGGGCGGTAGCACCGGACAAGATCATCGTGAAGGGTTCCACCTACAGTGTGCTGCGCACGCCGGCGGCTACCGACAGCCTCCTGGTCTACGTCGAGAACGACCCCAACACCGCCGGGGACGACGCCTGGGTGCACCTCGGGATCAACGGCCCGCCCGCCAACCAGAACTGCGCCGACGGCACGGCGGGCCTCGCGTTCACCGTCAGCTATCCGGCGTCCCTCGCGTCCGCCTCGGTCATGCCCAACCTCGTGCTCGGCGGCCCGGTGCGCCTCGCCGAGGTCATGCGGCTGCAGTATTACGCCAGCGGCGGCAAGTCCTGGCTCGGGATGAAGTCGATGAGTGTGCCCAATGCGGTGCTCGAGCCGGTGATCGGCCCGCTGGCGGACAGCACGGCGGGCCAGCGCGGCCTCACGTTCACGTATCTCGACAAGGCCAACGCCGTCACCACGGTCGCGAACAACGTCCGCTCGATCAGGGTGACGCTGAAAGGCGTCACCGACGAGCGGGTGCGTGGCAGCGCGGCCAAGTCCGGCGCCATCGATACGATGAGCCTGGTCACGACAGTGGCCCTCCGGAACACGCTGCGCCCGTAAATGTCGACCTCATCTCAGGAGCTTCCGATGCGTACCTCCAGGCTCGCCGACGAGCGCGGCATGGCGCTGGCCGTGGCCATCTTCGCCCTCGTCGTGGTCGGCGCCCTCGTGGCCGGCGCATTCTTCGCCGGCAACCTCGAACAGGCCACCGGTCGCAACTCGGTCTACGCCGCCGAGGCGGCTGATGCCGCCGAGGCCGGCGCCGCCAACGTGCTGTCGGACTGGGATCAGTTCAACCTGAACAACATCGGCAACGGCGTAAGCGTCGCCGTGCCGCTGCAGACCTCGCTGGGCGCGCGGGTGACTGTCACGCCGACCGTGACGCGCCTGAACGACAACCTCTTCCTGGTCAAGACGCTGGCCACTCGGACCACGCCGGGCGGCACCGTGCTCGCGCAGCGCACCGTGGCCACGGTGGCCCGGCTGACCTATGTCACCGCCACCGCGAATGCCGCGGTCACCGCGGGCAAGAGCGTCAACTTCAACGGCAACGCGTTCGAAGTGGACGGGAACGACAAAGTGCCCCCGGGCTGGGAAGGCGAGTCGGGGTGTACCACCGGCGATGCCAAGGCCGGCGTTCGTACCGCCGATACGGTGGCGACCAATGCCAATCAGGACGAGAATATCCTTGGAGTTCCGCCGCAGGTCGAGCACGACCCGACGGTCACTGCCAACTTCTTCAATATCTTCGGCGACGTCACCTTCGACGATCTGAAGAAGAGTGCCGACATCATCCTGCCGCTCACCACACCGTACAACGGCGCGGCGCCGTCGCTCACGGCGGGCGTTCCGCAGCGGTGCAATACCGCAGACCAGATGAACTGGGGCGAGCCGCACCGTTCGGGCGCCGGCTACAAGGCGCAGTGCGTCAACTACTTCCCGATCCTGTACGGCAGTGGCACGAAGACCACCCTGGCGGCGGGCGGTCGCGGGCAGGGATTGCTGCTGGTCGAGGGCGATCTCGTGATCGAGGGCGGCTTCGAGTGGACCGGCCTCATCGTCGCCAAGGGCGGCATCAAGATCACCGGTAACGGCAACAAGATCACCGGCGCGCTGCTGGCCCAGGACGTCGCCATCGACGACCTCAACACTATCAGCGGTAACTCGACACTGCAGTACTCGTCGTGCGCGCTGTCGAAGGCCATCAAGGGATCGGCCGTCGCGAAGCCGCTCAATCAGCGGAGCTGGGTGCAGGTGTACTGAGCGGGGCGGGTGGTCCAGCCCCGAGTCACCCTGAGCAGAGCGAAGGGGGTATGCCCAAACGCATGCCCCCTTCACTTCGTTCAGGATGACCACCGCCTGGTCTGCAGACGGTTGCAGTACCCCGACAGCCCCTGCACTCCCGCATCGCGAGAAAGGCCTTGCGAAAGAGAAGGTGAATAGCTTCGGAGGCCCTGCACTCGCCCGGTGACGTCCGCATTAAAACGCTCCGGGCCAACGACTTCCATCAGTGCAATTTGTGTGGCACATCGGTTGCCCTCTCACGGTCGGACTACCCTCATGCCCCGGCGCCGGCAGCACGTCCGGAGCAAGCGCAGCAGGCCTGAGCCACCCCTCGACAAGCGGACATCTATGGGACTCTTCGGGCGCAATGCGACGACGGTCGGCCTCGACATCGGCAGCGGCCTCATCAAGCTCGTCGCGATCTCGCACGCCTCGGGCGGGCCGGTCCTGACCAAGGTCGCGTTCACCTCGGTGGTGAACGACGCCATCGTTGAGGGTGAAATCATGGACCCGGCCATCGTGGCGGAGGCCATCAAGGGGCTCATGGCCTCCGCCGGCATCAAGAGCAAGAAAGTCGTCTGCGCCGTGGGTGGGCGGGACGTGATCATCAAGAAGATCGCCATGGACCGGATGAAAGAGGCCGAGGCCCGCGAGGTGATCCGCTGGGAGGCCGAGCAGCACGTGCCGTTCGACATGGACAACGTGGAGCTCGATTTCCAGATCCTGGATCCCGAGTCGGAGGGCCTCCAGATGACCGTGCTCCTCGTGGCCGCCAAGCGTGAGCTGGTCGAGCACAAGCTGGCGCTCCTCAACGACGTCGGCCTCGAGGCCAGCGTCATCGACGTCGACGCCTTCGCCCTGCACAACGCCTTCGAGGTGAACTATCCCGAGGCCATGCGCGGCGTCGTCGGCCTGGTCAACATCGGCCACGAGACCACCAACATCAACATCCTGGACGAGGGCGTGCCGGTGCTCACCCGGGACATCCCGATCGGCACCCGGCGCTTCAAGGAAGATCTCCAGCGCGAGCGCGGCCTGTCGGCCGACGAGGCGGACGCGCTGCTCCAGGGCGCCGACTCCGGCAGCGAGGCGCTCGATCCGCTGCTCGAGTCGCGCGGCGAGGAGCTCGCGGTCGGCATCGAGCGCGCCGCGGCGTTCCTCCAGTCGTCCAGCCGGTCGTCCACCGGCCTCGGCCGGATCTTCACCACCGGCGGCGGCGCCCGTATCCCGCGGCTCAACAAAGTGCTCTCGGACCGGCTGCGCATCCCGGTCCAGCTGGCCAACCCGATCGAGAAGCTCCAGGTGGCCGACGGTGTCTTCGACCGCTTTCCGGTCGACGAGGTCGCGCCCCTGTTGATGCTCCCGATTGGCCTCGCGCTGCGCAGCGCCGCGTAACCCCGACCAGGATCGACGACCGATGATCACCGTCAATCTCCGCCCCGACCTCAAGCGCAAGCGCGCGCGGCGGCCCCTCACCGGGTCGCTCGATGGGCTGCGCAGCCTGGGCAGCAGGGTCAAGGACCCCGTCCTCATCCTGGCCGTCCTGAGCTGGGTGGGCGTGCTCGGCTGGCTGGGCTTCGTGTTCCTCGGCACCGCGCGCGAGCTGAGCGCGCTGACGCCGCAGCTGGAGCAGAGCCGGGCCGAGAACAAGCGCTTCAAGGCGTTCCTGGCGGAGAAGCGCCACCAGGAAACCATCCGGGACTCGCTGGTGGCGCAGATCGGGGTCATCCGCACCGTCGACGGCGATCGCTACGTCTGGGCCCACGTGCTCGACGAAGTCACCCGCGCGCTGCCGCCCTATACCTGGCTGGTGGATCTGGGCCCCGCCGGCATCGGCGCCACCCAGCGGACCAGGGGCGCGGCCCCGCCGCCGATGGCCGCCAAGCCGGCCAAGCCGAGCACGAAGGCCGACAGCATGAAGATCGAGAACGCGCCGCCGCCGCCCGTGCAGTTCGAGGTGAACGGCCGCACGGTGGACATTCAGGCCTACACCCGCTTCCTCCGTCAGCTCGAGGCCTCGCCCTGGATCACCGACGTGGCGCCGGTCTCGGCGCAGACGGTGGTCGAGAAGGAGCGGCCGGTGACGGCATTCACCATCCGGGCCACGTTCCGCCAGGCGGACTCGGCGTACATCCGGACCGTTCCTCTCAGCCAGTCGGTGAGGTAAGCGCGCCATGGCTCTCTCTTCGAAGCAGTCGACGCCGATCCTCATGGTCCTGCTGGCCGGGATCGTCGGCTACATCGCCTACACCGGCAACGTGGTGGACGCCATCGGCGTCCAGGGCCTGAGCGCGCGGCAGCAGCAGGTGGTCGCGACGCGCGACACCATCGCCCGCCTCGACGCCGCCACGGACAGCGCCAAGAAGGAGCTGGCGCGCGGCACCGTCGAGGACCTGCGCAAGCGGCTCGACACCTACCGCGGGAGCCTGGCGCTCCTCCGCCGGCTGGTGCCGGAGCGGAACGAGGTGCCCAACCTGCTCGACGACATCTCGAGCCGCAGCAAGATCCGCGGCGTGACGCTGTCGCAGGTGGTTCCGCTCCCCGTGGAGGCCGGCCCGGCGCCGTTCGACACGTACAAGTACAACATGTCCGTCATCGGGCACTACGACGAGATCGGCCAGTTCATGGCCGACGTCGCCAGCCTGCAGCGGATCATCGTGCCCTACGATCTCAGCGTCACGCCCGCCAATGCCAACGCAGCCAAGGCGATGAACGACACGAGCGGGGCGCTGCTCGAAGCCAAGTTCCAGATCCGGACGTACGTCAAGACTTCCGTGGAGGGAGAGGCCAGTGGCACGTAACGCGTGGTTCGGGGTCGCGCTGCTCGCCCTGACGTCGGTGGCGGCATGCGGCGGCGAAGCGGCCGAGGCCAAGGCGGCCCAGGCCGCCCAGGCCCAGCTCGCCATGGTGCGTGCGCGCACCGATAGCATCAAGCAGGCGCGGGCGGCCCAGATGGCCGCCGTGGCAGACAGCACCGCCACCGGCGATTCCACCGCGGCCGACACCACGGCGCAGGCGTCGCTCGCTTCGACCGTCGCGCCGGCAGCAGCCGCGGCAAAGCCGGCCGCCGACACGCTCGATCAGGATGCCGAGGCGGCCCTGGCCGACTCGGTGCAGCGCGCGCGGGAGATCGACGTGCTGCGCGAGACGTTCGCCTACGCCGGCGGCACGCGCGATCCGTTCAACTCGCTCATGAACAAGGGCAAGAACGGCCCCGAGATCGGCGAGCTCGACCTCGTGGGCGTGTATCTGGACCTTCGCACCCCGAGCAACAACGTGGTCGTGCTGAGGGAGAAGGCTACCACCGGCAAGCGGCACAAGATGCGGGTGGGAGACCAGCTGGGACGGGCGCGCTTGACGCAGATCCGTGCCCGCGATGCAGTGTTCACGATTCAGGACTTCGGGTTCGAGCGCCAGGAAACTCTCTCGCTGCGGAAGCAGGAGGTCGAGACGCCATGACGGGTATGTATCGCTGGATGCTGGTTGCCGCCGCGGTCCCCTCGCTGCTGCTCGGGGCGAGCCTTGGGACTGCAACCTCCGCATGGGCCGAAGGGCCCGGCAGCGGAGAGGTGACCGCCGTGAGCCTGGCGCCGGCCGCCGGCAAAACCGAGATCGTCGTCAATGTCAGCGGCGCCGTCGATGTCCGCGACTTCCTCCTGAGCTCGCCCGACCGGCTGGTGCTGGACGTGGTCGGCGCCAAGCTCGGCGGCACCACCGCCACGCTGTACGACGGCGTGAAGCGGGGCGGGGTCGTGAACCTCCGCTACTCGCAGTTCCGGCCCGACATCGTCCGCATCGTGGTCGATCTCGAGGGCCCGCAGACCTACAAGGTCGACCGCTCCTCGGACGCCATTCGCGTGAGCTTCGGCTCGGGCGCCGGCTTCCAGGCCTGGTCGTCCAGGGATGAAGTCGCGGCCATGGCCGCCGAAGTCGTCGACGCGGCCGAGGTCATGCCGGCGGACGTGACGCCGGTGGCCGCCCCGGTCCGCACCCGGAAGCCCGAGCCGGGCGTCCGCAGCATGGCCATGGTGACGCGCGCCGACGAGCCGCGGATCACCGTGACCTGGGATCGCGCCAGCATCGCCGACGTCGTCGCCGGGTTCGCCGCCTTCAGCGGGCGCACCATCATCCTCGGCAAGGACGTGAAGGGCGAAGTCAACGCCGAGATCAAGAACCAGCCGTGGCCGCAGGCCTTCCAGGCGGTCCTCGCCACCCAGGGCCTGTCGGCCCAGGAGATGACCGGCGGAATCATCCGCGTCGACGCGCCCTCGGCGCTCGCCGCCCTCGACTCGCTCGAGCCGCTGGAGACCAGCATCGTCCGGATCAACTACGCCCAGGCCGCCTCGCTGGCCAAGACGGTCGAGAGCATCCTGACCAAGAACCGCGGCCGCGTCGTGGCCGACACCGGCTCCAACGCGCTGATCGTCACCGACACCCGGAGCCGCATCGAGAGCATTACCGACTTCGTGCGCGGCCTCGACATCCGCACCCCGCAGCTCTCGATCCAGGCGAAGATCATCTTCGTCGACCGGACCGACATCGAGCAGCTCGGCATCAAGTACGACCTCGGGAGCCGGAGCCAGTTCTTCAACAAGCTGGTGCAGCGGCCCGATCCGTCCAACCCGGGCGACGTGTTCGACAAGCCCGTCAACGTCATCGACCTGGGCGGCAACTCGGTGGCGGCGGTCGGCAACGCCGACGCGAGCATCGCCGGCTCGGCGCTGGACCTGATCTACTCGACCAGCATCGGTGGCTTCTCGCTGACCACCTTCCTGAGCGCGCTCGAGAAGACGGAGCTGGCCGACATCCAGGCCGAGCCGGTCATCTCGACGCTCGACAACCGCCAGGCCGACATCCTCGTGGGTGAGGAAACGCCGGTCCGCGTGATCGACGCCAACTCGAGCTCCACCGGGACGGCCCGCGCCAACGTGCAGTTCAAGGAGACCGGTATCCGTCTGACGGTCACCCCGCACGTGACCAACAACCGGCAGGTCCTGATGCAGCTCCACACGGAGCGCTCGGCGATCCAGCCGCTGGCCGCGGCCGACCTCGGCTTCATCTTCCAGAAGCAGAAGGCCGACAACCAGCTCCTCGTCAACGACGGCGAGACGGCGGTCATCGGCGGCCTGACGGTCACCCAGGTCACCAAGACCCGCTCGGGCATCCCGCTCCTGGGGAGCCTCCCGATCATCGGCAAGCTGTTCAGCTTCACCAGCGATACGGAAAACCGGCGTGACCTCATTATCTTGGTCACACCCCGGATCACCGACGACGGCGCCTCGGATCAGTAGCCGCTCTACGCGGACCGTTCGAGCACCCCGACGGGAACGAGTCCGGCGCAAGCCGGGCTCGTTCGCTTTTGGCGAGGTAGCCCTGGGAAGCGTCGCAGGCCAATCCGGAGTCACCCTGAGCCCTGGCTTCGCCCAGGGTAAACTCCGCGAAGGGGACATGCCTCGGGTCATGGCTCCTTCGCTATGCTCAGGATGACTCGGTGAGGAAGGACCGTCGCGTGACCCTCAAGTTCTCCACCGCCGGCGAATCCCACGGCAAAGCCCTCGTCACCGTGGTCGAGGGCCTGCCCGCCGGGCTGCCGGTCAGCGCCGAGTGGGTGGACCGCGAGCTCCTCCGCCGGATGCAGGGGTACGGCCGCGGCGCCCGGATGAAGATCGAGCGCGACCACATCGAGTGGCTCTCCGGCGTTCGTGCCGGCGAGACGCTCGGCAGCCCCGTCGCGATGCTGATCCCCAACCGCGACTGGGCCAACTGGGAAGACGTCATGGCGCATGAGGCCGCCGAGCCGGGCGAGCTGCGCCGCCGCCGTGTCACCCGCCCGCGGCCGGGCCACGCCGACCTGGTCGGCGTGCTCAAGTACGACCGGGTCGACGCCCGCGACATCCTGGAGCGCGCCAGCGCCCGCGAGACCACCGCCAGGGTGGCG
>Ga0210120_1000090_pt1 | contig 22632 bp, 8 predicted proteins | sample Goodyear_PhragA__FD_184868 | JGI IMG/M metagenome (GOLD analysis project Ga0210120, IMG submission 184868) | Wetland microbial communities from San Francisco Bay, California, USA, that impact long-term carbon sequestration - Goodyear_PhragA_D2... | ecosystem: Environmental > Aquatic > Marine >... | reverse complement strand
TTTTTAGCTGCTCTTCGTTGGGTTCCTGTTTGGCCAGGGCGGAGGCGATGGGAGAACGGAGGGTTTTGTCTTCATCTCTCCCTGCACTTCCTGGATAGCGCGATCGAGTTGCTGATCTTCGCCTTTGAATTCTTTCGCGGGATCGTTATCCACCACGATATCGGGATCTACTCCGTGGCTTTCTATGATCCATTGTTTGCCGTCTTTTGAGTAAACTGCGAACTCGGGTTTAAAGAATTGGCCGCCATCGACCAGCGGTAGTGATTCGCGAATTCCAACGACGCCGCCCCAGGTCCGTTTCCCGATGAGTTTGCCAAGTCCAAGCGTTTTGAAGCGGTATGGAAAGATGTCACCGTCGGACGCGGAAAATTCGTTGATCAACGTGACGATCGGCCCGGTGAACGTTTGCGGGGGGTCGGTTTGCGGCATGCCGTTACGCGCAATCCCGATCATCACCAGTGCGCGCCGCAGTCGTTCGATCACCAGCGGCGACACAAACCCGCCGCCGTTGCCGCGAACATCAACAATGAGCGCATGCTTGCGGATTTGCGGGAAGTAAAGCTTCGTGAACTCGTTTAAGCCGGGTTGGCCCATGTCGGGAATGTGCAAGTAGCCGACTTCGCCACCGGTCTTCTTGTTCACATAATCGATGTTTTTCTGCACCCAATCGAGGTAATAAAGCGGTCCTTCATCATCGGTGGGGACAACGGTGACGTCGCGCGCCCCGGCGTCGGTTGGTTTGGAGTTCACGCGCAGAATCACCTGCTTGCCAGCCGTGCCGATGAGTGCGTCATAAAGGTTCGGCAGGCTGGAGACCGGCGTATTGTTGATCGCAAGAATGTAATCGCCCGGTTTCACATTTACGCCGATATCGGTTAGCGGCGATCGCGTCTCCTTGTCCCAATTTTCCCCCGGTAAAATGCGCTCGATGCGATAGGCGTGCGTAGCAGGGTCCCGGGAAAACTCTGCGCCGAGCAATCCCACCTTCACACGCGGGGTGTCCGGGCGTTCACCACCGGCAATGTAGGCGTGACCGTTATTTAGCTCGCCGATCAGCTCGCCCAATATATAGGTAAGATCATTGCGATGGTTCACGAACGGCAAAAGAGCGGCGTATTTGTCGCGCGTCGCGTTCCAATCGACGCCGTTCATTGTCGGGGAGAAAAAGAAATCCCGCATTTGCCGCCAGCATTCGAAATAGATCTGGCGCCACTCAGCATGCCGGTCTAACTGCATGTCGAGATTCGCGATCTTGTGCTCGTGGTCTTTGGTTTCGAGCTTTTCTTTTGGGATGTCAATGATGGCGTAGTCCTTCTTAATCTTCACGAGCATCTTTTTGCCATCGAACGTGATCTCGTAGTTGTTAACGTCACCGAGCACAGTTTCCTTGCGATCATCGACGTCGTAAGCGCAAAGGTGTGATTTCTTGTCTTTACTCTGGAATAGTTCTTCTTCGTCCTCTCCCACTTCGTCGGCGACAGTGCGGCGCAGGTAAAAGATGCGTCCGTCATCCAGCATTCGGATGTTGCGGTAGTTTCCGGGAGTAATTTCCAAACCGAGGATGCGATTCTGGATCCCGTCCGTGTCCACCTTGACGACAACCGGCTTTTTCGGTTTTTCTTCGGGTTTCTTCTTGCCGTTTTTCTGTTCCGGCTTTTCCTCTTCCGGTTCCTTTGCTTTTTCTTTTTCCCGTTTTTCCGCGGCTTTGCCGACTTCATCGCTCCTGGGTCCGAGCGGATTCGCGGTATCCCTGGCAAGTGTGACGAGGTAAACGCGCTGCATATCGCGATAAACGTTCGCGAACTCCTGGTCGCCAAAACTTGGTTTGAAATCGCGCGCCGAACTGAACAACAAATACTTACCATCATCGCTAAAAACCGGTTCGCCTGCGCCGTACCAACTGTCGGTCACCGCGGTCTGCTGTTTGTTTGCGAGCGAGTACAGATAAATGCGCGGCATTTCGTTCTCTTCCGGGCGCGCCCAGGTAATCCACTGACTATCCGGCGACCAATTATAACCTTGAATCTCGCCGTATTTATCCTGGTCGACGAGCGTCACCGCCTTGCTGGCGACGTCAACATAACGCAATCGTTGCAGCCGATCGCTCCAGAGCAGTTTCTTGCTGTCGGGCGACCATTTCGGCGCGTAATAGTAGGTATCCGCGCCCTTTGTGATCTGTTGAGGCTCGCCTTTGCCATCTTGCGAACGCACATACAATTCGTTTTCCCCGGTCGCGTCCGAGTTGTAAGCGATCCATTTTCCGTCAGGCGACCAAACCGCGTCACGCTCGTGCACGCCTGATGTCTTGCTCAAATTGCGGGGCGTCCCATTCTTTGCAGGCACGGAAAACAGATCGCCGCGCGCGACTGCGACTGTGCGCTCGCCGTCTGGCGCGAGGTTCACTGATTCCAAGTGCTTTGAGGCATCCACCAGACCACCGTGGCCACTGTCGAAATCTTCTTTGATCTGGATGGGAACGGGCGCGGCTTGACCGGTGGCGAGATCGTACCGCCAGATGTATCCAGCTTGTTCGAACACGATCGATTGCTTGCCGATCGACGGGAACTTGATGTCGAAATCGGTGAAATGCGTCAGCTGCTTTGTTTCCTTGCTTGCAAGATCAACCACGAACAAGTTCATCCGGTTGTCGCGATCGGAGATGAAATAGATTTTGTTGTCCGGTCCCCACATCGGGCAGATGTCCTGCGCGGGATTGTTGGTCAGATTTTCAGTGCTGCCATTCTTGAAATCGTAAATCCAGATATCATCCGCCATCCCCCCGCGATAATGCTTCCAAGTTCGGAACTCGCGGAAGACGCGGTTGAACGCCATCTTCGAGTCGTCCGGCGAAAACGAAACAAATCCACCGCGCGGCACCGGTAACTGCTGCGGCAACTCCGACTCTAGCCCAACTGCGAACAGAGACCCGATGAATGAGTTGAACGATTTCATCCGCGAACGAAACACGACCAGGGGTTTCGTGTTCTCCCAGGCCATTACAATGTTGTTTGGTCCCATCCGATCGGAGACATCGTCGCGCCCGAGGGTTGCCGAAGTTGTCAAACGTTTCGGCGGGCCGCCTTCGGCGGGCATCACGTAGACTTCCGTGTTTCCGTCGTAGTGGGAAGTGAAGGAGACATCGTCGCGCCCGAGTGTTGCCGAAGTTGTCAAACGTTTCGGCGGGCCGCCTTCGGCGGGCATCACGTAGACTTCCGTGTTTCCGTCGTAGTGGGAAGTGAAGGCAATCTGCGTTCCATCCGGCGAAAAGCGCGCAAATGAAGTGTAGCCAGGTCCACTCGTTAGGCGGCGCGCCGTCCCGCCATCTTTACCGACCGTGTAAAGCTGGCCGGCGTAGCAGAACACGATGTCACGATCGTTGGTGGTCGGGAAACGCAATAACCGCGTCGTGTTCGGCAGATTCTGTGCTGACGAAGCCGTCAACGAGATCGCGGCGATTGTAATCGAGAAAACGAGGAAGCGAAAAAAGGTGTTCATAGAGTAACCAGAGCGAAGTGAGAAAAGTGCCGTTGAACCAATCGGATGCAATAGCGATTTCAATTTTAGGTTTGATGCGGCGGCGGGGCGAATTGGATTCAGCGCTGAGTTCCAAACGCGATGAATCAGTCACTTCCGAATCTGACTGCCGAGCCGGATGCGGTGGTAGCGCATTTGGAATATGAAAAGTGCCGACGAATCCATTTGATTTTCTCGTCTTTCAGAACTCAATACAAAGAGAATACTTCATCGTTTTTGTGGGTCTTGCCCGCGCGGTGGGTTCGCAAAAATTTAAACTTCTGAAATCGACCGCGAAGGACATTAGCTGTCATTTGGATCCCGGAAAAATCCGACGCTCTGGCCGGAGTTCAATAATCGCGTCGACATTTTCGGGTCATCCGCTGTGAGGTTTGATATGAGATTTCGACGCAAAAATGGCGATCGCGTTTTAGCGGTCGCTATTTTCCAAAGGCTGGAAACGGGTTTGGCGGTCCTTCAAAATCTCCATCGCGCCCGTGTTCGCCGTGCTGCAGCGATCCACGCTTCGACAAAAGGCCGGCATCGAGTCGAGGAACCCGGGATTTCGGCGATCGGCGGATCGATCGCCGCTTCAGTTCTCAGCGTGGCCCTGGGCGCATTTATACTGTGGCAACCTGCAACACTGGCCGATTACCGGTTGACGGGAGTGGCCCTGCTACTTCTTTCCTTCGCCTTGGTGGGCGCTGTTACGGCCTGGATTCTTCTCCGATTTTTTCGGAAGCATGTCGACGCAACGAGCCTGGCCAGATTCACCAGCACGATCCTGCCGAATGAAACAGTGGTCGTAGCTGAAGTCGAAGCGAGCGAAGCCTCCCGCGCCATGGCGATTTTGCGGGACGTGGAAGCCGAGGCTCCCGTGACGTTCGGTTTTTACCCGCCGCCGCCTTTCTCTCTCGAACCGACCGCACCCCGGGTCGGTGACGAGTCGCCTTCGAGTCAGCGTCTCGAGGAAAACGCGGCGAGCCTCGCACGCTCAATTGCGGTTAGCCAGGACGCGAAGCCGCGCGGGCCATCTTTTTTGCGCCGGCTACGGGGAATCGAGGCGGCGCTCGAATGGGCAAACGTGAGTCTCACCATGTCGGCCGAGGCGCACCACGCCTTTACTCTTTCGGCGGAGTGGCTTCTCGATAACGCCTATTTGATTCGGGAACAGATGACCGATCTGCGGAAGAGTCTTCCGAAAAAATACTATGGGACGCTGCCTCTCATCACAACCGGCCCGGGCTCGGGGTTACCTCGAGTTTATTATGTGGCTGCGGAAATGGTCGCCCAGAGCGACGGAGCTCTGGAGGCCGACATCATCCGGAGATTTCTGGTCGCTTTTCAGGCCACCGCGCCACTAGACATCGGAGAACTTTGGGCGGTCCCGTTGATGTTGCGATTGCGGTTACTCGAACGTCTGCGTGCGCTGGCGATCCAGGTGGAGCAACAGCAGAGGCAAAGCGAGGAGGCCGATTTTTGGGCAAACCGCCTCATCACCGCCGTTCGTCACGGCCCGCCACGACTGCTCAAAATAATGGAAGAGCTAGTGGAACAATATCCCGAGCCGACGCCGCATTTTGCGAGCGAATTGGTGGCGCATCTCTATGACGATGAAGGAGCGCTTCCGCTGGTTAGTGGCTGGCTGGAACGCTCGCTCCGTTCGCCGCTGCTGGAGGTTATACAGCAGGAACATCGGCACCAGGCGGTACAGCAGACCGCGCTCACCAATGCGATTAATAGTTGTCGCCGACTAGCGCAGATCCAGTGGCGGGAACTTTTTGAATCGACCAGTTGGGCGGAAAGCGAGTTGGCCACCGACCCCCTCGGCGTTTATGCCCGCATGGATTTTGAAACACGCGATCGATGCCGTACCGCCGTGGAGGAAATCGCCCAATGGTCAGATTGCTCGGAACGAACTACTATCGATCACGCCCTCGCGCTGGCGAAGGCTGCGGCCGACGAAGTTGCGCGCCATGTCGGCTATTATTTGATCGACGCCGGCCGTCCTGCCCTTGAGCAAGCTACCGGCGCCAGAGTGCCCTTGGTGGAACGCTGGCGTCGATGGCTCCGTGCCCATGCGGCTGCAGCCTACTTTGGGAGCCTTTTTCTACTTACCGCCGGGTTGGTGTCCGCTCCTCTTTTTTTTATTTACGGATTGGTCTCACCGCTGACGCTGGGGCTGCTGGAATTGTTACTGCTTTTGCCCGCGAGTGAACTTGCGGTCCTGGTCGTGAATTATTTCGTGACCTTTGTCCTGCCACCAGAAGCGTTGCCCAAAATGTCCTTCGAAAAAGAAGGTGTTCCCGATGATTGCCGTACGCTGGTGGTAGTGCCGATGCTGCTAACCACCCCGGGCGCAATCCAAAACGAACTGAGCCGGCTCGAAATTCATTACATCGGGAACACAGACCGGAATTTACGCTTTTCGCTCTTAACAGATTTTTCCGACGCACCCCGGGAGAACATGCCGGAGGACGCAGAGTATATCGACATCGTGTCACGCGGCATTGATGAATTGAATCGCCGACACGGAGTGGGACATTTCTTTCTTTTCCATCGCGGCCGCTCGTGGAGCGAGAGCGAACAACGCTGGATAGGCTGGGAGCGCAAGCGCGGTAAGCTCGAGCAACTTAATCGATTTCTCACCGGCGAATCCGGGCCCGAGCTGGAAGGATTTCTCCGCGCTGGCGATCGGACACGACTCGAAGGCATCCGGTTTGTCATCACGCTGGATGCCGACACCCAACTGTTGCGTGACACCGCCCGAAGGATGATTGAAACACTGGCGCATCCGCTGAATCGGGCGCGGCTGGCGCCGGATGGCCGGAGCGTAGTTCGCGGTTACACGATCATTCAACCAACCGTGAGCGCCTCACTTCCGAGCGCAAGAGCGACATGGTTTTCGCGGATCTTTGCCGATCCTCGCGGGATCGATCCTTACACGCACGCGGTCTCCGATGTTTACCAGGATTTGTTTGGAGAAGGGAGCTATCACGGCAAAGGCATTTACGAGCTACAGACGTTTCACCAACTTTTATCAGGACGATTTCCCACGGCGCACCTGTTGAGCCATGACTTGCTGGAAGGGTGTTATGTCCGGGTAGGACTGGCGACGGATATCGAGCTCCTGGATGTCTTTCCGAACAGCTATCTCGCGTGGTGGAGTCGGCAACACCGCTGGATTCGCGGGGACTGGCAAATCATTGACTGGCTCAAGGCGCGCGTGCCGGTGGGCGATGGCAGGATGGAACGCAATCAGCTTTCCGTCTTCAACCGGTGGAAGATCTTCGACAATCTGCGCCGAAGTCTTGTACCCCCGGCGATTGTAGCGCTCCTCCTGGCGGGCTGGTTTTTTACACCCACTCCGAATGTGTGGAGCGGAATTATCGCGGGTCTCATGTTGTGGCCCGTTCTAAACGCTTTCCTCGCGCTATTGCTCCATCCGCCGCCGCCGGGAACCAGATTTTGGCGCGATCCGCGCGATCGGCTCTTGCGCTCCATATTCGCCATTATTTTTCTGCCCGATTACGCAGGCATGGCACTCGATGCCATCCTTCTCGTGATTTATCGGCGAATGATGTCTCATCGGTTTCTGCTGGAATGGGAAACGGCGGCAGACGCTCACCGGCGCGCCAGAAGTCGGGAAAGGCAATTTATTTTCAGCCGCCTTTGGATCCCCGCTACCTGCGTCTTCCTTTTTGCAGGTGCGGCGGCGCGAGGAACAACGACGATGGTAGCCGCAACCCCCTTCCTCCTTTTGTGGACGCTTTTTCCAGTGGCAGTGATGCTGATCAATCGGTCGGCGAAGAGTTGGCGCGGCGGAACGCTTACGGGGGATGATCGCCGATTCCTTCGCGCGGCTGCGCGAAGAACGTGGAGATACTTCGATGATTTTGTCGGCCCTCAAACCTCATGGTTGCCGCCGGACAATGTCCAGGAGACGCCAATTCGGGAAGTTTTCATGCGCACGTCGCCAACGAACATCGGGCTATGGATGCTGGCGACTGTGGCAGCAAACGATTTCGGTTACATCACAATTGACGACCTGGTGGCCCGCAACCTTGGGACACTCGAAACCGTGAGTCGGCTGGAGCGTTTCGAAGGCCATCTTTTTAATTGGTACAATGTTGCTACATTAGATCCGCTGCGTCCACGCTATGTCTCTACAGTGGATAGCGGCAATTTACTCGCGAGCCTCTGGACTTTCGAAACCAGCTGCAATGAACTGGCCGCGCGTTCGCTTCTGGATGAGTCCGCATTGCGCGGAGTAGGCGACGCGTTGAGCGTGCTCCGGCAAATCGCTCCCAGCGAGAAGGAAGCGGGTTTTCCTCCGGCGCTCTTTCGCCTCGAGGAGCTGACGGCCGGCCGGCCGGCGAATCTTGAAGAAGTCATCGAGCGCATGCGAACAGCTCGAGAGCCCGCACAGAATCTTGTGCATCACTACGACGCGCCGGAAACCGATCCGCGCGCTTATTGGGCCCAACAGATTTTGAAACAGGTCGCGGCGTGGAATGGCGTCATCGATAAATATCTTCGGCCGGTGGAAATTCTAATGTCGCCGCCTGCGCAGTTAATGTCGTTAGGCGAAGCTACCCATGAATCAAGGCGGGAGGCCCTGGCGGCGACCTTTTCACTGCGCAACATCGCCATCGAGGGTATCGCCGGCCTGGTGCCGCTGCTTCCTTTTCATAAGAGGCGAGAGGAACAGGAGATTCCTCGCGAGGTCCACGAGTGGCTCGATATTCTCGTCACGGAGGCAGAGCGCTCGCGCAAGAACGCCTCGGAACAGCTGGCGCAACTGGACGAATTGATCGCCCAGAGCCAGGAACTGGAAGGCGGCATGAAGCTGCGATTTCTTTACGACGAGGACCGGCGCATTTTTGCCGTCGGCTATCAGGTGGCTGAGCGCCGTCTTGACACCTCCTTTTACGATCTGCTGGCAAGCGAAGCGCGCCTAACGAGTTTCGTGGCTATCGCACGCGGAGAAGTGCCGGTGGAACATTGGTGGGCTTTGAGCCGGCCATTTGGGTCCGCATATGGGCGGCTGCCGCTTCTGTCCTGGAGCGGGACAATGTTTGAATATTTGATGCCTCTCTTATTCAACCAGACGCATGAGAATTCGCTGCTCGATCGCGCCTGTTACGACGCGGTGCGTTGTCAGATTGCCTATGCCCGGCAAAACCGCGTGCCGTGGGGCATCTCGGAATCCGCGTTCAGTGCGCTTGACCGACACAACGTTTATCAATACCGGGCCTTTGGGGTGCCGGCGCTGGCATTGAAGCGTGGGCAGGAAGAAGACTTGGTAGTGGCACCATACGCCGCGGCGCTCGCTCTTGGGGTGGAACCCGCCGCTGCGATGAAAAATCTGCGGCGGCTCGCCATATCGGACCACTCGTCACTGCTCGGCGACTACGGCTATTACGACGCGATCGATTATTCGCGACGGGCCGAACCCGGTGGGGCCGCTGGGATCATCATTCATTGTTACATGGTCCATCACCAGGGAATGTCTCTGCTCGCCTACGACAACGCTTTAAATGACAATGCGATGCGGAGGCGGTTTCATTCCGACCCGCGCATTCGTGCCACCGAGCCTCTGTTGCACGAGCATATCCCGGAACACATTTTACCGACCGCCGGTGAAGCGCACGAAGAGCGACCTCAGCGCCGGACGATTCACCCGGTCGGCGCCGGCGTCGCGACGCAAACACCGGACATCGCTTCGCCGCGCATCCACCTCCTGTCCAATGGAACTTGTTCCGTGACGGTGACAAACTCAGGCGGCGGCTACCTGCGCTGGCTGGATTTGGATGTGACGCGCTGGCACGCCGATACCACGTGCGACGTTCCAGGCACTGTCTGTTATATCCGGGATTTGGAGAGTGGAACCACTTGGAGTAATACCCATCAACCACTGAGATCTCCCGAACGTCGCTATACTTGGAGTTTTACCCCGGACAAAGCTGAGTTCCGGCGGACCAGTGGGCCATGCGAGACAATCACAGAAATTGTCGTCGCCGCAGAAGACAACGCGGAGGTCCGACGGATGACACTGGTGAACACCTCGCGCAAAACATTGCGGGTGGAATTGACCAGTTATCTCGAACTTGCGCTTGCGCCACACCGGGCGGACCGCGCGCATCCCGCCTTTAACAAGCTCTTCATCGAAACTGAGTGGCTGCCAAACTGTGAAGCTTTGATAGCCCGCCGTCGTCTTCGCGCTCCCGACGAACGCCCTATCTGGGCTGCGCATCTTCTCGTGCCCGAATCTTCGACCGGCGACGTGGAATTTGAAACCGACCGGGCCTTGTTTCTCGGCCGCGATCGGACACTGCAAAACCCCGCAGCGCTCACCCGCCCCTTAACGAAAAGTATCGGCGCAGTACTCGATCCAATTTTCAGCCTGCGCCGGCGGGTTGCGATTCTGCCTAACCAACGACTTCAATTCGCGCTCGTTACTGTAGTCGCAGAGTCTCGCGAAGCTGTTGTCGCGCTGGCGGAGCGCTACGCTGAGTTTCATACTTGCATGCGCGCTTTTGAGACCGCTTGGATCCGTTCCCAGCTGGAGATGCGTCGGCTGCGCATTCGGCGTGCCGACGTGCAAACTTTTCAACAACTGGCAGCCCTTATTATCTTTCCCCAGGCACAGCTTCGACCGACGGCCGCACGGTTAGCCCGCCGTAGCGAGGGGCAGCGAGCGCTTTGGCGACAAGGCATTTCAGGTGATATGCCCATTGTCGTTGTCATGATTAGTCACCTGCGCGACATGGAAGCAGTGCGAGAGATATTGACCGCACATACCTTCTGGCATCTGCGCGGCCTGAAGGTCGACCTCGTCCTCGTGAGCGAAGAATTGCCGAGTTACGACGAACCATTGACCGAGCATCTGCGTCGCCTCACGGAAGCGCAGGCGCACTTGACTGGAGTCGATCAACCCGGCGGGGTGTACCTTCGCTCGTCGACGAAAATTTCGAAGGAAGAACTCATCGCACTTCAAGCCGCAGCGCGGATGGTCCTTGTCGCAGCTCGTGGCACATTGCGCCAACAGCTCGCAGCAACCGCACCCACGGCTGTGAAACCACGACGATTAGTGCCCGGGCACGAATTCCCCGAAGAGCCCTCCGCGCCGCTGGCTTTCATGGAACTGAAATACTTTAATGGTCTCGGTGGCTTTACCGAAGACGGAAGGGAATTCGTCATTTATTTAGGGCCCGGTCGACACACGCCCCTTCCCTGGATCAATATCATGGCGAATCCGACGTTCGGTGAATTGGTTTCAGAGTCCGGCGCCGAATTTGTCTGGGGCCGCAATAGTCAGAACGATCGTCTCACGCCGTGGTTCAACGATCCAATCGCTGACCCGGCCGGGACCGCAATTTACATCCGTGATGACGACTTGGGCGTCGCCTGGTGCCCGACACCCCAACCAATTCGGGAGAAGGATGCCTATCGTGTTCGTCACGGGCAGGGCTATACAAATTTTGAACACAATAGCCACGCGATCGAACAACGGCTGCTCACCTTCGTGCCGCTCGATGATGCCGGGGGACAGCCTGTGCGCCTGCAGCGGGTGCGCCTGCGTAACATGTCGTCGCGCCGACGGAGATTAACTATTACTGCCTATGCGGCTCTTGTTCTCGGTTTTGATCCGGAGGAAACCCGCATGCATGTCGTCACAAAATGGGATTTGCAGAGCCAGAGCCTCTTTGCCCGCAATTCCTACCATCCTGAATTTTGCGAGTGCGTCACGTTCGCCACTTCGACTCCAGCGCCTACTTCGTTCACAGCAGATCGCGCCGTGTTTATTGGACGCAACCGATCTCTGCGCGATCCAGCCACGATGGAGCATGAACAATTGACCGGCGACGTTGGCGGGGGTCTCGATCCTTGCGCCGCCGTGCAGGTATCGGTCGAGATTGAGCCGCGGCACACTGCCGAGGTAACTTTTTTGCTCGGGCAGGCGGATGATGAAGGAAAAGCGCGCGACATTGTGAATCGGTTTCGCGATCCTGCAAAGGTCGAGGCTGCATATCAGGCAACCCGCCATTGGTGGGACCGGCTTTTGAGCACCATCGAAGTGGAAACGCCCGAGCTGTCCACGAATTTTCTGCTAAACCGCTGGTTGCTGTACCAGACGCTGAGCTGCCGATTGTGGGGCCGCTCGGCCTTTTATCAATCGGGCGGGGCCTATGGATTCCGTGACCAGTTGCAGGACGTGATGGCGCTCGTGTACGCCGCCCCGGACCTCGCACGCGAGCACATTTTGCGCGCTGCCGCGCGGCAATTTTTAGAGGGCGATGTCCAACATTGGTGGCACCCCGAATCGGGCGCTGGCGTCCGTACGCGGATCAGCGACGATTTTCTCTGGCTTCCCTTTGTCACCGCGCATTACGTCCGGACCACTGGCGACGCCGCGATCCTCGATGAGAAGATTTCGTTTCTCGAAGGCCAACCACTCGAGGCTCACCAGACGGAAAGCCTTTCCACTCCGGTCGCTTCACAAATGGCAGGTACGCTGTTGGAACATTGCCGACGTGCCGTTGCTCGCTCCGAAACCGCGGGTCCGCATGGCTTGCCCCTGATCGGGGGAGGCGATTGGAACGACGGCCTTAATCGCGTCGGAATTGGTGGCAAAGGCGAGAGCGTCTGGCTTGCCTGGTTTGTGAGTTGCGTACTGCAGGATTTCGCCGAACTGCTGGAGCTGCGCAAGCTGGATGACGAAGCCGAAGCGTGCCGCACCCGCGCCGCGGGACTCGTAAAGACAATCGACGCGCAGGCTTGGGATGGGGCGTGGTATAGGCGCGCATACTTTGATGATGGCACCCCTCTCGGGTCCAGGGAAAACGCTGAAGCTCGCATCGATTCACTCCCGCAAACTTGGGCCGCGATTTTCGGCGCAGGCCGGCCCGATCGCGTAGAAATGGCGCTTCGATCGCTCGAGGACAACCTCGTGCGCGAAGCCGACGATCTGATCTTGCTTTTTACTCCGCCGTTTGGCGAGACCGCCGCCGATGTTGGCTACATCAAGGGTTACCCGGACGGTGTACGGGAAAACGGGGGGCAATACACACACGCCGCTGCTTGGGTGGCCATGGCTTTTGCTCGACAGGGCGATGGCGACAAAGCCGTCCGACTTTTACGGATGCTAAATCCGGTCGAGCACTCCCGCGAAGAGAAGAGTTGCGAACATTATAAAGTCGAGCCGTACGTTGTCCCCGGCGACGTTTACTCCCTAACCGGACACGTTGGGCGTGGTGGCTGGACATGGTACACGGGCGCGGCGGGTTGGATCTATCGCGTGTGGCTCGAAGAAATTCTAGGATTTCAACTCCGCGGCGATCGGCTGACGATCAATCCTGTTATACCGAAAGATTGGCCTCGGTTCCAGCTGCGATACCGTTTTCGGAATACCACCTATCGTGTCGCAGTCGAAAATCCAGACCACTATTCCCGAGGGGTCATCCTAATGGAATTGGATGGAGTTGCGACAGTCGATAACACCGTGACGCTGCATGACGACGGCGTTCCTCACGAGATTCGTGTTGTTCTGGGAGCCAAAACGGCGGCGTGAAGATCATCTGATCGAAGCCAATTTCTCGATGCGGAGATCGTGATGGTGTCAGCAATCTGTTTAATGGCGATCCAAGCCACGCGCATCTGAAATAGCCGCTGCCCGCGAAAATTGCGCAAGCAGCGCAACCTATTCCTCTCGACTAGCAACGCAGAAACCGCCATGCCTAAGAGTTATCTCTCGCTGCCTTAGACCAGCGCGCCGCCGCAGCTCGAGCCCGGCCCCGGCGGGGCCAGCCCAAACAGCGGTGACCGGTGTGGGATCTCGCGCGTCTGGAGAAAACCCGCGTCCAATGGCCGCCTTCGTCAGATCAGGCGGTCTCGATTGATCGCACAGCGCCGAACCCCATCTATCTCTCCTTGCGAATCAGTCTCCGCAACGCCTCCTGATCCGGCGCCAAAAGCTCGGAGATCCGCTGGTGGTTCACGTCGGCGACGATGATTTGGCCGACTTCGGTGTTGACCTCGCTGAAGATGCCGTGAGATCTCATCTTTGCGACCTGGTATTGGTTATCCTCGGTGGGGGTGACGTAGTGCACCGAGTCCGCCTTGAAGCGGTGCACCAGGAAGAGGTGGACGAGCGTCATTAGGCGCTTCTTGCGCAGTGGGACTGCAAAGGTGTTCTGATCGCGCACCGAGAGGATGCTGCGGCCCCGCCGGTCGTGGATGGGGGAAAAGATGACGTTGGCGAGCTTCTCGTCCCCCTGGTCGTAGACTCCGAGTTCGAGTAATTCTGAGCCGGCGCGCTGGGGGCGCATCTGGACGCGGAGCCCGCCGGGGAGCTGATAGTGTCGCGTCCACATCGCCAGCCATTCTTCAAGGAGCTTCTTAGGAACCTCGGTCTGTATCAGGTGCTGATGCTGGGTCGAGCCTTTGCCCATTGCCATAGTCGTCGCCGTTCGCCCCGATGTAGCGGCCAATGCGGCGTCCGCGCGCGGTCCGCCGACGAGGGTCTGGGGCGTGCGGTACGGGGAATCGACCATGCGGAGTTTTCGTTGCAGGCGGGCGAGTGCGAGCATGCCGTCCTGCTTGAGAGCCATGGTGAACTCCTCAGCGGCGAGGCCGTCAATCTGGTGACCGCCATAGGTGATGAAGTTGAAAACGAAGCCCAGCTTTCCGAGTTCCTCGGAAAAGCTCCGCATTTCCTCGTCGCTCATGCCGGTGGTGTCCCAACTGAACGAGGGCGAGAGGTTGTAGGCGAGCATTTTGTCGGGAAACTCCGAGTGAATCGCCTCGGCGAACCGGCGCGCGTCACCGAGGTTGGCGGTCTTGGTCTCCATCCAGAGAAGGTCGGCGAAAGGCGCCGCTGCAAGCGACCTGGCGATGGCGTACGAAATACCGCCGCGCACCTGGTAGTACCCTTCGGGCGTCCTGGCCGCCTCGCAATCCCAGTGTACGTCGACGCCGAGTTCGTGCGCCTTCTTGCGGGCGGCATAGAGCGAGGCCCGCGCGGCGAAGCGTCGCCAGTGGTCGACACTTATATCGACTGGTTCACCTTCGCTCGATCGGAATTCGATCACTTCGGCAACCGCCTCCCCGAAGGTTTTCAGTTCGGCGTCATTTTCCCAAGCGTCGAGGAAGCGGGCGGTGATCCGGTCGAACATCGCGTCAATCGAGGTCTCTTTGCCCTCCCTTAACGACGCCGCGGCTTGGGCGGCCAGCGGCAAAATGCCCCGGCGCTCCAGCCATTCCCGGGCGACCCTGTGCTCTCCGGCGGGTAGGGCGTAAAGGAGATGGCCGGTGACTTCGGCGACTCCCAACTCATGAAGATGCTGGATCACCGCCAGAAAACATGGCTTGTAGGCTGGCACGTCGGCGTTCGTCGCCCCAACCAGGAATGGTTGATCGCGTTCGTCGCCGCGACCTTCGATCAGGTTGGCGGCTTCGGCGTCGGTGCGGGCAACGATGAGTCCGGGAACGCCCATGACGTCGAGCTGGAACCGGGCCGCATTCAGTCGTTTGTTTTGCTCGTCCTGCGGCGCAAGCACTTTGCCGCCTTGATGGCCGCACTTTTTAGTGCCCGGACGCTGATCCTCGATGTGATAGCCTGGAACGCCGGCTTCTACGAAGCGGCGGATCAGGTTGCGCACGTGTGGATCGCCGCCGTGGCCGGTGTCGGCATCGGCGATGATGAACGGTCGAAAATCCGAAGCCTTCGTGGCGGTGCGCTGCGCCTCGGTCATCCGCGAACGCAAATATTGCTGGTTGCGATCCGCCGAGAGCAGGGCGCGCACGAGCGTCGCCGCTTCGTCGGGCACCTGGCTGAGCGGATAGCTGGCGAGATCGGGTCCCGGGTCCTCGCTCGTTCCGCCCTTGGCGGATGTCGCCCAGCCACCGAGGTAGATCGCCTCGATCCCCATCCGCTTCATCGTCACCGCCTGCCCCGGCGAGTACGGGCCAAAAGTTGTGATGCTCTTGCGCTCCGCAAAGAGTTCGCGCAACCGATCGTAAAACGCTACGGCCGCCTCACGCGCTACCATGTAGTCGTTGCCAATTGTGCCTCGCTGCTCGACCACCTGACGCGGGGTGTACAGGCGAACGATCCCCGCGAACCGGGAGCTGCTGAACCACTCTTGGATCTCGTCGATTTTCTGTTCGAACGCTCTCGTAAGGACACTCCTTGGTTCAGACAACAAAGTCGAGATTCTCAGTGATTCGTGATCCGTCCCGCTGGAAGGCCTCAATGTAGGACCGGATGCGGGTTCTAGCATTGGCGAGATCGTGATTGTTCAGGTTCAGGTTCAGAAGATCGATGTACCACGGCAACTTGGCGCGATTGGTCACGTAGGCAGCAACGATCTCGCGCGCGATTGGCAGCGTGGTCGTCTTCGAATCATCGTGGACGTCGCGGTCGCGGGCGGCGAGCAGCTTCTCGTATTCTTCGTTGAGCAGCCGGGCAAAAAGCGCTAAGTCAAACGTATCGCCGGCCCTGACGCCCGTCTTCGGGTCGTCCTCGTTGACTTGCGCGCGCTTGTGCAGCCATTCCCAGAGGATGCTGACCCGGATCTCGCCGGTCGCCATGTCCTCCATCAAATAAAGCACGTCGTCGTTGCCGAAAAAATCCGCCGGTTTTAGTGCCGCGGCCTGGAAACCCTGCTCGAAGGCGTTGCCGTACTGCAAGGCGACGCTCAACAAGTCGCGCGCGCCCCGGACGGTGCGCGGTGCCGGCTCGAGCAGCACAAGCCCGTCGGCGTCCTCCTGTGTGTAGGTGAGTGGTGGGAACTTGCGTTCGAGTTGGTTGTCCGCGCCGACTTCCTCCCATACCGGACGCACGATGTGTACCATCTTCCAGTGGGCCACCCACTTGCCACTCGCCCCCGCGCGTTGTTCGCGCTCGCCGCCTGCCTTTGCCCTGCGCATCCCTGCGGCGACGCCCGCCGCGGACCCGACCGGGATGTTAGGCTCCATACCGCCCTGCCATAGAGCGCAGCGGCCGTTCCGATCGGGAGTGTTCACGGCCCGGCGCACGCGGTCCTCGTAATTGCGCATGTAGCCGTAGGTCATGCCGATGGCGTCGATGTTGGGGTTGACGAAGTCCGGATCCCACATCATCGCGTCGGCGACACTGTTGATATAGTCCCACCGCCCAGTGTTGAAGCCGACGAAGTGGCGTCCGAGGACGGCGCGAATCTCCATCAACTGGAAGGACGCTTCGATCTGCTCGACGAGGACGTAGCATTTGATCGTGCCCATAGGGAGCCCGAGGTGCTGCTCGAGCGACGCGAACAAGTCGTTCCACAGCGCTGCCTCCTCGGCGGTCTGGATCTTCGGCAGGTAGAGGACGATCGAAGCCCCCGAGTCGCGCAGGCGCTGGTAGTTGTTGACCACATAGAGCGTGAGATCGACGATTGAAGCAGAGAAGCCGGCGCCGGCCTTCTCGCGCACGTGGCGGTCGTCGAGGTGCAGACCGCGCGCGCGGAAGATCTTGGTGGTGAAATCAAGCTGTTGACGCCAGTCATCGACGATGGGTCGCCCGAAAAAGCCTTGTGCCCACCGGTTCATCTCGCCGGCAACTTTTTCGGCGACGCTCAGGAAGCGTGGGTCTTTGGTGATCGCAAGCTGGAGGTTGCGCTGGTTGTCGAGCGACATGGTATCGACCTGCCCGAGGGCGTCCTCGCCGTCGAACATCCAGCCGTCGGCACCCGAGAGCAAAGCGTAAGCGACGTTGCGCAGCCCGCTCTCGGTGCTCGCCCGTGGCCGAGCGGCTGGCCCCGTTCCCTGGATCCACTGACGCATCAGATCGGCCGGGATCTCGCTCCCGTCGAAGTTTCCGTCGCGGGCGTCCTGAACGCGAATGCCCGTGCGCGGAATCAGCGCCTCGGGATCGAGGAAGGCAATGCGCTGTCGGTCGCGCTCCCGGGACAGACGCCGTGCGATCCGCCTTGCCATCATCTCGCGCCGGTCACGGTTCAGCGGCGCCAGAACTTCCAACGCCTCAAGCGCCGCCGGGGTGTAGACCTCGGGGTACTCCTTAAGCACGCTGTCGCGGTAATCGAGTTTTCGAGTCATCTGCCTCTCGTACCCAAAACTTATGCTGCCGAAGGATCTGGGGACCCATTGCGGAGAAACGCGCATTGAACTAAACCGCTGCATTCGTCCAATGCTCCTGACGCCTCCTCAACCCCTCACGTTCTTCCGGAACTGTGGACCTACTATAGATCTTGATTCCTTCTTGCTCCAATACAAGAAATGATAATCTTGCATCTCGATAGCGGAAGTATCGTAAAGTTTCAACGCTAACTGCCGGGGATGGGGTACCAATTCGAATTATTTTCGCCGACCGGTTTGCACGCGCCCAATGACAGCAAGCTACAATTCGCGCTAGGTTGTCGTGATCGAGGAATGGAGGCGTATGCGGAACTGCAGGAGGCGGAGTTCGCGGCTCAAAAGCATCGATACCGTGCGACCAAGCATCAGCACGAAGCTGCCACGGACTACTTCGACGACGCCCCTCAGCTTATCGCGGTCGGCCTACCTTCCACGACCGCGCTGCGAGGTTCAACCGAACAGTTTTATTGAAAAGGGTAGTGATGGCTTCGTCGGCAGTCGCGGCTTTAACCGATAGCCGCCTGGCCGCGCTTTGCGCAGAAGCCGCACAGCACGCCTTCGTCAATTACCAGGAGCGTTTTGATGAAATTACTCACCGCGCTCGCGAGCGTTTTCTGGCTCATGATGTGAAGGGAAGCTACGCGGATTCGGCCGAGAGGCTTCATCTTTACGGCAACGTGCTGTCGAACCTAACGACACAGATAACGGATCTAATGGGCCCGCGCTTGCGTGAACGCAACGTTTGGACCGCGATCAAAGCCGTTTATTCCTCGCTCGTCGCGCAATCTCTAGCCTGGGAGATTGGTGAAAGTTTTTTCAACTCACTCACCCGACGTGTTTTCGCAACTGAAGGCGTGGATCAAGCAATCGAATTTGTCGATTCCGATTTCGACGCCCCGCCGACGAATTTTCCTCTCGACCTTCGTCGAACTTATTCCGGGGCACCCCTTCTGGAACTGATCTCGGCGGCGCTAACCGACCCTGAAGCGGGCGGATTTGCAGCCGAATGCTGGAACGAGCTCGGTGTTTCGATGCGGCTGGCGGCGAAGCGAGTCGAGGCGGAGTTTCCCTGTGCCGGCCAAAGAGATTGCAAGGTGCGCCTCGAAATGATCAACCGGGCGTTTTATCGGGGCCAAGGCGCCTACATTGTCGGTCGCGCAATTCGCGATGGTGGCGATGGCGTTGGGTTGCCTCTGGCCTTTTGTCTGCGCTACGAGCGGGAACGCGGCATCACGCTCGATGCCGTGCTCTTCGGCGAAGCGGATTTGTCGATTCTTTTCTCGTACACGCATGCGTATTTCCGAGTAAAGGCCGATTGTCCGCACGCCCTGGTGCATTGCTTGCGGCAGATGATGCCGCGCAAACGTCTAGCCGATCTTTACAACGCCATCGGTTTTAACCGACACGCCAAAACCGAGTTTTATCGCGATTTCATAGCGCAACTGAACACCTCGGCCGACCGCTTCAAAACGGCCGAAGGCACGCCAGGAATGGTTATGCTGGTCTTCACTTTGCCGAGCTACGACGTCGTTTTTAAAGTAATTAAGGATCGATTCGATTTCCCCAAGGATACTACTCCAAATGAGGTGATGCGCCGTTACAAGCTGGTGTTCGAGCACGATCGCGTCGGACGTCTGGTGGAAGCACACGAGTTCGAGCATCTCCGCATGGAACGGAACCGGTTCGAGCCGGCTCTCTTGGAAGATTTGCTCCGCGCGGCCGGAAAGACGGTGCGGCTGGAAGGCGACGACGTTGTCATCGCTCATGCTTATGTCGAACGTCGCATTCGTCCGCTCAACATTTTCTTCGCGGAAGCCGATGCGACTCAGAATGCAGCCGCCGCTCGCGATTACGGCCAGGCCATCAAGGATCTCGCCGTGTCGAACATCTTTCCGGGCGATCTGTTGACCAAAAACTTCGGCGTCACCCGGCGGGACCGGGTCGTCTTCTACGACTACGACGACCTTTGTTTTCTAACCGATTGCAATTTTCGCGATCTGCCGCAGGCCAGCACGTACGAGGAAGAAATAGCGGCCGAGCCGTGGTTCTCCGTGCGCGAGAACGACGTGTTTCCTGAAGAATTTCCCAATTTTCTCCATCTGCCCGGACCGGCGCGTGCCGCGCTGCTCGAACAGCACGCAGATTTATTTCACCCGGATTTCTGGCGCAGCGTGCAACGGAAGCTTCGAGAGGGCAAGATTCCGGAAGTATTTCCATATCGGCCCGAGCGACGGTTAGTCACCGGGAATTGAAGCTTCGTTTTGCCCAGCCTTCCGATGATCCCGGAAGCGGAAAAAGCTTTGATCAAAGGTGGCACCCCTCGACGTCAGTCCAATTACATTTGAGCATCTGATTTGAATCGCAATTGAAGCTCTCCCTCGGACAGGTGTGACAGTCGCGAGGCTAATTTTTATCCGGCACCAGCCGAGGTTGCAGATTTCTGTGGATTTTGGCTGCTGCTGATACGAACCGCTCTCCAACGGGCAACCGAGGTGAGAGGAATCGCTCTGGAGATGGTCTTGGCGGCTAAGAGCAGAACGATGATCTACGATGCCATTGAAAGAAGACCTTATTCTAATGCGTGTTGGCTTTTAAAGCTCCGATGCGTTGCAGGCATTCGCGTGCGGCTACAAGCCGATCCGCCGCAGCAGCCCGCAGAATCGAGCTTCGGCCCGTTGCGTGTCCCACTTTGGATCGACCCTCAGGAAGCTCAGACGAACGTCGCGGTCTTCGTAGGCTTTCTCCAGCCACTCGAACGCCTCATCCTTGCAACCGAGTCCGCTGTAGATCATCGCCACGTTGTGAGGCGGGATGTATTTGTGGGCCGCAGACGCTTTTAGCTCATCGATAATGGCTTGAGCTCCCGCTTCATCGCCCGCCTGGGCATGGGTGTATCCCACCATCGAGACCGCCTCAGAGTTATCTCCGGAAAACTGTCTTGCCCGGGTAAACGCAGCTGTCGCCTCTTCGTATTTACGCTGGCGCAGATGCACTTTTCCGAGGGTCAAATGCGCCACCCAGAAGTGTGGTTCTATCTCGAGCGTGCGACGTAATGTGGCGCGCGCTTCATTATCACGCCCGGCGTAGTAGTAGCATTGACCCTCAATTGCGTTGATGATGAGTGAAAGCGGCTCCAGTTCCCGGGCGCGCGCGATCTCCGCCAGAGCTTGCGCGTGTCGTCCCAGATCCGAGAGGAGATGGGCATAAGCGAGGTGAGCAAACGCGGAATGTGGGTCGAGCTCGATCGCGCGTCGCGCCTCTCGTTCTGCGGCCGTCCAATCCCAGTCGAACCAGAAATGGACGAAGGAGAGACATCCGTGCGGCTGAGAGAGTGTATCGTCGATTTCGATCGCGCGCTGCGCCGCCGCTTTTGCCCGCGGAAAAGCTTCGCGCGGAGGGACGTCACTCGTGATGGGAAGGGAATAGTAAGCTTCGGCCAGACCGGCGTGAGCCAGGGCGTAATCCCGATCGAGCTCCAGGGCCTGCTGAAAAGAGTCGATGCTTTTTTGGATCTCCGGCGGCGTGATCTTATTCCATCGGTGTCGACCGAGGAGGTAGAGGTTATAGGCCTTGACGTTCTCTGTGTAGCGTTTCGTTAGGCGCGATCTTTCTTCCTGGCTGAGCTTGAGGGAGAGTGCACTCACGACCTTCTCGGAAATGGCGTCCTGCACGTCAAAAATGTTGGTGAACTTTTCGTTGAACGAACCGGACCATAGGCCGCGCCCACTCGCCACGTCCAGCAACCGCACCGTCACGCGCATGTTCCCCTCCGCCTTCTGAATGCAGCCGTCGATAACCGTCTCGGCTCCCAATTCGCGGCCTGCCAGGCGTGGCTCCTGATCCAGTTCGACATACTTGCGCACTTCGCCGAGAGGACGCACCACGATCTCCCGAATATTGCTGAGCCTGACGATCAGAGTATCGGCCATCCCTAATTCGAGCGCCAGATCGTGGTCCTCGGCGACAAGCGGTTTAAATGGGAGCACGGCCAGAGTGCGGGGAGCCGGCGGCAAACCATTGCCAGTCGCACTGGCAATCTTGTTCACTTCGGCGACGAACCGGTAGCCAACATTGGGGACGGTGGCGATGAAGCGATGTGCTTGCGGCGTATCCCCGAAAACGCGCCGCAAAACCGAAATATTCTGGGTCAGGTTGTTTTCCTCCACGATGGAATCCGGCCAGAGCGCCTTCAGCAGCCTCTCCTTTTCGAGCAGCACGCCGGGGTGTTCGACGAGGAAATGAAGCGTCTCAAACACGCGAGGCTTGAGGTGAACAGCGATTCCGTCGCGATGGGTCAGTTGATGATTCGCGGGATCGAGCCGGAAATCGCCAAATTCATAAATCATCTCGGAGATGATTCTCGTCCGGCGTTAAGAAGATTCACAGAAAATTCAGCCGGCCGCTAAGGACATTCACACTGGCTGGATGCGAAATTGCGCGCACTCATCCGTAGAACAACTCCACGGACAGCCAACCGCAAACCGATAACAACAGAAAGATCCAAATGAAAAAAATAATACTCAATTCGATTATCGCCCTGACGGCACTAATGGCCTTTGCCATCCCGCAGCCCGCGCACGCACAACGTCGGGCGGCCGCATTGGAAGGCGCCTGGGATTCGGTCGTCACCCTGAGCGATTGCCAAGGCGGCACCCTCGCCGTCTTCCGCGCCTACGTAATGTTCAATGCCGGTGGCACTCTCAATAGTACCGACAACACGCCACCTACTCGGCACGGTCCCGGACTCGGGACTTGGGAGCGCCTGGGAGGCCATAGTTATAGCGCGCCTTTCCAGTTCTTTAACTTCAACCCCGACGGAAGCTTTGCCGGCGTGCAAAAGATCAGCCGCACGGTTACTCTGAGCACCGATGGGAATAGTTACACCTCCGTCGTTGCCTTCGAGAGCTACGATCCGGACGGCAACCTCATCTTCAGTGGTTGTGGCAGCGAGAACGCGACGCGCCTGCCGTAACAGAGAGCTCGTCGAAAAAACTCGGC
>Ga0210120_1000089_pt1 | contig 22752 bp, 22 predicted proteins | sample Goodyear_PhragA__FD_184868 | JGI IMG/M metagenome (GOLD analysis project Ga0210120, IMG submission 184868) | Wetland microbial communities from San Francisco Bay, California, USA, that impact long-term carbon sequestration - Goodyear_PhragA_D2... | ecosystem: Environmental > Aquatic > Marine >... | reverse complement strand
CGGGGGACGTCCCCGACCCAGGCTGGTTCGCGGGCGGGCGGCTAGCCGGGCAGGAGCGGGGACTCGAGCCGCTCCAACGCGAGCTCGCGCTCGCGCGCCAGGGCGTCGAGCACGAGCACGGTGTCGGCGACCGGGGTGTCCTCGAGGAACGCCTCGCGCTCCTCGAACGAGCGCAGCACCTCGCGCCGCGCGACCCGCAGAGCGTCCTCGTCGTGTGCGGCGAGAGCGGCGAGCGCACGGGCGACCGCGGCCGGCTCGAGCCCCTCCTCGGCGATCCGCTGCGCCACCGGGCCCGCGTCGGCGTCCCGTCCGAGCACGAGCAGCGCCACGGCGGCGCAGTAGCCGGCGATCGGGCCGGTCGCGTCGGCGGCCCCGGCGCCGAGCGCCGCCTCCGCATCCCGGCGCGCCCCCTCCGGGTCGCCGGCCATCAGGCGGCAGCGGAGCATCGCGATCGGACGTCCCCAGCTTCCCGGCGGTGCGGCGCGCCAGCTCGTCCCGTACTCGTCGGCCGCCCGTCGCAGCAGCAAGACCGCTCCGTCCCGGTCGCCGAGCATGCGCGCGGCGAGGCCGGCCGCCCAGGACGCGCCGGCGATCCCCGCGAGCCGGAAGTCCTCCCGTCCGCCCGGCTCGTCGACCGCAGCCAGCCTCCGCTCGTGCTCTGCGACCGCGGAGTCCCGTTTCGCCGCCCAATCCATCAGCAAGTTACAAGTTGTAACTAGTGCCCCCGGTCCCCTGCCGCAGCCTGCTGACTGAACGGTCAATCAGAGAGCGAGTAGGCTCGGCGCGGGATGTCCGACACCACCCGCTTCCAGCTCGAGCGCCTGGACACGCGGGTCGGGCCCGTCGCTCGGCTCACGATCGCGAACGGCTCCGGCGGGCGCAGGCCGAACACGTTCGGCGTGGCCGCGCTGCGCTCGCTCGACGAGGCGCTCGGCCGGCTGCGAACGCGCGACTGGCGCGGTCTCCTCGTCACCGGCGACGCGGGCAGCTTCGGGGCCGGCGCCGACATCACGGCGTTCCCCGGCATCACCGCGGAGCGCGCGCGCGAGGGCAGCCGCGCGGGACACCTCCTCTTCGGGCGTCTTCGGGAGCTGCCGTTCCAGACGCTCGCCGCGGTCAACGGCGCCGCGCTGGGCGGCGGGCTCGAGTTCGCGCTCCACTGCGACGTGCGCACGGCCGCCTCCACCGTCCGCCACATCGGTTTCCCGGAGGTGTTCCTCGGGCTCGTCCCCGCATGGGGCGGGACGCAGCTTGCGCCGCGGCTGCTCGGCGCCGAGGCGGCCGTCGCGCTGGTCGTCGACAACCCGCTGCGGCAGAACCGCCTGCTCGGCGCGGACGCCGCGCTCGGGATGGGGCTGGTCGACCACGTCTTCCAGCCGGACGAGCTCGCGGAGCGCTCGCTCGACGTGCTGCTGGAGCGGATCGAGGCGGGCGAGGGCAAACGCCTGCCCGAGGCGGATCTCGCCGACGCGGTCGAGGTCCTCGGGAAGGCCCGTCGACGGGTCGACGACGTGGTCCACGGACAGGCGCCCGCCCCGTACCGGGCGCTCGACCTGATCGAGGGAGCAGCCGGATGGGACCTCGAGCAGGGGTACCTGGCGGAAGAGGACGCCGTCGCCGATCTGCTGCCCGGCCCCGAGGCACAGGCGTCGATCTATGCGTTCGACGTGGTCGAGCGACGGCTCGAGCGGCTCGCGGCGATCCCGGCCGTCGAGCCGCGACAGGTCGCGCGCGTGGGGATCGTCGGTGCGGGCCTGATGGCCACCCAGCTCGCGACGTTGTTCGTCCGCAGGCTGGAGGCGCCCGTCGTCCTCACCGACGTCGATCCGGAGCGCGCGCGCCGGGCGGTCGAGGCGGTCGCGTCCGAGCTCGACGGGCTCGCCGCACGGGATCGCCTCAGCGCCGCCGAGGCGGGCCGCCTGGCGTCGCTCGCGAGCGCGGGGACGGGGATCGAGTCGTACGCTGCGTGCGATCTCGTCGTCGAGGCGGTGTTCGAGGAGCTCACCGTGAAGCGCGAGGTCCTCTCGGCGCTCGAGGACGTCGTCTCGCCGGAATGCCTGCTGGTGACGAATACGTCCGCTCTCTCCGTGGCGTCGATGGCGGACGGCCTGGTGCACCCCGAGCGCGTCGTCGGTCTGCATTTCTTCAACCCGGTCTCGGTGCTCCCGCTCGTCGAGGTCGTGCGCACCGGGTCGACCGACGACGTGTCGCTCGCGACGGCCTGGGACGTCGTGCGTCGGCTCCGCAAGCGAGGGGTGGTCGTGCAGGACGCGCCGGCGTTCGTGGTCAACCGCATGTTGGCGCGTCAGTCGACGGTGCTGATGCAGGCGCTCGAGAGCGGCTCGACCTTCGAGGAGACCGACGAGGCGGCGCTGCGCCTCGGGCTGCCGATGCCGCCCTCGGCGCTCCTCGCGCTCGTCGGCCCGCAGGTCGCGAACCACGTGCTTGGCGTCCTCCACGACGCGTTCCCGGAGCGGTTTCCCCTCTCGCCCACCCTCCAGGCGCTCGCCGACGGCGAGTTTCCGCAGCTTGAGGAGGCGGAGGGGCGCCCGAGCGTCGAGGAGCTCCACGGGCGGATCCTCGAGGCGCTCGCCGACGAGGCACGCCGCATCCTCGACGACGGCGTAGTCGGGAGCGCCGCCGCGCTCGACGCCTGCCTGATCCTCGGGGCCGGCTTCCCGTTCTTCCGCGGCGGCATCACGCCGTACCTGGACGCGACGGGCGTCTCCGTCCGTGTGAGCGGACGGCCGCTCGGTACGGGCTGACCTACTCTCCGACCGCCGAATTCGGTAGGCTGCGAGGTGCAGCGACGCCGGCGCGCGATGGATGCCCGAGCGAGCTGCCCTCCTCGAACGGTTGCCCCAGGAGTGAGCGGCGCACATCGAGGCTGCTGCCGAGATGCAGGAATCCACAATCACCTCGAACCTGGCACACGACCACGCGAGCGCACTCGTGGAGGCGGCCGCGCGTGCGGAGCGCTGGTTCGGGGAGCCGTTCCTCCATCCGGGCGAGGACGCCGAGGTCGCGCTCGCGCCGGGCACCGCCCGCCGGCGCGCCCTCGACGACGCGCAGGCCGAGATGGACGCGGGCCTGCGCGGTCCCTCGCCCGGCTGGAAGGTCCGCTACGGCCTCATGCTGGGTCTCGAGCGGGTGCTCGCGGCCGAGACGCCGCGGACTGCGGCCGGGACGACGCTGCGCCGCCACCAGATCGACGCGCTCGCCGGCATGCTCACGGAGCTGATCGCGGCGACGCAGCGTGGCGCGGACGAGAACGGAGCCAACGGCGCCACGAACGGGAGCATCGACCTCGTCGAGGAGCTCGACGAGGACGACGAGGAGTCGGAGGACGCCGACGACGGCGACCTCCTGGACGAGGAGCCCGAGGAGGCCTCGACGGCCGGCCCCGATCCGGGCGCGAGCCGTCGGTACCGGTTCCGTCATCCGACGGCCTCGGGGAAGACGATCGCCGCCGCGGGCTTCGTCGAGGCGGCGCGGGAGCTCGGCGTCCTGATCCTCACGCACCGCAGGCTCCTCGTCGACCAGTTCCGGCGCGATCTCACGACGGAGGGCTACGGAGACCGGCTCACGGACGCGATCGAGACCGGCCAGGAGCCGCTCCGCGCGAACCCGATGACGATCCAGACCTACGCCTGGTTCGCGCGGCACGCGGACGAGGTCTCGCGCACGGCGTACCAGCTCGTGATCTGCGACGAGGCGCACACCGCGCTCGGGGAGAAGACCTCCAACGCGATCCGCCGCTTCCCCGAGCCGCTCTACATCGGCATGACGGCCACCGAGGAGCTGATCGCGAAGCAGGTGTCGGACGTGTTCCCCGCCTCGGTCGACGACCTGCCCCTGACGGACGCCGCGAGACGCGGGCTGATCGCGCCCCTCAGGTGCCTGCGCGTCCCGCCGGTCGCGGCGATCAACTCAGTCCCGATCGTCGGCGGCGACTTCGAGGAGCGTGCCCTGGCCGCCGCGCTCGACCACATCGCCCTCAACCAGGCCGCCTCGAGCCTCTACCGCGACCGCTTCGGGCCGACCCCGGGCATCGTCTACGCCGCCGGCGTCGAGCATGCGTACCACCTCGCGCAGGAGTTCCGCGCCGCGGGCCTCAAGGCCATGGCGGTCTCGGGGCGGACGCCGCCGCGCGAGCTCGCCGAGACGCTGGCGGCATACGAGCGCGGCGAGATCAACGTGCTGATCAACGCGCAGCTCCTCGCCGAAGGGTGGAACTCGCCGCGTGCCACCGTGTGCATGCACCTCGCCCCGACCGCGTCGAAGCGCGTGTACCAGCAGCGGATCGGCCGCATCATGAGGACCCATCCGCGCAAGGAGGCCGGGATCGTCGTCGATTTCGTCCCGAAGGGCGCGACGCACTCCGAGCGCGTCGTCTCGCTGCACTCGCTGCTCGACGCCGACTTCTACCGCGAGGGCGCCCGCGTCACGCCGGCCCCGCGCCGCCGCTCGGCCCGCAGGGCGCGTCGCAAGCTCTCGCCGGCGCCGTGGCTCGTTCCCGTGACGCAGGACGTCGGGCGCCGCCTCGCGGTGATCCAGCGTGAGTGGCAGCGGGTCGACCCGCGGTTCCTCGACGACGACGAGCAGCGCTTCTGGGCGACGATCGCAGGACGGCAGATCCGCTTCGACCAGCGCGCCGACTTCGCGCGGAAGTTCGCCGAGGGCCGGGCCGGCAAGGGAGCGCTCGAGACGTTCCTCTCGGTCTGCGCGGCCGAGAACCCGAACCGGCGCCTCCGCATGACCGCGCTCGCCGACCGCGTGGCGACGCCGGTCGACCGCGCCGACTTCGACGACCTCGTGACGCTGGTGACCCAGGCCCCGCCGTGGGAGAAGGACCGCGCCGCCGGCGTGCGCATCCTGCTCCGCGCCGTCGGCGACGGGAAGGCCAGCGCGCCCGAGCAGATCCTCAGCCGCTGGACCTGGCGTCTCGCCAGGGCGGTGCGGAAGACGCTCGACCGGAAGGCGAGCCAGGAGTTCCCGGAGGCGAAGCGGTTGCTCGGCGCGGTCGCGAACTCGCGGGGTCACCGGCACGAGGAGAACGTCGGCCAGCTCGTCAGGATCGCCGCCGCGCTCCCGGTGCCCGTCGGCGCGGCCTTGCTGGCCTCCGCCGAGGGCTACACGCCCCGCGCGAACCAGCTCCTCGACCGCGCGCGGGAGGCGCTCGGCCCGATCCAGGAGACGGCCACCGCGCTCGCCGAGAGCCTTCCCGCCCCGAGGGCGCCCGCCCGCAAGTCACGCCGCCGCCGCCGCAAGCGGCGCTCGACCGAGACGGAGGCCTCGGCCGCGCCGGCTTCGGGCGGCGAGCCGCAGGCTGGGCGGGTCGAGGACGGCGCCGCCGCAGACGAGGCCGCGACGCCCGAGGCCCCGCCGCAGACGGCCGGACCCGAGCCCGAGCCCTCCCGCTAGGCGTCGGGCGGAGCGTCGCGGCGGCGGTCGCGCTCGCGGAGGAAGCGAGTCAGCTCGTCGGCGAGCGCCTCGCCGGTCGGGAGCTGACCCTCCTCGGCGATCGACTCGAGGGAGTCGGCGCGCTGCTCGAGCTCCTCGACGTACGCCTGCGTCTCCGGGTCGGACGCGACCGCCTCGCTGACCTGTGCGGCGTATTCCTCCTCCGCCTCGTCGAGCTCGCTGGTCGGGATGGACGTGCCGATCAGGTCCGAGAGGCGCACGCACAGCGCCTTCGCCGCGCGCGGGCTGGGCGCGAGCGAGACGTAGTGCGGAACGGCCGACCACAGGCTCACGGAGCGCAGGTCGGCGGCGTGACACGCGTCGTGGAGCACGCCGACGATCCCCGTGGGACCCTCGTAGCGTGAGAGTTGGAGCCCGAGCTCCTCGACGAGCCGCGGGTCGGTCGCAGCGCCCGTGACGGGCGCCGGACGCGTGTGCGGCACGTCCGCGAGCAGGGCGCCCAGGGTGACGACGAGCTCGACGCCGAGGTCGCGCGCAAGCCCCACGACGAGCTCGGTGAACGTCCGCCAGCGGTAGTTCGGCTCGACCCCGAGCAGGATCACCGCGTCGCGCTCGGTGCCGGGGACGGCGGCGTGGAAGAAGACGTTCTCGGGCCACTCGATCCGTCTCGTGAGCCCGGAGTCGAGCGTCACCGTCGGGCGCACCGCCTGGAAGTCCATGAACCGCTCCGGGTCGATGTCCGCGAAGCGCGTCGCGTCCCACTGGCGCGCGAGGTATGCCGCGGCGACGGTGGCGGCCTGTCCGCCGTCGTTCCAGCCCCGGAACGCCGAGATCAACACAGGGCGCCGCAGGGTGGGTCGGTCGGCGATGCGCAGGTCGTCGTTCACCGACACAGCCTAACTGCGGCCTTGCGAGACGTGACAGCGGGCGACACTAGGAATGGGCCCGCTCGAGAGGCGCTCTCTCGCGCTCGCGCTCGGCGGCGGGAGCGCTCGCCGGCGCGGTCAGCGCGGCGGGCGGTCGCCACAGCGCGTAGGCGACCGCGACGGTCAGCGCCCAGATCGCGGCGGCGAGCGACACGTGCACGAGCACGAGTCCCCAGGGGAGCGCGTTCCGGTACTGGACCTCGCCGACGACCATCTGCACGACGAGCACGCCGAGCAGGGCGACTGCCAGCCGGACGACGCCCGGCGCCTGCCGCCGGGCGCGGAGCAGCTGCCAGCCGACGAGCAGGAAGCCGAGCCCGTAGGCCGCGACCGCCCGGACGTGGACGTACACCGTGTCCCGGATTCCGAGGCCGAGCCGATGGACGTCCTGGTCCGCGCCGGGATGCGGGCCGGACGCGGTCGCGACCGCACCGGTGACGACCATCACCGCGCATGCGACCACGCCGACCACGACGACCGCCCGCAGCCAGCGCGGCGCGACCGGGGGGCCGAGCCCGGTCGCACGGCTCGCGGCCTCGAGCGCCACGACGACGGACAGCGCGACGACGGCGAGCGCGAGCAGGAAGTGCGTCATGACCGCGAGGGGATGGAGATCGAGGATCACGGTGAGGCCTCCGAGCGGGATCTGCGCCACCGTGCCGAGGAACGCCGCGAGCGCCGCGCCCGTCACCCGGCGGGGGAGACCGGGGACGCGCCGCGCCGCATGCCAGGTGGCCAGGGCGGCGAAGATCCCGCACAGCGCGACAACGCGGTTGCCGAACTCGACCATCGCGTGGAAGTCCTGCGCAGGGAACGGCGTCGACCCGCAGCGCGGCCAGTTGTCGCACCCGAGCCCGGAGCCCGTCAGGCGCACGAACGCCCCCGAGGTGACGACCAGCGCGAGCACGCCGACGGTGGCGAGCGCGATCTGGAGGAACCGACGAGGGGAGACCGGCTCCCCGAGCCGGGCGCGGAGCGTCATCGAAGGCCCACGCCGGCACCGGGCTCGACGGTACCGACCGCGAAGAGCGGGAGGGCCGCGGCGGCGAACGCCGCCTCGAGCACGACCCGACGCTCGCCGGGGACGGTGACGAGCAGACCACCGGCGGTCTGAGGGTCGTACGCGAGCGCCTCGAGCTCGGCCGGGGCCGTGCTGGCGACGTGCGGGCCGGCGAACTCCCGGTTGCGGCGGTCGCCGCCCGTGCGGACGCCCGCCGACGCGACCTCGAGCGCCCCCGGCAGCGTGGGCAGCGCGCCCGCGTCGAGCTCGATCCGGACGCCCGAGCGGAGCGCGACCTCGTGCGCGTGGCCGAGCAGGCCGAAGCCGGTCACGTCGGTGACCGCATGCGGCTCGAAGGGGCGGAGCGCGTCCGCGGCTGCGCGGTTCGTCACGACCATCGCCTCGACAGCCGACTCGAGCGCGCCCGCGGGCGCGGCTCCGTCTCGCGCCGCCTGCAGGACGAGGCCCGTGCCCAGTGCTTTCGTCAGGAGCACCGCGTCTCCGGGCCGGGCGTCGCTCTTTCGCCAGACCCCGTCGGGATGGACGGTGCCGACGACGGCGAGACCGTACTTCGGCTCGTCGTCCCGGATCGTGTGGCCGCCCGCGAGGATCGCGCCGGCCTCGACCACCGACTCGGCGGCTCCCGCCAGCACCTGGGCCAGGACCTCGGTGGGCAGCTCCTCGGGGAAGGCCGTCACCGACAGCGCCAGGAGCGGCCGGCCACCCATCGCGTACACGTCGTTGAGCGCGTTCGCCGCCGCGATCCGTCCGAACGTCCTCGGGTCGTCGACCACGGGGGGGAAGAAGTCGACCGTGAACACCAGCGCGGTCCCCTCGTCCAGCCGGTAGACCGCGGCGTCGTCGGCGGGGTCGAGCCCGACCAGCAGGTCGGACGCCTCGGCTGGGAGGAGGCCTCCGACGAGCTCCTCGAGGCGGGCGGCAGAGTACTTCGCGGCACAGCCCCCGGCGCGTGCGAGGCTCGTGAGCTCGACCGGGGCGCTCATTCCTCCGAGTGTACGGCGGCCCGACCGGAGCGCAGCGCCGATGTGAGAGGATCGCCGTGTGCCGAGCGCGCTCGTCACGGGGGGCTCGTCGGGCATCGGCCTCGCGATCGCGCGCATGTTGCGCGACGAGGGGTACGGGCTGACGCTCGCCGCACGCACGCTCGAGCGTCTCGAGGCGGCCGCCGTGGAGCTGGGCGCGGCCTCCGTCGCGGTCGACGTGCGCGACGAGGACGCATGTGCAGGGCTCGTCGCAGCGCACCTCGACCGTCACGGCGGGCTCGACGTCCTCGTCAACTGCGCCGGCGTGGGGATCGCCGGTCGGATCGGCGACATGTCGACGAAGCAGTTCGACCTCCAGCAGACCGTCAACCTCCGCGGCGCGTTCCTCGTCACACGCGAAGCGCTCCCGGCGCTCCGGGACGCCCGTGGGTACGTCGTCAACCTCGCCTCGATCGCGGGCACGATGCCGACGCCGGGGCTCGCGAGCTACGGCGCAGCGAAGGCGGCGCTGATCGCGCTCACGCGGTCGCTCGACCGGGAGGAGGCGTCGACCGGGGTCCGCGCGACCGCGATCTGCCCGGGCTTCGTCGACACCCCGATGGCCGAGTGGACCGGGATTCCGGGCCAGGAGATGATCCAGCCGGAAGACTGCGCGGAGGTCGTCCGTGCCCTGCTCCGGCTCAGCGAGCACGCACGCGTCCCCGTCGTCGTGATCGAGCGGGCCGGCGGCGAGGTCTGAGTTCTAAAAGCCGCCGGCGCTCAGTCGTCGTCGGGAGCCGACAGCGCGCCGAGCGTCTCGTCGCCCCCGGTCAGCCCGAGTCGCCCGTAGAGCGCGAGCTTGTCGCGCGTGTCCTCGAGGTCGAGCATCCGCAGAGAGAGCTGCCCGATCCGGTCGAGCGGACCGAAGGCGGCGTCCTCGACCCGTTCCATCGAGAGTCGCTCGCGGCGGTAGGTCGCGTTCTCGGAGACCGTGTCGAGGATCGTGTAGTCGTCGCCGCGGCGGAGCTCGACCGTCACCTCTCCGGTGATCGGCCCTCCGACCCAGCTCGAGAGGCTCTGCCGCAGCATGAGCGCCTGGGGGTCGAACCAGCGCCCTTCGTAGAGGAGCCGGCCGAGGCGTCGGCCGGCCAAGCGGTACTCGTCGATCGTTGACTCGTTGTGGATCGCCTGCACCAGGCGCTCGTATGCGAGGTGCAGCAGCGCCATGCCGGGCGCCTCGTAGATCCCGCGGCTCTTCGCCTCGACGATGCGGTTCTCGATCTGGTCGGACGTGCCGAGCCCGTGCCGTCCGCCGAGCGCGTTCGCCAGGCGGACGAGCTCCACGCGATCGTCGTACCGGTCGCCGTTCAACCCCACCGGCCACCCCTCCTCGAACCGGACGCGGACGACCTCGGGCTCGATCGCGACCGCGGCGTCCCAGTGCGCGAGCCCCATGATCGGCTCGACGAGGTAGGCGGATCGGTCGAGGCGCTCGAGCTCCTTCGCCTCGTGCGTCGCGCCCCAGATGTTCGCGTCGGTCGAGTAGGCCTTCTCCGCGCTCGCCCGATAGGGGTGCCCGCGTTCCTCGAGCCAGGCGCTCAGCTCCTGCCGCCCGCCGAGCTCGGAGACGAACGCGGGGTCGAGCCACGGCTTGTAGATCCTGAGCGACGGGTTCGCGAGGAGCCCGTAACGGAAGAAGCGCTCGATGTCGTTGCCCTTGTACGTCGAGCCGTCGCCCCATACCCCGACGCCGTGCTCCCGCATCGCGTGGACGAGCATCGTCCCGGTGACGGCACGGCCGAGCGGCGTCGTGTTGAAGTAGGTCTTGCCTCCCGAGGAGATGTGGAACGCGCCGCAGCGCAGCGCGACGAGCCCCTCGTGCACGAGCTCCTGTCTGCAGTCGACGAGGAGCGCCTCCTCGGCGCCGACCGCCTGCGCGCGCGCCGGGATCCCTGCGACGTCCGGCTCGTCGGGCTGACCGAGGTCGGCGGTCAGCGCGTACGGGACCGCCCCGTGCTCGCGGATCCACGCGATCGCGACGGTCGTGTCAAGCCCTCCGGAGAACGCGATGCCCACGCGCTCGCCGACCGGGAGGGACGTCAGCACGCGCGACATGGCCGGAGCCTATCCCCGACCTGTGGATCGATCGGGGCGGAACCGGCCGACTGGCCCGGCCCAAAACGGCGCCGACAACGGTCGCCGGCGACGTTCGCCCGGCGACGTATCCGGCGGGGCCGGGCGTCAACGCACGGCGGTGACGGCGCGCTCGAGCTCGCCGACGGAGAAGGCGCCTTCCAGCTTCGTGCGAATCACACCGTGGCGGTCGACCACGAACGTGAACGGCTCGGTTGGCAGCCGCCACTGCGAAACCCACCTGTTGACGCCGTTGGCGGGATCGTTGCCCTTGTAGATCTCGACGTGGATGAAGCGGACGGGGCTGCGGGCCGGCTGCTTCCTCTCCACCGCCGAGACGACGTCGACCACCGGGCCGCAGGTCCGCGACTGGCAGAAGGCTGGGGTCGCGAAGGTGACGACGAACGGCGCGTGGGCGGTGAGTGCCGCCGCCACGGAGCTCTCGTAGAGGGCCCGGTCGGGATGTCGGGCGGTCGTCAGCTGCGTGAGGTCCCCGCCGGTCGAGGCGAGCGTCGGCGTCCTCGACGGGAGGGCAGGGTCTCCGACCGACGGTGCCTCGCTCCGCGCCTTCACCACGACGTTCCCGAGCGCCCGGATCGGGCGGCCGCCGACCGGCTCGGCGAGGTACCAGTAGGTCCCGGCGGTCGGGGTCCTGAGTCGGGCGACGTAGATCCCGCCGGCGTCGGCGGTATCACCGCCGGGAACGCCGATCGGCTCGAAGCGAGCCGTCGTCTCCGCGAACGGCCGTTGCTTCAGGCCGCGCGCGATCCAGACGCGTGCCGTCGGCCGCTCGCGCGGACGGCCCTGCTTGTCGATCACGAGGAACGAGACCCTGTTCGTGCCGACCTGGAAGTCGGACGTGCCGGCCGTGGCCCCGACGTTCTCGCCGGCGCCGCGCCACAGGGACTCGAGCGTCTGCCCCGTGCCGGACGAGCTCGGCGCGCCCTCGCCGGCCGACCCTCCACCGCAACCCGCCGCGAGGAGGATCGAGCCGACGAGGGCGACGACGATCGCGGCCGGAGGGCGTCCCACGCCCTCAATGTAGACGGCCCCCGGCCTGCGCCGGGCTGCCATCGGCCGCAGGCCTCGGCTCAGTCGCCGTCCGAGAACGTGTAGCCCGGGCGTACGTGCCCGAGCCAAGCGGCGAAGAGCGCCAGATTCAACAGCGCGAGAGTCAGCCGTGCTCTGCTCACGTTGGGTCCTCCTTTCTCAGAAGCGGACGACGGCAAGTGCTTCGGCGGCGTTTCTGTACCAACGCGCCGCCTCGCGGGCGTCTCCCCGACGCTCCGCCAGATCACCCAGCGCCACCCACGCCCCTGTCCGGTGTGCAACGGACTCCATCTGCTCGAACGCCTTGTCCGCGGCCCGGAAGCACTGCTCCGCCTCGTCGAGGCGGCCCCGCTCCAGCAACGAGCGGCCCAGTACCAGGTTCGACTGGCCGATCTCGTCGAGGAAGTCCTCGCGCCCCTCGAGGAGCGCGAGTGCCTTACGTGCGTGCTCGTCGGCCGCCGCATGGTCGCCGAGGTGCTCGTGCACCGCCGCGAGGCTCCCCAGAGCCTGCGCGGCGTCCGGCTGCGAGCCGGCCTCGACGGCAAGGGCGAACGACTTCGTGAGGTGCTCGATCGCCTGCTCGGGTCGCCCGAGCAGGAGCTGGAGGCCGCCCAGGTTCAGCATGATGCGGCCGGTGTTTCGCTCGTCGTTGAGATCCTGGTAGATGGCCTTCGCCTGCTGCGCGTACTGGCGGGCGAGCGCCCAATGCCCCATCTTCTCCGCGACGAACGACGCCTGGAAGTAGGCCCCCGCGACGGCGCGCGGCTCGTCGACCCCCTGCGCGAGCTCGAGCGCGCGCTCGACGTCCTCGCGCGCCGCCTCGTAGTCCGCCTGCCGCCGCCTGCAGCGCGAGCGCCAGGCGAGGATGCGTGCGCGAAGGACGTCGCACGGCAGCCCCGAGCGCTCGGCGAGCTCCAGGGCCTGGTCGAGCAGGCTGACGGCCGTCGGGATGCTCGAGATCCGATACCGGCAGCAGCCGAGCCGGAAGAGGACGTCTGCGCGATCGACGTCGGAGAACTCCGGCGCCTCGGTCAGGTCGCGCGCCGCCTGAAGCACGTCGATCGCGTCCCGGGGAGCGCCGAGCTCCTGCAGCGACCAGCCCTCGCCGTTCAGCGCGCGCACCTCGAGCTCCGCGGAGGCGAGGGGCGCGATCTCCTTCCGCGCGGCGCGGAACGCATCGACGGCCTCCTGGTCGCGGTGCGCCTCGGAGAGCGCCTCCGCCTGGGCGAGCTTGGCCTCGACCCGCGTGCGGGCGTCCGCCGAGACGCCGCGGAGGAGGTACTCGGCGTCGACGTCCAGGCGCTCCGCCAGCCAGGCGATCGTCTCGTCCGTGGGGCGTGTCTTGCCCCGTTCGATCTGGCTGACGTACTCCTTGGAGAACCGCTCGCCCGCCAGCGCCGTCTGCGTCAGGCCGGCGGCGACCCGGAGGGCGCGCACACGATCGCCGACTCCAGTCGGCGACACGGTCCGGGGAGTCACGGCCGACTCGCGCATACCGCTGTCACTCAAGCCGCCACTCCCCGGACGCGGCCTCCCCCGTTGGGGTGAACCACGCTTTGTCTCACTCGTCCACCACGGTGAAGTGGATCATAACCGGAATCACTTGACCGAGCTACTTGACTTTTCGGGACGTGCCCCGTACAGTCAGGTCACCGAGCACCGGACGGACGCCAGGACGGTGCCAGGGGCGCTGACCAGGAAACCAGCGTCGAGTCGGAGAACAGCGTGGCTGGGCCGCAGAGTCACGAGCTCCGACCGGCGTATCCGGGGTCATAGCCGCCTCATCGAAGCGCCCCCGGAAGCCGCAGCCGGGGGCGTTTCTCTTTCATCCTCGGGCGTCCGGTAGGGCGCGGCGCGCCTCGGCGTCCGGCGGTTGCCCGTTGGAATCGAGTTGGAGCAGCGTCAGGAGCTCGCCCACGTCATGGCCCGCTTGCGCTTCGTGTCGCATCTCGACGCTGCCGTTGATGAGGTAGCGGCTCCGTCTTCCGACTCGCTTCCGTTCCAGGTAGCCCGCTTCCACGAGGTCGGCGACGATCCGCTGGGCGGCGCGCTCGGTGATCCCGACCATCTCCGCGACGTCGCGCAGCCTCACGTCGGGATCGCGCGCGACGCACAGGAGAACCTGCGTGTGGTTCGTGACGAAGCGCCAGGGCTTCACGGATCTGTCGTTGCTTGACACGAAATGTTTGTCGTACTATTTTTGTCGCGCTATAGAAGTCACGTTACGTTAATCGCGCTTACAGAGTCGTATGTTCAACGATAACAGAAGGGAGGAGTCGTGACCAATCATCCGTCCAGAGCGTCGAACGTCCTCGAGCGGGTCGAGAGAGCAGAGGGCGTCACGACGCTCGTGCTCTCCGGGGAGCTCGACCTCGCCAGCCTCGTCGAGGTGCGTGAGGCTCTGGAGCGGGAGTGCCGACCACCTCTCTCTCGTCTCGTGCTCGACTTCGCCGCAGTCGAGTTCATCGACTCGTCCGCTCTTCATCTCTTCGTGGCCACGCAGAAGCAACTCGAAGCCGATGGGTGCACGTTCGAGATCGTGCATGCGCACGAGCCACTCAGATCCATCTTCGCCATGACCCACCTGGACGGTGTTCTCCTCGCAGGCGAAGCTCATGACGGGTCGTCGGTGAACTCCCGGGAAGCTGCCCAGGCGTAGCGACACGCTCGTAGTCGGGTTCGCCCGGGAACCGCGGTGGGCTCGCCCGTCTGTCCCAGGGGAGCGGGAACCCTGAGATCGTCGCTCGCCGCCGAGGTCCCGGTCGCCGCCTGACCGGCGCCGGCGCTGCGCCGCACGGCCGCTCGCGCCCTAGGATCAGCCGGATGGACTCGCCGCGGGGAAGCGCGTTCGTGCGCGGGTTCGTGGCGATCGCGCCGCTCTGGCTCGGCGTCGTGCCGTTCGGTGTCGTGTACGCGGTGATCGCCCGCGATGCAGGCCTCTCGCTCGTCGAGACGCAGGCGCTCTCCCTGCTCGTCTTCGCCGGGAGCGCCCAGTTCAGCGCCGCGGGGCTGTTCGCGACCGGGGCGGCGGGGGTCGAGATCGTGCTGACGACGTTCCTCCTGAACGTGCGCCACGTCCTGTACGGCCTCTCGCTCGGACGGCGCGTGCCGCTCGACGGATGGAGACGTCCCGCGGCCGCGTACTTCCTCACGGACGAGGTGTTCGGCGTCGTCGCTGCGCGACCCGCCCCGTCGTTCGGCTTCCTCATGGGCGCCGAGCTGAGCCTGTTCGCGACCTGGAACCTCGCCACATTCGGCGGGGCGCTGCTCGGCGCGACGATCCCGAACCCCGCCGACCTCGGGCTCGACCTGGTCTTCCCGCTCGCGTTCCTCGCGCTGCTCGTGCCGCTCGTTCGCACGCGCGCGGAGCTCGCCGTCGCGCTCGTCTCCGGCGTCGTCGCCTACGCCGTGGCGCAGGTTGTCTCCGGCGGCGTCCCCATCGTCGTCACGGGTATCGCCGGGAGCCTCCTCGGCGCGTGGCTGACACGCGGGCGGGCGGTCGGCGAGCCACGCTTCGAGGACGCGGTCCGGGAGGTCGCGTGACGTTCTGGCTCACGACCGCGGGCATGGTCGCGGTCACGTTCGGTTCCCGGTACGCGGGCCTCGCGCTGCGCTCGGAGCTGCCGGCGTTCTGGGTGCGGTTCCTCCACTTCGTGCCGATCGCGGTGTTCGCGGCACTCGTCACTCCGTCGCTCGAGGGGGCGATGGGCGAGGGCGAGATCCGTCTCGTCGGAGCGGTCGTGGCGGGGCTCGCCGCCTGGAGGACGCGCAACCTCGGCGTCTCGATCGCGGCCGGGATGCTCGCGTTCTGGCTGCTGCGCATCCCCTTCTGAGCGGGTGGTTTGGCTACCCGGCCGAGCCCGTGAGCCAGCGCAGGCGCTCGCGGGTGATCGCCTCGAGGTCGGTGGCCGTCAGGACGCCGCCGAGCCGGTCCGCGACGGACCGGAGGAGGCCCCCACCGATGAACACCCACGCCTCGGCGTCCGCGTCCCGATCGGCCGGGACGACACCGCGCGCCTGCCCAGCCCGCAGCGCCGCCGCGACGACGTCGTGCACCTCGCGCATGTGCCGCCGGATGGCGCGGCGCACGACGGGGTCCTCGCCCGCCTCGGTCAACCCCTGGATCCAGAGGTTCGGCATCGTCGGGCTGCGCCACGGCGATTGGTGGCCCTCGGAAGGCGCATCTCCCGAGAACAGCGCGACCTTCGTCTCCAGCGTGACGCGGGTCTCTTCCCAGGCTGCGTCGAGGCATGCGAGCCAGAGGTCGCGCTTCGAGGCGAAGTGGCGGTACAGGACCGGCTCGCTGACCCGTGCCTCGCGGGCGATCTCCGCGGTCGTCGCGGCCGCGTAGCTCGCGGATGAGAACACCCGCAGGGCGGCACCCACGATCGCGCTCCGACGCTCGGCAGCGGGCATGCGCCGGGACGCCCCGCGTGTCTCGGAGGTCATGCCGCCTCGGCTGCGGACCTGGGCTGGTCGACGCCGCGGGCCTCGGTGTCGTGCGAGCGGATCAACCAGGCGGCAACCGCCGAGCCGACGAGCGCGATCGCGGCACCGACCAGCAGCGCACGCTCGAAGCCGCGCATGAAGGACTCGGTGGTGGGCGGCGTCGCGAGCTGCGACGCCATGATCGCGCCCATCAACGCGATCCCCAACGAGCCGCCGACCTGGCGACAGGTGTTGAGGACCGCCGAGCCGACCCCCGCCTTCTCGACCGGTACCGAGCGTGTCGCGGCCGCGGCGCTCGGCGTCATCGTCATCGCCATCCCGAAGCCGCCGATCAGGAGGCCGGGCAGCAGCCGCCAGAACGTCGCGTCGCTGCTCAGCTGGCTGAAGTACGCGAGCTGCAGCGCGAGGAGGAGCATGCCCGCGAACATCAGGCCACGCGAGCCCCAGCGGTCCGAGAGCCGGCCGGCCTGCGGCGCGACGAGGATGATGAGGACCGTCATCGGCAGGAACGCGGCGCCCGCCTGGACCGCCGAGTAGCCGAGCACGTTCTGCATGTAGAGCGAGACGAAGAAGAACACGCCGAACATCGCGAGCGCCACGAGGAGCATCACGAGGTTCGCGCCGACGTACGTCCGGTTGCGGAACAGCGTCAGGTCGAGCATCGGCGCGCGCTGGTGGCGCTCGAGCTGGACGAAGAGCGTCAGCGCGACCGCCGCGACCACGAACGCGCCCACGATCCGCGGCGATCCCCAGCCGTAGTTGTTGGCCTCGATCAGGCCGTACGTGAGCGCGAAGAGCCCGAGTCCGGAGGCGAAGAGACCGGGCAGATCGAGACGCTCGTGCGTCTCGTCCCTCGACTCGTCGATCAGGAGGAAGCTGGCCACGATCCCGAGCGCCCCGACCGGGATGTTGACGAAGAAGATCCAGTTCCAGCTGGCGTGCTCGGTGAGGAGGCCGCCGATCAGAGGCCCGATCGCCAGCGCGAGCGCCGAGACGCCCGCCCAGATCCCGATCGCCGTACCGCGCTGGCGCGGCGGGAACGTGACGGCGATGATCGAGAGCGTCGCCGGGTTCATCAGCGCGGCGCCGGCGCCCTGCGCGATGCGGGCCGCGATCAGCGCGCCGCCGCTCGGGGCGAGGCCGCACGCGAGCGAGGCCAGCGTGAACACCGCGATCCCGATCACGAAGACGAGGCGGCGCCCGTAGGCGTCCGCGAGCTTGCCGCCGGTCAGCATCAGCGCGGCGAACGTGAGGGCGTACCCGGAGACGATCCACTCGAGCTCCGACAGCTGCACTCCGAGGTCGCGCTGGATCGAGGGCAGCGCGACGTTCACCACGGTGTTGTCGAGCATGATCATGAAGAGCCCGAACGACACGGCGGCGAGCGTCCACCACTTCTTGTTCCCCTCCGTGATCAGCCCCGCGAGCACCGCAATTCTCCCTTCGAAGTTAGTGAGCACTACGCTACCAGGGCGCGCCCAGGCTGGGCGGCGGCCACCGACCGGGCGGAGCGCGGCACGCGCGTAGGATCGTCGAGTGCCGGTCTTCATCTGCCCCAACTGCCGCGAGCGCACGGTGGACATCGACGGCTACGAAGGGTTCACGACGAACGCTCCTCAGTGCAGGAACTGCGGCTTCGGCTTCCTCTTCCAGCTGCTCGAGGACTACTACCCGGCGCCTTCGACCGGCTTCGTCGTCTGCGACCAGCAGGCCCGCGTGCTCGCGGTCGGGCGCGGCGTGTTCGAGCTGACCGGCTTTCGCGAGCAAGACCTGCTCGGCCGGGACGTGGGCTCGGCTCTCCACCTCTCGGACACCGCGCCGATCGAGCTCGTCCGCGAGTGGGGCGTAAGGCGCCTCGGGGAGCACCTGGAGCTGCGGACGCGCGCAGGGCTCGTAAAGCCCGTGGTCGTCGACCTCTTTCCCGCGTACGACGAAGACGGCGGCCTGCTCGTGGCGCTCTCCTCGCGCTCGTGACACGCGGCGCGCTCTGGCTCGTCCGCCACGGCGAGACGGAATGGAGCCGCGACGGCCGGCACACGTCGCTCAGCGACATCCCGCTCACGGACGCGGGCGTCGACGCCGCCCGCGAGGTCGGACGGCGACTCGCCGGGCACCGGTTCGCGCTCGTGCTGACGAGCCCCCGTATCCGGGCACGCCACACCGCGGCGCTCGCCGGGTTCCCCGACGCCGTCGTCGACGACGATCTCGTGGAGTGGTTCTACGGGACGTACGAGGGAATCACGACGGAGGAGATCAGGAAGTCGGACCCGGAGTGGACGATCTGGACCCGCCCCGCCCCCGGAGGCGAGAGCGCGTCGGACGTCGCCGAGCGCGCCGACCGCGTGATCGCCACGGCCAGGGGGCTTGGTGGCGACGTCCTGCTTTTCGGGCACGGTCACTCGCTGCGTGCCCTCACGGCCCGCTGGCTCGGGCAGGACGTGAGCGACGGGCGGCTCTACCGGCTCGACACCGGAACGGTCTCGGTGCTCGGGTACGAGCACGGGGCACCGGTGATCGAGCGCTGGAACGCCTGAGGAGTCCGGCCGGTCAGCGAGGCAGGATCCAGGCCTGTCGGGCGAGCGCGAGGACACTCCCGTCCCGTCCGTACAGCGCCGTGCCCGCGTGGAGCTTCCTCCCCTCCTCGCCGAGCGGCCAGCCGGCGACGACGCACCGCTCTCCCTCGTCGGGAAGCCGGACGACGCGCGCCGTCATCCGGCCGAGCACGGGCTCGCCGCGCCCGACCTCGCCCACCGCGTACGCGCCGGGGCAGTCGATCGCGGCCCAGACGACCTCGGGGGCGACCGCGGGGGCGACCCAGGTCGTCGCGACCAGCCCATCCCGTCCCGGGACCGGGCCCGGATGGATGCCGAGCCCGCTGCCGTCGTCGCGGATCCCGCAGACGAAGCACTCGGCGAACTGCGGCGGCCCCCAGGCGCCGACGCCTGACGACGCCGCGGAGGCTTCGTCCATCGTCGGGGGACGCGGCGTCGTGAGGCCCGGGTCCGCGCGCACCGCCTCGGCGACGAGTCGGTCTCCGTCCAGCAGCAGCAGCCGCTCGCCGTCTCGGCGCACCTCGAGGGGCCGCTCGAGCGGTGGGGGCAGGCGGAGAGTGACCTCGGCGGCGGGGCCGATGCGGCAGCCGAGCAGCCCCGCCGCGTAGCCACCGTTCGCCGACTCGAGCGGCCCGCGGTAGCGCCGGTCGATCGTCACCGTCTCCGTCACGTGCCGGATAGACTGGAGTTTGTGATCATGAGTCGGAAACCTGCCCGGCGGGCGTGCGCTCGAGAGGGGAGGATGATCCGGTGAGGCTCGCGCTCGCGCAGGTGAACGTCGTGGTCGGTGACCTCGACGGCAACGTCGAGCGGATCCTCGGCGCTGTCGCCGGGGCGGAGCGGGCGGGCGCCGACCTCGTGGTGCTTCCCGAGCTTGCCGTCACGGGCTACCCCCCCGAGGACCTCCTCCTGCGCCCGGGGTTTCTCCGCGCGACGCGCACCGCCGTCGAGGAGGTCGCGCGCGGCTGTACCGGCGTCGTCGCCCTCGTCGGCGCGCCGTCGTTCGACCGGGATCTCGCCAACGCCGCCTTCGTCTGCGCGGACGGCGCGGTGCAGGGCGTCTACCGGAAGCACTTCCTGCCGAACTACGGCGTCTTCGACGAGCACCGCTATTTCGCGGCGGGTCGCGAGCTGGTGCTGCTCGCGCTCGGGGACGTCCTCGTCGGCCCTACGATCTGCGAGGACGTCTGGCAGCCGGGCCCGCCGGCGACCGACCTCGCGCTCGCCGGGGCGACGCTGCTCGTGAACCTCTCCGCGTCACCCTTCCACGTGGGCAAGGCCGAGGACCGCGAGGAGATGCTCGTCACGCGGGCACGGGACAACGCCGCGTACGTCGCATTCTGCAACCTCGTCGGCGGCCAGGACGAGCTCGTGTTCGACGGGCACTCGGTCGTGCTCGACGACGAGGGGGAGGTCGTCGCTCGCGCGCCCGGTTTCGAGGAGGCGCTGCTCGTGGTCGACGTCGACCCCAACGAGGCGGTCGGCCGGCGGCTGCGCGACGTCCGCCGGCGAGAGCTCGACCGCAGCCGTGAGGCACCGGTCGTCGCCACGACCGTCTCGCTCCCGCCGCCGCGGTCGGTTGCGGATCCGCTCGCGCCGTCCGTCGCCCCCTTCGCAGGGGAGCTCGAGCAGATGCGGCGTGGCCTCGTCCTCGGGCTGTCCGACTACGTCGCCAAGAACGCGTTCCGCGACGTCGTGATCGCCGTCTCGGGCGGGATCGACTCGGCCGTCACGGCTGCGATCGCCGCCGAGGCGCTCGGGCCCGAGCGGGTGCACACGGTCTCGATGCCCTCGCGCTTCTCGTCCGACGCGACGCGGGACGACGCGCGCGCAGTGAGCGAGAACCTCGGCGTCGACTTCCGGGAGGTTCCGATCGAGGCCGTGGTCGGAGCGTACGACGAGGGTCTGGGCGGTCTCGAGGGGCTCGCCGCCGAAAACCTCCAGGCACGTATCCGCGGCACGCTGCTGATGGCGCTCTCGAACACGCACGGCTGGCTCGTCCTCGCCACCGGCAACAAGTCGGAGATGGCCGTCGGCTACGCGACGATCTACGGCGACATGGTCGGGGGCTTCGCGGTGCTCAAGGACGTCTTCAAGACCGACGTCTTCCGCCTCGCACGGCACCTCAACGAGCAGGCCGGCAGGGAGCTCGTCCCCGTGACGACGATCGAGCGGCCACCGTCGGCGGAGCTCCGCGACGACCAGCGCGACGACCAGTCGCTGCCTCCGTACGACGTCCTCGACCCGCTGCTCGAGGCGTACGTCGAGCTCGACCGCTCGCGTGAGGAGCTCGAGGCCCAGTTCGATCCCGAGGTCGTCGAGCGCGTGCTCGTGCTCGTCGACCGGGCCGAGTACAAGCGGCGCCAGGCAGCGCCCGGTGTCAAGCTCCGTCCGCGCGCGTTCGGCCGCGACTGGCGGACGCCGATCACGAATCGCTGGCGCGGCTGAGGCTGGTGTCCGACTTCAGTCGGACACCTGACCGCCGACGCTGACAGAACCACGAGGTGTCGGACCGAAGTCCGACACCTCGCAGCGCGGTGTCCGACTTCAGTCGAACACCTACCGCGTCAGCTCTGCCAACGCGGTCACCGTCCGCCAGTTCCGGACCGTGACCGTGGTGGGGAAGCTCCGCTTGACGAGCGCTTCCATGAGCTTCGAGCGGCCCTGCCCGTTCGGGACGCTGACGTAGAGCTCACGGCCGTGCAGCGTCAGCTCGTCGGGTGCGTACCGCTCGAGTTCATCCAGCCCGAGCGTCTCGAGCGTGAGCCTCTCGGCGAGGAACGCGACGACGACCCTGGTCGGGTCGGTCACCGCGTACGGGTTCGCCTTCACCACCTGCGCGAGCTCGGCGCCCGTGCGCAGGACGACGGCGACCTCGTGGCCGGTCTCCCCGGCGATCGCCTCCGAGAGGCGGGCGGCGTGGTCGCCCTTCCCCTTCGGCGTGAAGACGACGTTGCCGCTCTGCAGGTACGTCTCGACGTCGGTGTGGCCGAGGGACTCGACGATCTCCCGCAGGGTGGGCATCGAGATCCGCTTGTTGCGACCGATGTTGACGCCTCGCAGGAGTGCAGCGACACGCATCGGCTGCAGTCTGGCAGTCCCTCAGGGGACGAGCCCGCGCAGCGCGCGGAACCAGTGCAGCCGGTCGTCCCACGACACGGCCGCGTTCGCCGGCGAGGTGGACGGAAGCACGAAGAGGAGCGTGTCCCCCAGTCGCCTCTCCTGCAGGCCGTGCTCCGGGCGCTCGCGGAACGGGCCGCGATACGCCTCCTTGCCGACGAAGCCGATCGCCCGCGGGCGCAGCCCGTCGGCGAGGCGCGCGAGACGCTCCGCGCTCCCGGCGAAGTCGGCGCCGCGCAGGTCGGACGAGCCGCGGGTCGCTCGTCCGGCGGCGTTCGTGATGCCGATCCCGAAGGAGGGCAGCGTGTCCTGCTCCTGCGGCGAGAGCAGGTGCGGCGTGAAGCCGGCAGCGTGAAGGAGGCGCCAGAAGTCGTTGCGCGGGTTCGCGAAGTGCGCGCCCGCAGCTTCGGAGCGACGTCCCGGGTTGATCCCGCAGAAGACGACCCTCAGCTGGGGGGCGAGGATGTCCGGAACGGGGCTCGCCTCATGCCCGGCTGCACACTCGGGGCCCGGTGGGCGTCCGGGGGTCGGTGGACGCTCGGGGCCCGGTTGACGCCCGGAGGTCGGAGGACGCTCGGGAGTCGGTGGGCGCCGGCGGGCGCTCGAACCGGGCTGCCTCGTCTCGGCCATGTGGGAACGAGCAAGTTACAACTTGTAACTTGCGGACGGGGTGGGCGGTGCCGGAGCTCAGGGAGGCGACGTCGCGCAGGTGGTCGGGTGGGGAACGCGGACTCGTCCACGCCCGGTCGGCCGTCTGTACTCCCGGCCTCACGATCGGGCGCGACGGCACCTCGGGACGGCCGTACGCCTGGGTCGCCGGGCACGGCGGCGCCTCGCGACGGCCGTACGTCACGGTTGCCCGGGCGCGCCGGCGCCTCGCGACGGCCGTACGTTACGGTTGCCCGGGCGCGCCGGCACCTCGCGACGGCTGTACGTCACGGTTGTCCAGGCGTGCCGGCACCTCGGGACGGCCGTATGCCACGGGTTGCCCGGGCGCGACGGCACCTCGGGGCGGCCGTATGCCACGGGTTGCCCCGGCGCGATGCCGCCCTCGCGGCTACCGTCTCGCACCGTCGGGTCGGCCGGCTCGGTTCGACGCCGGCCGCGGCTCAGGC
>Ga0210120_1000088_pt1 | contig 22963 bp, 27 predicted proteins | sample Goodyear_PhragA__FD_184868 | JGI IMG/M metagenome (GOLD analysis project Ga0210120, IMG submission 184868) | Wetland microbial communities from San Francisco Bay, California, USA, that impact long-term carbon sequestration - Goodyear_PhragA_D2... | ecosystem: Environmental > Aquatic > Marine >... | reverse complement strand
CCGCCGCGCCCGCGTCGAGCGCCTGCCTCACGTCGGTCGAATCGGCGATCCCGCCGGCGAGCAGCAGCGGGAAATCGTCCGGCAGCTCGGCCCGCGCCCGCTCCAGCAGCTCCAGGGCGGGGACCGTCCCGCGCACATGGCCGCCCGCCTCGACTCCCTGGAGGATCGCCGCGTCGGCCCCGGCGGCGAACGCGGCCCGCGCCTCCCCGACCGAGCCGCACTGGTGCAGCCACGCGCCCGGCGTGCGGCGCCTCGGCCTGCCCCAGAAGGTGACGACGACGTCGGCGGCGGCCGCCGCGGCGAACCAGTCGCGCCGCGCGAAGGGCAGCAGCAGGTTCACCGCGAGCGGCTTTCCGGTCAGCGCCCGCGCCGCGCCGAGCTCGCGGCGGATCGCGGCGGCGCCGTTGACCGCGATCGTCCCCAGACCGCCCGCCTCCGACACCGCGGCGGCCAGCTCGTGGCGGCTGAGGCCGCCGCCCATGCCGGCCTGCACGAGCGGGACCTCGACGCCGATCCTCTCCAGCAGCTCCACCCGGCAACCGGCCGGGGCCCGCGCAAAGAGGCATCGAGTGGACGTATTCATCCGACGTCACCGCAATATGCCAGATCTACACACGGCCACCGGCCCGCTTCGAACCACCGAACCGGCCCGCTCCAATGGCCGCGGCCTCGACTCCCCGTCTCCAGCCATCGACCGAAAAGTATTGAGATAATCCCCAAACCCCGCCGGAGTAGCTCAGCTGGTTAGAGCAGCGGAATCATAATCCGCGTGTCGGGGGTTCGAGTCCCTCCTCCGGCATGGCAGCGCAGAGCGGAATGAGCAGCTCTTCCGCCTTCTCCTGGGGCGAATGTGTCCCAGATGTGTCCCGAACTTCCAGGCGTGAAGACGTGCCTGCACTCTGGATATGGCCACGGACAGCGGTCGGGCTACACGAAGTCCTGACGGACTTCTTCGATTACTTCTGCCAAACGCATGGCCTCATCCGCAACCTCCTTAACAGGCACCGACAGCTCCCCGAGCCTGAACTCTAGGTTTGCGACGTCCCCGGCATTGCTGGCCTGTACGAAATAGGGCAGCGCACGCCGTCCATCCGGTGCCACTTTGCGCCGCCGCCCATCTCCAACCGCGTACTGGTCGAAGTGCTCCAGGACGTCTCGTAGCGAGCGAGCGTGCTCAGCAAACTCCTCGTCGGTGAGAGCCCCCGCTTGATTGAGCTCGGCAAGCTTCTTCAGCTCGTCCGCCACTGAGACTGCTGAGGCTGAAGGCGCGGCCTGGACCGGATTATGGGCCTCGTCGATCAGGTTCTGAAGCTCGGCGACGGCCAGCCTGACCTCTGACCATCCCGAGTTCCACGGAGACCGAGTTATGTGGTTTCGGTGTCCTGCAACATGACGCTATCCGGTAGAGGTTCGGGGTGCTCGCCCGCCGCTCGGCGGAGCGAGCCCGTAAGGCGAGAGGAGCCGGGCGGCGGCGCGGCTTCGACCCGCTCCCGGTAGGCCTGCTCGAACTCGACCGGCGGGATGTCGCCGATCGAGGAGTGAAGGCGGTCGTGGTTGAACCAGCTGACCCACTCGACGATCGCCAGCTCGGCCTGCTCGACCGAGCGCCAGGTGCGGTCGGCGATCAGCTCGGTCTTGAATGAATCGACGAAGCTCTCCGCCAGGGCGTTGTCAAACGCGTCCCCGGTCGATCCCAGGGAGCCGAGCACGTCGTTGTCGTCGAGCTCCTGGGTGAACTGGGCCGAGGTGTACTGCCCGGACTCAACCGGTCCTCGCAACACCGGGTTATCAGTGGGCGAACCGCAGGCGCGTCGAGGACGAGGTCGGTGCGCATGTTGGTGGCCAGCTGCCAGCCGACGACCTTGCGGGAGAAGACGTCGATCACGAAGCTGAAGAAGACCACCCCTTCCCAGGGTGCGCAGGTGGGTGAAGTCGGCCACCCAGAGGCGGTTCGGGGCCTCAGCGGTGAAGTCGCGGTCGACGAGGTCGGGCTTTCGCCTGCCCTCGGGATCGGGCGTTGTGGTACGCCACGGCTTGCCGCGGCGCTTGGCGCCCTGGATGCCATTCCTTCGCATCAGCCGCTCCACCGCACAGCGGGCGCACTCGATCCCCTGCCGGCTCAGCTCCTTCCAGGTTCGGCGCGACCCGTAGGCCTCGTAGTTGTCGGAGTGGACCCGCTTGATCTCGGCGAGCAGGCGCTCGTCGGAGATGGCTCTTGCCGAGCGGTTGCCTTTCGCCCGCTCGTAGTAGGCCGAGGCCCACGAGGCCGCCAGGCTGCTCCATGTGCCGCGGAGCACGCTCTACGAGCTGGTGCGCTCGCGGGGGCTGCCGCACGTGAAGGTCGGACGCGGGCTGCGGTTCACTCGCGCGGACTTGGGTGGCTGGGTCGCTGAGAACTCTTACGGCCGGAGGGCGCGGCGGCGTTAGGAACGATCGCGGGGGAGCGAATCCGCTGCCGCCATGCGCTCGGCCTCGCCGGAGAACTCGCGCCACAGGTCCCGAAGCTCGGCCTCGGCGGCGGGACCTTCGGCCTTTGCCTCGGCCTCGATCTCCTCGATCAGTCCTTGGAAGTCGTCGTCGCTCATCGTCCGGATGTTACGGCCGGCGCCGCCAGTCCTACCGGCGCATGATCTCCTCGGCGAACTCGACGAGGTGACGGGCCTGGCGCAAGGATCGCTTGAGCTGGGCTGCGCTTACGTCGATGAAGCCGTAGTGGGCGGTGTCCTTGATGTCGATCAGCTGGCGCAGCTGGCTGGCCGCCCGTTTGCCGCCGGGGGTGATCTGTTCGAGCAGCACCTCGGCGTCGTGGTGGTTGTCGGAGCGGGACCGTTTCCCGAGCTCCTTGCAGCAGACGGCGTCGGCGGCGGCGATTCCTGCGAGGATCGCGACGGAGGCTGCCACGCTTCCGTACTCCAATGATGGGTCGCTCACGTCCGCGGCCAGTTCGGCGACCTCGAGGAAGCTTTTAGCGTGGCCGAGACGCTGTCGCGCCTGGGGCTCTCCGCACGCTTGGGTCCGTGGTTGCTTGCGCGCCATCACAGTCGCCTGAGGAGCTTGCGCGTGTCTTCACCGGCGAGGTCAACGGCGTCCTCGCTGACCTCCTCCACGACGGGCGGACGGTCTTTGCGCAGTCGCGGAAGCTCGCCCTCGGAGACCTCGGCGATGCCGGCGCTGTTGCCGGTCCAGCGGCGCACCGAGTCGGCGAGTTCGTCGAGCTGCTCGCGCCAGGTCGCGTCCTCGGGGTCGAGATCGGCGGGCCGCACGATGAGAAGGTCGATGTCGCTGCTCGTGTCGCCGTCGCCGCGAGCCGCGCTGCCGAAGAGGGAGGCGTGTACGGGCGCAGGCTCCCAAGCGCCGATCACCTGACGAAGCCGGCGGATCAGCTCGGTTCGCGCCCCCGCCATCTGCTCGACGGTCGGAGCCAAGAGGTGATCGCGGTTCAGCTCGTAGAGGAAGGTCCGCCCCACCTCCTCCCGGTGGACCAGGCCGTGCTCGACGAGGCGGTCGAGGACGTGCTGGACGCCGGTGTTGGAGCGTCCCGCCCGACGGGCCAGCTCACGCCCGCTGCGGGGCTTGGTGGAACCCGCCAAGACTACGAGTACGTCGGCATCGACGCTTGAAGATATGGCGGTAAAGGGTTTCGAGACATCCATCGCTGAGTGTCCTAAGGGTAGATCAGGTGGACTAAATATAGGTCACTTGGCCTACATCTAGGTCACCGTGCACAAAGTGGAAGCCTTCGTTCATCAGGCCGCTGGCCGAGCCGCCGGCAAAGGCGGACCCGTCGAGGCCTCGCGCAACGCCGTCGAGAGTTTTTCGGCTGCGTCCACCTGGGGGACGTGGTGGACGTAGATCATCGTCGTCGCGATGTCGGCGTGGCCCATGTACGCCTTCACGTCGGTGAGCGGGAAGACCTGCACGGCGAGGGTGCCGAAGCTGTGGCGGAGGTCGTGGAAGCGGATGTGCTTGAGACCGGCTGCTTTGAGGGCGGCGTAGAAGCGGCGGCGAAGGGCGCTGTCCTCGATGTGCTCGCCGCTCGGATTGACGAAAACGAGATCCTCTTCCCCGGTCCAGCCGTTGCGGCGGCTGAGCTGGTCGAGCGCCACTGCTACCTGGTCGATCATCGGGACGCTGCGGACCCGGCCCGACTTCGGCGCGTCCTCGTTGCGCATCACGTAGGAATGCCGAACGTGGATGAGGCGCTTGGCGAAGTCGAGGTCGCGCCAGCGCAGGCTTCGCAGCTCGCCGAGGCGCAGGCCGGCGTAGGCGGCGGTGAGGAAGATCGCCGCGTCCTGCTGATCCTGCTGGCGCAACTTCGCCCGCCACTCGAAGCCAGTCGGGTGCTTGGGCGGCTTGCGGTGGCGCCCCTCGCGCGCCGCCCGCGCGAGCGCCTCGACCTCGGTCGCAGAGAGCACGTCGAAGTCGCCGGAGCGGGTCACCGGCTGGCGCTCGGCCCAGACGGCCGCGTTTGCCGCGAGGCCGTAGGCTCGCTGCGCTCGCTTGAGGATGCTGTGCATCACCCCGAGGTACTTGTTGATGGTCCGTGCCGACAGCCCCTCGCTGTCAGCGATGCCTCCGGCCGCGACCAGCTCGACCCGCCAGTTGTCGATCCCCTGCGTGGTGATCGACTCAAGCGCCAGCTCGCCGAAGTCCGGCAGGAGGCGCCGCTCGACGATCCAGCGGTAGTCATTGATCGTCGACGGCCGCCGCTTGCGGTCGTGCTCGACGTAGCGCAGCCACTCGCGCGCCGCCTCCGCAAAAGTCACGGTGCTGGAACGCCGCGGCTGACTCGTCAGGTGGCTGCGCCGGGCGTCGGCGAGGATCGCGTCAAGCTCGCGCTGAGCGCCTTGCCTGGTCAGGTAGCCGGCAGCAGGCTTGCCGCGCCTCGTCCACGCCTTGCCAAGCACGACCTGGTGCTGGCCCTCGGCGTCGCGCCACTTCGCCATCCAGCGGTCGCCCGACTTGCGCTTCCTGCGGAAGACGTGGCCGCTGATCGGCGCTTCGCGGAAATGGATCGAGGAGGAAGCCATGCTTCCACGGTAGGCCGCCCGCCGGACTGAAATACGTGTCCCGAAATGTGTCCCCAAATCGGCAAAAACGTGCCCTACGGGACCGAACTAGCTGGACGCAATCCGACTCCACAAGCCAAACTGGAAGGGATTGACGCCGATCATAATCCGCGTGTCGGGGGTTCGAGTCCCTCCTCCGGCATGGCTTTGTAGAGCCAAATGCGACGGTTTTTCGGAAGCCGAAAACCCCTCGCCGTAACGCCCGCCGTAACAGGATGTTACGGCGACGTCGTTCGACGCCCCCTCGGGGGCGCTCGAAACAGGCGAGACGCGGGGTGAGTTGTGGATGCTGTTGCTCATGGACACAATCGGGCGCAGCGGCCCTTTCGGGCAAGGTAGCGAGCATCGAGGACGGGCGCACTCGATCGCCGGGAATCCAGCGTACGCTGGTCTGATGCAGGGCCGATCTCGGCTTCGACTGAGCCCCGAGCCGCCTCCGGCCTGGCTCGGTCTGCTGACGACGCTCGCTGCCGTAACTGCCGGCACGCTGCTTGTCTACCCGCTCAAGTCCGCCGCCCCGGTCGTCTCTCTGGGCGTCGTCTACATCCCTGCGATCCTGCTTATCTCGATCGTCTGGGGCCTGCGGCTGGGCCTGCTCGCCTCACTCGCCAGCGCGGTCGCCTTCAACTTCTTCCACATCCCGCCGCTGCATCGCTTCACGATCGCCGCCGAGCAGAACTGGGTCGCGCTGATCACTTTCGCGATCGTCGCCCTCGCCAGCAGCGCGGTCGCCGGGCTCGCCCGCGCCCAGGCGGTGGAGGCCGAGCGGCGCCGCGAAGAAGCCGACTGCGCGCTGGCCGAGTCGGCGGAGCTCTCGCGCGAGCGCGACAGGATGCAGGCGGAGATGGTCGAGGCCGAGGCGCTGCGGCGCAGCGACGAGCTGAAGACCGCCTTGCTGCGTTCGATCTCCCACGACCTGCGCACGCCGCTCACCTCGATGATCGCCGGCGGCGCCGCGCTCGGCTCGGCGACGACGACCGAGGAGGAGCGCGCCGAGCTGAGCGCGGCGATCGTCGGCGAGGGCGAGCGACTGTCCCGCCTGGTCGAGAACCTGCTCGACATGTCGCGGCTGGAGGCCGGCAAGGCGGAGCCGCACCGCGAGCAGACCGACGTCGGAGAGGTGCTCGACGCGGCCAGGGAGGCCAGCACGCAACCCGAGCGGGTGCGATTCGCGACTGCGGAGGACCTACCCACCGTCCACGCGGATGCGGCGCAGCTGGAGCGCGCATTCGCCAACCTGCTGGAAAACGCGATCCGCCACGGCAACGGTCGCCCGGTCCTGGTCAGGTCGAGGCTGGTCGGTGAGAGGATCGTCGTTCGCGTGGTGGACCAGGGACCGGGCATACCCGAGAGCGACTGGCAGCGGATCTTCGAGCCGTTTCAGCTCGGCAGCGCAAACGGCGTGGGAGGCGGCTCGGGGCTCGGGCTGGCGATCGCCAAGGGCTTCGTCGAGGCCAACGGCGGCGAGATCGGCGTCGAGTCGCTGCCCGACCAGGGGACCAGCTTCGTCGTCTCCTTGCCCTGCGACGGGGAACGACGGGCGTGAACGGCTCGGCGCGTGTCCTCGTCTGCGACGACGAGCCGCAGATCCTGCGTGCGCTGAAGGTGATCCTGCGCGACGCGGGCTATGAGGCGGTTCCGGCGGCAGGCGGCGAGGAGGCGCTCGACCTCGCCGCCGTGAAGCCCCCGGCTGCGGCGATCGTCGACCTGATGCTTCCCGACATCGACGGTGTGGAAGTCACCGAACGGCTGCGCGAGTGGAGCGAGATGCCGATCATCGTCCTCTCGGCGCTCGGCGAGGAGGAGGCGAAGGTGCGCGCTCTGGCCGCCGGCGCCGACGACTACGTGACCAAGCCGTTCGGGCCGCCGGAGCTGATGGCGAGGCTGGAGGCGGTGCTGCGCCGCGCCAGGCCCGAGGCATCCGAGCCGACGGTGCGGGCCGACGGCCTGGAGATCGACCTCGCAGCCCGCGCCGTGCGGCGCGACGGCGAGACGGTCCACCTGACGCCGACCGAGTTCGAGCTGCTGCGGGCGCTGGCACAGAACCGCGGCCGCCTGATGACGCATCGCTCGCTGCTGGTCGAGGTCTGGGGGCCGGAGTACGCCGACGACTTCCAGGTGCTGCGCGCCCACGTCGCCAACCTGCGGCGCAAGATCGAGCCGCCCGACGGCCCTCGCTACATCCGCACCGACCCGGGAGTCGGCTACCGCTTCGGCGCGTAAGGACGACCTTCACGAAATCTGTATACGGAGGAGTGGATCGTTCATGCGGCCTTGATGCGGCCCGTCGCATGATTGGCGAGTGGACCTCGTCTCCGTCTCGCTCGCCCTGCTCGCCTTCGGCCTGATCTACGCGCTGGTCGGCGCGCTCGATCGCGTGTGACCGCCCAGGGCTGGCTGCAGATCGCCGTCTACCTGGCGGTCCTCACCGCGCTGACTCCCCTGCTCGGCTCCTACATGGCGCGTGTCTACACCGACCGCCGCACGTTCCTCAGCCCGCTTGTGGCGCCGCTCGAGCGGCTCGCCTACCGGGCGCTGCGCGTCGATCCGAGAGTCGAGCAGGACTGGAAGGACTACGCGCGCACGGCGGTCGTCTTCAGCGCCCTCTTCTGGCTAGCCCTCTACGCGATCCTGCGCAGCCAGGGCATCCAGCCCTTCAACCCGCAGGGGCTCGGCTCGGGTTCCTGGGACCTCAGCTTCAACACGGCCTCCTCGTTCGTCACCAACACCAACTGGCAGTTCTACGGTGGTGAAGCGACCCTCTCCTACTTCTCCCAGATGGCCGGCCTGACCGTGCAGAACTTCGTCTCCGCCGCGGTCGGGATGGCCGTGCTGGCGGCGGTCATCCGCGGCTTCGCCGGCCGTGGCACCGCGCAGCTCGGCAACTTCTGGCGCGACCTGATCCGCACCCTGCTCTACATCCTCTTGCCGCTCTCATTCCTGGTCGCGCTCTTCCTCGTCTCCCAGGGTGTGATCCAGACCCTCGCCGGCTACCTCACCTACACGACCCTGGCCGGCGCCAAGCAGACCCTGGCGCTCGGCCCGGTCGCCTCGCAGGTCGCGATCAAGCAGCTCGGCACCAACGGCGGCGGCTTCTTCAACGTCAACAGCGCGATGCCGTTCGAGAACCCGAGCGGGCTCTCGGGCTTCGTCGAGGCGCTCTCCATCCTGCTGATCCCCGCCGGGCTGACCGCGACCTTCGGCCGCATGGTCGGCAACCGCCGCCAGGGCTGGGCGCTGTACGCGGCGATGGCGGCGATGCTGGTGGCGGCGATCGGCGTCAGCTACGGCGCCGAGCAGCACGGCACCCCGGCCGAGCGCGCCGCCGGGATCGAGACCGCCGCGGCAGCCGGGACCAGCGGCGGCAACATGCAGGACAAGGAGCAGCGCTTCGGGATCGCCTCCAGCGCCGAGTGGGCGACCGCGACGACCGCCGCCTCCAACGGCTCGGTCGACTCCGGCCACGACGCCTACACCGGCGCGGCCGGGGCCGTGCTGATGCTCAACATGCTGAGCGGCGAGGTGATCTTCGGCGGCGTCGGCTCGGGCCTCTACGGGATGCTTCTGTTCGTCCTCGTCGCCGTCTTCATCGCCGGCCTGATGGTCGGGCGCACGCCGGAGTACCTCGGCAAGAAGATCGAGGCGCGCGAGGTGAAGCTGACCCTGATCGGCGTGCTCTACCCGGCGCTCGCTGTGCTCGTCCTGGCCGCCGTCGCCGTCGCGACGGCCGCCGGCAAGGCCTCGATCTTCAACGCCGGGCCGCAGGGCTTCTCCGAAACGCTCTACGCCTACGCCTCGCAGGGCAACAACAACGGCTCGGCCTTCGCCGGCTACGCGGGCACGACGTTCGCCGAGCTGGCGGGCGGGCTGGCGATGATCGGCGCCCGCTTCGTGCCGATGCTCGCCGCCCTCGCGGTGGCCGGCTCGCTCGCCACCAAGCGGGTCGCGCCGCTCGGCGCCGGCACCTTCCGCACCGACACCCCGACCTTCGTCTTCCTGCTCGTCTTCGTCGCCGCGATCGTCGCCGCGCTCACCTTCTTCCCCGCCCTGCTGCTGGGGCCGATCTCTCAGGCGTTCACCGACCGGCTCTTCTGAGATGCGGCGCGACCTGCTCAATTCCGCCCTCGCCGTCCTCGTCCTGACGGTCGTGCTCGGGCTCGCCTACCCGCTGGCCACGACCGGGGTGGCGCGGCTGCTCTTCCCCGGCAGCTCCGGCGGCAGCCTCGTCGAGCGCGGCGGGCGGACGGTCGGTTCGCGGCTGATCGCTCAGAGCTTCGCCGGCCTGCCTCGCTACTTCCAGTCGCGCCCCTCGGCGACCGGATACGCGGCCGACGCCACCTCCTTCGACAACCTCGGCCCCAACAGCGCCGCCCTGCGCCGCGCGCTGGCCGCCAACATGCGCACCTACCTGCGTCGCGAGGGTTCTTACGACCGAGCGCTGACTCGCTCCGCGGTCCCGGTCGATGCCGTCACCTTCTCGGGCTCCGGCGTCGACCCGCAGATCTCCGTCGCCAATGCGCGCATCCAGGCCCACCGCGTCGCCGCCGCGCGCGGGCTGCCGCTGCGAGCGGTGCTCGACCTGATCGTGCATCACACCGAAGGACGGGGCCTCGGACTTTTCGGTGAGCCGGGGGTCAACGTGCTGGCGCTGAATCTGGCGCTCGACGAAGGCGGGCGACGGTGAGCAACGAGCCGCTTCGCAACGAGCCGCGCTCGCTGTTTCAGCGGACGATCCTCGCCCGCGCCGGGCTCGACTCGCTGCGCAAGCTCGACCCGCGCCACCAGCTCGCCAACCCGGTGATGTTCGTGGTCGAGGTCGGGGCGGCTATCGCCACGCTCGGCTGGCTGGTCCAGCTCTGCGGCGGTCGGCCGCTCGGCGGCGGCAGCGACCCGGCCTGGTTCGCCTTCGCGATCGCCGCCTGGCTCTGGCTCACCGTCGTCTTCTCGAACCTCGCCGAGGCGCTGGCCGAGGGGCGCGGCAAGGCGCAGGCCGAGGCGCTGCGCTCGATGCGGACCGAGACGGCGGCGCACCTGCGCGACGGGACAGAGAAGCCGGCCGCCGAGCTGCGACGCGGCGACGTGGTCGTGGTCGAGGCGGGCGAGACGATCCCCGGCGACGGCACGGTGATCGAGGGGATCGCCTCGGTCGACGAGTCGGCGATCACCGGCGAGTCGGCCCCGGTGGTGCGCGAGTCGGGCGGCGACCGCTCCGCCGTGACGGGGGGCACGCGAGTGCTCTCGGATCGGATCGTGGTCGAGATCACCCAGGAGCCCGGCCAGAGCTTCCTCGACCGGATGATCGAATTGGTCGAGGGGGCCGAGCGGCGCAAGACGCCGAACGAGATCGCCCTCAACATCCTGCTCGCCGGGCTCACCCTCGTCTTCCTGACCGTCGTCGTCTCGCTGAGCCCGTTTGCTCGCTTCTCGGACACCGACGCCTCGATCGTCACCCTGACGGCGCTCCTGGTCGCGCTGATCCCGACCACGATCGGCGCTCTGCTCTCGGCGATCGGGATCGCGGGCATGGACCGGCTCGTCCGCCACAACGTGCTCGCCCTCTCGGGCCGCGCCGTCGAGGCTTCCGGCGACGTCGACGTGCTGCTGCTCGACAAGACCGGCACGATCACGCTCGGCAACCGCGAGGCGACCCAGTTCATCCCGATGCCGGGCATCGAGGAGTCCGAACTGGCCGAGGCCGCGCAGCTCTCCTCGCTTGCCGACGAGACGCCCGAGGGGCGCTCGATCGTCGTGCTCGCCAAGCGCTACGGCATCCGCGAGCGCGAGCTGGCATCGCATGAAGCACGATTCGTCCCCTTCACGGCCGAAACTCGGATGAGCGGCGTCGACGTCAACGGCAACGAGTACCGCAAGGGCGCCGGCGACGCGATCGTCCGCTACATAGCCGAGCAGGGCGGCCGCCCGCCCGCCGAGCTGCAGGCGGAGCTCGATCGGATCGGCCGCGAGGGAGGCACGCCGCTGGCAGTCTGCCGCGACAATCACGTCCTTGGCGTCGTCTACCTGAAGGACATCGTCAAGGAGGGCATGCGCGCCCGCTTCGAGCAGCTGCGCCGGATGGGGATCGCGACGGTGATGGTGACCGGCGACAATCGCCTCACCGCGGCGAAGATCGCCGAGGAGGCCGGGGTGGACGACTTCCTGCCCGAAGCCACTCCCGAGCAGAAGCTGGAGCTGATCCGCGCCCACCAGGCCGAAGGGCGGCTGGTGGCGATGGCAGGCGACGGCACCAACGACGCCCCGGCCCTGGCGCAGTCAGACGTCGGTGTGGCGATGAACACCGGCACCCAGGCCGCGCGGGAGGCGGGCAACATGGTCGACCTCGACTCCAACCCGACGAAGCTGATCGAGGTCGTGGAGATCGGCAAGCAGCTCCTCATCACCCGCGGGGCGCTGACCACCTTCTCGATCGCCAACGACGTGGCCAAGTACTTCGCGATCCTGCCGGCGATCTTCGCTTACACCTACGCCTCCGGCGAGGGCGCCCGCGGCCCGCTCGACGCGCTCAACCTGATGTCGCTGGGAACGCCGCTCTCGGCGATCCTCTCGGCGATCGTCTTCAACGCGCTGATCATCCCGCTGCTGGTCCCGCTCGCCCTGCGCGGCGTCAGCTACCGGCCGATCGGCGCGACGGCGCTCTTGCGCCGCAACATGCTGATCTACGGCCTGGGCGGGCTGATCGCGCCGTTCGTCGGGATCAAACTGATCGACCTGCTGATCCACAACCTGCTGGGGGCCTGAGATGTGCGCCGCACAGGCAGCGGCGGACAATTCGAGTGTGAACAGCGCGCGCGCCGGACGCCTCAAGGTCTTTCTCGGCATGGCCGCCGGGGTCGGCAAGACCTACCGGATGCTGCGGGAGGGCGGCGCCGAACGCGACGCCGGCCGCGACGTGGTGATCGGCTACATGGAGCCCCACGACCGGCCGCAGACCTCCGCGCTGGCCGAGGGCCTGGAGGCACTGCCGCGCCGCAAGGCCACCTATCGAGGAACCCAGCTGGAGGAGATGGACCTGCCGGCGCTGCTCGCCCGGGCGCCCGAGCTGGCGCTGATCGACGAGCTCGCCCACACCAACGCGCCGGGACTCGAGCACCGCAAGCGCTACGAGGACGTGGCCGACGTCCTCGCCGCCGGGATCGACGTCTTCTCGACGGTCAACGTCCAGCACCTGGAGTCGCTCAAGGACCAGGTCACCGAGCTGACCGGCGCCTACGTGCGCGAGACCTTCCCCGACGCGGTGCTGGCCGAGGCCGACGAGGTCGTGCTGGTCGACCTCACCCCCGAGGAGCTGATCGAGCGCCTGCGAGCCGGCAAAGTCTACCCCGGGGAGCGGATCGAGGCGGCGCTCGCCAACTTCTTCACGGTCGAAAACCTGCTGGCGCTGCGCGAGGTGGCGCTGCGCCAGGTGGCGGCCGAGGTCGAAGCGAAGCGGCTGGTGGTCGAGGAGCCGCTCGGCACGCGCGAGGAGCGGATCGCCGCCGAGGTGCCGCAGGCCGTGGGAGAGCGGCTGCTCGCGCTGGTGCGCCCGCAGCCCTCCTCGCAGCGCCTCGTGCGCCGCGCCTGGCGCTCGGCGCAGCGGCTCGGCGCCCCCCTCGACCTGCTCTGGGTGAAGCCGCCGCGCCTGGCGATCGAGGGGGAGGTGGGGTGCCAGGTGACGGCCCTGCGCCACCTCGCCTCGGTGCTCGGCGCGAGCTTCCTGATCGAGGAGGGCGAGGACGTCGTGGCGGGCGCGGCGCGGGTCGTCCGCGAGCGCTCGATCACCTACATCATGGTCGGCGAGTCGCTGCCGCGTCGCGGCGTCGGGCGGCTGCGCGAACCGCTGCCGCAGCGACTCATGCATGGGACGCCGCCGGGCGTGGACGTGCGGATCGTCGCCCACCGGGGAGCCAAGGAGGAGAGCGGATGAGCCCCGCCTTGATCGCAGGCCTCGCGGCGCTCGCCGTCGCGGCGGCCGGCGCCGCGCTCCTCGTGCGCCCGCTCCGCCGCAGGCGTGCCGAGCGGCCCCAGCCCGTCCATCACATCCTGCTCCCCTTCACCGGCACCGAGATCTCCCGGCGTGCGGTCGATGCCGCGGTCCGCCTGGCCCGTGCCGAGCACGCCACGCTGATGCCCGCCTACCTTGCAACGGTCTCCAAGCAGCTGCCGCTCGACTGCGCGATCCCGACCGAGGCGGCGAAGGCGATGCCGATGCTGGAGGCGATCGAACAGCGAGCGACTGCGCAGGGAGTGCCGGTGGACGCTCGGGTCGAGCGCGGCCGCTCCTACCGCCACGCCCTGCGCCGATTACTCGGCAAAGAGGACTTCGACCGCGTCGTCGTCCCGGCGACTGCGATGGGTGGGATCGGGCTCTCGGGCGACGACCTGATCTGGCTGCTGGAGAGAGCGCCCGCCGAGGTTCTCATCCTGCGCCCGGCGCCAAGCGACGAGGGTCGCCTCCCGGCAACCCTCGGATAACCCGCGCACTCGAGAACGGGTGCCTCAACCAGCCAGCGCCGTGGCAATCTGCGGCGACGCAGGCAGTCTCCCGATAGCGTGCCCAGGTGGCCTACAGCAAGAACAGAGTCGACCGGGCCGGGAAGCTCCTCGCCAAGCACATGCTGGCGGCGATGGAAGACACGAGTCACTTCAAGCCGCCGCGGGAGCTGCAGCAGGCGATCGAGGTGGTCGACTGGTGGCGCGAAAGCCACGCGCGACCGCTCTCCCGGGTCGCGGCGAATCTGCGCTACTACGCCGCCGAGCACGGCGAGCCCGTCGTCGCACAGAGGCTCAAGAAGCTCTCGACCATTGCCGACAAGCTGCTGCGCGAGCCCCACATGAAGCTCTCGCGCATGGGCGACATCGGCGGCGTCCGCGCGGTGCTTCCAGATCAGGGCGCTGTATATGCCGTGGCCGCGAGGCTGCAAAGGAACTGGACGATCACCCGGTCACGGGATTACATCGCCAAGCCGAAGGCGGACGGCTATCGGGCGCTGCATCTCATCAACCGCCGTCGCGACAGGCTGATCGAGGTACAGCTGAGAACCCCGCTGCAAGACGCCTGGGCCAACATGGTCGAGACCGACGCGCGCCTATACGCGCCCGCGCTCAAGTTCGGCGGCGGCCCCGTCGAGCTGGCCGCCTATTACGCGGCCCTGGGTGGGATCTTCGCAATGGCGGACGCCGGACGCATCGAGCTCGACGCGTCGACCCTGGACATGAATGCGGACTTGAGGCGGCAAGCCGATACCTTTAAACGGAGGATCAAATGAGCCCCGACGAAATCAAGCACTTCCTGGTCGTCTACGACCCGGCAACCGGCGAGGTCGACGTGCGCTCCTTCGACACCGACTACGACGCCGCCCAGAGGGCGTATGCCGATGCCGAGCGAGAGCACGGCATCGGGACCAGCCTGGACATCGTCTTGCTGAGCGCCGACTCCCTGGACACGATCAAGCAGACGCACTCGAGCTACTTCAACGGCAAGGGCGACTCGCGGCTCCGCGAGCTGCTTCCGGGCTGACGCTCAGCACTAGCAGCAGTCGGTGCCGCTCAACGCTCGACCGCCGTTGTGGACCTCAGCTGCTTGAGCGCATCGCGGTCCAGACCGTCCGAGCACGCAGCGAGGGTAGCGCGCACGCCAGCGTTGAGCCGAACCCGTCGGGGTAACAAGCCCTCCGAAGGTAGTCGCAAAGGGAGCGCGGTTTGTTCGGAGCGGAACGTCCTCTGAAAGCCGAAATCTCAATCAGCCTCAGCCGCAAATAGCCGCAAACCACCAGGTCGTCATCGCCGGTGAAGCGCTCGCGCTGGCTCAGCGCGTCGAGCGCGAAAGCTTCGCATTTAGCGACGCATTCTCGCCGTGTGAGGGCGGTGGGCTCAGCGTGCGAATACGACCGACTTACAAGCGCCACCGATTCTCGCTCGGGATGCTTGGCCTGGGTCAGGCCGAGCGCCCCACGGCGCTTGATGCCTCAGTCGCCGTGATGAATGCCCGCGAGGCGCTGCGGACGGCGAACCTGAGGAAGCTCGGGGAGCCGGTCGGCAAAGTAGCCGAGGGCCGTGCCAGTCGCAACAGCGACTAGGCCGAATGCGGCGACGGCGATGCCTGCGCTTGCGTCCAGGCCGTTCAGCAAGAGCACGAGTCCGGCGACCGCCACGGCCGGGACTGCAATTAGAGCGATGCGGATTGCCACAGGATCGAGTCGATCCCCGCCTACAGCGCCACCAGTTCGCGCTCGGGGCGCTTGGTGGGGCCGAACTCGAAGCCGAGGACGGCGCGAGCGCCGAAGGCGTTGGCCAGCTTCTTGAGGGTCTGCGGACTGGTCGCGTGCTGACCGCTCTCGACGCGAGAGATGGCGGAGGCCGTCGTACCCATGCGGGCGGCTAGCTCGGCCTGGGTCAAGCCGAGCGCGGCGCGGCGCATGATGACGATCCGAGCCAGCTCCTCGTAAGGGGCCAGGCGCTCGTACTCCGCCCTGAACTCCGGGTTCTCGAGGGACTCCTTGATGTCGTCCGCGACGGATTCTCCGATGGGGCTGACTTGCTTGCTCATCTGTTAACTAAGTTAGCAGACGTGCTAACAACGGCCAGGGCCTTCACGGGGCATCCCGCCCGGCGGCACGCGGCGGCTTCCGGGGGTGGGCGTCCATCCGAGCCTTGAAATCTGTCCAGCGCTCCTGGGCGATCTTGACCTCTGCCTGCGGCAACTTCCCCGTCTTCCTCGGGAAGACGTGCAGCAGGACGATTAGGCGCTTCGAGCGCCGGTAGAGCACGCGATGGTGATCGGAGCCCATGTGGCAGCGCAGCTCCCGCAGCTCGCCCTCGACCTGAGAGCTGTGCGGGAACGGCAGATGCGGCACTGCGTCCGAAAGATCGTTGAGCCGGTCGATCTGGCGCATCAGCGCGGCGCGAGACTTTGGATCAAGTCCCGCCACGAATTCGCGAACAGGCTCGCTGCCATCGGCAGCCCGGAAATACACCGCCCGAAAAGTGCTCACCACCCACCCGCTCTCATCTCCGGGAGCTTACGATTCAGCGCGGCGTTTTGTCGTCGGGTCGGTGCGGCCACCCTTGCAGCGCGCACCCGACCGCGCACCCAGCTCGGGAGTTCGTCGGAACTGAGAGCATCTTGCCGTGCCTGAGAGCCGCTCGCAGAGCTATCGGAACCCTGCGTGTCGGCCATCATAATCCGCGTGTCGGGGGTTCGAGTTTCTCCTCCGGCATGGCTTGGCACCTGGGTTTCCTAGGCTTGACGAGCAGCAGCAGCGCGGCGATCAGCGTCAGGTTGAACTCATAGCCGCCTTCGGTGCGCCTTTTCACGCCAGCCTGGAAGGATGCCGCGATGGATCTGCGGTGTAGAGGGGGGCGGGCGAGAGCCGCCGCCCGACTGCGGCCTCGACCTTCCTCGCCTGCCGGTTGGACACCGACGCGCTCCGCGCCTTCGACGCGCCGGTCTACTTTGCGCTCGGTGGGCGCAGCAACCCCGACCAGTAGTCGAGCGCCTCTCGCGCCTGTTCGACGACTTCCGACTGGCGCCTGTCTCGCTCGTCCAATCGAAGGAGACGGAAATGCGCAGAGTGTTCATCGGGGTGGCCGCCTGCTTGACGGTCGTCGGCGCGTCGCTCGCCCTCTCGGCCTGCGGCAGCAGCAGCGAAAGCATCAGTAAGGCCGAATTCCTCAAGCAGGGCAACGAAATCTGCGAAGAAGGAAACAAGCAGATCCGCACTGCGGGGGAAGAACAGTTCCCGCGCAGCGGCGGCAGGCCGAGTCAGAAAGACCTCGAAGCCTTCGCCACGAACACGGTTGTGCCGGAGATCCGCAGCCAGCTGGACGAAATCGAAGCGCTGGGCTTCCCCTCCGGCGACGAAGAACAGGTCGAAGACATCCTTCCCGCCGCAGCGCTCACCTAACGCAGCACCGGCCGCAGGTCCTCGAGCCGGTCGAAGAGGTGCCAGACGTAGTTGCCGGCGCCGGCTTCGCGGTGCGGGTGAAGGTCGGTGAGCTCCGGGTCCTCCCGGTAGGCGTCGAAATGCGCCCTGCTGCGCCACTCGACCAGGATCATCACCTGGCGCTCCTCGCCCTCGCCCTTGATCGCCTCCGAGAAGCGGCCCAGCGCGAGGACCCGCCCGCCGTGCCGCGCGACCTCCTTCGCCGAGCGCCGCGAGTACGCCAGGTACTCCTCCCGGTCGGAGACGTCGAACAGGTTCAGCGCGTAGATCGGAGCTTCCCTTGCCTCGTCCATGCGGACATCTTGTCAGGGGCCGTCCGCTCGGCGGCTCGCCGCGGCAGCCGGGACGCGGAGGCGCTCAGTCCTCGACCTGCTCGTCCTTCCGCTGGCCGGGGACCCGGCTGGCAAGGCGGCTCAGCGGGCCCATCCCCGAGCGGAGCGCCTCGACGTTGTCGGCGAGCCCGTCGAGAGCGGTCAGCATCTGCTCCATCAGGATGCTGAGGCGGCTGATCTTGTCGTCGAGGTGACCCATGGTGTCGGGCAACTCGTTGAGGTGCCGCTGGACTTCGACCAGCACAGGCATCGCCTCTTCGATCGTCGCGAGCTTGGCGTCCATCCCGCCGAGCACGCTGGTCGCCTCGGCGACGAGCGCCATGTTGTCCCGCACCGCCGGCAGCGCCTCCGTATCGTCGGCGATGCGCTTCAGCAGGGCGCCGATCTCGTACAGCGTGGCCGTATGGCGCCCGATCTCGGGGAGGATCTGCAGCGAGTCGACCAGCGCGCCCGGCAGGCGGATGAGCCGATCGACCGCGCTGCGGCCTGAGCTCATATGCGAGGCCACGGGCTCGCTCCCGAGCTTCGATCCAGGCGAGGGCTCACCGCTTGCCGTTCGACCCGCTCAGCCCGTCGCCCGCACGATGCCGCGCGGGAAGTCGTACTGGGTCTGCACGAGCCGGTCGGACATCTCGAGAGCCGAGTCGACGATCCCATGCGGCTTGGAGGGGCCATCGTCGGCCGGGGGGAGAGCCTCGGTCTTTCAGACATCTCCATGTCCCCTCAGGTCTTGCGCTTGGATAGGCGCTCGAGTTGCTTCCCGAACGCGGATTCGACCTCGTCGGCCATCGTCAATTCGTAGATCGCCAGCAGGGCGCGCGAGGAGAGCGGCCGCAGGCGGTTCAGCGCCTCCCGAACCGCGGGCCAGCGGTCCTCCGGGTAGCCGTCCTCCTCGAACGGCTTCCAGACGTCCTCGAGGAACAGCCTCACGAACTCGTGGGCCACGGACCGGCAGCGGCTCTGGACCTTGTCGAGCACGACAAGCGTGTGATCCAGGCTGACGCCCTGGCCGATGACCGCCTCGGCGGCGTCGAGAAGCGACGGAATCGGCGCCTCGTAGCGGTCCTCGTCGATGGGCACCAGCACGCCGGACTTCACGGCCTGCCTGATCGCGCTCTCGCTTTCTTCGCCGAAGCGCGCGAAGAGTTCGTCGCGCGTGAACGTCTGCGGCGCCTCCTCGCTGTCGAAGGACTCCAGATCGCGCCGGAAGGAGAGCATCTGCTCGGCGGGGCCGAGCCGCTGTTCGAGCAGGCGCTTGATGCCGTTCAGGTTGAACCCCTCGCCCTGCAGCTCCTGGATCAGCCTCAGCCGGTTGAGATGCTCGGGCCCGTAGTAGCCGATCCGGCTGCGGACCTCGGGAGCGGGCAGCAGCCCGCGCGCGGCGTGGGAGCGGATGTTGCGGACCGTGAAGCCGGAGCGCGCCGAAAGCTCCTCGATCGTCATGTCGGCGGAAGCCGCCCCGTTGTTGGCCATGGCGCCCAACGTATCACAAGATGGCGATACGGACGCTGACGTCACGTTGATTGGCGTCGCCGAGGGACTCCTCGATGTGGTCGGTGACCGTTGCCCCGACCGGACTGCTCTGCTCACTCATCGGCTCGACCTACGCGGCGCCGGCGTCCGGACAGCCGGTCGTCCTCTGAGCCATTTGGCCGTCGCGACGGCTAGCCTTTCCGGGGTGATCGGGAGTGAGCTCGACAGAGCGGTCAACTCTCTGATCCGGGACTGCCTGGACCTGAGTCCCGGCGAGGAGCTGCTGGTGATCTGCAATCCGAGCACCGAAGAGCTCGGGGCGTTGCTGCGAATCCACGCCCAGGGGGAGGGGGGCGAAGCGACCCTGGCGGTGATCTCCGAGCGCGATTCGCATGCCGCGGAGCCGCCGCGGACGGTTGCGGCGGCGATGCTCGCGGCGGACATCATCGCCGCGCCGACGATCCAGTCGATCTCCCACACCGAAGCGCGGCGCAAGGCCAGCGAAGCCGGCGCGCGCGTCGCCTCGATGCCGGGCGTCACCGGGGAGATGCTCGCCCGCGTGATGTCCGCAGACCTGCGCAAGCTGCGGGAGCGGGGCGCCGCGCTGAGCCGCGCGCTCGGCGCTGGGGTCGAGGCGCGGATCACCTGCGCCAACGGCTCCGACCTGCGGCTGCGTCTCGACGAGCGGAGCGCGATCGTCGACGCCGGCGCGCTCGGCATGCGCGGCGCCTTCGGCAACATTCCCTGCGGCGAGGCGTTCATCGCGCCGGTCGAGGGCGCCGGCGAGGGCAAGCTCGTCGTCGACGGCTCGATCGCCGCGATCGGCGAGGTGGCCGAGCCGGTCGAGCTGACGGTGCGCGAAGGTCACCTGGTCGAGGCGAGCGGGCCGGAGGGCGAGCGGCTGCTCGCGCTGCTGGGCGAACACGGGTCCGACGGCACGAACGTGGCCGAGCTGGGGATCGGCACCAACGAAGCGGCCGAGCTCACCGGAAACATCCTCGAGGACGAGAAGATCCTCGGCAGCGCGCACGTCGCCTTCGGCGCCTCGGCGGCGATCGGCGGCACCGTGCAGGTGCCCGTCCACCTCGACTGCGTCGTGATGCGCCCGACCGTGGAAGTCGACGGCACGCCGATCGTCGAAGCCGGCGAGCTGGTCGGCTGAGCGGGCCTTGGCGCCGACGCTGCTCGCCGTACCCAACGTCTCCGAGGGTCGCGATGCGGCGCGGATCGACGCCCTGGCCGGGACATTCTCGGCGGGCGTCGAGCTGCTCGACCGCCACAGCGACGCCGACCACAACCGCACCGTGCTCACGCTCGCCGGCGACGCCGACCAGCTGACGCGGGCGCTCGCGAGCGGCGCCGCCGCGGCGATCGAGGCAATCGACATGGAGGCGCACGAGGGGGTGCACCCGGCGATCGGCGCGCTCGACGTCTGCCCGCTGGTCTGGCCCTCGCCGGCCGAGCGCGGGCCGGCCCGCGGTACGGCGCGCGCGGTCGCCGGGGCGATCGGCGAGCTCGGCGTCCCCGTCTTCCTCTATGGCGAGCTGGCGAGCAGGCCGGACCACGCCGAGCGCGCCTACTTCCGCAACGGCGGCCTCGCGGAGATGTGGCTGCGCATGGAGGCCGGCGAGCTGCGGCCCGACTTCGGCCCCGAGCTGCCGCACCGCAGCGCGGGCGCGACGCTGGTCACCGCGCGCGCCCCGCTCGGGGCCTTCAACGTCGAGCTCGACATCGGTGAGCTCGACGTCGCGCGCGCCGTCGCTGCCGGCCTGCGCGAGTCGGGCGGTGGCCTGCCGGGGGTGCGGGCGATCGGCCTGCCCCTGTCGAGTGGGCGCGCCCAGGTCTCGACCAACGTCCACGACCCGCTCGCCGTGTCCCTCGGCGCGGTCGTCGAGCGTGTGCGCGAGCTCGCCGCGCCGCTCGGCGCCCGGCCTGTCGAGGCCGAGCTGATCGGTTTGATCCCCGCCGCGGCGCTCGCCGGCTACCCCGAGGACGTGCCGATCCGCGGCTTCGATCCCCGGCGGCACACGATCGAGGCGCGCCTCGCCGCCCCCTCTTGAGGCGCGCGGACCGCTAGATTCCTTCGTATGGCCCAAACGAAGAAGAAGCGCCGTCGCAAGCACCGCGGAACGCAGGGTGGACGGGTCGACGGCGGCCGCCGCAGTGGCCGCCCGCGCAGCCGTGAGGAGGCCAAGGCGCGCGCCCGCGCCGGCCGCTCCAGCGGCTCCAAGGTCGACGCGCCGCCGACCTGGCAGAGCGCGATCACCCGCGGCGCCGTCGCCGCCGTGATCTTCACCGCCCTGCTGATGCTGCTGTTCAAACGCCCGCCGGGCACCGCCTTCGGCCTCGGCGCCTTCATGCTCGTCTTCTACATCCCCGCCGGCTACTACATCGACACGGTGCTCTGGCGGCGGCGCGAGCGCGCCCGGATCCGCGCCCGGAGCGGGGAATGAGTCTCGATGTGCAGATGCTCACCGTCGGCCCGGTCGCCGAGAACTGCTTCGTGCTGCGCCGCGAAGGCGCCGGCCGCGGGCTGCTCGTCGACCCCGGCGACGAGCCCGACCGCATCCTCAAGGCGGTCGAGCAGATGGGGGTGAAGGTCGAGGCGATCCTGATCACCCACTGCCACTTCGACCACATCGGCGCGGTCGCGGCGGTCGCCACGGTCACCGGCGCCCCGGTCTACTGCCCGGAGATCGAGCGGCCGCTGCTCGCCGACATCATGGCCTACGTGCCGATCCCGGGGATCGGGCCCTACGAGAGCTACGAGGCCGACGAGACGTTGAAAGGGGGGGAGACGCTGGAGCTCGCCGGGATGACGATCGACGTGCTCTTCACTCCCGGCCACAGCCCCGGCCACCTCACCTACTCGATCCGCGACGAGGAGGCGATGTTCTCCGGCGACGTCCTGTTCAAGGGCTCGGTCGGCCGCGTCGACCTGCCGGGCGGCGACGGCCCGACGCTGCTGCGCTCGATCCGCGAGCTGCTCGAGTCCCACCCGTCCGAGACCGGCGTCTACCCGGGGCACATGGAGGTCACCACACTCGGCGCCGAGCGGGCGACCAATCCCTTCCTCGCCGAGCTCGCCCGCTGAGCCGGGCCGGGCCGCGCGCAGGTAAGGTCGCGCCCATCATGGCAAGCACCTACCAGGCGCCGCGCGGCACTTTCGACGTGCTGCCGGCGGATGCGCGGGCACGGCGGCGGATCGTCGCGACGGCGGCGGAGATCGGCGCCCGCGCCGGCTACGAGCCGATCGCGACGCCGGCCTTCGAGGACACCGAGCTGTTCGAGCGCGGGGTCGGCCGCTCGACCGACATCGTGCGCAAGGAGATGTTCACCTTCGAGGACAAGGGCGGCCGCAGCATCACCCTGCGGCCCGAGGGGACGGCGCCGATCTGCCGCGCCTACCTCGAGCACGGGATGCACAAGCTGGCGCAGCCGGTGAAGCTCTCCTACGCCGGGCCGTTCTTCCGCCACGAGCGCCCGCAGGCCGGCCGCTACCGGCAGTTCCACCAGATCGGCGTCGAGGCGATCGGCACCGACTCCCCGCTCGCCGACGCCGAGGCGATCATGCTGCTCGCCGACATCCTCGCCGAGCTCGGCGTGCCGGGGGTCGAGCTGCGGCTCGGCAGCCTCGGCTCGCCGGCCGCCCGCAGCTCCTACCTCGAGGAGCTGAAAGCGCACCTGCGGGCCCACGAAGCCGACCTCTCGAAGGACGTGCGCGAGCGGATCGAGCTCAACCCGCTGCGCGCTTTCGACGCCGACGACGAGGGCACCAGGGGCGTGATGGCGAGCGCGCCGACGATCGTCGAGCGGCTTCAGGGCGAGGACGCCGAGCACTTCGCCGAGGTGCGGGCGCTGCTCGAGACAGCCGGCGTCGCCTTCGCGATCGACCCGACCCTGGTGCGCGGCCTCGACTACTACACGCGCACGATCTTCTCCTTCGTCTGCTCGGAGCTCGGCGCCCAGTCGGAGGTCGGCGGCGGCGGCCGCTACGACGGGCTGATCGAGCAGCTTGGCGGCCCGGCGACGCCGGCGATCGGCTGGGCCGCGGGGGTCGAGCGCATCCTGCTGGCGCTGGGCGAGGAGCCCGAGGCGGCGGGCCGCGACGCCTTCCTCGCGGTCGCCGACCCCGGCCAGCGGCGCCGCG